>VFQN01004653.1_pt1 | contig 17857 bp, 14 predicted proteins | sample 3512371 | NCBI WGS metagenome assembly VFQN01 (sample SAMN10412370, study PRJNA504923) | tailings metagenome | isolation source: Replicate 2 from Balatoc abandoned mine | place: Philippines: Itogon, Benguet | collected 2017-08-28 | reverse complement strand
TGGCTGCCCAGACGGCCAGCCGGTTGGAGGCATCCAGACTGAGGAACCAGACGCCCGGCTGTCCCTTGTGTTCCACGTACAAGCGCAGATTCAGTTCGGGAAAGGCAGAGATCCCCGGCAGGTCTGGCAGCGGTCGGCGCATCACTCCCGTCATCCTGAACGGAACGACGCCGACCCAGGACGTGCCTGCAAACTCCTGAATGCGCAGAGGATCTGGAACCAGTGGCTGCAACACTGCTGCGGGCACCGGCCAATGGGCAAACAGCAGATCTTTCCAGTTCTGCCGCCACGTCCAGCGGCTCGCAGGGATCGGCCAGGGCCGATGATCCCTGCGGGAAAACGCCACGTGCATACAACGACCTTTCGAGGTCTCTGGTGCGATATCGTTCAATGACCGGCGGAGCCTGTGATACCACCGGCTGGGGAACAACCGGTTCCGGTGTGCAGGATTAACCGGTGACCCGTCGTTTCCCGCTTCCGGTGACACAGGCCGAATTGGCGTGACGGATGGCGGGCCTGTCCCTGATTGGGACGGGGGCGGTTGCGGAGGCGGCATTGAAATGGTTGCGTTCGCTCGCGATTCGGCGGGGAGTTGAGGTGCGTTGCCACGCAACCGGCATGGCAGTCCTGGGAAATCACTGCCCAGTGAAAAGGGTCAGACTCGGGGAGTGAGTGGGGGACGATTTATGCGGAGTGGGGCGACGAAGGGACGTGGGGTTGCCCGAACGCTGGCGAGGGGCTGGAGAGGCTTGCGCGCTCTTCAACCGGTTCTCGCCAGCGTTTGTCTGGCAATCCGCTGGATGGCTGTATCAGACGTTGCTTCTGACATTGCTGACCGAAGAAACGGAAGGTTCGTCGACGAACCAGAGCCAGCTTGCGCAGGCTCGTGGACCGGCATTCCTGACGGTCCGCAGCTCCTGGAATCGGGGAGAAGGCTCGAGCACCACGGCCGAAACCGGGGTGTGCATGCATGATCCTTCTAAAGGGATCGCTGCTGTTGCGCCATGGTTTCAGGGGACGTCGAAACTCACTGCGTTTTGTTCTCGTGAATCGTTCGCAAGCCGTGGAGCGTCGCGACGTACCCCGCGAAACTGCGGAACTCTCGGTGATCACGCCTTTCGAGGACTCCGGGCGTGCTATGCCTGGCCGACTGCAGTGTTGCAAACTCGCAATTTCAGACTCGCTCGTGCCTGGAGCTTACTTCGTCAGGAATTTGTCGATATCCCAGACGCGCAGGATGCCCGAGTCGGAGTAAGTTGCCAGCCAGGGCTGCCGGGAATGCCAGGCCAGGCGGGCGGAGGCAGCCATGCCCGGGAGGGCACGCCATTCCGGTGTTTGTGCCTTGCGATCGAGGACAGTGACTGCAGCCAGAAATCCGGGACCGGAGTTCTGAACCACGGCGACGTAGCGACCATCCGGTGAAGCGATGAGGTTCGCAGCGATGCGTCTGACCGCGGGAAACTCGCCGACCTGTTTCAGGGTGGCGATGTCCTGGATCGTGGCGTGTTCGCCTCTGGTCATCCAGAGTTGCTGGCCGGTTTCATCGAAACAGAGGCTCGCCACGCCGGTGGCAGTTTCGTGAGGCAAGGTTGAAAGCACCTTGCCGTCGGAAAGCTGGATCAGTCGCACCGGAGATTGTGACACCTGCGCTGCGATGACCTGCTGGTCGGGCGAGATCGCAAACTCGGCCCCGATCTCCCACGCCCCGGAAACCGGCCGTTCCAGTTTGATCTGCGGCGGAATCACCGCCAGCGTGGCCCCGGTCCCGGGATTCAGGAGGCGGAGACTGGCTTCGCTGTCGACGACGATCAAGCGGCTGCCGTCCGGGGAGAATCGGGACCGACCGGGCTGCAATCCGTCCGGGTAAGGCACGCGGCTGATTCCGGTGTCGTTGTCGTAGCGCAAGATGCCGACCTCGGTCGCAAGGAGTGCGAGGCCGGCTTTGGGCAGGACGCCGTCGCGCAGGGAGAAGAAACCGGCGATGTCCTGGCCCAGCAGTTCGCCGCTGGCCGTCTTGTAGAAGCTCAGGCGACCAATCCGGGAACAGGCCAGCAGGTGCTCGCCGTCCGGCGTCAGCATGACCTGTCCATCGCCTTTGCCGAGACGGGACCAGAGCAGGGCAGGATGGGTGTCGCCTTTAAAATACGCAGACCATTCCTGCAACTCGGAGACATCGCCCGCTGCCCGGGGGCTGGCATGAATTCCGAGCGTTTGCCACTGTGCCCGGGCTGTCTGAACGTCGCCATAGATCGCCATGATCTGGCAGGCGAGCGTGGTCCGATAGTGATCGTGCGGCTGTAACGCATAAAAGGCGTCCCAGTCCTTCTGAAACTGTGCGGCATCGAACCGGAACAGATCCTGCCAGCGTTCGGGTTCCAGCGAGAAAATGTCCAAGGCAACCTTGGCACACAGGGCCTGGCCGACCTTTCCCGGGTGCTGCTCGCGGATGCGTTCTGTCAGTTCCAGCGCCGCCTGTGGCTGACCCGTCCAGCGCGGCAACAGAAATGCTGTGCCGGACGTGATCGTATCCAGATTGGCGGGGTCTTTTTTCAGGCCTTTCAGGATCAGATCGCTGACGGCTTTCGCCGACAGGTTACCGCCTGCGAGGGCTGCGATCATTTCCTGCTCGAGTGCCGGGTCTTTCGGGTATTTAGTGGAGTTCTGGCTCAGCATGCGTCCGGCAGTCGCCAGGTGGCTCGCGAACTTTTCCGCATTCTCCGGCGAGACATTGCTGGCGAAGTCCCGGCCGCGATAGCTCCAGCCCAGCGAGACCAGACTTTTCGCCAGCACGATGCGGGCCGTCGGTGACGCTGGCTCGGCTTGCACGTAAGCTGTGGCCAGCTGATGGCACGTTTCCACGGGCAGCCGGTAACGTACGGACGACATCCCGTCATAAATGGCTTCCAGTTTCGGAAAGCCCCAGCCGAACATTTCCCCTTTCGACCGGGCGGCTGCGGCCAGTTTCTCGATCTGCGCGAACTCCTTCGCACGAAACAGCCGGCGAATCTGATCCACGAACAGCTGCCTCTGCGTGGTCATCGGCAACTGTTTGAGATGCTCCGGCCTGAGCAGGTCGTGATTGCCCACGAACAATAACCGACTTCCCGGCTGCGACAGTGGAAGGGATCCGGCCGGGACACTCTGATCGCTGCCGATCGGCTGGCACAACAATGTGGAGTCTGGCTGCCAGGGACAGGCACCACCGTTATGCCAGTTTTCCTTGTCTTCACTGAACGTGATCACGCGCAGATACTGATCATAGTCCTGCGGAGTCTTTGGATTCGGCAGAACATAGAGGCAGGTTGTGTCACGTTTTGTCTTCAACAGGTTCAGGAAGGCGCCGCGGCCATAGGGCAAGACTTCCCACACATCGTTCTTCAACCAGGCCGGCGCATTGGGGATTTCTGTACGACGGACAACATAATCCTTGTGAAAGACGGGAGCAGCGGGGTCCGAAGGATTGGACAGTTCCACCGCGGTGCCACAGACGTAGCGCGGAGGTTCTGGTGATGTGAACGCGGCTTTCAGGCTCCAGAGGCTGACTTCGCCCTCGCTGCTCCGCATTGCCACCAGGGCCTGGGCCGGTGAAAAGGCAATCGAGGCAATCTGCTGGGGGACGTTCTCCAGTGTTGCCGTCTGTTTTTTATCGACCAGGTCCCAGATGTAACCTTTCGGCACGGCCCGCGGCGTCGACGACATCATGCTCAGGGCATAGCGGCCATCCTGGGAGACCCGGATGTCGAACCGTATCCAGTTCTTGATCGGCAAGACCATGCGCTCATCAATGTGGGCGCGCGAATTGCTTTGAATCGCGAAGCTGCCCGGCAATAACACCGACGTCAGCACGCGCTGATCCCCGGACGAGGCCACCGCCAGCACGGGCAGGAACTTTCCCTTCTTTTCCCCGGGTAGCTTCTGGTAATAGCCGTTCCGGGTGCTGATAAAATCCTTAAGCGAGACAGAATTGTGCTGGTTGACCTTGTCGGCGATGACCAGCATCTGATCCTGATTGAGAAATACCGCCGACTTGAAGGGGCTGGTGACAGTGACTGTGTGCAGCACGGAGGCATCACCGGTCTTGATGATGCGGCAGGCCAGGTCGTCGGCTATGACCAGCAGTTCCTCGCTGTGTGAAAACACCAGACTTTTGACCGGCTGTGTTCCGGGAATTCTTTTCAGCAGCTTTCTGGGCGCGATCTCGTAGAGTTCGACATTGTTCCCGGTTGCCAGCGCGAGTTTGCCCCCTTGCGGACTAATCGCGAGAGCCGTGACAGCGTCGCTCGCTTTCGGCCAGGGAGCGTCTGTGGACTGTCCGGCGGAGGTCCACCAGCGAACGCTGCCATCGGTGAACCCGATGGCCAGCTTTCCCGTATGATTGTCAAATGCGATCGCATTGGTGGCCCCGGCTCCGGGCTGGAAGGCGCCGCTGCGGGGCACGAGGGCGATCACCGGTTCAGCAGGAACCTGCTGCGCGACAGCGAGCAATCCTCCGGCACAAATCAGATACAAGCAGACGAGCAGCCTGAGGAAGAGCATCCCATGCATAGCGCTGGCCCCTGGCCCATGAGCGGACCATTGACCTGGCGCTGCCAATGTTCCGAAGAAGAGACCTTCTTCATAGCATGACTGATGTTTGCAAGACAACTACGGTGGCCGGATATCACAAAGGCGTGCCGCTGGTTCAGTCCGTGTCTTGCGGGTCTGGAGTGCTGGTCCGATGCTTCCGAACGTACCCTGCTCATCCCCTCAATACGGATGATTCCAGCGAACGCTCATTGGGACTGTCGAAGCAGTCGGTCGCTGCGCGCTGCGACGACGGCCTATTTCGTGAGCGCGGTTTTGAGGTCAAAGCTGGCTTCGGCGCCTTCCGGCGTGACGGAGAGTTTGAGCGGACTTTTCTCGGGCGACTGGAAGATGAGGGGGATTTTCACTTCAGGCTTGAGGGCCGCAGGAGCGGAACCGTCCGCCACAGGCACCGGATCGGAAATCGGCGGGAAGACTGTGACGGTGTAGTCTCCCAGGACCACGCCCTCGAACCTGGCAGTGCCTGTGGAATCGAGCTTGGCACCGCCGCCTTCGCCCGTGGTGAGATTGTTCAGGTCGACGTCACCCGTGGTAACCGGCTCGCCGCCGGAGGTGATTTTGATCACGACCGCGGCGCGGGGCTTGTCCGAATGCGGGACGTGTCGTCCACAGCCGGCGACTGGCAAAAGGGTGGCGATTCCCAGGAGCAGCAACGACAGTGTTCGACGGGAGTGAAGGTTCATCCTGGTCCTGAATGGCTGGTGGCCTGGTGGACGCTTCCGCTGCTTCCGGATGGGGCAGGGATCGAGTGCCGGGATTGGGAGCCTCTCGCTCAGCCGGCGAGGTGTGCGCTCAGGTTCCCGGCGTCGTGAGCAGCGTTCATCCCACCCTGTGTTTGCGACAATGAGCTTGCGAGACCCCTCTCAGTATTCGCCCGTGACGGCTCCGTCGCTGATTGAGGAAATGCGCAGCAGGGTGGTCATGTCCATGTTCTCGCTGAGGAATCTCACGGAGCCATCAGCGAACAGCGCCTGAATGCCGCCCTGATGGAAGGAGTTGAGAATATAGTTCACCTCATAGGGGCTGTTGGCACTGGAGGGTGCCCCGGACAGCCAGTAGCTGTTGATCGGATGGCGGACGGTGGTGATGCCGCCGGTGTAGCCGCTGCTGCTGGCGAGAGCGGACAACGGCATCGAGCCATCCCAGACCGTGCCTCCGTCGTTACGGGTGACGGTGTTCCCGACCATACCGTACCAGCCACCGAGAGCGTTTGAGGAGTGTTCGGTGCCATTCACCTGGCCGGACTGCTCGCCGATCATCATCGAGTTGGAAGAACCGTCCGTGAAGTCGCGCAGGCGTTTGCCGCGAAAGCCGACCATCGAGCCGTTCTCGCAGAAATAACCGCCCTGCACGGGACCGGCGGTACAGACGGTGGCAGTCCGGGGACTGGCAGCCGGATCGGGATAGGCACCGGCGATGCCCACGTAGTCCATGATCATGCTGCCGCCGGCATATTGCATGATGGTGGCATTCGGGCTGCCGTATCCGAACGGACTGCTGGGGCAGACGTAGCCCGGAACTTTCAGGGTGCTCAGCACCGGCTGCAGGCTGGAGTGTCCCCAGAAACTGCTGTTGAAGCTGAGGGTGTTGTAGGCAGGCCCCTGATCGATGAACGGGAGAATCCGCGCCAGCCAGTTGGCTCCCCTGGACCCCATGCCGGACGAACCGATGGGGAACATCTCGTACTGGTCATGGTAGTTATGAACCGCCAGGCCCAGTTGCTTCAGATTGTTTTTGCACTGGGTTCTGCGGGCCGCTTCGCGAGCCTGCTGGACGGCAGGCAACAGCAGGGCGATGAGGATTGCGATAATGGCAATCACGACCAGCAGTTCAATCAGAGTGAAACCGGCTCTGTGCGGGGATCGTCTGTCAGACACGGATTACAACCTTGAAAAAACAGCGAGGAAACGCAATTTGAGAAGTCATGCAGCACCCCTCTGGTGGCCACAGGATTCCTTCATCGACAACAAAAATTGAGCAGCGCCGCCCATTGCCTGGGCAAACAAGCAGCGGTTACGGTGCTTTTACCCGTGTTCAGAGGAGATGCCTTTAGATACGCAATCCCTGTGCCGGGATCGCGACAGGCGGAAGGCTGTGTTGCCGGGTCAAACGCCTGAGCAGGCAGCGAAACTGGCGACAGTGTCTGTTGAGGGGGCTGAATTGATCGGAGCGATCGATTCTGGTAACCCAGGTGTTCACTATCGACTGCGTTTCTGGGAGTGAAGATTAATGACACGCCTGGTTCTGTTGTTTGTGGTCCTCGCTGGCTGCACGAGGGTGGCCTTCGCGGAAAGTCCTCCGCGCTTGCGCGCCGGTGCGGCAGCGGTGGATATCACGCCCAAAGAGTTTCCGCTGAACATGCCCGGCGGGTTCGCGGCGAACATGGCCGAGAGTGCCCATGATCCGTTTCATGCCCGGGCGCTCGTGCTGGACGACGGTACGACTTCGCTGGCGATGGTCGTGGTCGACAATCTGGGTGTCTCACCGGAAGTGCTGGAAGAAGCCAAAGCCCTGGCAGCGGAGAAATCCGGCATCCCGGTCGAACGGATGCTGATCAGTTCCACGCATACTCATTCCGGACCAGCCTCGAATGGAAAAAACGGTCCCGCGGCGAACTATCGCGGACTGCTGGTGGAAGGCATCGCCGGGTCGATCATTCAGGCCGAGGCAGCGCTGCGACCTGCCTCGGTCGGCGCGGCCTCGCACCCGTTGCCGGAGGAAGTCTTCAATCGTCGCTGGTTCCTGAAGCCGGGGAAGATGCCCCCCAATCCCTACGGGACGCTCGATCTCGTCAAAATGAATCCGGGGACTAATCCGGACGTGCTCGATCATCCTGCCGGCCCCACCGATCCCGATGTCACCATCATTTCCGTGCAGGACGAGCGCCGTCGTCCGCTGGCGCTGTATGCGAACTATTCCCTGCACTACGTGGGTGGCGCACCCAACGGTCAGATGTCGGCCGACTATTTTGGTGAGTTCGCCCGGTTGATGCCGTCCCGCCTGCGAGGCGACTCGAATTTTGTGGCGATGATGTCGAACGGGACATCCGGGGACATCAATAACATTCCGTTTCTGGTGAACCGCCCGCCGCGCGAGCCCTTTGAACAGATTCGGATTGTGGCTCAAAAGGCCGCCGATGCTGCTTGGCTGGCTCACCGCAAGATCGGGCAGCATCGCAGCGACATCCGGCTCGGCATGCGGGAACGAATCATCACCCTGAAGTATCGCCGGCCGACCGCAGAGCAACTGGCAGCCGCCCGCAAGGTTCTTGAGATCAAGGACTCTGCGGAGATCGCCAGGTTGCCGCGACTGGCCCAGAACTATGCGCGCAACATGGTCAATGCCGCAGAACGAACCGGGGACACGCTCAACGTGAAGTTGCAAGCCCTCCGCATCGGCGACCTCGCCGTCTGCGCGATCCCCTTCGAGACGTTCGTGGAAATCGGTCTGGAGTTGAAGGACTGCAGCCCGTTCCCGCAGACCATGGTCGTCGGCCTGGCCAACGGGCGCTACGGTTACCTGCCCACTCCGGAACAACATCGCCTGGGAGGCTACGAGACCTGGCTGGGAACCAACAACGTCCAGCTCGATACGTCGGTGATTCTTGTGAAAAACCTGCTGGAGATGCTCGACGAATTGAAGGCGATACCGTAATTGGCCGGGACGGTCAACATCCGACGGGTGCCACTGCTGGCTAGCCCAGCAGTGCCGATCGCTTCAGCGGGCATTGAAGACTTGCAACTCTCCTGGGCTTCCTGAATTCTGACTGACTCAGGAAAATCGATACGTCGTGACAAATCGCACTGCTGGGCAAAGCCAGCAGTGGCACCCGGCGATCATCAATGAATGCACTGGAATTTTTAATAAAACTCAAGGGGATAGCACCTGCTAAAGCGGATTTGCTTCGATGCGGCTATGGCGATGAGGAAGCTGACGAGTTTATCGATTCGTTTGAGTGTCAGCGTCGAAGTCCGCCACTGGGCATCGAAACGAATGGCGATCCAATGCTTGATCTTCTAGATGCGTGGGACATTTCTTGCGTCGAGATTGGGCCAATTCGATTCCATACCGAACCCAAGCATTTTGACGGTCACTTGGAAATCGGAACAGTTGAAGGCGATCGCCTTATGTATCGTTCAGAGTCCGGAGACTATGTCCTGATTGATTCACAGGACCTTTCGCATGTGATGTGCGATGCCGCTTCAAATGGTATTGCACTGCTCGACGGACTATTTCACATTGCTGAGTACTTTTCCAAAACGGCTATTGACGAAATCGACATTGATGACGTGGTGTCCGGTGTTGAAGCTAAGAATAAATGCATGGAATTATTCGGTGGGGGCAAGTATGAAATGTTCTGCACGACGGTTCTTGGGGTTTAGAGCAGTTTCGGTTTAGCTGTAGCGGCAGGGTGGCCGCGGTTGGAGAGTCTTAGCGTGGTGGCCCAGGTTGACTGTACTCAGTCTACCTGGGTGGCAAGGCCACAGGAGGCTGCGGTAATCCATTTGTTGAGCCGGAAACCTCTTCGGCCTTCGGCTCACAGGTAGGGCGAGTACGCCCAACCTGTGCCACCCAGCCCAGTTCGTGAATGTCAGCGATCGGAGTGATGCCATGACGTCTACCTGCTAACTGAAAGTGTTGGTGGATGCCGGACACCGTTTCGCTGATCGGTCCTGATCAACAGGAACGCTCAGCCGCCGTCGACTGAGCGTCTACCTGCCCATTCTGCTGCGTGATATGGAGTGCAACGCGGAGCCCACCCTACTCCGGCGGTTGGCTGGAGAGTTGGACGAGGGCTTCGAGGGTGCGGGCTTGTTGGTGGTCTTGCAGGATGAGGTAGCGGTCGCGGCCGTCGGGGGTGGGCTCGAAGCGGGTGAGGCCGTCGTCGGCGATGGTCACGCGGCCGGGCGGTGACAGGTCGAAATAGCCGTGATCGGGACGGATAGCCTGCAGGACGGACGTCAGATCCCACGTCGGGCGGTTGTGCTGCGGCGGGCAGTAGAGAAGGTAGGCCTCGGCCAATGGATGATGCTTTACATAACCGTAGTCCAGGTCGATGCTCTCATGCGGATAGGGAAGTGCCAGGCCGATTTCGTAGCCGCTCCAGAGGATCGGCGTCGGCCACTCTTCGGCCACGCGCTGGGCCGACGGAATGTCCTTGATGACGTTGTATTCCTTGTGGTCGCGGAGTTTGTCGGTGTTCCTGACAAACGTCCCGGCCATAACCGATAGCAGCCGCACCTTCTTACGGACCAGTGCCAGGCCGTTCAGATCGCTGATGTCATCCGGGGAGGACTTCAGCAAGTCGGCCAGGTTCGTGGAGAATCCGACCTGGGCAATCACGACCGAGCCGTCGGGCTGGGAAGCCAGCGCCTGTCGCAACACGGTCACGGCTGCGGGGGCCATCGTCCCGGACTGCAGATCGTGGGGATAGCGGAACTGGTCGCCGTCCTTGGTCTCTGCCAACACGTTGAATTTGCCGGGTTCCGGAGTGACGCCGCTGTGACAGACGCCGATGGGGATCTCACCGCGTCCATAGAACGTGTTGACGACATCGATGAAGGGAGCCGCCAGGGCGTGATCCTTGGTCAAGGTGACCGCCACCAGCTGGCATTCGCGGCGGGTCTGCAGGGCATGAATGACGCCCATGGCGAGGACGTCGTCGCAGTCGTTCCCCATGTCGGTGTCAAAGATGAACGGCACCGGAGTTTCTTCGGCACTGGCAGGCAGCACGGCCTGCATCAACATGGTCGTCACGATGGCAAGACAGGCGAGTCGGTTCATGGAGTCTTCCGGAAGCAGTGGTGCAGAGACTGTTAGCAGGCGGTCGTTCCGTGCAGGGCAGGGAATCCAGGAGCGGCCGGACCGCCGGGTGCCACTGGCTCTGCCAGTGCCAGTGTGGCTTCAATTCAAAAACCCGCGTGGAGGGCCGTGAAGGAGTGCCGCAGGAGCAGGATTGTTTTAGAGCATCAACAACAATTGTGGAAGGATGGCCATTTCCAGTGGCTTCCTGATTCCACATACGAAACCGAAAAAACACTGGCCGAGACAGTGGCACCCGGCGGCAGACAGTATGTCGTTCCGTGATCGAGGTGAGCCTCCTGGCGTCGGCGTCACCCTGCATCACTGGCGGCTGCCGGCCGGGCATCCGGCTGATTTTCCGTCGGGACTGGCTGCGAAGTACCCATCAGTGCGTTACGATGGATTGCAGGCCCTGTCCTGAAAAGATCCCCCATCGCTGATCATTGTCGGAGTCGGTTGTGATGTCGCATCGTTCTGGAGTCACTCGTCGTTCGTTTCTGCAACAGGCTGCTGCTGCGGGGATTTTTGCACCGGCGATCGGTCGCTGGGCACGGGCAGCCAGTCCGAATGAAGTGGTGCGGCATGCCAGCTTCGGAGCCGACGGCATGGCAGGCGCTGACCTGCGGGCCATTACCAGTCATCCCAAGGTCAAGCTGCACTGTGTCGCAGAAATCGATCTGGACCGGCTGACCGAACTGAAAAAACTGCATCCGGACGTCATCGTCTATCAGGACTGGCGGGAGATGCTCGACAAGGAAGCGAAGAACCTCGACTGCGTCAACGTGTCGACTCCCGACCACATGCACGCTCCGCAGGCGATGTCCGCCATGAATCGCGGCCTGCACGTCTACGGCCAGAAACCGCTCACGCACGATATCTACGAGTCCCGCCGTCTCGCGGAGGTGGCAGCAGAAAAGAAGCTCGTCACCCAGATGGGCATCCAGATCCATTCCAGCATTGAATACCGCACGGCAGTCGAACTGATTCGCGCCGGAACCATTGGTCCGGTGCAGACCATTCACAGCTGGAGCAACAAGAACTGGGGCGATCCCAATCCGAAGCCGGACCGTGAGGATGCGGTGCCGGGCACGCTCGACTGGAACGGCTGGCTGGGCGTCTGTGCCGAGCGGCCGTTTATCGGCGGCGGCTACTACCACCCCGGCAACTGGCGGCGGCGGCTCGATTTCGGCACGGGCACCTTCGGCGACATGGGCTGTCACATTCTCGACCCGGTCTGCAAGGCAGTCGCCCTGACAGCGCCGGTCTCGGTGACGTCGCGCGGCGGTCACCCGAACAAGGATAACTGGGGCAACGACGTCATCGTCGATTTCAATTTCCCGGCGACCGAATTCACCGCCAAAGAGGGTCTGAAGCTGACCTGGTACGACGGCAGCGCTCACCCGCCGGCAGAAGTTCTGGCGATCCTCGACGGTGCGAATATTCCTGGCCAGGGATCGTTGTTCATCGGTCCGCAGGGAGCCCTGTTGCTGCCGCACATTGCGAAGCCCACGTTGTACCCGGCGGCAAAGTTCGAGCAGGTTGAATTCCCGACGCTGATGCCGGTCAACCACTGGCACTCGTTCATCGATGCCGTGCGCGGCGAAGGCGAGACCTCCGCCCACTTCGGTTACGCCGGCCCCCTGACCGAGTGGGTGCTGCTCGGCGGTATCTCCACCCGCTATCCGAACCAGACGCTGAACTGGGATCCGGTGGCGATGAAAGTCACGAACCTCGACGAGGCGAATCAGTTCGTGCGTAAACCGTATCGAAAAGGCTGGGAAGTCGAGGGGCTGTGAGCGACCTGTGGTCTATCTACCCCGCTGGCGGTTTCGCGATTCTCCCTTGACCCGGAGGATCGCGAAACCGCAAGCGATCATCATGGAGCCTGGTGCCTTCCCGTCAACGGCCTTCGATGGGTGGACTTGCCGGGGTTTGTTGTGCTGCGGTACAGTCCTGACTGGCCGGAACGCTGGTTTGTTCCGGTTCCCTGTGAGCGGCGAGTCTCTGTCAGCAAAGCGAAACCTGAACCATGTACGACGTGACACTGATCCCCGGCGACGGCGTCGGGCCGGAAATTGCGGAAGCCACGCGGAAGTGTATCGATGCCACCGGCGTCAAGATCAACTGGGACGTCCAGGAGTGCGGCATTGAAGTGATCGAGAAGGTCGGCAAGGTGCCGGAGTCGGTGCTGACCTCGATCCGCAAGAACAAGGTCGCCCTGAAGGCCCCGATCACCACCCCGATTGGCAAGGGCTTCCGCAGCGTCAACGTCTTTCTGCGTCAGGAACTGGGGCTCTACGCCTGCCTGCGTCCCTGCAAGACCTACAAGGGCGTGCGTTCGTACTTCTCCGAGAGCAACGTCGACCTTGTCGTCGTGCGTGAAAACACCGAAGACCTGTACGCCGGCGTCGAGTTCCAGGCCGGTCAGCCCACGACGGCCGAACTGATCCAGTTCATCAACTCCAAGGCCACCGGCAAGAAGATCAGCACGGGCCTGGACACGACCGGCGTCAGCATCAAGCCGATGTCGTACGAAGGCACCCGCAACATCGCCAAATTCGCCTTTGACTACGCCGTCACGGCTGGCCGCAAGTCGGTCACCTCGGTGTGCAAGGCGAACATCATGAAGTTCACCGACGGCCTGTGGTACGACGAAACCCGTGCAGTCGCCACAGCTTACGGCGCGAAGTACGAATGGCCGGAACTGTCAGTCCCGGCCGATCCGGAACTCGCAGGCAAGGTTGCCGACGGCAGCAAGGTCGTGTACATGGAGCGTCTGATCGACAACATGTGCATGCAGCTCGTGCAGAAGCCCGAGCTGTACGACGTGATTCTGCTGTCGAACCTGTACGGCGACATCCTGAGCGACCTGTGTGCCGGGCTGGTCGGCGGTCTGGGAGTGGCTCCGGGGGCGAACTACGGAAATGACGCTGCGATCTTTGAAGCCACTCACGGCAGCGCGCCGAAGTACAAGGGACAGAACAAGGTCAACCCGACCGCGCTGATCCTGTCCGGCAAGCTGATGCTGGAACACCTCGGCGAGAAGGAAGCAGCGAAGAAACTCGACGACGCGGTGGCTGCGGTCATTGAGGAAGGCAAGGACGTGACCTACGACCTGAAGATGGATCGTAACGATCCGACATCGGTCGGCACGCAGGAAATGGCCGAAGCGATCTGTGCGAAGATCCGGTCGATGTGAGAGAATGGGGCTGGTCAGTCGTCCGTGGCAAAGATCCGGGGGCTCCACGGTCCGCCGGGCGATTCCGGTAACAGACAACTGGCGACTGACTACGGACCACTGACAACTCTTTTTGAGCGGTGCCTCATGGATGAGCGCTCTGCGATGGCGATCATGTCGGGCGCACGCCGGGACTGGCCGGCGTGTGCCCTGCGCGCCCTGTGCCATGCTGCTGCCTGGGGTTACGGCGCGGCAACGTGGTTGCGGAACGTCGCTTACGAACGTGGCTGGCTGACGTCGCACCGGATGTCCGTGCCGGTGATCAGTGTCGGCAATATTACGACCGGCGGAACCGGCAAGACGCCTGTGGTTGCCTGGGTCGTGCAGGAATTGCAGCGCCGCGGCTATCGGCCCGGCATTCTCAGCCGTGGCTATCGGAGCCTGAACGGCGAACAGAACGATGAAGCGCTCGTGCTGGAGCGCAGCTGTCCCGGAGTGCCGCACGTACAGAACCGGGATCGTGTGGCTGGTGCGAAGCTGGCGATTGAGCAGCACGGCTGCGACGTGCTGGTGCTGGATGACGGCTTCCAGCATCGCCGGTTGCAACGGGATCTGGACATCCTGTTGATTGATGCCCTGCGTCCCTGGGGGTTCGGTCACCTGCTGCCGCGAGGGCTGCTGCGGGAATCGCTGCAGGGCCTGTGGCGGGCCGATCTCGTGCTGATTACCCGGACGGAACCGGGCGACACGCTGGCAGATTTCCCGGAAATTCGCGCGCAGCTGCGACGTCATCGCGGTACGGACGCCGTCAGTCTGATCCGGTTTACTCCGTCCCGGTGGTTCTCTGCTGCCGGAGAATCGTGGCCGCTCTCAGCGCTGCAGCCGTCGCGACGGGCCGGTTTTTGCGGGATCGGAAACCCCGACGGATTCTGGGCCTTGCTGGCCGGAGAGCAGGAACTGCTGGGCCGGCAGGTGTTTCCGGATCATCATCACTATTCCGCAACCGATCTCGATCGTCTGGAGGAGTGGCGGCAGGCGGTGGGAGCGGAGTTCCTGGTGACGACGATGAAAGATCTCGTCAAGATTCCTGCCGGGCATCCTGCCAGCCGGCAGATCCGTGCACTGGACATCGAAACCTCCTGGATTGCAGGCAGTTCCGGAGTCCATGCCGCACTCAACAGTCTCTGCCCGGATCGACGCCGCCAGCAGCTGGTGGCCTGAAGTTTCCCGCTGGTTCATGCTGCGGCATTAGCGCCGCTTGCTGCGCATCAGGAACCAGCCAACAACCGCCACGAAGGTCAGAATGCCGCCGTATTCGTACGGCCCCATATTTCGCCAGAAGCCGACGGCTGCCCGGACGTAATAGTTGAAATTGGCGTAAAACAGGTCATACATCGCAGCGGGCCACTGGAAACGGTCTGGCTGTGCGGAAGTCGGTCATGTGTCTGGCAGGCGGCTGGTCCGGTCGAGGTCTGTTCCGGTGTCAGACGGATGGCACTCGTGAAGTGTAGGCTATGATTGGTGGGGTTGTGGCAGGAATCTGCGACGCGAACCGGTTGAAGACGGCGTGCAGATGCTTCCACTGACCTGCAGAACTGTGTACGTTGCCGTAGGGGGTGGCAGCGAGCGCCAGGATTCGTTCCCCCCGTATTCGGTATCGTCCCCCCGGAATTGAGAGAGGCAGATCGATGATCGAACAATTGGCTTCCCCTTCGGATCAGGTACTCGCCTTCAAATTGTCCGGAACCTTGCACGATGCCGACTACAAGGTATTTGTGCCGCTGATCGATGAAGCCGAAAAGCACGGCAAGGTCCGCCTGCTGGCCCAGTTCCACGACTTCAAGGGCTGGGATGCCCGGGCCCTGTGGGACGACATCAAGTTCTCGACCACGCACTGCACGGCGTTCGAGAAGATCGCCCTGGTCGGTGAAAAGCAGTGGGAATCGTGGATGTCGATGGTCTGCAAGCCATTCACGATGGCGAAGATCCAGTACTTCGACCTCAGCGACATCGACAAGGCCTGGGCCTGGGTTCAGGCTTGAACCGGACCCACGGCGGATTTCCTCATCAGCGGCTGCAACGCTTCCGCCTGGGCTGCGCCCTCTCATCAGCCGGTCGACGGGAACTGTCGCGAATGTTCCCGTCGACCGGCTGATCTGTCGTGATCCGGCCTGATTCGGCACGGCGAGTTACTTCGAGGTCAGCTCGAAGTTCTTTTCATTGCTGCCCGTCTTGACGTCGGCAGTCAGCTCGGTGGCGTCGTGGTATTTCGCCGGCAGTTTCTCTTTGGCGACCGGTGGCTCACCGTCATTCCCGGGGATTTCCGTCCGGATCATCACCTTGTGGTGGCCGACAGCGGCCCCGTTGACGTTCTCCAGATATTTCAGCGAGTAGTGTCCCGCTGCGTCGGTCGTACCGATCGACGCGCGGCCCTCGTCCGGCTGGAACATGACGGTGGCGTCCGGTAACGGCTGGCCGTCCAGCGTGACTGTGCCCGTCACACGGCCGATGTCGGGCTGATCCCCGCCACCCCCGCCTCCGCAACCGACCGCCAGCAACGGAATGGACGCACAGAGCAGGAGCGCAAAAGTTCGCATGATGAGTTCCTTGAAGCAGGCGCTGCGTGGAGAGAGACAGCAGCCAACATCCTGACGGACGAGGAAAGCTGGCTGCCCGTCGCGCAATTCCGCGAACGACGGGCAGGTCCGGGAGTGAGAGGCGGCAGACGCTATGAAAGTCAGCCGCTGCAGGACTCCGCAGTGAATCTGCCCGCATTAACGGCGGCGATTACCGCAATCTGACGGCCTATGCTTGCGGGCAGGTGAGGGCTTCCGGCTAGAACTCGCCAACCGGCTGGTTGTCATTGCGGGACAGCAGCCGTTCGTAGGTGCTGTCGACAGGGCTGGAATTATTCAGATCGTTCACCACATAGTTGATGTTCTGGGAGATGAAGCGGACCGCGCCATCACCGAAGACAAAGTGAACTCCGCCTTCGTGCATGCTGCTGAAACTTTCACGCAACTGATCCCCGTGGTCGTTGGTGTGATTGATCGCAGCACGTCCACTCGCAAGGATGTCATCCACACAGTTACCGCTTTCTCCTAATTCACACCCCGCCCAGACGGCAGCCATGTAGCGCAGGGAGCCACGAATCCATGCGGTTTCACCGATCGCAATGGTGTTGCTGCTGCCATCGACGATGTCCCGGAAGCGGATGTTGCTGCGGTTCCAGAACAAGCCGGTTCCATTGACGCCACCATCCCGGGGACAGTTCCTGTGTGAACAATTTCCCTTGTAGTTGGATGTGGCCCATTCAGCGAAGGCAACGGAAAATCCGGCAGCGGCGTCGGTTCTTACAGGGGGGGCGGTATCGGATGGACAACGATAGACGTTCAGTGGGGTCCGAACTTCTGTAAGGTGATTCTGGATGAGATCACCGCGACCGATGCCGGCCGCGCTGTACAGCGGCGCCTGATCCACATTCGGTAATAGAAACGATCCCCACCCCCAGCTTTCGACCAGGGTGGAGGCATCGTTCGTATTCGAGAATTCCGGGTCGGCTGTCTGCATGATCACGCCGGGCGGGAAGCAGTTGTGGGTGTCGTGATAGTTATGGAGTGCCAGGCCGATCTGCTTGAGATTGTTCTTGCACTGGCTGCGGCGGGCTGCCTCCCGGGCCTGCTGAACAGCGGGCAGCAACAGGGCGATCAGGATGGCAATGATCGCAATCACCACCAGCAGTTCGATCAGTGTAAAACCGCGAAGTGAGGCACGGGGAGAGTCCGGAGAGCGCAACATGGCAGACCTTTCCTGAGGCGAGCAAGGAAAGCAGGCAGAACACTGCAAAAAAGGGAACTCCGGATGTTACGTTACCCCTGTTGCAAATACAACCGGAAAGCCTGATGCGTCCGAAAGTTAGGAAACAGCAACCGCTCGATGCCTGCTGAAAGTTTTCAGCAGGCATCGAGCGGTGAAGATTAAAAAACTGCAAGCAATTCACTATTTGTTCAGAATCAGCTTGCCATTCCGCGTCAGCCGCAGCCGGTAGACTTCCCCGGCATGGTGGATCAGCAACTCCCGCTGGCCTCTGAACAAATCCTCCGAGGCGACTGAACGGGGGAGTCCGGAGGCTGGTTCGGATTCGGAAACCGGTCGGGAATCGGCTGGGGACGTGGAATCGCCGGTCATGGCGGATGTGCCTGCCATCAGGAGTGAAGCCATTGCAGCACCTCTCGGGGTGTGAGAGTTGGAAATCTGGTCCAGTCTCGCTGGCGTGTGCTGCTGGCTGAGTCA
>VFQN01004662.1_pt1 | contig 17860 bp, 14 predicted proteins | sample 3512371 | NCBI WGS metagenome assembly VFQN01 (sample SAMN10412370, study PRJNA504923) | tailings metagenome | isolation source: Replicate 2 from Balatoc abandoned mine | place: Philippines: Itogon, Benguet | collected 2017-08-28 | reverse complement strand
GACGTGGCGATGCGCGCCGCCAGCGCCTCGAAGACGTCGAGCGAGAGTTCGAGCCTGTCGCTCTCCTCGGCGTCGATGGTCAGGTTCATGTCGGCGCGGGCCGCGGACTCGACCAGCGTCCACACGCGCGGCAGCAGCTCGGCGAACACCCGCTCGCGCTGCGCCACTTCGTAGCGCGAGAACAGCGCGCTGAGCTTGATCGAGATGCCATCCGAAGCCTCGGGGCCGGTGCCGCGCCGCGCCTCGGCGATGCGCGCGATCGCCTGCGCGTAGGCCGCGAGGTAGCGCTGCGCGTCGGCCTCGGTGCGCGCGCCTTCGCCGAGCATGTCGTAGCTGAAGCGCAGGCCGGCCTGGCCTCGCCGCTGCGCCTCGGCCTCGGCCATCGCTTCGCCGATGTGGCGGCCGAGCACGAACTGGCGGCCGAGCAGCTGGATGGCGCGCACGGTGGCCGCCACCACCGTCTGCGCGCCGAGTCGCTTGAGCAGCCCCGCCTCGTGCTCGGCGTCGGGCAGGAAGCGCTTGGACATCGCGATCGCACTGGCCGACAGGCTGGCCAGCATGCGGTGCGGGCCCTCTGCGCCGTGCGCCTCGAAGCTCGCCTTGCCGAGCTGGTCGGCGGTCAGCGCGATGGCCGTCTCGGCATCGGGCACCCGCAGCAGGGCTTCGGCCAGCCGCATCAGCGCGAGGCCTTCGGCGCTGGAGATGGGGTACTCGCGCAGCAGCGATTCCATCGCCCAGAACGGCGCCGGCGTGTCGCGCACGGCCTGCACCCAGGGCGTGGCGCGGGCCGCGGCGCGGGGCCAGTCGAGCCGGCCCGACAGGGTCTGCAGCGCGGCGGCGAGCACCTGCGGCTCCGGCCGGCAGGGCTCGGGCAGGCGGGCGGTCTCTGGCGGGGCGACGAACATGGCGGGGCTCCGTGGAGGCGATCGGCCTCGAAGAAGTTGCTAGGTTAGACAGTCCCGGCTAGCATTAATCTCCAAAGCAATGCCAACTAGCCGAACGAAGCTCGGCCGACACGATGAGCACCGACGACAGCCCGCGCGCCCTCTCGCTCGACAAGATCGACATCCGCATCCTGCGCGTGCTGCAGAAGGACGGCCGCATCTCCAACCTCAAGCTGGCCGAGGAGGTGCACCTGTCGCCCACCGCGGTGCTCGAGCGCGTCAAGCGGCTGACGCGCGACGGTTTCATCCTCGGCTACGAGGCGCGGCTGAACCCCGACAAGCTCGGCGCCGGCATGCTGGTGTTCATCGAGGTGGTGCTCGACCGCACCACCCACGACGCGATGAACGCCTTCAAGGCCGCGGTGCAGGTGCGCGCCGAGATCCAGGAGTGCCACCTGGTGGCGGGGGGCTTCGACTACCTGATCAAGACCCGCGTGGCCAACATGCAGGCCTACCGCGAGCTGGTGGGCTCGGTGATCTGGGCGCTGCCGGGCGTGCGCGAGACGCGCACCTACGCGGTGATGGAAGAGGTGAAGAACACGGCGCTGCTCGCCATCTGAGCGCGCTTCAGCTCAGGCGCGCTTCTCGCGCACGCCGAAGATCGCACTGCCCACGCGCACCATCGTCGCGCCTTCGAGGATGGCCGCCTCGAGATCGGCGCTCATGCCCATCGACAGGGTGTCGAGCGCCAGGCCGCCCGCCCGCAGCGCCTCGAGCAGCTCGCGCAACGCACGGTGCGGCACTCGCTGCGCCGCGAGATCGCCGGCCGGCTCGGGAATCGCCATCAGGCCGCGCAGGCGCACCCGCGGCAGCGCCGCGACGGCCTGGGCCACCCCGGGCACCTCGGCGGGCGCCAGGCCGCTCTTGCTCGCCTCGCCACTGATGTTGACCTGCAGGCACAGCTGCAGCGGCGGCAGGTTCGCCGGCCGCTGCTCGGACAGGCGCTGCGCGATCTTCAGCCGGTCGACCGAGTGCACCCAGTCGAATTGCTCGGCCACCGCGCGGGTCTTGTTGCTCTGCAGCGGGCCGATCAGGTGCCACTCGATCGCACCGCGCAGGTCGGACAGCGCTTCGATCTTGTCCAGCGCTTCCTGCACGTAGTTCTCGCCGAAGCAGCGCTCACCCGCTGCATGGGCCTCGCGCATGGCATCGGGCCCGAAAGTCTTGCTCACACACAGCAGCGTGACGCTTTGCACGGGGCGCTGCGCGGCGTCGCAGGCCCGGGCAATGCGAGCGCGCACTTGTTGTATGTTGCCGAGGATCGTCGCCATAATAGTTTGAGAGTATCCACGCGGCGATTCCCGCCCCGCGCCGTGCGCCCGCACGAACAACTCGTTACTCCATGGACATCACCCAGCTGCTCGCGTTCTCGGTCAAGAACAAGGCGTCCGACCTGCACCTGTCGGCCGGACTGCCGCCGATGATCCGCGTGCACGGCGACGTGCGCCGCATCAATGTCGACCCGCTCGAGCACAAGCAGGTGCACGACATGGTGTACGACATCATGAACGACGCACAGCGCAAGGCCTACGAAGAGACGCTGGAGTGCGACTTCTCGTTCGAGATCCAGGGCCTGGCGCGCTTCCGCGTCAACGCCTTCAACCAGAACCGCGGCGCCGGCGCCGTGTTCCGGACGATTCCGAGCAAGATCCTGACGCTCGAGCAGCTCAACGCGCCCAAGGTGTTCGCCGAGCTGTCGCTCAAGCCGCGCGGCCTGGTGCTGGTGACCGGCCCGACCGGCTCGGGCAAGTCGACCACGCTGGCGGCGATGGTCAACCACCTCAACGAGAACGAGTTCGGCCACGTGCTGACGGTGGAAGACCCGATCGAGTTCGTGCACGAGTCGAAGAAGTGCCTGATCAACCAGCGCGAGGTCGGCCCGCACACGCTCTCGTTCGCCAACGCGCTGCGCTCGGCGCTGCGCGAAGACCCCGACGCCATCCTCGTCGGCGAAATGCGCGACCTGGAAACCATCCGCCTGGCGCTCACCGCGGCCGAGACCGGCCACCTGGTGTTCGGCACGCTGCACACCTCGAGCGCCGCCAAGACGGTGGACCGCGTGGTCGACGTGTTCCCCGCGGCCGAGAAGGAGATGGTGCGCGCGATGCTGTCGGAATCGCTGATCGGCGTGATCTCGCAGACGCTGTGCAAGACCAAGGACGGCTCGGGCCGCGTGGCGGCGCACGAGATCATGCTGGGCACCGCGGCCATCCGCAACCTGATCCGCGAGAACAAGATCGCTCAGATGTACTCGGCGATCCAGACCGGCAACAGCATCGGCATGTCCACGCTTGACCAGTGCCTGGCCGACCTGGTGCGCCGCAACGTGATCTCGCCCGCGGAAGCCCGCGCCAAAGCCAAGTTCCCCGAGAACTTCCCCGGCTGAGCCCTGAAGGAACGCTGAATCATGGAACGCGACCAGGCCTCCAAGTTCGTCAACGACCTGCTGCGGCTCATGGTCAGCCGCAACGGCTCCGACCTCTTCCTCACCGCCGACTTCCCGCCCGCGATCAAGGTCGACGGCAAGGTCACCAAGGTGTCGCCGCAGCCGCTGACCGGCGCGCACACGCTGGCGCTGACGCGCGCGGTGATGAACGACAAGCAGGCCGCCGAGTTCGAGAAGACCAAGGAGTGCAACTTCGCCATCTCGCCGCAGGGCATCGGCCGCTTCCGCGTCAACGCCTTCGTGCAGCAGGGCAACGTGGGCCTGGTGATGCGGACGATCCCGCAGACGCTGCCCACCATCGACAGCCTGAACCTGCCGCAGGTGCTCAAGGACGTGGCGATGACCAAGCGCGGCCTGGTCATCTTCGTCGGCGCCACCGGCTCGGGCAAGAGCACCTCGCTGGCGGCGATGGTCGACTTCCGCAACGAGAACTCGCACGGCCACATCATCACGATCGAGGATCCGGTCGAGTTCGTTCACCCGCACAAGAACTGCATCGTCACCCAGCGCGAGGTCGGCATCGACACCGACGGCTGGGAGCAGGCGCTGAAGAACACGCTGCGCCAGGCGCCCGACGTGATCCTGATGGGCGAGATCCGCGACCGCGAGACCATGGAACACGCGGTCGCCTTCGCCGAGACCGGCCACCTGTGCATGGCCACGCTGCACGCCAACAGCGCCAACCAGGCGCTGGACCGCATCATCAACTTCTTCCCGGAAGAGCGCCGCGCCCAGCTGCTGATGGACCTGTCGCTCAACCTCAAGGGTCTGGTGTCGCAGCGCCTGCTGCCGCGCCAGGAGGGCAAGGGGCGCATCGCGGCGGTCGAGATCCTGCTGAACACGCCGCTGATCGCCGACCTGATCTTCAAGGGCGAGGTCGCCGACATCAAGGACCTGATGAAGCGCTCGCGCGAACTCGGCATGCAGACCTTCGACCAGGCGCTGTTCGACCTCTACGAGAGCAACCTCGTCACCTACGAAGACATCCTGCGCAACGCCGACTCGGTGAACGACCTGCGCCTGCAGGTGAAGCTGCACAGCCAGCGCGCGCGCAGCGCCGACCTGGCCGCCGGCACCGAACACCTGACCATCGTCTGAGCTTCGTGCCTTGGGCCAGAATCGGCCCATGAGCACGACCACGAAGACCTACGACCCCGTCCCGGCGCGCGACGTCGCCTTCCTCGGCCTCGGCGTGATGGGCCATCCGATGGCCGGCCACCTGGCCCGGGCCGGCCACCGCACCACCGTCTACAACCGCACCGCCGCCAAGTCGGCCGCCTGGGCGGCCGAATACGGCGGCTGCCATGCGCCGACACCGCGCGAGGCGGCCAAGGGCGCCGACATCGTGTTCGCCTGCGTCGGCAACGACGACGACCTGCGTTCGGTGGTGCTCGGCGCCGACGGCGCCTTCGCCGGCATGAAGCCGGGCGCGATCTTCGTCGACCACACCACGGCCTCGGCCGAAGTCGCCCGTGAACTGGGCGCGGAAGCCGACAGGCGCGGCCTGAAGTTCATCGACGCGCCGGTCTCGGGCGGCAACCTCGGCGCCATCAACGGCGCGCTCACCGTGATGTGCGGCGGCGACGCGCAGGCCTTCGAGACCGCCAGGCCGGTGGCGATGGCCTTCTCCAAGGCGGTCACCCTGCTCGGCACGAACGGCGCCGGTCAACTCGCCAAGATGGTCAACCAGATCGCCATCGCCGGGCTGGTGCAGGGCCTGGCCGAGGCCATCGCCTTCGGCGAGCGCGCCGGGCTGGACATGAAGGCCGTGCTCGGCGTGATCGGCAAGGGCGCCGCGCAGAGCTGGCAGATGGACAACCGCGGCCCGACCATGGTCGACGGCAAGTTCGACTTCGGCTTCGCCGTCGACTGGATGCGCAAGGACCTGGGGCTGTGCCTGGAGGAAGCCAAGCGCAATGGCGCGCGGCTGCCGGTGACGGCGCTGGTCGACCAGTTCTACGCCGACGTGCAGGCGATGGGCGGCAACCGGCTCGACACCTCGAGCCTGATCAAGCGGCTGCGCTGACCGGCCGGCTGCCCCGCCCGGGGGGCCTTGTCGGGCGCCGGGCCGCCCCAAGCCCGACGGCGCCCCTTGGGGGCAGGAGCGAAGCGACTGGGGGGCCTTATTTTTGCGCCTGCTTGGGCTGCAGGTCCGCGAGCTCGGCCTCGGTGATCACCTCGAAGACCTTCACCACCTTCTGCACGCCCGCCACGCCGCGGGCGATGTCGGAAGCGCGGTTGGCCTCGCGCTCGGTGACACGGCCCATCAGGTAGACCGTGCCGCGCTCGGTGGTGACCTTGATCGCGTTGGCGAACACGTCCTTGGCGTCGATGTAGCTTGCCTTGACCTTGCTGGTCAGCACCGCATCGTTGGAGCGGCTGGCCAGCGACGACGAGCCCATCACGGCGAGTTCGTTGACGACGGTGCGCACGCCCTCGACCTTGGCCACCGCCTGCTCGACGGCCACCTTGTCGACGTCGGCCGCGACTTCGCCGGTGAGCAGCACGGTGCGGTTGTAGCTGGTGATGTTGACGTGGCCGCGCTCGCCCACGGCCTCGCGCACGCGCGTCTTGGCCTTCAGCTCGATCGACTGATCCTCGAGCTGGGTGCCCGAGGTGCGGCGATCCGTCACCACCATGGAGGTGCCGACGACAGCGCCGCCGACCAGCAGCGGCGCGCAGGCCGACAGCAGCGTGGCGGCGGCCAGACCGGCGAGCAGCAGGGCCGGGCGATGAAGGGTGGAGTGTTGTCGGGTCATGTGTTTTCCTGTTCTCCCAGCAGCTGCAGGTCGACCGCGTCGCACAGGCAGTGCAGCACGAGGATGTGCACCTCCTGGATGCGCGCGGTGCGCTCGTGCGGCACGCAGATGTGCACGTCGGTCTCGCCGAGGCGCTCGCGCATCTTGCCGCCGCCCCGGCCGGTCAGCGCGATGACGGTCATGTCCTTGGCCTTGGCGGCATCCACCGCGGCCAGCACGTTGGCCGAGTTGCCGCTGGTGGTGATGGCCAGCAGCACGTCGCCGGGCGAACCGAGCGCCTGCACCTGCTTGGAGAAGATCGAGTTGAAGTCGTAGTCGTTGCCGACCGCGGTGAGGATGGAGGTGTCGGTGGTCAGCGCGATGGCCGCGAGGCCGGGGCGCTCGCGCTCGAAGCGGCCGACGAACTCGGCCGCGAAATGCTGCGCGTCGCTGGCCGAGCCGCCATTGCCGCAGGCCAGCACCTTGCCCCCCGCCGTGATGCAGCCGACCACGGCGTTGACCGCATCGGCAATGGGCTTGGCGAGGATCTCAGCGGCGGCGTATTTCAGGTCCGCGCTGTCGAAGAACTGCTGCTGGATGCGTTGTTCGAGCATGGTGGGCGATCATAAGACACGGCCTCGCGGCGGCGGTTCCGTCATTGGCGTGACACATCGTCACTGCGCCTCGAAGGCCCCGCGCAGCCACTCGACGCAGCCGGCATCGATGGCCACCACGTCGAATCGGCAGGGCGGCGGGCTGCCCCAGCGCATCAGGTAGTGGCGCGCCGCGAGCACGATGCGCTGCTGCTTGGCCGCGCCGACACTGGCTGCCGCGCCGCCATGGCGGGTGGCGGCACGCGAACGCACCTCGACGAATACCAGCGTGCCGTCGCGCTCGCGCAGGATCAGGTCGACTTCACCGCCGCGCGCGTGCGGCCCGCGCGCCACCCGATAATTCCGTTCCACGAGCGCAAGCCCGGCGCGCTGCAGATGCGCCAGGGCCAGTGCCTCGGCCTCGTCACCGATCGCCTTCGTCGTCCGCCGTCCCGTGAACTCCATCGACGCCTCGCTGTTGCGGCAGGCCGCCGCGGCGGCGGCCGGTGGCCAGAACTTCCCGGCCGGCGCACTCTACGTCGTCGCCACGCCGATCGGCAACCTGGCCGACCTCAGTCTGCGCGCGATCCACGTGCTCGCGCTGGCCGACGCCATCGCCTGCGAGGACACGCGCCACAGCGCGCCCTTGCTGCGCGCGCTGGGCATCGAAGGCAAGCCGCTGCTGGCCCTGCACGAACACAACGAGCGCGAGGCGGCGGTGGGGGTGCTCGAGCGTCTGGCGCGCGGCGAGCGGGTGGCGTTCATCAGCGACGCGGGCACGCCGGCGGTCAGCGACCCCGGCGCGGCGCTGGTGGCGGCCGTCAGCGCAGCCGGCCACCGCTGCCTGCCGCTGCCCGGTGCCAGCGCCGCCGCGGCCGCGCTGAGCGTGGCCGGCGATGCGCAGGGGCAGGGCTTCGTATTCCGCGGCTTCCTGCCCGCCAAGGGGGGCGAGCGGGCTCAGGCGCTTCAGCGCCTGGTGGCCGGCCGCGACACCACGGTGCTGTTCGAGGCGCCGCATCGCATCGAAGCGCTGGCACGCGAGCTGGCCACCGCCTGCGGCAGCCGGCCCATCACCGTGTGCCGCGAACTCACCAAGCAGTTCGAGACCGTGCACACGCTGGCCTGCGCGGCGCTGCCGGCGTGGCTGGCGGCCGATGCGAACCGGCAACGCGGCGAGTTCGTGCTGGTGCTGCATGCCGTGGCAGCGGCCGACGACGCGGCCGGCGCCGCCGCGCACGACCGCATCCTGGATGCGCTGCTCGCCGCGCTGCCGCTCAAGCAGGCGGTGGCGCTGGCGGTGGAACTGACCGGCGCGCCGCGCAACGCCCTCTACGAGCGGGCGCTGGCGCGCAAGCGCGACCAGGCCGGCAGCGCGTGATCAGGGCCGCGCGACCTGCGCGTCGTGCTTCTGGTGGCGGATGTCGCGGCTGGCGTGGTTCTGCATCTTGTGCAGGCGGCGGCGCTCGGCCTTGGTCACCGTGCCGTCGGCCTTGGCCTTGTTCTCGGCCCGGTCGATCACGTTCTGCTCCTTCTCGAGCCGGCGGGTCTCGCGCTTGTTGAGCTCGCCGGAGGCGATGCCCTGGTCGATGCGCTTTTCCTGGTTGGCCTGGCGCTGGTCGACCCGCGGCGTGGCGGCCGGGGCCGAAGCCGCCTGGGCGAAGGCGCCGGCAGCGGCGAAGGCCAGCGTGGCGGCGGCGAGGGTGCGAAGCTTGAACATGAGGTCTCTCCTGGATGGGGTGGGGACGCCTGCTCAACGGCACCGATTGCGCCGCAGTGCACCGCGCAGACGTAAACCCGCGTAAAGACCTGCAAAGCGGGACGGCTCCTAGAATGGAACGAACCCCGCCCGAGGACGCCGCCATGATCTCCCGCGAACCGACCATCGAACGCCTGGCCATCGCCCGCTCGCTGCTGCTCGAGCCCTTCGGGCTGAGCGAAGCGACGCTGGCCAAGGCCATGGCCACGATCGCCACCCACCGCATCGACGACGCCGACCTCTACTTCCAGTACACGCGCAGCGAGGGCTGGAGCCTGGAGGAGGGCATCGTCAAGAGCGGCAGCTTCGGCATCGACCAGGGCGTGGGCGTGCGCGCGGTGGCCGGCGAGAAGACGGCCTTCGCCTACTCCGACGACATCTCCGAGGCCGCGCTGCTCGACGCCGCGGCCACGGTGCGCACCATCGCGGCGGCCGGGCAGAGCCGGCGCGTGAAGGTCGACGCACCGACGAAGATCGCGCCCAGCCGCATCCTCTACGCACCGATGGACCCGATCGCCACGCTGGACAGCACGCAGAAGGTGGCGCTGCTCGAGAAGGTGGAGAAGCTCGCCCGCGCCAAGGATCCGCGCATCGTGCAGGTGATGGCCGGCCTGGCCGGCGAGTACGACGTGGTGCTGGTGGCCCGCGCCGACGGCACGCTGGCCGCCGACGTGCGGCCGCTGGTGCGCCTGTCGGTGACGGTGATCGCCGAGCAGACCGTCGACGGCCAGGTGCGCCGCGAGGTGGGCAGCTCCGGCGGTGGCGGCCGCTTCGGCTTCGGCTACTTCCACGACGGCGTGATCGAGGGCTACGTGAACAAGGCGGTGCAGGCGGCGCTGACCAACCTCGAATCGCGCCCGGCCAAGGCTGGCGAGATGAGCGTGGTGCTCGGCCCGGGCTGGCCCGGCGTGCTGCTGCACGAGGCGGTGGGCCACGGCCTGGAGGGTGACTTCAACCGCAAGGGCTCGAGCGCCTTCTCCGGCCGCATCGGCCAGCGCGTGGCGGCCAAGGGCGTGACGGTGCTCGACGACGGCACGCTGCCCGACCGGCGCGGCTCTCTGAACATCGACGACGAGGGACATGCCTCGCAGCGCAACGTGCTGATCGAGGACGGCATCCTCAAGGGCTACATCCAGGACGCGATGAACGCGCGGCTGATGAAGGTGAAGCCCACCGGTAACGGCCGCCGCGAGAGTTATGCCGCTGTGCCCATGCCGCGCATGACCAACACCTACATGCTCGGCGGCGACAAGACGGCCGACGAGATCGTGGCCGGCCTCAAGCGCGGGCTGTACGCCACCAACTTCGGCGGCGGGCAGGTCGACATCACCAGCGGCAAGTTCGTCTTCTCGGCCAGCGAGGCCTACTGGGTCGAGAACGGCAGGATCCAGTACCCGGTCAAGGGCGCCACCATCATCGGCAACGGCCCGGACGCGCTGACCCGCGTGAGCGCGATCGGCAACGACATGGCGCTCGATGCCGGCGTGGGCGTGTGCGGCAAGGACGGGCAGAGCGTGCCGGTGGGCGTGGGCCAGCCGACGCTGCGCATCGACCGGCTGACGGTTGGGGGCACCGCGTGAGCCGTGTTAGAGTCGCGCCCATGTCTTCGCGCAACTTCTTTTTTGCGTACTTTTGGTTCTCGCACCGCCCGGCGGATGGAGAGGCAAGCGCATAAGCGAAGACAGCGCAGCGAATCCAGACAAACCGCCGGGCCCACAGCCCGGCGGTTTTTTTTCGCCCTGCGCTCCGATCAACGACACACCCGAGGAGCCCGCCGCCATGTCCGCCAAGTCCGCCGCCGAGGGTTGGTATGCCCACACCGAGCGCACCAGCCAGACCGACGATCAACGCATCAAGGACGTGACGCCCTTGCCGCCGCCCGAGCACCTGATCCGCTTCTTCCCGATCGCCGGCACGGCGATCGAGAAGCTGATCGGCAACACCCGCAGCGCGATCCGCCACATCATGCAGGGCAAGGACGACCGGCTGCTGGTCATCATGGGCCCGTGCTCCATCCACGATCCGGCCGCCGCGCTGGAGTACGCGCGCCGCCTGAAGGCGCAGCGCGACAAGTACTCCGACCGGCTCGAGATCGTGATGCGCGTGTACTTCGAGAAGCCGCGCACCACGGTGGGCTGGAAGGGCCTGATCAACGACCCCTACCTCGACGAGAGCTATCGCATCGACGAGGGCCTGCGCATCGCGCGTCAGCTGCTGGTGGAGATCAATCGGCTCGGCGTGCCGGCGGGCAGCGAGTTCCTCGACGTGATCTCGCCGCAGTACATCGGCGACCTGATCTCCTGGGGCGCGATCGGCGCACGCACCACCGAGAGCCAGGTGCACCGCGAGCTGGCCTCGGGCCTGTCGGCGCCGATCGGCTTCAAGAACGGCACCGACGGCAACCTGAAGATCGCCATCGACGCGATCCAGGCCGCCGGCCGGCCGCACCACTTCCTGTCGGTGCACAAGAACGGCCAGGTGGCCATCGTCGAGACCAAGGGCAACAAGGACTGCCACGTGATCCTGCGCGGCGGCAAGGCGCCGAACTACGACGCCGCCAGCGTGGCCGCGGCCTGCAAGGAGATCGAGGCCGCCAAGCTCGACTGCACGCTGATGGTCGACTGCAGCCACGCCAACAGCAGCAAGCAGCACGAGAAGCAGGTCGACGTGGCGCGCGACATCGCCCAGCAGATGAAGGCGGGCAACCGCTGCATCTTCGGCGTGATGGTGGAGAGCCACCTGAATGCCGGCGCGCAGAAGTTCAGCCCGGGCAAGGACGATCCGGCCAAGCTGGCCTACGGACAGAGCATCACCGACGCCTGCATCGGCTGGGACGATTCGCTGCAGGTGCTCGAGGTGCTGGCCGACGCCGTCAAGCAGCGTCGTCGCTGAGTCGGGCTAGGGGTTCAGGTCCAGCTCGATCCAGCGCGTGCCCGGCTCGTGCCGGTGCGGCTCCTCTCGGAAGCCCAGCTCGCGTGCGAGCTGCAGCATGCGGCTGTTCTCCGCCAGCACGGTGGCCACCAGCCGCTTCGTGCCGTGCTGGCGCAGGTATTCGATGATCTGCGTCATCAGCAGCTCGCCGAGTCCTTCGCCCTTCATCTCGCTGCGCACGATGATGCCGAACTCGGCCTCGACGTTGTCGGGGTCGGCGATCGCGCGCACCACGCCCAGCGTGCGCTCGATGCCGCTCGCATCGGGCGCCGTGGCGATGAAGGCCATCTCGCGCGCGTAGTCGATCTGCGTGAGGCGCGCGAGCTCGCTGCGCTCGATGCTGCGCCGGCTGTAGAACACGCGCAGCCGCACGTCCTCCGGGTCGAGGTGCTGCAGGAACTCCAGGTGCTGCGCCTCGTCCTCGGGGCGGATCGGCCGCACGGTCAGGCGCCGTCCGCGCCAGTCCTGCGTGTGCGCGAGTTGCGCCGGGTAGGGGCGGATCGCGAAGTTGAGCGCCCCGCCGGGCGCGGCCATGCTGACGCGGATGCGCGCATCGAGCGCCACCGCCCCCTTCGCATCGACGATCAGCGGGTTGATGTCGAGCTCGGCGATCTGCGGGATGTCGGCCAGCAGCTGCGACACAGCGACCAGCACGCGGTGCACCGCGGCCTCGTCGGCCGGCGGGGTGTCGCGGAAGCCGCGCAGCAGCTTCGCCACCCGCGTGCGCGCCACCAGCGCGCGGGCCAGCGGCTCGTTCAGCGGCGGCAGCGCGACCGCGCGGTCGGCCAGCACCTCGACCGCCGTGCCGCCCTGGCCGAACAGGATCACCGGGCCGAACACCGAGTCGATGCTCGCCCCGACGATCAGCTCCTGCGCGCCGGCGCGGCGCGGCACCATCGCCTGCACGGTGAAGCCGGCGATGCGTGCCGCGGGCCGCTGCGTGCGCACGCGCTCGAGCATGTCGGCCGCGGCCGCGCGCACCTGCGCCGCCCCTTCCAGGCCGAGCACCACGCCGCCGACGTCGGACTTGTGCGAGATGTCGGGGCTGAGGATCTTGATCACCACCGGGAAGCCGATCGCGCCGGCGGCCTCGGCCGCGGCGTCGGGATCGGCCTCCACGCGCGTGGTCGCCACCACCGGGATGCCGTAGGCGGCGAGCACCACCTTGGCCTCGGCCTCGTCGAGCATGTCGCGCCCGCTGCCGAGCACCTGCTGCACGAGCGAACGCACCGCCTTCAGGTCGGGCTCCACGGCATCGGCGGGCCGCGCCGGCGCCGCCTCGATCAGCTGCGCCTGGTTGCGCCGGTAGGTGACCAGCATCGCGAAGGCGCGCACCGCTTCCTCCGGCGTCTCGAAGCCGGCGATACCGGCCTCGCGGAAGATCGAGCGCGCCTCGTCGACCGAGGCGCCGCCGAGCCAGCAGCCGAGCACGCGCGGCGGGCTCTGGCTGGCCAGCGGCACCAGCGCGCGGGCGATCTCGGCGCTCGGCACGATGGCGGTGGGGGCATGGATGAACAGCAGCGCACCGGCCTCGGGGTCCGCGCTGATGGCCTCCAGCGCCTGCACGTAGCGCGGCGCCGGCGCGTCGCCGATGATGTCCACCGGGTTGCCACGCGACCAGTTGGCCGGCATCTGCGCATCGAGCCGCGCGATGGTGTCGGCACCGAGGTCGGCCAGTTCGACGCCGGAGTGCGCGGCGCAGTCGGCCGCCATCACGCCGGCCCCACCGCCGTTGGTGAGGATGACCAGTTTCTCGCCGCGGTTGGCGCGGAATCGCGCCAGCGTCTCGGCGGCGAGGAACAGCTGCTGCATGGTGTCCACGCGCAGCATGCCGGCGCGGGCGATGGCCGCGTCGTAGACGATGTCGGAGCCGGCCAGCGCGCCGGTGTGCGAGGCCGCGGCACGCTGGCCCTGCGTCGAGCGGCCCGACTTCACCACGATCACCGGCTTGTTGCGCGCCGCCGCGCGCGCGGCCGACATGAACTTGCGCGGCGCCTCGATCGATTCGATGTAGAGCAGGATGGCGCGCGTCTTCGGGTCGCTGCCGAGGAAGTCCAGCATGTCGCCGAAGTCGACGTCGGCATGTTCGCCCAGCGACACGAGGTGGCTGAAGCCGATGCGCCGCGAGCGCGCCCAGTCGAGCATCGCCGTCATCAGCGCGCCCGATTGCGTGACGAAGGCAAGCTCGCCCGGCAGCGCGTCGACATGCGCGAAGCTCGCGTTCAGGCCGAGGTGAGGCACCAGCATGCCGATGCAGTTGGGCCCGAGGATGCGCAGCACGCGCGGCCGCGCCGCATCGAGCATGGCCTGGCGCTGCGCCTTGTCGAGCCCGGCGGTGAGCACCACGGCCGCCCGCGTGCCCGCTGCGCCGAGTTCGGCGATCAGGCCCGGCACGGCGGCCGGCGGCGTGCAGATCACGGCCAGTTCGGGCACCTCGGGCAGGGCGGCGACGTTCGGGTAGACGGGCACGCCATCGAAGCTCGTGTGCCTCGGGTTGACGGCGTGGCAGCGCCCCTGGTAACCGCCGGCGTTCAGGTTGCGCCAGACGGTCGCACCGACGCTGGCCGGGCGCTGCGAGGCGCCGATCACCGCCACCGAGGCGGGGTCGAAGAGGTGGTCGAGGTGGCGGATGCTCATGGTGCCCCGATGATGACGCGCGCACGTGACCGATCGTCGCCCCTCGGCTTGACGCCGGTCAACCACGGCGCAGGGCGCTGGCTTGAGCAGGGGCAATTCCACGCGGCGGGAGGACGCCTACCCTGCGCCTTCGCACGCTCGTGGTGCAGGAGAGCTTGCATGCCCGTCGAACCGTCCGCGCTGCATCTGACCCAGCGCACCTACGCCCTGGTGCTGGCCGGCGGCCGCGGCTCGCGCCTGCGCCAGCTGACCGACTGGCGGGCCAAGCCGGCGGTGCCGTTCGCCGGCAAGCTCAAGATCATCGACTTCCCGCTGTCCAACTGCGTGAACTCGGGCATCCGCCGCATCGGCGTGCTGACCCAGTACAAGGCGCAGAGCCTGATCCGCCACATCGAGCGCGGCTGGGGCTTCCTCGAGATGAACCTGGGCGAGTACATCGACGTGGTGCCGGCACAGCAGCGCGTCGACGAAGGCTGGTACAGCGGCACGGCCAATGCCGTCTACCAGAACCTCGACATCCTGCGCGAGGCCGACGCCGACCGCGTGCTGGTGCTGGCCGGCGACCACGTCTACAAGATGGACTACGCGCGCCTGCTGGCCGACCACGTGGCGCGCGGGGCGGACCTGACCGTCTCGTGCATCGAGGTGCCGCTGGACCAGGCGCGCGAGTTCGGCGTGATGCAGGTCGACGCGCAGCGGCGCATTCGGGCCTTCCGCGAGAAGCCCGACTGCCCGGAGCCGTTGCCCGGCTGCCCCGACCGCGCGCTGGCCAGCATGGGCATCTACGTCTTCGATGCGCGCGTGCTCGTCGACGAGCTGGTGCGCGATGCGGGCGATGCGCAGTCCACCCACGACTTCGGCCGCGACCTCATCCCCTCCATGCTCGAGCGGCGCCGCGTGTTCGCGCATCGCTTCGAGGACTCCTGCGTCACCCGCACGGGCACCCCGTACTGGCGCGACGTCGGCACGGTGGATGCCTACTGGGAGGCCAACCTGGACCTGACCCACGTCGTGCCCGAGCTCGATCTCTACGACGACCGCTGGCCCATCCTCAGCCTGCAGCGCCAGCTGCCACCGGCCAAGTTCGTCTTCGACGACGAAGGGCGGCGCGGCATGGCGGTGGATTCGCTGGTCTCCAGCGGCTGCATCGTCAGCGGCGGCACGGTGCGGCGCTCGATCCTCTTCTCCAAGGTCAGGGTGGGCGAGGGCAGCGTGGTGGAGGATTCGGTGGTGCTGCCGGCGGCAGCCATCGGCCGCGACGCCGTCGTCCGCCGCGCCGTGATCGACAAGCGCTGCGTCGTCCCCGACGGCCTGTGCATCGGCGTCGACCTCGAGGCCGACCGGCAGCGCTTCCACGTCACCGAGCGCGGCGTGGTGCTGGTCACGCCGGAGATGCTCGGGCAGGGCGTGCACACGGTCTACTGAGCCTGCCGCCTAACATCGCCCGATGACCACCCACTGGCATCTGCGCGATGCGCACGAGCTGGCCCGCGAGCACGGCGTCGACCCGGCGTTCGGACTCGACGAGGCCGAAGCGGCGCTGCGCGCCGTGCGGCACGGTCCGAACGAGATCGCCGGCGGCGATCGCCGCGCGCCGGCCGCGCTGCTGCTCGACCAGTTCAAGGACTTCATGATCGTCGTGCTGCTCGGTGCGGCGGTGGTCTCGGGCCTGATCGGCGAGCTGGTCGACACGCTGGCGATCGTGGTGATCGTGCTGCTCAACGCGCTGATCGGCTTCGTGCAGGCCTGGCGGGCCGACCGCGCGCTGGCCGCCCTGCAGCAGCTCGCCGCGGCGCGCGCCACGGTGCTGCGCGGCGGGCAGCGCGTGGAGCTTCCCGCCAGCCGGCTGGTGCCCGGCGACATCGTGCTGCTGGAGGCCGGCAACCAGGTGCCGGCCGACCTGCGGCTGATCGAGATCGCGCAGCTGCGCGTCGACGAATCGGCGCTCACCGGCGAATCGGTGGCGGTCGACAAGCACGTGCGCACGCTGCACGAGGCGGCCAGCTCGCTGGGTGATCGCCTGAACATGGCCTTCAAGGGCACGACCACGGCGCATGGCCGCGGCACCGGGCTGGTGGTGGCCACCGGCATGGCCACCGAGCTGGGCAAGGTGGCGGGCCTGCTCGACCGCGCCGGCCCCCCGCAGACACCGCTGCAGCAACGCCTGGCGGCCTTCGGCAGGCGGCTGGCCCTGGTGGTGCTGGCGATCTGCGCACTGATCTTCGTGATCGGCGTGCTGCGCGGCGAAGCGCCGGTGCTGATGGTGCTCACCGCAGTCAGCCTGGCGGTGGCAGCGATTCCCGAATCGCTGCCGGCGGTGGTGACGGTGCTGCTCGCCCTCGGCGCCAAGCGCATGGTGGCGCACAACGCGCTGGTGCGGCGGCTGCCGTCGGTGGAGACGCTCGGCTCGGTGAGCACGATCTGCTCCGACAAGACCGGCACGCTGACGCTCAACCGGATGCACGTGGAGCAGGTGGTGGCGCAAGGGGAGGCGCTGCCCGAGGTGCTGCGCGCCGCCGCGCTGTGCAACGACGCCGTCCGTGCCGTCGATGGCGCCTGGCAGGGCGACCCCACCGAGACGGCCCTGGCCGAGCGCGCAGCCTCCGGTGGCCAGCACAGGCCGGCGCTGGAGACGGAGCACCCGCGCGTGGCCGAGCTGCCCTTCGACGCCGAGCGCAAGCGCATGAGCACGCTGCACCGCGCCGGCGAGCACTTCGTGCTGTACGCCAAGGGCGCACCGGAATCGCTGCTGCCGCGCTGCACTGCGCAATGGCAGCCGGCAGGCCACCGGCCGCTCGACCTCGACGCCGTCATGCGGCAGGCCGAGGCGCTGGCCGCGCAGGGCCTGCGCGTGCTGGCCTTCGCGCGGCGCGACTTGCCCGATGCCAGTCTTGACGCCGGTGCCGATGCGATCGAACGCGAACTCGCACTGATCGGCCTGATTGCGCTGATCGATCCGCCGCGCCCGGAAGCGGAGGCGGCCGTGCGCGATTGCCTGGCCGCCGGCATCACGCCGGTGATGATCACCGGCGACCACCCGGCCACCGCGCGCGCGATCGCGCAGCGCCTGGGCATCGTGGCCGATGCCGGCGCGACGGTGCTCACCGGCACGATGCTCGCGGCGATGGACAATGCCGCGCTGCGCGCCGCCTGCGCCGAGGTGCGCGTCTATGCACGCGTCGATCCGGCGCAGAAGATCCGCATCGTCGAGGCCCTGCAGTCGCTCGGCCGCTTCGTCGCGATGACCGGCGACGGCGTCAACGACGCGCCGGCGCTGCAGCGCGCCGACATCGGCGTGGCCATGGGCCGCGGCGGCACCGACGTCGCCCGCGAGGCCTCGAGCCTGGTGCTGCTGGACGACAACTTCGCCACCATCGTGGCGGCCGTGCGCGAAGGCCGGCGCATCTACGACAACGTGCGCAAGTTCGTGCGCTATGCGATGACCGGTAACTCCGGCGAGATCTGGACGCTGTTCCTCGCGCCCATGCTCGGCCTGCCGATTCCGCTGCTGCCCATCCACATCCTGTGGGTGAACCTGGTCACCGATGGCCTGCCCGGGCTGGCGCTGGCCGCCGAGCCGGCCGAGCCGGGCGTGATGCGCCGCCCGCCGCGCCCGCCGGGCGAGAGCCTGTTCGCCGACGGGTTGTGGCAGCACGTGCTGTTCATCGGCCTGCTCATCGGCGGCCTGTGCCTGGCGGTGCAGGCCTGGGCGCTGGCCACGGGCCACGCGCACTGGCAGACCATGGTGTTCACCGTGCTCACCTTCGCGCAGATGGCGCACGTGCTGGCCATCCGCTCGGAGAGCGAGCCGCTGT
>VFQN01004660.1_pt1 | contig 17865 bp, 12 predicted proteins | sample 3512371 | NCBI WGS metagenome assembly VFQN01 (sample SAMN10412370, study PRJNA504923) | tailings metagenome | isolation source: Replicate 2 from Balatoc abandoned mine | place: Philippines: Itogon, Benguet | collected 2017-08-28 | reverse complement strand
ACCCCTGCGCTGGTTCGGCTTCGCCGGCGTGGACCTGTTCTTCGTCCTGTCCGGGTTCATCATCGCCGCCACCACCCGCACCGACCTGGGGCGGCCCGGTCGGTTACCGGCGTACCTGTTCCGTCGGGCGTGGCGCGTCTACCCGATCTACTGGGTGGCCCTGACCACCGCCGTCGCGGTCCACGCGGTCCTGAGCCCCGACCCGGTCTTCGGCCCGAATCCGGCGCGCGAGGCGACCGACACTCTTTTTCTCCTCCCCACACCGGGTCAGCCTCGGTTCCTCGCGGTCAGTTGGACGCTCACCTACGAACTCCTGTTCTACCTCGCCGTCGGCGGCCTGTTCCTCCTGCCGGCGCGGGCGGCGGTCCCGGCGGTCGTCGTGTGGGCGGGTCTGGTGGCAGTCTGGGCGGTCGCGGTCGGGGCGGCACCGGCCGACCCGTACCTCGCACTCCCCGTCTCGCCGTTCGTGCTCGAGTTTCTGGCCGGATTCCTGCTCGCCCGGTTCCCGGTACGAATCACCGGTTGGGGGGCGGTTGCGCTCGGGCTCGCCGCCGCAGGCTGGTGCATGGTGGCGCTGGCCTTCGCCCATGCCCCCGACCCGGACCGGTTGGTGAACGACCCGGCCCGCCGCGTGACCGTCTTCGGCCCGGCGGCGGCACTGGCGGTGCTGGCCGCGACCGGGTGGGAGCGCGGCGGGGGGCGGTGCGGGCTGCGGTGGCTCCGCCGCGTCGGCGACGCCTCGTACTCGGTCTACCTGCTCCACGTCACCGGGCTGGTCGTTGGGCTTTACCTGTCGATCCGCGCCGGGATGACACACGGGAAGGTCGGCCACGTCTTCTGGCTCGGGCTGATGTTCGCCGCGGCCGTCGGCCCCGGGATGCTCCTCCACCGCTACGTCGAAGCGCCGCTCCTGCGCCTCGGTCGGCGGCGACCGGCCGCGACCGCCCCGGCGGTCGTCACGACTCCCCCGGCGGTCGTCACGACTCCCCCGGCGCGCCGGGTGGCGTGACCGTCTGGCTGTTTGCTGCATAGCTCTCGACGAGCGCCCGCGGGGCGCCGATGTCGATGACGTGAACCTCGCCCACCCACGCCGCCGCGCCGGGCGCGAGGAAGCCCTTCTTCGGTGCGACGAACGTCGCCGTGTGCGCGGCGCGTACGGCGCGGCCGAGTGGCTCGCCGGTGTCGCAGTCGAGGCCGGTCGGCACGTCGATCGCCAGCACCGGCATGTTGCTCGCGTTCAGGAACGGGAGCAGTTCGTCGAACGGCGATTCCAGCGGTCGCGTGAGGCCGGTGCCGAACAGCGCATCGACCACCCACCCGGCCGCCTGCACGTCGGCGACGAGTTCGTCCTTCCAGGCGTTCCCGGGCGCGTCGTTCGTCTTCAGCGGCCGGGCGTGCGCCCACACCTCGGCGTTCGTCGCGCAGTCCGGCGACAGCTTGCGATCGACCGCCGCCGCGGCGCGGGCGAACCCGAACTCGCGCCCGGTCTCGGGCCGGACGAGCCACACGGTCACCGGCCAGCCGGCGTTGTCGAGGTGGCGGGCGACGACGAACCCGTCGCCGCCGTTGTTCCCCGGGCCGCACAGGACGAGGGTCGGGAGGCGGTCCGGGTTGAGGCGCGTGAGCAGTTCGGCGGCGCCGCGGCCGGCGTTCTCCATGAGGCAGACGCCGGGCATCCCGAACTCCTCGACCGCCCGCCGGTCGAGGTCGCGCCCCTGGGCGCGGGTGAGTGTGAACGACATGATCGGTATCCCTCAGCGCCGGACGCGCAACCCGTGGCCCTGGAGCGCGGCCTCGACCTCGTCGGCGTTGATCCACGGCAGGTCGCCGGGGATGGTGTGCTTGAGCGCCCCCAGCGCCCCGCCGTACTCGACACCCTTCCCCAGGTCGCCGGCGAGCATGCCGTGGATGAGCCCCGCCGCCAGCGCGTCGCCGGCGCCGAGGCGGTCCACGATCTCGACCTCGTACCACGCCGATTCGTAGAGCTTCCCCATCGTATACCCGACGGCCGCGAACCGGTTTCGCCACACCAGCGGCGCCTCGCGCCGGGTGCCGGCGACCGCCTTCACCCCGAAGCGCGAAATCAACCCCTCGGCCACCGCCGGGAAGTCAGCGCCGGTGATCCCGAACAGGAACTCGGCATCCGCCTCGCTGGCGATGAGAAGGTCGCACAGCGGTAGTAGCCCGCCCATGACGCGGGCCGCCTCTTCGCGGGTCCACAGCTTCGCCCGGTAGTTCAGGTCGATGCTCGTGCCGACGCCGGCCGCCCGAGCTGCCGTCAGTGCCGCACCGACGGCGCCCGCCGCGCCGGCGCTCAGTGCCGCGGTGATGCCGGAGACGTGGAACCAGCGTGCCCCGGACAGGACCGCCGGCCAGTCGAACGAATCCGAGGCGGCGAGCGCGATCGCCGAATCCTTGCGGTCGTAGAGGATCGAACTCGCCCGCGGCGCGGCGCCGAACTCGAGAAAGTACAGCCCGCAACGGCCGTCGGCCGCGTACTGGACGTGCCGGTCGGACACGCCCGCCTCGCGGACGCGGTTGGCGACGAGCTTGCCGAGCGGGTTGTCCGGCAGCCGCGACACCCACGCCGCCGACCGCCCCAGCCGCACGAGCCCGACGGCGGTGTTGAGCTCGGCACCGCCGACCTCCAGGTCGAGTGACCGGGCCTGTTCGAGCCGCTGGAAGTGCGGCGGCGCCAGCCGGACCATCACCTCGCCGAACGTGACGACATCGACGGACATGAGACTTTGATTCCCCAGGTCGGTGGATTGAGCCCCGAAGGGGCGGCCGTGAATAGCCCGGGGTGGCAACCCCGGGCGGGCGTCGGCGGTGCCACAAGGGTCTATCGCCACAAACTCCGCGGCAGGCCGCCCGGGGTTGCCACCCCGGGCTATTCACGGCCGCCCCTTCGGGGCTCAACACCCAAGCCCGGGACGCCCGCCGGCTCACGCCGGCCGTTCGCCCTGTGCTTTGCGGTACGCCTTCACCACGCCGCTGTACTCGCGGGCCAGCGCGGTGATGCGGACGAAGTCGCCGGCCGCGACCGCCTTCGGCTCGACGAGCTGGCTGCCGACGCCGAGGCACACCGCGCCGGCCTTCAGGAACTCCTCCGCCGTCGTGAGATCGACGCCGCCGGTCGGCATCAGCTTCACCTGCGGCAGAGGACCGCGCAGCGCCTTGAAGAACGCCGGGCCGACGATCTCGGCCGGGAACACCTTCACGATATCGGCGCCGGCCTCCCACGCCGCCACGACCTCGGTCGGCGTGAACGCCCCGGGCATGACGAGCTTGTCGTAGCGGCGGCACATGCGGATCACGTCGAGGTTCAGACTCGGCGCGACGACGAACTCCGCGCCGGCGAGGAACGCCGCCCGGCACGTCTCCGGGTCGAGTACGGTGCCGGCGCCGAGCAGCACGCGGTCGCCGAGTTGCTTCTTCGCCTCGCGGATCACGTCGATCGCGTTCGGCACGGTGAACGTGACCTCGGCCACCGTCACCCCGCCGTCGGCGAGCGCCTTCACGACCCCGACCAGCGGGCCGGGGTCGGAGAAGCGGACGACGGCGACGATGCCGCAGTCAAGAACCCGGTGCAGGTCGCGTTCACGGCTCATGCGGGGATTGTAGGTAGCGGGGCCGTGGGACGGCCTTCGCGCGGAATATGAACTACACTTGCGCACCCCCGGAACCCGACCCATGCCGCCGCGCCAGCCCCGGTACGAGTCGCTCGACCTGTGGCGCGGCCTCGCCTGCCTCGTCGTCGTGGCGTACCACGCCGCCGCCTACACGCACTCGGACGCCTTCGAGGAGCAGTTGCGCGCGGGGGGCGGGACGCCCGCGGAATGGCTCCTCGCGGCGGTGGGGCGGTTCTGGTTCGGCGTGCCGGTCTTCTTCGTCATCAGCGGGTACTGCATCGCGGCCAGTGCCGACGCGGTGCGGGCGAAGCCGGGCGGCGTCGGCCGGTACTTCGTGCGGCGCGCGCGGCGCATCTACCCGCCGCTGTGGGCGGCGACGGCGCTCGGCGTCGGGGTCGCGCTCGTGCTGGCGCGGGCGGCGTGGCCCGGGCAGACGAGCGCCGACCGGGTGCCGCTGCCCGACCCGGCCGGGCTGACGGCGGCGAACTGGGTCGGGAACCTGGTGCTGGTCGAGGAGTGGCGGCCGGCGCTCGGCGGGCCGCCGAGCGACTACTTCCTCGGCCAACTCTGGACGCTGTGCTACGAGGAGCAGTTCTACCTCGTCGTCGGCCTCGTCCTGCTCGCGTGCCCGCGGTGGTTCTTCCCGGCGGTGTGGGCGGTCACCGGCCTCGTGCTGCTGAACGTCGCCGACCTGTCCGGCGTCGGGCTGGGCCGGTTCCAGGTGCGCGTCCCCGGGCTGTTCAGCGAGGGGCTGTGGCTGTCGTTCGCGGCCGGCGTCGCCGTGTACTACCGGCGGAACCACGCCGACGCGACCACCGGCCGCCTCTTCGAGGTGCTGCTCGTGCTGGTGACGGTCGCCGCGCTCCGGTTCGACCCGGACCCGGCGGGACACTACAAGACGCTGGCGAAGTGGACGTGGGTGGCGGGCGCGTTCGCGGTACTGGCGTGCCGCCTGTCGCCGCACGACGCGGCGCTCGCGACCGCCCGCTGGGCGGCGCCGCTGCGGGCCTGCGGGCGGATGTGCTACAGCCTGTACCTCGTCCACCCGCTCGTCGCGGTGCCGGTGGCGTGGCTGTTCTGGCGGGCCGGGTACACCGGCCCGGCGGTCACCGTGTTCGTCATGCTGCCGACCGCCGTCCTCGCGTCGCTCCCGCTCGGGTACGTGTTCTCTCAGCTGGTCGAACGGCACTTCGCCGGCGCGACCGCGGCGCCGGCCGCGGCCGCCCGCCGGGTCGAATCCCGCCCCGCCCCTGCCGCCGCCTGACCGCCGCCGCTAGAGTGTACCGGGCCACGCCGCGCCCGGAGACACTCATGCCCCGCCGCCTGCCCACCCTCCCGCTCGTTGTCGGCCTCGCCGTCGTGTGCCTCGCCGTCGCCCGCCCCGCGCGCGGCGAGCCGGACGGGCAGGTCACGGTGGCGGTGCCCGCCCAGGAGTACCAGCAGGTCGAGGTCGAACTGGAAGCCGGCGGCGCGGTCGAGGGCGTGCTGAAGCTCCAGGCAGTGCCGCTGCGGACCGACACCGGCTCCCGGGTCATCGACATCAAGCACGTCCGCCGGGTGACGTTCCAGCGCGACCCGCAGGGCAAGGCCGAAGACCTCGTCGAGCTGACGACAAAGGAAGTCGTGCGCGGGCGGGTGACCGCCGACGCCTTCCCGGTCGAGTCGGGCGGGGCGGTGAAGGCGTACCCGAAGGCGGAGGTGCGCGAGGTCCGCGTCAAGGTCGAGCGCTCGCACTCCCTCGCCGCGATCCTGCTCGGGCTCCTCACGCTCACCGTCATGGAAATCGTGCTCGGCGTGGACAACGTGATCTTCCTGGCGATCGTGTCGTCCCGGCTGCCGAAGGCGGAGCAGCCGAAGGCGCGGCGCATCGGCCTCGCCGCCGCGCTCGGCACGCGGCTCCTGCTCCTGTTCTCGCTGTCGTTCCTGCTCGGGCTGACGGCGCCGGTGTTCACGCTCCCCGACCTGCCCCTCGTCCACGACCTGGAGGCGCGCGAGGTGTCGTGGCGGGACATCATCCTGTTCGGCGGCGGGCTGTTCCTGATCGGCAAGAGCGTCTACGAGATGCACGAAAAGATGGAACACGCCAAGGCCCACCGCGAGACCGGCACGCCCCCGCCGACGAGCGGCACGGCGAGCTTCGCCCAGACGATCGCCACCATCGCCGTCATCGACATCGTGTTCTCGCTCGACTCCGTCATCACCGCGGTCGGGATGGTCGAGCAGCTGTGGGTGATGGTCGTGGCAATGGTCCTGGCGATGGGGGTGATGCTGGCGTTCGCCGGGCCGATCAGCGACTTCGTGGACCGCCACCCGACGGTGAAGGTGCTGGCGCTGGCGTTCCTCATCCTGATCGGCGTGATGCTCGTCGCCGAGGGGCTGGGGCAGCACATGAACAAGGGCTACATCTACTTCGCGATGGCGTTCGCGGTGGTGATCGAGTTCATCAACATGAAGCTCCGCGGGCCGGGGAAGGCGGCGGTGACGGCGGCCGTGCCGCACTGAGCAGGCAACCGGTCGAGGTGAGCCGGCTGTGAGTGAGTTCGGGGTTTCAGCCCGGCGGGCGTCTTCGCTAGCCCGGGGTGGCAACCCCGGGCGGCGTCGGCGGTGTTACCGGACCGAGAGCCTTGATGGCCTCGACGTGGCAACCCCGGGCGGCGTCGGCGGTGTTACCGGTGCGTGGCCCCCTGTGATCCTCCGTAGGCCGGCCCGGGGTTACCACCCCGGGCTAGCGAAGGCGCCCTCCGGGCTAAAAAAGCCCCGAGCCGAAGCCCTGAGCCACCGGCCGGCTCACGCCGGCCGCTCGCCGGGCGAGCCCTTCCCCGGGATGGGCCGCCCCATCTCGCGCAGCAGCAACTTCATGTCCTCCCACGTGTCCTTCCGCATCGTCGATTTTCCTTCTGATTCCTCGCGCAAGAGCGCTGACGGGTGGTACGTACAGACCACCGGGATGCCGCGGTACTGGTGGACCCGGCCCCGCATCCGGCCGATGCCGAGCGTCGTGTTCAGCACGTTCTTCGCCGCCGTCGCGCCGAGGCAGACGATGTACTTCGGCCGCACCAGCGCGAGCTGGCGGTCGAAGAACCCGCGGCAGTTGTCTCGCTCGTCGGTCGTCGGGGTGCGGTTGTTCGGCGGGCGGCACTTCAGCGTGTTGCAGATGTACACCTCGGCGCGCTGGAACCCGCACGCGGCGATGATCTTGTTCAGCAGCTGACCGGCGCGGCCGACGAACGGCTCGCCCCGCGCGTCCTCGTCGGCCCCCGGCGCCTCGCCGATGAAGCACACGTCCGGGTCCACCGGGCCGACCCCGAACACCGTCTGCGTCCGCGTACCGAACAGCTCGGGGCAGCGGTCGCACTTCGCCACCTCGTCCGCGAGCACCACGAGTTCTTGGCGGCGCGCGGCGAACAGGTCGGCTGGCGCCGTGAGCGCGGCGGCGTCGGGCGGGTGCGGGACGGGCGTTCCCCGTTTCACCGCCTCGCGCACCGGGGGCGGTGGGAGCGCGAGCGGCGCGCCCTTCGGGACGAACTGCACGCCCGCGGCCTTGAGGGCTTCGAGGTGCATCACGATCTGGCGCGTCAGGAACGCCCGGGCGTCGTCGGTCACCGCTCGAACCCCCGCAGGTCGAAGAGGCGGTCGAAGTCGGACAACTGCTCGTGCGGCGACTTGTTCGCCAAGCCCGCGTCGACCAGCGCGAACACGATGCGGCCGACCGCCTCGCTCGTGCCGAGCCGGTGCGCCCGCATCAGGTCGATGACCTCCGGGTCGCGGCCGCGGATGAACGCGGCGAACTCCGCCGCCGAGAACTTCGTCTGCCCCGCCGCGCGGCTGCGGGAGCAATCGGCGAGCAACCCGCCGACGATGAGCACGGCCCCGTCATACACGCCGAGCCGGTCCGCGACCGCCTGATACTGGCGGTACTCGTGCGGCTCGTAGGAGATGAACGAGAACGCCCCGAGGAACGTCACCGGACCGACCGCGTCCCGCCAGTCGGGCTTGAGGCGGTAGTCGAAGTGGAACACGCACGCCACGCCGCCGGCGGCCGTGATCCGCCGGTCGGCGGCCGCGGCGAGCGCGAGGGGTCCGAACGTTTCCGCGAACGTGATTTCGGAGATCAGCTCGGCGAGCGGCCGCGCGGGCGGGCCGGGGAAGTTCGTTTCGAGCCGCGCCGGCGGGTAGAACCCGAGGCCGAGTTCCCGCTGGAACGGCGACGGCTCCCAGTGGACCGGCGTCTCGGGCACGTCGAGCGCATCGTACTCCTCGGCGAAATACGCCTCGGCGGCGTCCGGTCCGGCGAGGTCGCCGGTCCAGACGGAGACGATACCCGTGCGTTCGTAGCGGACCGGAGGGGGCACGGCGAATTGCTCCCTGAGCCCCGGTTCGGTCGTCACCTGCGGCCGGTCACTTCGCGCCGACCATCGCCTTCAGCCGGTCGAGGCCGACGCGCTCGCAGTAGTCGCCGAAGAGTTCGCCGCCCTGCCGCTCGTCGCGGAAGGCGGTGAAGATCGTCTTCAGCTTTGGGGCGATCTGCTCGATCGGCACCGAGTCTTGCAGCTCCACGTTCAGCCGCCGGCCGAACGAGTCGCCGCCGATGTACAGCGTGTACTTCGTGCCGCCGCGGCCGACGAGCCCGACCTCGCTCTGGTACGGCCGGGCACAGCCGTTCGGGCAGCCGGTCATGCGCACGCTGATCGGCTCCTTCTCGAGCCCGAGCTCGGCGAGGATCGGTTCGAGCTGGTCGACCACGCCGGGCATCGACCGCTCGCTCTCGGTGATCGCCAGCGGGCACGTCGGGGTCGCCGGGCAGGCCATGCTCCACTTCTGCACCTGCGTCAGCCCCTCCGGCCGCGGCACCCCGTACTCGCACAGCAGCGAATCGACCGCCCCCTTGTCGGCGGCGGCGATGTCGCACAGGAGCACGTCCTGCTGCGTCGTCACGCGGACGCTACACCCGACCTTCTTCACGATCTCGCGCAGGCCGGCGCGGAGGCGGAACGAGCCCTCGTCCTTGATCCGCCCGTTCTCGACGCTCACGCCGAAGAGCCACTTCCCGTCGCCCTGCGGCTGCCAGCCGAGGTGCAGGTCGAGGCCGGTGATCGGCGCCTCCACGGGGGGGCGGAACGGCGTCTTGAGGTAGTCGCGGGCGAAGACCTCCCGGAACTTCTCGACCCCCCAGTCCTTCATCACGTACTTCAGCCGGGCCCGCTTCCGGTCGGCCCGGTTGCCGTGGTCGCGGAAGAGCTTGATGATCCCCTCCGACGCCGCCACCACCTCCTCCGGCTCGACGAAGCACACCGGCTGCGCCAGCAGCGGGTACGTGTCGGGCTTGCTGTTCGTCTGCCCCTGGCCGCCGCCGGCGTACAAGTTGTACCCGAGCGGCTTCCCGTCCGCGCCGCGGATGCAGAGGAAGCCGAGGCACTGGGCGAGGATGTCGGTGCAGTTGTCGTCCGGCAGCGCGAAGCCGACCTTGAACTTCCGCGGCAGGTACGTGTTGCCGTAGATCGGCTCGTGGTCCTTCGGGCCGGCCGGGGCGGCGACCTTCTCACCGTTCACCCACATCTCGTGGTAGGCGTGCCCGCCGGCCCGCGGCGCCAGGTGCGTGGCCACAGCGCGAGCCAGCTCCAGCATCTGCTTCCGCGCCGGGTCGTTGATCGGCGCCGGGCACGTCACCACGTTCCGGTTCACGTCGCCGCACGCGCCGAGCGTCGAGACGAGGGCGTCGTTGATCCCGCCGATGATCGCCCGGAAGTCGCCCTTCAGAATGCCGTGGAACTGGATGCTCTGGCGCGTCGTGAACCGCAGCGTGCTGTTGGCGTACTGCTCGCAGAGGCGGTCCATTTCGAGGTACTGGTGCGGCGTCAGCACCCCGCCCGGCAGCTTGAGCCGGATCATGAACATGTACGCCTTGCCGACGCCCGCCTTGTCGCGTTTCTTCCGCGCGTCGCGGTCCTCCTGCTGGTAGCTGCCGTGGAACTTGATGATGTTCTTGGCCTCTTCCGACAGGTGATCCAGCGCCGGGTCGTCGAGTTCGGCGAGGATCTTCCCGCGCAGAAACTGGCTGTTCTCCTTGATCGCCTCGACCGGCGACAGCTTCGGCTCGGCGGGGGCGTCGGTGGCGGGGGTGTCAGTAGGGGGCGTGACCGTCTGAGTGGACATGGTCCTGATTTCCTGGCGAACGGCCGGCGTGAGCCGGCTGGTCGGGATGGCAGGCACCTGGAACAACGACCAGCCGGCTCACGCCGGCCGTTCGCCAGGCGACATGCGCATCGTCCGATGCGATACCTCTGTTGTAGTGGAACCGGCCGGAATCGGAAGTGCAGTTCACCAGTAAAGTTGATCAGAAAAGTCGAGTATCACTGCCGGAAGAACCGACACCTTGATCCGAAAGGCGGTTAGAGCGAGGCGGAAGGCGGTGAAGCATCACCCGTGAAGGGTCCGATGAAGGGAGGCGAACCGGGCGGGCGACCGCCCGGACTTCGAGGCTTCGAGGACTCCGCGTGAGTGACCGCACCGCCTCGCCACCAACCATCGGGTTCCTCAGCGTGCAGCAGGAACCCGCGGGTTGGGCCGGGTATTACCTCGTGACGAACGCCTGGGGCCGTCCGCTCGAATTCCGCCTGTCGTCCGCGGTGCAGCCCAACCGCGTGCAAACGGCGCTGTACGGCCCGACGTTACTCGATTACCTCCACGGCGACGTGATCGGCAAAGCCCTCGTCGAGAAGACGAGCCTTAAGCCCGACCTGATCGTCACCGATTCGCCGACCGTCCTCGCCCTCCGTACGCGGGTGGAGGTGCCGGTCGTGGCGCTGCGGCCGGACGCGGCGGTCCTGCCGCCCGAGACGCGCACGCTGACCCACCCGCGGGCGTCGGTCGCGCTGCTCATCCCGGCCGCGTTCGCGGGCGACGAGCCGGCGCTGGTGGCGAAGCTCGACGCGGTCGATCCCGCGGTCGATCTGGCGGAGCCGTTCGCCCGCATCCGCGAGGCCGTCACCGAAACCCGCAAGCAGGGGGTGAGCGGCCGTGTCGCGTGACGACGAACTCGACCCGCCGCCGGTCCCGGTCGAGCTGCTGAACTCGCTCATCGACCAGCCGACGGATGCTGACCGCTCGCCAGAGCCGGCGGTCGAAGTCCTGCCGTTGCCGCGTTTCGACCGGCCGCTGGAAACGGGCGTGCGCGAAGCCCGGCTGCTCACGGACTCGCCGTGGGTTCGCTCGGCCGGTCAGCTGAACCTGTCGGTGACGACCGAGGGCTGGAAGTTCCCCGCCCCACCGCCCGAATACACGCCGCCGCCGCGAATGGCATCCGAGCCGGCGATCGGGAAACACACGGTCGATTTGCCGACGCTCCCCGACGACCCAAACGCCGCGCCGAAGGCACGCATCCGCCCGAAGCCGACGGCGGACACGGTGCTGTTCAAGGACCGCCTCCTGCTCCTGCTCCAGCCGCCGCTCGACGGCCTGTTCGACGGCCGGCAGCTCGCGGTGCCGTTCGAGCCGTTCCCGTACCAGCTCGAAGGGATCGCGTTCCTGATGCCGCGCCACGCGGCGCTGCTCGCCGACGAAATGGGGCTGGGCAAAACCGCGCAGGCGATCCTGTCGCTGCGGCTGCTGTTCCACCAGGGCCAGATCCGGCAAGCGCTCCTCATCTGCCCGAAGCCGCTCATGCACAACTGGGCGCGCGAGCTGAAGCTGTGGGCGCCGGACCTGCCGTACGAGCCGTTCGAGGGCGACGCCGAGCAGCGGCGGACGACGTGGCTCGTCTCGAACTGTCCACTCAAGCTCATCAACTACGAGACCCTCAGCCGCGACGCCGACCTCGCCGCCGACCCGCGCGTGTACTTCGACGCCGTCGTGCTCGACGAGGCGCAGCGGATCAAGAACAAGGAGTCGAAGACCGCCCAGACGGTGCGCTCGATCCGCCGCGGGCGGAGCTGGGCAATTTCCGGCACGCCGGTCGAGAACAGCCCCGAAGACCTCGTGAACCTGTTCGCGTTCCTCGACCCCGGCCGCATCCCGCCCGACACGCCGCTCAAGCACCTGCCGCGGTACACGTCCGACTGCATCCTCCGCCGCACGAAAGACCTCGTGCAGTCGGACATGCCGCCGAAGACGTACCGCGACCTCGAGGTGGACCTCACGCCGGCGCAGCGGCAGGCGTACAGCCTCGCCGAGGAGGAGGGCGTCATCCACCTCAACGAGCTCGGCGAGACGATCAGCGTGCAGCACGTCTTCCAGCTCGTGATGCGGCTGAAGCAGATCTGCAACTTCGACCCGCTCACCGGCGAGAGCGCCAAGCTCGAACAGCTCGTCACCGACATGGAGGAGGTGGCGGCGAGCGGGCGGAAGGCGATCGTGTTCAGCCAGTGGGTCGAGCCGCTGGAGGTGCTGGCGAAGGCGCTGGAGCCGTTCGGCCCACTCCAGTACCACGGCCGCATCCCGCAGGCCGAGCGCACGCCGATCCTCGACCGGTTCAAGGCGGACCCGACGAAGCACGTTATCCTGATGAGCTACGGGACCGGGAGCGTCGGGCTGAACCTCCAGTTCACGAACTACGTGTTCCTGTTCGACCGCTGGTGGAACCCGGCGATCGAGGACCAGGCGATCAACCGGGCACACCGGGTCGGCCAGCGGCACCCGGTCACGGTGACGCGGTTCATCGCCGGCGAAACCATTGAGCAGCGGATCGCGCTGATCCTGGACCAGAAGCGGCAGGTGTTCCACGACCTGCTCGCGCAGGCCGACAAGCCGGCGACGCTCGGGCTGAACGAGGAGGAGATCTTCGGCCTGTTCGATCTGAAGGCGCGGCCGAAGAGGGGGGCGGCCTGAACGTCCGGTGCTATGGGGTCAGTTCCCGTTCCAGCACCGGGAACCGGCCCTGCTCCTTGAAGTAGCGGGCGTAGAAGTTGATCAGGTGGGGGGCGTCGGTCGGGCACTGGGCGGCCAGAGCCGCCACCGACCCCTCGGTGAGCTCCTCGCTGACCTCGGCGAGCAGCGCGAGCCCGGCCGGCAGGGCGTGGTCGGGCCGGGCGACGTAACTGAACAGGCCGTTGACCCGCTTGGAATTCAGCCCCTCCGTACCGAACGCGCCCATCCGGAAGCACGGCGCGAGCGGGTCCACCTTCTTCACGTCCGCCCAGTTCGGGTTGTCGAGGCCGACGCCGACCGCCACCGGGCCAGTGTTGTTCGGCCCGTCCACCACCAGAAATGCCTCCGCGGGAAAGTACGGGCTCGAAAAGACGTGCCGCTCCAACTCCTCGTCCGGCACCCGGATGACCCCGCGGCCGAGCGCCGCCAGCGCCGGGATGTCGGCGCGGGTGAGGCGGCGGACCGCCCGGCTCCCGCGGTCGGCGACGGTCGGCAGGTCAACCGGGTCGGTGAAGTAGTTCACCACGTCGCGGGCCTTCTGAAACCCGCGTGCGGCGAAGAACTCGAGTACCGCGTCCCAGTCCTTGCGGTAGGCGGTGAAGAGTTTGCGGAGGCCGCGTTCGCGGGCGGCGGCAAGGGCGGCAGCGAACAACTCCTCGGCCGCCGCCTCGTACCCCTTGCGGCACCACGGGTAGCCGATCCGTCCCTGGTCCGCCTCCAAGATGCAGTAGCCGACCACCTGGTCGTTCTCGACCGCGTAGAACCGGCTCTCGGGGTCGAACCCGCGGGCGCGGGTGCGCCGGCGGACGTCGTCCTCGGTGGCCGGCTTGAACCCGGGCAGCGCGAACGCCGCCCCGTTGTACAGGGCGGCCTGCGTACGCTCGTCGCCGGGCTGGAAGGTGCGGACGGTCACGGAGAGGAAATCCGGGGGCTGCGAGTCCGAATCTCATTCACAAAACAGATCGTACCGCGCGTCGCCGCCGCGGACAACTCGCCCGCGTTGGGGTTGACCCGGCGTTTCGGGCCGGCGTAGCATCCGCGGTCTGCCGGTTCGCGGAACAGGTCGGGGACACGGGGCGCCGCCCACGCCGCCCCGCCGCGCCGGCGGCAGCACGGACGCCGGACCATGCCGACGATCAACAAGCGCTTCCTCCTCAAGCTGGTCCTGGTCGTGCTCGGGCTGGCCGGCACGCTCGCCGCCGCCCACGCCCTCCAGGCCCGGAGAATCCCCGACGCGCTCCGCCGCCAGGCCGACCTCACGGCCGAGAACGGCAAGACCGATGCCGCGATCCGCTACCTGCGGCAGTATCTGGAATTCGAGCCCGACGACATCGAGGCCCACGTCCGCCTCGTCGAGCTCATCAAGTCCCGCGCCGCCGGCGGGCGGGGCCAGAATGAACTGGTCTTCCTCTACGACAAGATCCTCCGCCTCGACCCGGACCGCGACGACGCCCGCAAGCAGGCGCTCGCCCACTGCCTCAAGGTCGGGCGGTACTCCGACGCGGCCGCGCACGCCGATGCGCTCGTCAAGAAGTTCCCGGACGACGGCGTGCTGTGGGGGCAGCTCGGCACGGCGCAGCTCGGCCTGAACCAGACCGCCGAAGCGCGGGCGGCGTACGAGACGGCCATCACCAAGAGCCCGACGGAAATGGCCGCCTACCAGCGGCTCGCGCAGCTGGTGTGGAAGACCCAGAACGACACCCCCGGCGCCCGCGCGGTGCTCGGCCGCATGGTCGCCGCTCTGCCGCAGGAGCCGCAGGCGTACCTGATCCGCGCCAAGTTCGAGGCGTTCGTCGCCGAGGACGACGCCCGCGCCAACCGCGCCGGCGACCTCGACCCGGCCCTCCGCGACCTGCGGCGGATGCTCGAACTCGACCCCGAGAACGCCGCCGCCTCGCTGCTCCTCGCCGAACTGCTCCAGAAGGGGCGCGACGTCCCGGCCGCACACGCCATCCTCCGCGACGCGGCGAGTCTGTACCCGCGCGACCTGAGCCTCACGCGGGCGCTGGCGTGGCTCGAACTCCTCCGCGGGAACGTTCCCGCCGCCCTCGCCGCCCTGGAAGACGGCCTGCGGCACGCGCCCGACGGGCTCGACCTACTCGTCCCGCTCGCCGACCTGCTCGTGCAGCAGGGCGACACCGCCCGCACCGCCGACATCCTCCGCCGGCTGGAGGCGAAGCGGCTCCCGCCGACGCAGGTGAAGTACCTCAAGGCGCGCCTCGCCATGCGGCAGGAGAAGTGGGCCGAGGCGATCGACCACCTGGAAAAGCTCCGCGCCGAGAGCACGAAGCTGCCCGGCCTCGAAACGCAGTCGAACCTCCTCCTCGCCACCTGCTTCGAGCGGACCGGCGACCCGGACGGCCAGGAGAAGGCGCTGAAGCGCGTCCTCAGCGCCGACCCGGCGCACGTCCCCGCGCGGCTCGGCGTCGCGCTCCTGTACCAGAACCTCGGCCGGTTCGACGACGCCGCCCGCGAGCTCGACGCGACGGTCGTTTCGCCGCTCGCGCCCGGGATGGTGGTGACGCAGTGGGCACGGACCAAGACGCACCGGCTACGGCAGGGCACGGCGGGGCCGGACGACGGGCGGAAGCTCGACGCGGCGCTGGTCGCGCTCGCCCCGAGGTTCGGGGCGGCGTCGAGCGAGCCGTTCATCCTGCGGGCGGGCGCGGCGGCGGCGCAGGGAAAGTACGCCGAGGCCGCGCAGCTCCTCCGCAAGGAGGCGGCGCGTCGGCCGGGTGACACCCGGCTGTGGGCGGCGCTCGCGCACGCCGCGGCCGACGCCACCGGCACCGCCGCGGGGCTCGCCATCGTTGACGAGGCTCAGGCCGCCGCCGGCGACGGGCCGGACGTCCGGCTCGCCCGCGCCCGGCTGTACGCCCGCGAGCCGGGCCGCATCCGCCCCATCGCCGCGCTCGCCGACCACACCGACGGCTGGGCCGAGGGCGATCAACTGCGCCTGCTGTACGGCCTGACCGACGTGTACGACGAGATCGGCGACCGGGCGAAGGTGATCGAGATGGTCCGCGCCGTCGCCGCCCGCCGCCCGACGGACGCGGCCGGGTGGCTGCGCGTCGCCGAGCGCGCGGCCGACGCCGGGAACGCACCGGTGCTCGCCGAGGCGCGGGCGGCGCTGGCGAAGATCGAGGGCGAGGCCGGCGTCTCGGTCCTGGTCTGCGACGCCCGCGTGTCGTCGGACGCGAAGGCCGCCGAGAAACTGACGGCCGCCGTCGGCCCGAACCCGAACCGCGCCGACGCCTGCCTCGTCCTCGCCCGGTTCAAAGCCGACGCCGGCGACGCGAAGGAGGCACTTCGGCTGACCGAGCGAGCGTACCTCCTCGAACCGACCGGCGTCGAGTCGGCCCGGGCGTGGGTGCTCGCGCTGGTGAAGGCCGGTTCCGAGGACCAGGCGGCGAAGGCCGTGGCGCGCCTCGCCGCCGACCCGCGCTGGGCCGGGGAGTCGTTCCGCCGCCTCATGGCGGGCGTGATCGAGCGCGTCCCGCCGGCGTCCGCCCCGACCGTGTTGGCGTGGTGCCGCCCGGCGATCGAGCGCGACCCGGACGGCCCGGCGTGGCTCGCCGCCCGCGCGCCGGCGGGCGCCGACGCCGTACTGGCCGCCGCGGCCGCGGCGCCGACCGCCACCGCCGACGACTGGCTCCGCCTCGCCCTCCGCCACTCCGCGGCCGGGCGGCCGCAGCAGGTCGACGCCACGTTCACCGCCGCCCGCGGGAAGCTGAGCCCGTCGGCGTTCTTCGCCGCCGCCGCGGTGTTCGCCCAGTGCCAGGACGGCAAGGGCTGGACCCCGCCGGTCGCCGACGCGGCCGAGAAGCGGGCGTTCACGCAGGCCCAGCTCGCGGTCGCGCTGTCGCGGTCGGACGCCGACGCCGCCGTCCGCGTGCTCGAAGCGTTCGTCGCCGACACGAACACACGCCCGGCCGACGCCGGCTGGGCGAAGCGGAACCTGGCCATGCTCCTCGCCTCGCGCGGCACGCCGGAGGGCCGCTCCCGCGCCGCGGCACTGCTCGCCGAGGCGAACGGCGGCGGGGCGACGGTCGAAGACCTGCGCGCGACCGCCGGCGTGCTGACCACACTGGCCCGCTACCTGGAGGGCGACGACCGCCGCGCCGCGCTCGGCCGGGCGGCGGCGGCGCTGGACAGCGTCCACAAGTCCACGCAGTCGCCGCGCGACCTGTACAACCTGTCACAGCTCCACCGCCTCGCCGGCGACCGCAAGGCGGCCCGCGCCGGGCTCAACGAGCTGATGAAGTCCGACCCGCGGAACCTGTACTACCTCGTCGCCGCGCTCGACGAACTCACCGAGGACCGCAACTTCGCCGCGGCCGACGGCTTCGCCGCCCGGCTGCGGGGGCTCTACCCCGGCGAGTTCCGGGCGGTCGCGTCGGTGGCGCGGTACGAGGCGAAGGCGGGCAAGCCCGACCGGGCGCTGGCGCTGGCGGAGGGTTACGCCGGCGCCGCCGACGCCGGGGCCGGCGACTACCTGGCGCGGTCGGCACGCGTCGCCGAACTACTCGACGAGTTGTGCCGCCTCCCCGGCGTGAAGGGGACACCGTCCGGCAAGGCGATGGCCGCCGCCGCCGCCGAGCGGTTCGCGGCGCTGGTGCCGTCGCGGCCGGAGGCCGTGGTCGGCGTCGCCGGGGTGCTGGCGAGCGACGGACAGACCCCGGAGGCGTTCGCCAAGATCGAGCAGTACGGCCGCTACCTGCCGGACCGCGTCCGCGCCCAGGCCGGGCTCGCGGTGCTGCGGGCCGGCGGGGCGACCGACCGCCAGTTCGACACGGTCCGCGACTGGCTCGCCACCACCCCCGCCGACGTGCCGATGAAACTGGTCGAGGCCGAGTACCTGACGTTGCGGCAACAGCCTGCCAAGGCGGCGGGGGTGTACACGAAGCTGCTCGAGCGCGACCCGCGGAACGTGGTAGCGCTGAACAACCTGGCGTGGCTCCACTGCGCCGACCCGGCGACGGCCCAGCAGTCGCTCACCCTGCTCGACCGCGCCGCGCGGGAGGCCGGGATCAGCGGCGACCTGCTCGACACCCGCGGCCGGACGCGGATCACGCTGAGGCAACACGAACTCGCCGAGAACGACTTGAAGGAGGCGATCACGATGGAGCCGACCGCCCTCCGCTACTTCCACCTGGCCGTGCTGCACCTGAACCTGCCGACACCGCAGCCTGACCAGGCCGCGCGGGCGTTCCGCGAGGCGAAAGCGCGCGGGATCGACGTGCGCGCCATCCACCCCGCCGACTTGGCGACATACCGGCTGCTCGAAACCGCAAATCCGTAAGACCGGCCACGGATTAAGAGTCTGTTTGGGAGGTTACGGGGTTTGGTTGTTGGTCCGGAGGAACCCGGT
>VFQN01004659.1_pt1 | contig 17867 bp, 13 predicted proteins | sample 3512371 | NCBI WGS metagenome assembly VFQN01 (sample SAMN10412370, study PRJNA504923) | tailings metagenome | isolation source: Replicate 2 from Balatoc abandoned mine | place: Philippines: Itogon, Benguet | collected 2017-08-28 | reverse complement strand
TCGGGGAGGAGGCGGGGCTCGAGCTCGGTGGCGACTACCCCGTATTCGTGCCGTACTTCATGAAGGAGATCGTCGAGCAGGTGAGCGTCGCGGCGCGGAAGTCGAAGTACGTCGATCAGTCGAGTGGCGTGAGTGCCCGGTTCAGCATCGCCAACTACCGGACGATGGTGGCGAGCGCCCGCCACCGCGGCGTGCGCCTCGGCGAGAAGCCGGCCGTACCGCGCATCAGCGACCTCGGGCACCTGCCGAACTCGGCGCTCGGGAAGCTCGAGCTCGACCTGATGGGCGCTCACCAGATGAGTGAGAAGCAGGTGCTCGAGAGCATTGTCGCCGAGGCGGTGCGCTCCGTGTTCGAGGAGTACGTGGACAAGCACGGGCTGGACGACATCGCCGACGTGTTCGGCAAGGGCGTAAAGGTCGAGGTCGGCGACATGCTGCCGAGTTCGGACTATGCCCCGCGGATGAAGCGGGTGCCGAAGGCGTGGGAGAAGGCGTTCGAGGTGAACGCCGGCGAGTCGGACGCGGTGCGGGCGAGTTGTGTCGAGTTCGTGCTCGCCGGGCTGTACGCGAGTGACCGCATCAGCCGAAGTACCCGCCACGGCCGCATCAGCTATGAGACGTGACACCGCCGTTACACCGATCCGGGGGGGCGGCGCGGTACGCTAGGCGCGCCCGCCCCGGAGACCATCGCATGTTCTCGCTCGTCCTCTCCGCCGCACTCGCCCAGCCCACCGACCCACCGCCCGCCCCGCCCGAGCCCGTCTGCCGCGTCCTGGTGAAAGGCGACGGGTATGTTGTCCACGCCGTTCCGTCGGGCGCGCGGGCGCCGGGGGTGGCCACCGACCGCGGGCCGTTCGGGTTCGGCTTCCTGAACAACCGCACTGCCATCCTCCACACTGACCTGAAGACTGGCGCGATGAAGAAGCTCGTCGAGGGCGGCGAGTGGTCCGTCCCCGGCCCGCCGATGGGGATCGACCGTGTGACGCACCACACCCTGTCGATCGCCGACACGGCGGTCGGACCGGGCCGGCTCTACGTGCTAGTCATGCGTTCGACGACCCACGCCTTCGCACAGGGGACTCCGGGACCGATCGACCGCACCCGCGCCACGCCCCAGCACGTCCTGTACGTCTTCCGCCTCGCGGACGGCAGCACTGCGCAGGAGATCATGCTGCCCGAGCCGCGCGAGCGACTCACCGGGTTCGCCCAGAACTCGATCCGATCGGAGTTGATCCGGGTGACGCCGACGACTGTGGCGGTGGGCACGGCCGTTTACCGCATCGCGGAGCGCTTGGAGCGGGTTGAATCAAAGTGGTAAGAACACGCGCTACCACGCCCCGAACAGTGCCGCATCAGCGACCCGCCCGAGGCGTGGTAAGGCTGCTCCATTACGAGCGATCCACGCGATTTAAAGAACGTACTGGCCTCGCCTCAGCAACGGCGCGGCCCCTTCACCTTGTCGTAGACCAGCCGCACTAACTGCTCGACCAGCTCCAAATACTCCGTGCCGGCGATCTCGCGGACCTGGCACACTAGTTTGCGCCGGCGTTCCAGTAGGTCCACGCAGTTCTCAACGCCCAGCTTTTCTAGCGGACCGTTCGGCGCCTGCATGTCGAGGAGTTCTAGCACCTCCTCGGGCGACAGGGTCGCGGCGCGATCCTTGTTACGGTCCAGCCAGGCGGTCAGGTCGGGCAGGGTGGCCCGCTCGTTGAGGAGCTTCAGCGCCTCCGTGTCCTCCGGGGGCTTGCCGTGCATCCGCGGCAGCAGGCGCTCCAGCGGCTGCCCGCGGAGTTCGGCCACCGTCAGCCCGAGGGCGTTGGCGCACTGGCCGACGGTGGCGTTCCGCAGCTGCCGCTTCGGCCCGCCGAGAAGGATTTGCCGAACGGTGTGACGGTTCAGTCTGGTGAACCGGGCGAAGTCTTCCTGGTTCCAGCCGCGCTCCTCGACCAGGCGCGCAATCTTGTTCGCCAGCTCCGCCCCCGCGGTGCTGATCGTGGCCGCCGCGTTCATCCCTGCCCCCAAGTTCCGACCCCAGCGGGGAGCGGTCATCCCGTCCGCCCCGCACCGCCCGGGTCCGCCCCGACGCGAGTCGTGTCCCCTTCCCCATCCTAATGCCGGCTTGAGCCGGTGGAAGAGCGGGAATTACTGGAATGACTGACTTCCGCGAAAAACCCGCGGCCGACCCCCTCCCGCAGGTGCGGGCTGAGGTCGGCCGCGAATTCCGACTGGCCCGATCGGCCTCAGTACGGGTTGGTGGTTCCGGTCAGCCGCGGGCCGGACACCGGGGTCACCACGCCGGGAACGATGACTTCCGCCTTCGGCGGGGTGGTCGTCCGGGGGGGCATCGGGGCCGGCGTCGGCGTCGGGGCGGAACCCGCGCCACCACCGGACGGAGCTGGGTGCGGTACCGGAGCGGGGGCCGGGGCCGCGCCGCAACCGTCACACGGCGGCGGGGCGCAGTCATCGCAGTGCGACTTCTTCTTGAACTTCGCCCGCAGCCGGTCGAGGATGCTCACCCGCGGTGCGTGGCAGTCGTGGCACGGCGGCGGCTCGCAGCACGACGGCGGCGGGGGAGGAGGCGGCGGGGGCGGGGCGGGCGGCGTGCAGTTGTCGCAGGCCGGCGGCACGTCGCACCCGCACTTTGCCTTCCGGCTGTGCAGGCGAGACTTGATCTTGTCGAGCAGGCCGGCGCGTTTGCAGCTCACGTCGCAGCCGCAGTCCACGGGGCCGCAGTCGCCGCAACCGGCGGGCGCCGGCGCGGGGTGCGCGGCCGGTGCCGGCGCCGCGGCCGGGGGCGGCGCGGGTTGCCCGGCCGTCACGGCCGAGGCCATCAGGAGAATCGCTGCGTTCACAGGTGCTGTCTCCTCGGGGGACGAACGGGGTGGTGCCGGTCGGCTGGCCACGGGCGCGGCACCGGCGCCCGGGGTCAATACGCGGACGCTCCCTTCGGATCGGCACGGGCGGGGAAGAACCTGACCGGCGTGAAAAGAATCGGTGAAGTCCGCGGTCGACCGCTGCCGGGTGGCGCCGGTGACGGGGCGGGTAGGGCGTGGGTCGCCACGTCCGGTCGCGGAAGAGCTGACGGTGGCGCCGCTGGAGCCCCGTCCTGACCGCCCCCGCACCCGTGGTTGGGCTTGCCGGCCTGGTGGACATCCGTTCTAAAGGAAGAGTCCGCCCGTCCCGGAGTGCGCCCGTGGCCCGAGTCGAGAGAGTCTGGCGACTCCTCCCGCAAAACCCAGACGCCGCCCACCGCCTCGCCGGGTCGTTGCGAGTGTCGCCCGTCGTCGCACAGCTCCTCCTGAACCGCGGCATCGCCCAGGCCGACGACGCCCGCCGCTTCCTCGGCGGCACCCTCGCCGGCCTCCACACCCCATCGCTGCTCCCGAACGTACCCGCCGCCGCGGAACGCCTCTTCCGCGCGGTCGTCGAGAAGCGCCGGGTCTGCGTGTACGGCGACTACGACGTGGACGGCGTGACCGGCACCGCCATCCTCGTCCTCCTCCTCAACAAACTCGGCGGCGTGGTCGAATTCCACGTCCCCCACCGGTTGTCCGAGGGCTACGGCCTGAACGCCGCGCGGCTGCGCGAACTCGCGGCGAACGGCGTGTCGGTGGTCGTGTCCGTGGACTGCGGCATCGCCAGTGTCGAGGAGGCGGATGAAGCAAAGGCGGCCGGGCTGGAATTGATCATCACCGACCACCACGAGATGCGCACGGCCGACGACGGCACGCCAATCCTCCCTGCTGCCGCCGAACTCGTACACCCCCGACTACCCGGCAGTGAATACCCGTTCGGCGAGTTGTCCGGCGCCGGCGTGGCGCTGAAGCTGGCGTGGGAGGTGGCGCGGCTGGCCAGCGGTGGCGCGAAGACCACGCCGGAGCTGCGCGAGTTCCTGCTCGACGCCGTGGGGCTGGCCGCGCTCGGGCTGGTCGCCGACGTGGTGCCGCTGCACGACGAGAACCGGCTGCTCGTGAAGTACGGGCTCAATCGGATCGCCGAGCGGCCGTCGATCGGCCTGCGGGCGTTGCTCGACGCCGCGCTGGGGCGGCCGGAGCCCGGACAGGAGCGGAAGCCGGTCACGGCCGAGGACGTGGGCTTCCGCCTCGGGCCGCGGCTGAACGCGGCCGGGCGGTTGCAGTGCGCCCGCATGGTGGTCGATCTCCTGACCACGACAAACACGGGCAAGGCGCAGCAACTGGCCGCGTACCTCGAAGACCTGAATCAACAGCGGCAGACACTGGAGCGGAAGATCACGCAGCAGGCGAAGGATCTGATCGACGCCGACGGCCTCGCGGCGGCGCCGGGGTTGGTCGTGTGGTCGCCGGACTGGAACGAGGGACATCAGGGCGTCGTCGGCATCGTCGCCAGTCGGCTCGCCGAGACCTACGGCCGCCCGGCACTGGTCGTCGCCACCCGCACCGACGAGGACATCGCCGTCGGCTCCGGCCGGTCGATCCCGGACTTCCCGCTGCACCTGGCACTGAAGGCCTGTGAGCGCCATCTGATCGGCCACGGCGGGCACGCGGCAGCGGCCGGGTTCAAGCTCCGCCCGGCGAACATCTCCGCCCTGCGCGACGCCTTCGCCGAGTACGCGACGAACCACTTCCCGGCAGGCGGCCCGCCGGCGCCGCGCGTCACGCTCGACGCCGAGGTGCCGCTGAGCGCCGTCACGTGGGGGCTGCTCCGGGACATCGACCGCCTCGAACCTTATGGCGCACAGAACCCGCGCCCGAAGTTCCTGGCGGCGGGGCTGCGCGCCGAGGCGGTGCGCCGGATGGGAAGCGGTGAGGTGCAGAAGCACCTGAGTTTCCGGGCTGTACAGGGCGAGACGAGCTTCCGGGCCGTCGGCTGGAACATGGCGGACCGTGCCGACGAGCTGATGGCGGCGGGCGAGTGCTGCCTGGCGTTCACCCCGAAGATGAACGACTTCCGCGGCAACCGCACGCTCGAACTCCAGGTCATCGACGTGAAGCCGGGCAAATCGGTACAACTCGGGTAGCGTCTCCTTCGACTCACATTCGCGCGCAGCCCGGGAAGGCAATCCCCGGGGTCCGCGCGTCGAGGGCACACCCGTGTTGCAGCGCTACACCCCTCTGTGTCTGCCGCTGTTCCTGGCGGCTATCGTCGCACGTCCACTCCCCGCCGCCGACCCGCCCGCCCTGCCCCGCTACGTCCCGACGCCGACCGACCTGGCCGACGCCGACCGCCGCGCCGCCCAGCCGCCGGCGCCGACACGTGTCTACCGCGACAAGGTGACACCGAACTGGTTCGCCGACGGGACGAAGTTCTGGTACCGGAGCGACCTCAAGGCGGGGGCGAAGGAGTTCGTGCTGGTCGATGCCGTCGAAGGGAAGCGCGGCGCGGCGTTCGACCACGCGAAGCTCGCCGCGGGGCTGTCGAAGGCGGCGGGGAAGGAGTACGCGGCCGACAAGTTGCCGTTCCAGACGATCACGCTCGCCGACGACCTCGGCCGCGTCCGCTTTCAACTCGGCCGCGATGAGTGGGCGTGCGACCTGACGACGTACCGCTGCACGAAGGGCGAGGAGAAGGCGAAGGATGCCAACGCGGTTGATGGAGGAAGTAACACCGCGGGCGTGGCTCCCCGGGGCGTTGCCCCGGGCTATGGAATCCCACCCCTTCGGGGTGAAGAGGCGGCCGTCAGTCTTCAGGCCAACGGCCTGAGATCCGATAGCCCGGGGCAACGCCCCGGGGAACCACGCGAGCCCGGCCCGCTCTGGCCCGACGGCGCGGCGATCGCGCCCGACCCGCTCGCCGTCAGCCTCCAGCAGCCGTTTCCGAAGAAGGGCGGCGACGCGCGCTCGCCCGACAAGCAGTGGACCGCCGTCGTCCGCGACTTCAACCTCATCTTGAAGGGCTCGGACGGGAAGGAAACCAAGCTTACGACCGATGGCAAAGAAGCAGCCGCCTACGGGATGGTGAGTTGGGCGCCGGACTCGAAGGCGCTGATGGCCTGGCGCATCGAGCCCGGCGAGAAGAAGGAAGTGAGCTTTGTCGAGTCGTCGCCGAAGGCCGGCGGGCGGGCGGTGCTGCACACGCGACCGTACGCGCTCCCCGGCGACCGCTTCACCAAGTACGAACCGCACCTGTTCGACCCGGCGACCGGTAAGGAAATCCAGACCGATGCCCCGGCGAACGACTTCGGCCGCCCCGATGCACGCTGGGCGAAGGATGGGTCACGTTTCACCTACGAGAAGGTGGACCGCGGCCACCAGCGCCACCGCCTCATTGCAGTTGATCCGCGGAGCGGCAAGTCGAAGAACCTGATCGACGAGAAGAGCGGGACGTTCGTGTGGACCCAGCACTTCGACGGGTTCAACTTCGCGCCCGTCACCTGGCTCGCCAAATCGAACGAGATCATCCACGCGACCGAGAAGAGTGGCTGGCGACACCTGTACCTGCTCGACGCTACCACCGGTGCTCAGAAAGCCGCGATCACAAGCGGCGAGTACGTGGTCCGTGGCATCGACCGTATCGACGAGGAGAAGCGGCAGGTGTGGTTCCGGGCGTGCGGCAAGAACGCCGGCGAAGACCCGTACCACATTCACTACTACCGCGTGAACTTTGACGGCACCGGCCTCGTCGCGCTCACCGCCGACAACGGCACGCATTCGGTGCAGTTCTCGCCGGACCGCCGCTTCGTCATCGACACGTACAGCCGCGTGGACGCCGCGCCGGTCACGGAACTGCGTCGCTGCACCGACGGCACACTCGTATGCCGGCTCGAAACGGCGGACGCCTCCGAAATCCCGGCCGGGTCACTCCCCGAGGTGTTCCACGCGAAGGGCCGTGACGGCACGACCGACATCTGGGGGCTGATCTGCAAGCCGCGGAACTTTGACCCGGCGAAGTGTTATCCGGTCATCGAGTACATCTACGCCGGGCCGCACGGGTCGCACGTGCCGAAAGCGTTCCGCTCGTTCCCGTGGTTCCGGGCGCTCACCGACCTGGGATTCGTGGTAGTGCAGATCGACGGCATGGGGACGGCGAACCGGTCGAAGGCGTTCCATGACGTCTGTTGGCGGAACCTGAAGGACGCCGGCTTCCCCGACCGCATCTTGTGGCACCGGGCGGTGGCGGCGCGCTACCCGTGGTACGACGCTACCCGCGTCGGCATCTACGGTACGTCGGCGGGCGGGCAGAACGCGCTCGGGGCGCTCCTGTTCCACGGCGACTTCTACGCGGCGGCAATGGCGGCGTGCGGGTGCCACGACAACCGGATGGACAAGGCGAGTTGGAACGAGCAGTGGATGGGTTTTCCGGTCGGCCCGCACTACGCGGCGTGCTCGAACGTGGACAACGCCAACCGCCTCCGCGGTCGGCTGCTCTTGATCGTCGGCGAGATGGACACGAACGTGCCGCCCGAGTCCACGTTCCGCGTCGCCGACGCGCTCGTGAAGGCCGGCAAGGACTTCGAGTTGCTCGTCGTCCCGGGAATGGGGCACTCCGACGGCGGAAACTACGGCCGTCGCCGCACGCAGGACTTCTTCGTCCGCGCGCTCCACGGCGTCACCCCGCCGGACCGTAACCGCGCCGGGCGCTGAATGTGCTAGGCTGGGGCGACCAGCCGGCTCACGCCGGCCGTCCGCCGCCACGTTCGCCCGTCGGGAACTGCTCATGCCGACCGCCACCAGCGCCCTCGACCGGCTCGCCGAACTGGCCGTCCCCGAGGGCGGGTGGGGCTACCAGCCGGGCCAGCCCGCCCACCTGGAGCCGACCGCCCTCGCCGTCCTCGCGCTCGCCGCCGATCGCGCCAAATACGCCGCGCATGTGGATGCCGGGCTCGCCGCGATCGAGACGAATCGCGCCTCGGATGGCACCTACCGCCTCACCCGCGGGCGGCCGCAGGCGGTGTGGCCGACGGCACTGGTTCTGTTCGCCGAACAGACGATCGGGCTTCCCGCCGACCGACTCTCGACTACTGCCGACACGCTTCTCCGCGCCGAGAGCCGCGTCCTCGACGGGTCGGACGAGAAGGACATGCGATTCGACATCGACCTGACGCTCAAGGGGTGGGCGTGGGCCGACGGGAACTTCGCGTGGGTCGAGCCGACGGCGTGGGCGTGCCTCGCGCTCCGCGCCGCCGGCAAGGGGGCGCACCCGCGCGTCGCCGAAGGGCTGAAACTGCTCCTCGACCGCGCGTTCGAGAGCGGCGGGGCGAACTACGGCAACCGCATCGTGCTCGGCAAGAGCACGGAGCCCATCCCCGGTCCTACGGCAATCCTTCTGCTCGCCCTCCAGGGCGTGACCGACGAGCCGCGGGTGGACGCGGCGAAGGGGTATCTGCGCGTCCACGCGGCAAAGTCCACCGACCTCGAAAACCTGGCCTGGGCCAAGCTGGCACTCGCCGCCGATCCGAACGATGCGGCGTCGGTCGCGTTCTTTCCCGAGCTCGACGAGCGCATTGCCGGCGCGCTCAGCGAGGAGTTGCACCGCACCGACGGCCTCGGCGCCGGCCCGTACCGGCTGGCGCTGGCCGCGCTCGCACTGAACACCGGTACGCGCCACCCGTTCCGCCTCACCGACACGCCGACGGTCGGCGTCGGCCCCGGGCCGCGGACCGAGCCGCCCCCGCCGCCCACGCCGGCGCTGCTCGACCGGATCAAGGGGAAGTTCCGCAACTGGGTGCTCAACAAGCTCGCCGCCGTCCGCCCGCTACCGGAAACATCGGCCGTCCACATCGCCCGCGCCGAGAGCTACGACGCGCCGCTCGCCGACATCCTTGCCGCCCAGTACGAGCACTTCCGCGCCGCCGTGCCGCTCGCCGGCAAGCGCGTGGTGCTGAAGCCGAATCTGGTCGAGTACCGGAGAGAAAAGGTCATCAACACGGACCCGCGGTTCATCGACGCGGTGATCGCGCTGTGCAAGAAGGAGGGCGCCGCGGAGGTCGTCGTCGCAGAGGGGCCGGGGCACTGGCGGAACGTGCAGTTCCTCGTCAAGGAAAGCGGACTCGGTGCGGTGCTGGAGAAGCACGGCGTCCGCTTCGTGGACATCAACCACGACGAGCCGGTGAAGCTCCCCAACCTCGGCCGCCTCACCGGGCTCGACAGCCTGTACCTGTCGCGCACGGTGGCGTCGGCGGAGGTGCTGATCTCGCTGCCGAAACTGAAGACGCACCACTGGGCGGGCGCGACGCTGAGCCTGAAGAACCTGTTCGGCATCCTCCCGGGCATCTGCTACGGCTGGCCGAAGAACGAACTCCACTGGCGCGGCATCCCGAACAGCATCGTGGACATCGCCTGCACCTGCACGCCGCACCTGGCAATCGTGGACGGGATCGTCGGCATGGAGGGCGACGGCCCGCTGATGGGGACGGCGAAGCCGGTCGGTGCGCTGGTGATGGGCGCCGACCTCGTGGCCGTGGACGCGACGTGCTGCCGACTGATGCGGCTGCCGACCGAGCGCATCCCGACAATCGTCCTCGCCGCGATCAAACGCCTCGGTCGGCTGAAGGAGGCCGACATCCCGCAGCTCGGCGAACCGATCGCGGCGCTGGCGACGGCGTTCGAGTGGCCGCCGCGGATCGAGGAGCACCTCATCCCGCCCGCACAAGCGGCGACGATTCGGGTGTGACTATCGGAGCCCGGAGCGTGAGCGACGGGGTGGGCGAACCCGCTTTCTCCGCCCCCTGAAAGGCGGGTTCGCCCACCCCGTCGCTCACGCTCCGGGCTCCGACGGACAGCAAAATCACACCCACAGCCGCATGCGCGGCTTCAGCACTGAGGGCAGCTTGGCGTCGAGGAGCCGGCGGACCTCCGTGGGGTGGTAGCGCGTGCTGAAGTGCGCGGCAACGATGAGTTCGTTCTTGAAGCGGTCGGCGCGCTCCACGAAGTCGTCCAGGTGCATGTGGCCGAACTTGTGGATCTTGTCGCGGCGGTGCTTCTCGCGGATGAAGCTCATCTCGGTGATCAGCACCTTCGCCTCGAAGCACGCCGGCTCCGCGTCGAGCCCCGCCGGCGCCGTGTCGCCGGTGTAGGCGACCAGTGGCATCCGCACCTCGCGCGTGATCTCCACGCCCGACAGCTTCAGGTCACGGATCTGGTTCCCCGGCAGGCCGACGTATTCGTCCTTCAGCTTCTGCCGCCGGTCCCACACCACGAACCCCCGGCTCGGGATGGTGTGGGCGGTGTTGAACACCGTCACCACCAACTCGCGCGACAGCGGGATCTCGTCGCCCGGCGCGACGCCGCGCAGGTCGCACACCTGCCGGCCGCGGTCGAGGCGGTGGAAGATCATGAGCAGCTTCTTCACGTCGTCGAGTGACTCGGCGGGGACGTAGACCGTCGGCGGCTCCATCTTCATCATCCGCCGGCGGGCGACGTACACCGGCAGCGCGGCGATGTGATCCAGGTGCGTGTGCGAGACGAACCACGTCCCGGTGCCCATGAAGTCCCACGGGTGGGCACCGAGGTCGAACCCGAGCTTCAATTCGGGGACGCGCCAGTAGCTCTGGACGGCGGCGCGGGAGTAGCCCTCGATTGTCAGGCCGGCGTGGGCGTGGGTCAGGTACGGGGCGTTGTCCACCGGCCGGTCGGCGCTCATGACACTCTCGCAAGAAATCGAAACCCGGAAAGCAACAAGCCCAGGGACGACCGTCCCCGGGCCTGGGTTCGGAACCGATCAGCTCCCGAACATACCGCCAAGCTTGTCGCCGAGGCCGGCGAGCGGGTTGCCGCCGCCCTGCACCGCCGAGTCGATCTGCGCGGCGAACGCCGGGAACTTCGCCTTCAGGAACTCCGCCACCGACTCGACGGCCTTCTTCGCCTGGTCGGGCGAGATGCCGGCCTTCCCCGCCACCTGCTGGATGAGTTCGTCCACGGTCGCGTCTCCGGGTGTTACTGGGCGACGAACGATCCGAACCGCCGGCTCTCCGTCCGCTGCACCGCCTCGTTCGGCCCGACCACGGCGATGAACGCCGCAGCGCCCGCCGTCGCCTCGACCAGTTCGAGCCCGCGGCCCGCCGGCATCAGCATCACCGCCTTCGTCATGCTATCGGCCGTGACCCCGCGCGGGGCGACGACCGTCACGCTCCGCCGCCCGGTGACGCCCAGCCCCGTGTGCGGGTCGACAATGTGCGAGTATCGCACACCGCCGATCTCGACGAACTGCTCCAGGTCGCCGGACGTGGACACGGCCGCGTTCGCCAACCGCAGGTGTCGCGGCTCCTGCCCGCGGGCGATGGGCGCGATGTCCACCTCCCAGTGGTCGCGGCCGGGCGGCGGGTCGCCGCAGGTGATGTCGCCGGCCGCCGCCACCAGCGCCTGCCGGATGCCGTAGCGCTGTCGCAGGAGCGCGAGCACGGCGTCGGCGGCGTAGCCCTTGGCGATGCCGCCGAGGTCGAGTTGCACCCCGGGGACGAGGAGACGGACGGTCTGGCGGATCGGGTCGAGCTCGACGTTCCGCCAGCCGACCTTGCGCATCGCCGCGGCGAGTTCCTCCTTGTCCGGTAACTGTTGGGTGCGCCGCGCGTGTCGCCACAACTGCACCACGGGGCCGACAGTCACGTCGAACGCGCCGTCGGAGCACCGCGCGAGTTCCCGCGCCTGCCACAGCGCGGCGAACAGGTCGTCGCTCACCGGCACCGGCGGGCCGACCTCGGTACGAAACGCGGCACAGAGTTTCATCAACTCGCTGTCGCGGTTGTAGTCGCTCATGCACCGGTCGAGCGCGGCGACACGGGCGAACCCGGCGTCGGCGGCCGTCTTCGCGGCCTTCTCGTCGGCGGCGTAGAGGACGACGCGGAACGTCGTCCCCATGTGCTTCGACTCGAACTCGAAGCGGGTGGGGGCACGAAGCCCCGAGCGACCTACCCCCCCCGGCCCCCCTTCCCTGGGAGGGAAGGGGGGGGACGCACCGACCGACTGGCAGAACCCATCTTCGGCGTCCGCCGAGTCGCCGGAGGCTACTGAGATCGAGCACCCCTCCCCTCTTAGGGGAGGGGGGCTCGCACCGCGGCACATCCGGTGACACCGCAGACGCCGAACCCCGCGCGAGCAAGTCGGTCGGTGCGTCCCACCCCTTCCCTCCCAGGGAAGGGGGGCCGGGGGGGGGAGGTTGGCCGGCGCACACGGCCGGTTGAGCCGGACGGGCGGGAACCGACGGGATAGCATAGACGAGAGCAGCGATCAGCCCGGCCCGGACGAACATCCGAAATCCCCCACGAACGCCCGGTTCCGGCGGCCCGACTGTTGACACCGGCCGCCCCATCGGAGACTGTAACAGAATGCGTCAGCGTTTCACACTCGCCGCCACCGCCCTCGCCGCCGCGGGGGCCGTCCTCGCCGCGGCCGGTCCGACGCCCGCCCAGCCCGCTAAACCCGCCCCCAAGCTCGAACCGAAGAACTTCGTCGAGAAGCTGTCGGCGTTCAAGATCGACGAGAACACGAAGCAGAAGTTCGAGATGAAGTCGCAGTTCGAGATGGTGTACGTCCCCGGCGGGGAGGTCACCGTCGGCAGCCCGGACGGCGAGGCGGGGCGCGAGGCCAACGAGGGGCCGCGGTACAAGGCGAAGGTCGGCAACTTCTGGATGGGCAAGTGCGAGGTGACGTGGGACGAGTTCGACCTGTTCTGGTTCGACGGGACGTTCCTGGTCGCCAACGACGACCGGGCGAAGGCGTTCAAGGCCGACGCCATCACCCGCCCGACGAACACGTTCGTGGACGAGACCTACGAGCACGGCCGCGAGGGGCACCCGGCCATCTGCATGACCCACCACGCGGCGTTCATGTACTGCCACTGGCTGCGGAAGCAGACCGGCAAGAACTACCGCCTGCCGACCGAGGCCGAGTGGGAGTACGCCGCGCGGGCGGGTAAGGGCGACACGGCCTACTCCTTCGGGAACGACCCGGAGCCGCTCAAGGACTACGCCTGGTTCAAGGACAACTCGCCGGACGAGGAGAACTTCCCGAACAAGCCGAGGGGGTGTACGCACAAGGTCGGCACGCGGAAGGCGAACCCGTTCGGCCTGCACGACCTGTACGGCAACGTGTGGGAGTGGACCCTCGACCAGTACGACCCGAAGACTTATGAGCGGCGCGCGGCCATCACCATCAACCTGAACCCGGTGGTGATCCCGACGGCGGATAAGTTCAGCCACGTCGTCCGCGGCGGGTCGTGGGCGGACAAGGCCGACCGCTGCCGCAGCGCGGCGCGGCGGGCGTCCGACAAGAGCTGGATGAAGTGGGACCCGCAGGAGCCGCAGAGCATCTGGTGGCTGACCCGGATGGACGTGGTCGGCTTCCGCGTGGTTCTCGCCGAGACTGACAGTGCTGAGTTGCAGGCGCTGGCGCCGAAGGTCATCAAGAAGTCGGAGTGAGTGCCGGGCGAACGGCCGGTGTGAGCCGGCTGGTGATCGCACCGGTCCTTGTACCAACGACCAGCCGGCTCACACCGGCCGTTCGCCAAAACCCGTTCCCTTCCCCGTGTTCATGACAAGGAGCGAACCATGTCCTCTCCCCTGACCGGCACCCGCCGGGACTTCGTAGCGGCGTCCGCCGCGGCCGGGGCCGTCGCCACGCTGTCCGCCGGGGCGTTCGCCGCCGGCGAAGACGTCATCCGCGTCGGCCTGATCGGCGCCGGCGGCCGCGGCACTGGGGCCGTCCGCAACATCCTGGAGGCCGAGCGGGTCATCCACCCGAGCGGCGGCAAGGTCGAGATCGTCGCCGTCGGCGACGTGTTCAAGGACCGGGCCGAGGGCGCCGTCCGTACGTTCCGCACCGGCCGCGACTACGCCCCGTTCGCCGCGCAGGTGAAGGTGACCCCCGAGACGACGTTCGATGGGCTCAACGCCTACGAGCGTGTCCTCAACGCCGGTGTGGACCTCGTCATCCTCGCCACCCCGCCGGGCTTCCGGCCGCAGCACCTCGAGGCCGCCGTCCGGGCCGGGAAGAACATCTTCTGCGAGAAGCCGGTGTGCGTGGACGCGACCGGCGCCCGCCGCGTGTACGGGCTGGTCGAGGAGTCGCGGCGGCGGAATCTGGCGATCGTCGCCGGGACGCAGCGGCGGCACCAGAAGGGGTACATCGAGACGATCAAGAAGATCCACGAGGGGGCGATCGGCGACGTGGTGGCCGCCCGCTGCTCGTGGAACAACAACGGCATCTGGTTCAACCGCCGCCAGCCCGGCCAGAGCGACGCGACGTACCAGCTGCGGAACTGGTACCACTACCTCTGGCTGTGCGGCGACCACATCGTCGAGCAGCACGTCCACAACCTGGACGTGTGCAACTGGGTGCTGAACGGCCACCCGGTGCGGGCGGTCGGCATGGGCGGGCGGGCGGCCCGGCCGGCGGGCGCGCCGGGCGAGGCCGGGCAGATCTGGGACCACTTCGCGGTCGAGTACGAGTACGCCAACGGGGTGAAGATGTACTCGTACTGCCGGCACCTGCCGGGCGACAACGACGTGTCCGAGACGATCTACGGGAACAAGGGGACGAGCCGCGTGAGTTCGTACCTCATCAACCGCGACCAGGTCGGCACCGACGACCGCGACCCGTACGTGCAGGAGCACATCGACCTGCTCAACAGCATCCGCGCCGGCCGCCCGCTGAACGAGCTGCGCGCCGTGACTGACTCGACGTTCACCGCCATCCTCGGGCGGAACGCGGCCTACGCCTGCAAGGGCCTGCGGTGGGACGACGCGCTGGCGGCGAACGAGAACTCGATGCCGGCCAACCTGACGCTCGACGCGTCACTGGAAACGACGCCGGCCCCGGTGCCCGGCTCGTGGCGGCTACCGGCCCGGGCGTGATTATGGAGTCCGAACGAAACCGGGCCGGGGATTGTGGTCCCCGGCCCGGTTCTATTTGCAAGGTCTCCTCGGTCCCCCGCAGAACGCAGGGGACCGAGGCTATGGGGAAACGACAAAGCCCAGGGACCCCGGCCCCTGGGCTTTGTCGTTTGGTGAACTACAACCCCAGCACGCGGTCCATCTGCCCCGAGATGCGGCGCAGTACCTCCTCGCCGCCGCCGCCGACCTCGGCCGTCGCCCAGCCGTCGTAGCCGACCTCGGCGAGCGCCCGCAGGACTTCCGGCCAGTCCTCGTCCCCCTCACCGATCGCCACCCACTGCCGCGTGTTGCTGTAGCCCTTGAAGTCGAACTTCACCATCCGCCGCCCGAGCCGCCGGATCCACTCGGCGGGCGCGACGCCGTACTTGATCATGTTCGAGCAGTCGAAGTATGCGCCGACCCACTCGCTGCGGAACTGATCCACGTAGCGGATCAGCTGATCCGGCGTGGTGATGAAGTTGTTCCACACGACCTCGATGGCGATCTTCACGCCGACCTTCTGGGCGAGCGGCAGCGCCTTGCGGACCTCGGCCGTCGAGCGCTCCCAGCACTGGTCGAAGCTCACGTCCTTGTTCACAACACCGGGCACGAGCAGCACGGTGGTGGCGCCGACTTTGTGGGCGTCTTCCAGCGCGCCGTTCAGCGCCGCCAGCCCGCGCGCCCTCACGGCCTCGTCCGGGTGCGAGAGCGTGTCGCGCCAGTGGACCGAGTCGATGACGCCGTGGACGACGACGCCCGTCTCCTTGCTCGCGGCGACAAGGTCGTCGAGGGTCGCGGTGCCGGGACTGTCGATCTCGACGCCGGCGAACCCGCAGCGGCGGGCGAGTTCGAGCTTCGCCTTGTGCGTCGCCGGCGTGCCCGCCGGGAGCTGAATCATGCCGTACTTCACCGCCTTCCGCAGCCGCGGGCGCTTCGGCTCCTGCGGGGTGGCGGCGCCACTACCCAGCACCGAGGCGGACACGGCGGCAGAGACCCGCAAGAACTCCCGGCGGCCGATCGGGCGGCACATGACGTGATCCTCCGGCAGAGGCGCCGGGCGGCCTCCGGCCACCGGACCTGCGAGCGAGTCGATGTGGGTGGTCCCGTCCTGGGACACAGCCCGGTGATGGGCTGGCGGCTGGCGAGTGGCCGCTAGGTGACAGGAAAACACAGCGGGCGGGTGGAATCCAGCGAAAAATCCGCACGACCGGATTAAACGGCGAACGGCCGGCGTGAGCCGGCTGGTCGTTGGTCCGGGTGCCTGGAACGGCAAGCGGTCACCCACGTTGTCCGCTTGGGCAATCGGACCAACGACCAGCCGGCTCACGCCGGCCGTTCGCCCGTTCGCCGTTACACGAACTGGTACTGCCCGGGCAGCGGCACGCCGGGCACGTCGTGCGCGCCCCACGCCGGGCTCGCCGGCACGAGGTTCTGCCGCGACGCCTGCATCTGCGCCCAGGTGATCCGCTTGCCGCTGTACGCCGCCTCCCGGGCCATGATCGCCAGCATGGTGCTGTTCGCCGCCGACTCGCCGTCGTTGATCGGCCGCCCGGCGCGGATGCTGGCGAAGAGTTCGTCGTGCTCGACCTGGTACATGCTCTTGATCTGCGTATTCGGGTCGAGCTCCCAGCCCTGCCCGCCGTTCACCGAAATGCTGTGCCGCATCAGCTGGGCCTGGCCCTTCGTGCCGAAGACGTGGTCGTTCACGTCGCCGTTGCAGCCGGCCATCTGGCGGCAGTGCGAGAACAGCTTGGCCCCGTTGCGGAACTCGAACGTCGCCGCGAAGTGGTCGTAGATGTGGCCGTACTTCGGGTCGGTCCGCACCTGCCGCCCGCCGACGCCGGTGCAGGCGATCGGCAGCTCGCCGTTGAACACCCACGCCGCCTTGTCGAAGTTGTGGCAGTGTTGCTCGACGATGAAGTCGCCGCTCAGCCACGTGTAGTAGTACCAGTTCCGCATCTGGTACTCCATCGGCGACCACGCCGGGTTCTCGCCGCGGTGCCAGAGGGTGCCGGTGAGGTAGGTGATGTGCATGGCCTGCACGTCGCCGATCATCCCGTCGTGGATGCGGCGGACGGTCTGGCGCTTCCCCTCGTCGTACCGCCAGCAGAACCCGGAGCAGAGGCCGAGGTTCTTCTGGCGAGCCATCCGGGCCGTTTCGAGCACGGACCGCACGCCGGTCGCGTCCACGGCCACCGGCTTCTCGCAGAACACGTGCTTGCCGGCCTGGATGGCGGCGCGGAGGTGTTGCGGCCGGAACCCGGGCGGGGTGGCGAGTAGCACCACGTCCACGCCGCTGTTGAGGAGCCGCTGGTAGCCGTCGAACCCGTCGAAGCAGCGCTCCGGGGTCACGTCGATCTTGCCGGCGATGGCGCGGACGTTGCGGAGGTTGCGGAGGCTCTCGTCGAGGCGGTCGCGGAAGGCGTCGCACATGGCGACGAGCTTGACGTTCGGGTCGGCCTGGAGCGCCTCGCGGGCGGCCCCGCTGCCGCGCCCGCCGCAGCCGACGAGGCCGACGCGGATGAGGTCGTTGCCGGCCGCGTGGGCGCCGGCGGGCAGGAGCGAGGTGGCAGCGGCCGCGGCGGCGGTCCCGGCGAGGAACGACCGGCGGGACGTGGGTTCGGGGGTCATGGAAGCCCTCGGGTGGGATGGTGGGAGAGTGGTTTGGTTTATTGTGGCGAATGTGGCGGGCAGACGCCACGGCAAAACGGCTCCGCGCTTCGCCTCGTGCGGAGAAGCCTGGAGCCATGACACGCTACTGGTTGAACAGGAATGCCTTGCTGTTCAGCAGCGCCCACACGACGTTCTCGTACGCTTGCTTCTTCGCCGCCGGCGTCGTCGCGCGGGTGATGTGGTCCACGGCCACCCGCAACTGCTCCGCCGTCGGTCGGCGGGCGTGGGCGAGGAGGAAGAGTTCCTCGACCTTCTCGGCGTCCGGGCGCGGGTCGCGCGCGAGCGCGTCGGCGCGGCCGCCGGCGCGGGCGATGCGGTCCTGCACGTCGTTCGAGTTGAGCAAGTGCAGGCTCATCGCCAGGCTCGCCTCGTTCACCCGCTCGCACTCGCACGCGCTGATCCGCTGCGG
>VFQN01004658.1_pt1 | contig 17867 bp, 18 predicted proteins | sample 3512371 | NCBI WGS metagenome assembly VFQN01 (sample SAMN10412370, study PRJNA504923) | tailings metagenome | isolation source: Replicate 2 from Balatoc abandoned mine | place: Philippines: Itogon, Benguet | collected 2017-08-28 | reverse complement strand
AGATGAAGATCGGCATGATCTGCGGCAGGTAGCCGTAGCGGGCGACCTTGAGCGGCCCTGCACCGGTGGCGCGCACGCCTTCGACCTGCTTTCGATCGACGTTCTCAAGAGCTTCGGAATAGAGCTTCGACAGCGTGCCGAGGTCCGAGATGAAGATCGCCATCACGCCGGCAAGCGGGCCGAGGCCGACGGCACGCACGAAGACGAGGCCCCAGATCAGCTGGTCGACGCCGCGGAAGACGTCGAGCATGCGCCGGACGGCCTGGCGGACGATGAAGATTGGCATGGTGTTGCGCGCAGCTAGGAAGCCGATGAACAGAGCGCCGATCGAGCCGAGCAGCGTGCCGAGGAATGCCATGGCAAGCGTCTGCGCAATGCCGACGTAGATATTGCGGTACTGCCAGTCCCCCATGTTCTCCCAGTAGAAGAAGCGGCAGATGAGTGCCCAGGCGCGGTCTGACGCATAGGCGAACTTCCAGACCTCGAAATACCAGAGCGAGCCTACGGTATATGCGATGATCGCCAGCCAGATCAGGGCCGTGATCGTGGTGCGCCGGCCTGTGGCGAAAGCCGCCGGATGCTGGCGACGCGCCTCGTCGATGGTGCGGGCGTCGAGGCCGGGAAGAGTAGCGGCAAGGCTCATTTGAAGGCTTCCTTGCCGATGAAGAAGGTGCGCACTCGCTCCGAGCCGATGTCGATCAGCGTGACGGTCAGCACCACGAGGAGAAGCACTGCGACGACGCGATCGTCGGAGTAGAGGCTGATGACGCGGTTGAGCTCCTGGCCAATGCCGCCCGCCCCCACGAAGCCGACGATGGACGAGGCGCGCACGTTGATCTCGAAGCGCAGCAGCGCATAGGAGGCGAAGTTCGGCATGACCTGCGGGACGACGCCGTAGCGCATCTCCTCGAACCAGTTGCCGCCGACGGCGCGCACGCCTTCGACCGGCCTCATCGACGCGTTCTCATTGACCTCGGCGAAGAGCTTGCCGAGCGCGCCTGCCGAGTGGATCGCAATCGCCACCACTCCGGCAAGCGGCCCGATGCCGATCGCAAAGACGAGAACCAGCGCGTAGAGGATTTCGGGAATGCCGCGGCAGATTTCGAGGAAGCGGCGCGATAGCCAATAGATCCAGCCATTCGGTGCCAGATTGCGCGCGGCCGGGAAGGACATGAGGAAGGCTGCGGACGCGCCGAGGATCGTCGCCGTCAGCGCCATCAGGATCGTCTCGAAGATCAGGCGCAGATAGGTCCAGAGATCAGAGTACCAGTAGGTGAGCGAGCCGGGAACCGCGCGACCGTCCTCGCCACGCCCCAGGAAGAGCTTGTCGAGTTCGAGGTTCGGCATGATCGTGCCGAAATACTCGAAGATACGCGGCAGCCCGGATGCGAGGCGATCCGGGTAGAAGCGCGAGACGTAGATCGAGGCCGCAAGCGCAGCCGCAAAAATGACGGCGAACAGCACGTTCATCGCCATGCGGCTGCGGATCAGCTCGGCACGGTGCTTCTCGAAGGTCGTGACGGCATCTTCGCCGCGCGCCTCGATCCCGGCAGCGGTGTTTGCCATGGTCAGACCGCCGCGGCCGGGGTCAGCGCGCCATCGCGCTGGAGATCGCGCTCCGTCAGGCGTTCCTTGGCAGGACGTCCGCCGAGCGTTGTCGAGGTCACACCTTCGGCGAAAGCGTCGTCGGCCTCCGCGCCGTAGATTTCGCGCGCGGTTTCCTGCGTCAGCTTCTCGGGCGTTCCGTCAAAGACGAGCTTGCCGTCCTTCAACCCGATAATGCGGTCGCAATAACTGCGCGCCGTATCAAGCGTATGAAGGTTGCAAAGGACCGTGATGCCATCCTCGCGGTTGATGGTCCGCAGCGAATCCATCACTATCTTGGCGTTGAGGGGATCGAGCGAGGCGATCGGCTCGTCGGCGAGCACGATCTTGGGCTGTTGCATCAGTGCGCGGGCAATTGCGACGCGCTGCATCTGGCCGCCAGAGAGCGTGTCGGTCTGCTGCAGCGCCGTATGCGCCATTCCGAGCCGGTCGAGCGAGCGGATCGCGTAGGCGCGCTCAGCCTCTGTGAAAAGCTGGAACATCGAGGCGAAGAAGCCGTGATGGAATAGCCGGCCGGTCATCACGTTGGTCAGCACATCAAGGCGCCCGACGAGATTGAACTGCTGGAACACCATGGCGCATTGTGCGCGCCACTCGAGAAGCTCACGTCCCTTCAGAGTGGCTACATTGCGACCTTCAAAGGTGATCGATCCGGACGAAGGCTCGGCAAGGCGGTTGATCATGCGCAGCAGCGTCGACTTGCCCGCGCCGGAGCGGCCGATCACGCCGACCATCTGGCCCTGCGGGATGGTAAGGCTTATGGCGGAGACGGCGTCGCGTCCCTTGAATGTCTTGGTGAGCCTGTCGGTCGTCAGCATCGCGCGCTCCTGGAAATCGTGTGGTGCTGTGTGGGGTCGTGAGAATATCGACCGCCGCAAAGAGGAAGCGCAGGGCCGCATCGAGGTGCGGCCCTGTGCCAGCGCCCGAAGGCGCTTTCAGTCCGGATTAGCGCGACTGGGAGAGCTCGCGCTCACGCATGGCGACGACGCCTTCGAAGAAGGAGTGGTCGACGCGCTTGAAGCCCTGGCCTTCGCCGTTGGACACGTTCACGTAGCACTCGTAGTCAGTGTCCTTGAGCGTCTCCATCCAGGAGATGGCAACGTCTTTGGCTTCCTGCGGCAGCGCCTTGCGGAGCACCCACGGGCCGTTCGGGATAAGGTTGGACTGCCAGATGATGTTGAGGTCGTTCATGTCGAGAAGACCCTTGTCGACCATCGAGCGCAGCGCGCCGCGGCTGAAACCTTCCGAGGCCTCGCCGACACCCGACGTCCAGGTGACGCCTGCATCATACTGGCCGTTGAGGACGGCGACGACGGCCTGCTCATGACCACCGCCGAAGCCGGTCGAGGAGAAGTACTGCTCGATGTCGATTTCCTGGGCTTCCAGCTCAGCCTTCGGCACGAGGTAACCGGACGTCGAGTTCGGGTCGGCGAAGGCGAGCGACTTGCCCTGCATCTGCTCGAGGTTCTCGATGCCCGAGTCCGAACGGGCATACATCATCGCGTAATAGCCATCCGAGCCATCCGACTCGAGCGCCACGAAGACCGGCTCGACCGCTTCCGGATCCTGCAGGTAGATGCCGGCATAGGCGGAAGCACCGAGCGAAGCGGCGTCAAGCTGGCCAGCGAGCAGGCCCTGCATCACGCCGGCATAGTCCGAAGCCGGGAACAGTTCGACCTGGACACCTAGCGCTTCGCCGAGCTGCTCGACCATGCACTCATTCTTGCGCAGACGGTCGGCTTCGTTCTCGCCGCCGAGCAGGCCAACGCGGAACACCGGCAGCTCGCTCTTCCAATCCTGAGCGAAGGCGACGGGCGCCATGGACACCACGGCGACGGTAGCGGCAAGCATGCCGCGGGCAATCTTGTTGATCATCGGTTTTCGAGCTCCAGCGCTGAAAGGCTTGTGCTTGGAGGTCGGGTGAGTCATCGCCCCCGCCTCTGAAGACGACTCCTAGAGCCGATGTGCGACAGGCCTTTGACGCCTTTGCGAACGCTGCGTGACAGCTTCGCTACGCGTATTTCTCGCAGAATTCCTCGACTTGCAGGGAGCGGAAGTCCGACAGTGCTGTGCGCAGCGCCTCATGAGACCAATCCCACCAGGCTATCTCGAGCAATCTTTCGGCGACCGCCTCGGCAAAGCGCCTGCGAATGAGCTTTGCCGGCGAACCCCCGACGATCGTGTAGGGCGCTACGTCGCGCGTGACGACCGCGCCGGCTGCGACCACCGCGCCGGTGCCGACCGTGACACCCGGTAGGATAATCGCGCCGTGTCCGAACCAGGTATCCGGGCCGATCGTAACCTTGTTCTCACGCCGCCAGGCGAAGAAGCCGTCATCATCTTCCGCATCGTCCCAGTAGTTCGACGAGCGGTAGGTGAAGTGATGCTGCGTCGCCCGCTCCATGGGATGGTTCGTCGCGTTGATGCGGACGGCGGCGGCGATGTTGGCGAACTTGCCGATCTCGGCGCACCAGACATGTCCATCCTCGACGATGTAGGAATAGTCGCCGAGCGAGGATTCCACGAAGCGCGTGCGCTCGCGGACTTCCGTGTAGCGGCCGAGGACCGAGTCCTTCACGGTCGCTGTCGGGTGCACGTAAGGTTCGGGTGACAGCCGGGCCATCACGCAGCCTCCGCCGGTGCGAAACCGGAGACGTCGACGAGGTGATCGGCGACGCGCGCGCGGATCGCGGGATCATGGAAGATGCCGAGCATAGCCACGCCCTGCCGCTTCTTCTCGGCGATCAGATCGAGGACGATCCCGCTGTTGATCTCGTCGAGAGAGGCCGTCGGCTCGTCGAGGAGCAGGATCGGGAACGAGCAGATGAAGCCGCGGGCGATGTTGACGCGCTGCTGTTCGCCGCCCGAGAAGGTCGCAGGCGGCAGGCTCCAGAGACGTTCGGGCAGGTTGAGACGGGCGAGCATGTCGCGCGCAGTGCGCCTCGCCTCCTCAGCCGGCGTGCCGCGGGCGACAAGCGGCTCGGCGACGAGGTCTTCTGCCGCAACTCGCGGGATGACGCGCAGGAACTGGCTGACATAGCCGATCGTCCTCGCGCGGATGTCGATCATCAGCCGCGGCAAAGCTGTCGCCACGTCGACGACCGCGCCGTCATGGCTGACGAGGATCGAGCCGGCGTCGGTGCCGTAGTTTCCGTGGACCATGCGCAGGATCGAGCTCTTGCCGGCACCCGACGGGCCGCCAAGCACGGTGCAGGCGCCAGCCTGGGCGTCGAACGAGACGTTGGCGAGCACAGGCAGCGTGATGCCGTCGCGCAGGTGCATCGTGAAGCTCTTGCCGACATTGCGGAGGCGGAGCGGGGCCATCGGATCAGACCTGCAGGACGGAGGAGACGAGAAGCTGGGAATATGGTGCCTGCGGATCGTCGAGCACACGATCGGTCAGCCCCTGCTCCACGACGCGGCCGTCCTTCATGACGACCATGCGCTGCGACAGGAGCCGTGCGACGGCCAGATCATGCGTGACGACGATCGCCGCCAGGCCGAGCTCGCCGACGAGCCCGCGCAGAAGGTCGAGAAGCCGCGCCTGGACAGAGACGTCGAGGCCGCCGGTGGGCTCGTCCATGAAGACCAACCGAGGACCGGTCACGAGATTGCGCGCGATCTGAAGGCGCTGGCGCATGCCGCCCGAAAAGGTGCGCGGCTGGTCGTCGATGCGATCAGCCGGGATCTCAACGCGGCCAAGCCAGTCGATCGCCGTGTCGCGAATGCGGCCATAGTGACGGTCGCCGACCGCCATCAGCCGCTCGCCGACATTAGCGCCGGCCGAAACCGCCATGCGCAGGCCATCTGCCGGGTTCTGGTGGACGAAGCCCCAGTCGGTGCGCATCAGGAACCGGCGCTCGGCCTCGCTGAGCCTGTAGAGATCGCGCAAGCCACCGTCACGCATGCGGTAACTGATGGTGCCTTCACTGGGTTCGAGCCGTGCCGAGAGGCAGTTGAGCAGCGTCGTCTTGCCGGAGCCGGATTCGCCGACGATCGCGACGATCTCGCCCGGATAGACCTCAAGGTCGATGCCTGTGCAGCCAATGCGCTCGCCATAGCGTTTTGTGACGCTGTCGGCGACGAGGAGCGGCTCGTCATGCATGGGCATGTCTCCTGTCTTCGGCTGCGCCTTCGGCCTGCCGCGTCTCGCAATTCGAGGTGTCGGAACAGACGAACATGCGCGTTCCGCGATCGTCCATGATCACCTCGTCGAGATAGACGTCACGCGAGCCGCAGAGTGCGCAGGGCTTGTCGAAGCTCTGGATCGCGAAGGGGTGATCCTCGAAATCGAGGCTGACCACGTCGGAATAGGGCGGGATCGCATAGATGCGACGCTCGCGCCCCGCGCCGAAGAGCTGCAGCGCAGGCGACATGTGCATCTTCGGGTTGTCGAATTTCGGCGTCGGCGAAGGGTCCATGACATAGCGGCCCTCGACCTTGACGGGATAGGCATAGGTGGTCGCGATCTCGCCGTGGCGGGCGATATCCTCGTAGAGCTTCACATGCATGAGCCCGTATTCCTCGAGCGCATGCATCTTGCGCGTCTCGGTCTCGCGCGGCTCCAGGAACCGCAGCGGTTCGGGGATCGGCACCTGGTAGACGAGGATCTGGCCCTCGGCGAGCGGCTGCTCGGGAATGCGGTGGCGGGTCTGGATGATCGTCGCGTCGGCCGTCACCGTCGTCACTGCCACGTCGGCGACCTTCTGGAAAAAGGCGCGGATCGAGACCGCGTTGGTCGTATCGTCGGCGCCCTGGTCAATGACCTTGAGCACGTCGTCCGGCCCGATCACGGCGGCCGTCACCTGCACGCCGCCCGTGCCCCAGCCATAGGGCATCGGCATCTCGCGACTGGCGAACGGCACCTGGTAGCCGGGGATGGCGATCGCCTTCAGGATCGCGCGGCGGATCATCCGCTTGGTCTGCTCGTCCAGATAGGCGAAATTGTAGAAGCCGGTATCGATGCTCATTCCGCCGCCTCCTTGCGGGTTTCGTCCTCCGCGGCGTCTTCTGTCTCGTGCTGCGCCCGCATGCGGCGCACGAGATCGAGCTCGGCCTGGAAGTCGACGTAATGCGGCAGCTTGAGGTGCTCGACGAAGCCCGTAGCCTGGACGTTGTCGCAATGCGACAGCACGAACTCCTCGTCCTGCGCCGGCGCACCCGTCTCCTCGCCGAGTTCCTCGGCACGCAGGGCCCGGTCGCAAAGCGCAACCGCCATCGCCTTGCGCTCGGACTGGCCAAAGACCAGCCCGTAGCCGCGCGTGAACTGCGGCGGCGCCTTGGCCGATCCCTTGAACTGGTTGATCATCTGGCACTCGGTGACCCGGATCCGGCCGAGCGGGACCGGGAAGTCGAGCTCCGGCACGTCGAGTTCCACCTCGACCTCGCCAATGCGGATCTCGCCGGCAAAGGGATGCGAGCGGCCGAAGCCGCGCTGGGTGGAGTAAGCGAGCGCAAGCAGAAACCCTTCGTCGCCGCGCGCGAGCGACTGCAGCCTGCCGTCGCGGGCCATGGGATATTCCTGCGGCTCGCGCGTGATGTCGGTGACGGTCTCGCCCTCTACCGCGCCATCGTCTTCGACGAGCCCTTCCTCGGCAAGCAGCGTCGAAACGCGGGGCGGCGGCGCGGCTTCCGCCACGGCGCTGCGCTCGCCCTCCGGCACGGTGTCGTCTCCGGCAATCGTCGGATCAAGCAGCCGGTGCGTGTAGTCGAAGGTCGGCCCCAGAAGCTGGCCGCCCGGCAGGTCCTTGAAGGTCGCCGAGATGCGCCGTTCGATGTGCATCGCGCCCGTCTCGATCGGGCGTGCATACCCGAAGCGGCTGAGCGTGGTGCGGTAGGCGCGCACGAGAAAGATCGCTTCGATCATGTCCCCGCGCGCCTGGCGCAGCGCAAGGGCTGCCAGTTCGCGATCGTAGAGCGAGCCCTCGGCCATGACGCGATCGACGCCGAGCGCCAGCTGCTCGACGATCTGGTCGAGCCCGATCGCCGGCAGGTCGCGGCGTCCGCGCCTGCGGTCTGCAAGGAGCCGGTGCGCGTTCGCGATCGCCTTCTCGCTACCCTTGACGGCAACGTACATATCAGGCCTCCAAGCGCTTGGCGGTGAGGGTGCGCGGCAGGCCCATCACGGCACCGCCTGCACACAGGATGAGATCGATGCCGAGCGGAAACAGCGCCCGGCTCTTCGCCCAGCGCTCGATGAAATCGTCCCCGAGGCCAGCCGGTGCGGCATCGACCTGCGACCGGATGCCCGGCCCCGAAAACGAGAGCAGCGCGCCGCCGGTCAGGCTCGCGCAGGACTTGATGATGGTGGTCGAGTGGTCCGGATAATCCTGCGTTCCCTGCGCGAACGGCTCAAAATCCGGCAGCGGATCGGCTTCTGCGACCAACGCGAACGCCGCGCGTGCAGGCTCATCGACGAGCGGTGCGCCGGTGACGAAGGCCAGCCAGTCGCAGGCGCCGCGGTCGGCCGCCAGAGCCGGGCTCAGCCAGACGGGCGTTTCATGGTCCGCCAACGTCAATGCAGCGGCAGCGAGGCTTGCGTCGAGCGCACCTGCGCCGGCATCGATCGCCAGCGGCTGGATGGTGCCGGGTCGAGCGAGCGCGTCCATCAGCGCGCGGAAATTCGCCTGCGCGACGAAAACCGGATCGATCGATCGTGCGATTGAAACGTCGTTCATGATCAGTCCTCGCCGCGAACCATGGTGAAGAAGTCGACCTTGGTCGCCGCCGTCTCCTCGGCGCGGCGTCGGTCGGCTTCGATCTCGGCTGCGCGCAAGGGAGCGAGGATGCCGCGTTCGATCGCCTCGCGCCGATTCTCGTCCTGGCACAGTGCGTCGCAGATCGCGGACTGGACTGCCTTGCGACGGTCGCGGCCAAGCGCATAGGCGTGACCGACGAGCCCATCGATCTCGACACTGGCGCGCGTCACGGTCGCCTCGCCGACGTTGAAGGGCGAACCGCCGCCGCCGATGCGGCCGCGCAGCGTCACGAGCCCGGTTTCAGGACAGCGCAGAAAGCGCGCCTCCAGCGGGAGGTCAGCCTCGCGGCAGAGCCGGTCGAGCACCGTGCCATCGGCGCGCGCAAGCACCGCCATCGCCTCTTTTCGTCCATCCCAGCCGGGTGCGATCACCATTTTACTTGTCCGTTTAAATAGACAACTGTAGCCTACACTAGAAGCGATCGATGACAAGGCTGTGACGATGTCGGAGGGAAAAATTGCGTCGCGAAGCGGTGTCGCGCTGTGGCGCCAGGTGGCGGACCAACTGCGCGGTGCGATCGATCGCGGGGACTACCTACCGGGATCGAAGCTCCCTGCGGAATTCGAGATCGGGCGGCAAGCCGGGGTCAACCGGCACACGGTGCGGGCCGCGATAGCGCATCTGGCGGCAGAGGGGCTGGTCGAAACCCGGCATGGGCTCGGCACCATTGTCACGCGTTCGGGCCGCCTCTCCTATCCGATCCGGCTGCGCACGCGCCTCAGCTCCGGCCTGTCGGATCAGGTCGCCGCGATTGAAAGCCGCCTGCTCGACGCTGCTATTCGGCCTGCCGAGCGCCACGTCTCCGGGCAGCTGGGTCTCGAACCCGACGCGCCGGTTCTCGAACTGGAAACGTTGAGCACCGCCGAGGGAAGGCCGATCTCGCTTGCCACGCATTGGCTCGATGCGGGTCGCTTCGAGGGTCTTGCCGAGCGCTTTTCCGAGACCCGGTCGATGACCGCCGCGTTCAGGCACTACGGCATCGAGGACTACATTCGCCGCGAGACGCGCGTGCTGGCAGAAGGCGCGGGAGAAGCCGAGCTCCAGAATCTCGCTCTGCCGAAAGGCTCCATCGTGCTGGTCGCCACCGGCGCCAATGCGACAGTCGACGGTCGCGTCTTTCACCTGACCCGTACCCGCTTCCCCGCCGACCGCATCGAGCTGCGAATCGAACACTGAGCGGGCGGAGGAACTCGGGTAACAGCCCATGGCCACGTTGGAGCGTTTCGTCACGCGGCAGGCAGACGACGGAAACCAGAAGCAGCGTGAGCAACGTTTGAGATAGCGCGACCGCGCTTGAATAAGCCTAGGCGGCACTTCCGATGTTTGCCGATTCAAACCGCCTTGCAGATGCCGTCCCGACCGCAGCCGCATCCGCCGCCAGATCATCCGCCGTCCAGCGCCGCTCCGGAAGTTTCGGCACGGCGGAAAGGAGGCGGCGGGTGTAGTCGTGTTGCGGGCTGGCAAGCACGTCGTCGGTCGGACCCGTCTCGACAATGCGGCCAGCGTGCATCACCGCGATGCGATGGCTTACGCGCTCGACCACCGCGATGTCGTGGGTGATGAAAAGCAGCGAAAGGCCCTCACAGCGCTGCAGTTCCAGGAGGAGGTCGGTGACCTGTTTAGCGATCGAGACGTCGAGCGCGGAGACAGCCTCGTCGGCGATGATCAGTTTCGGCTGCACCGAGAGCGCGCGGGCGATCGCGAGACGCTGCCGCTGACCGCCGGAAAACTGATGCGGAAAGCGATCGATGCTGTCGGCGTCGAGTCCCACCTTCTCGACCAAACTCGCCGCAAGGTCGCGGGCCTGGGCTGCCTGGACGATGCTGTGGATACGGGCCGGTTCGGTGATTGCGTCGCGTACGGCCATGCGCGGATTGAGCGAGGCATAGGGGTCCTGGAAGATCATCTGCGCGTCGCGCCGCGCGGCGATGAGCGTGCGTCCCGACAGGCCGTTCCAGACGCGCCCGCCGATCTCGACGGTTCCTGCGTCCGGCTCGACGAGCCGCAGTATGGAGCGTGCGAGGGTGGACTTGCCGCACCCGGACTCACCGACTAGCCCAAGCGTCTCGCCCCGGCCGACGACAAGCGAAACGCTGTCGACGACGCGACGGCGCTGGCGCGAGAAGCCGCCTTGCGGGAAGCTGGTCGAGAGACCTTCGACCTTGAGCACCGTGTCACCCAGCAGGGGCGCTTCCGGCGCGCCGGCGCCAAGACGGGGCGTGGCGGCCAGCAGGGTCCGCGAGTAGTCAGCCTGCGGCGCACGGAAGAAGCGTTCGGCCGCTGCTTCCTCGACGCGCTTGCCCTTGCGCATGACGATGACGCGATCGGCGATCTCGGCGACCACGCCCATGTCGTGCGTGATGAAAAGCACGGCCATGCCGGTCTCGGCCTGGAGCACGCGGATGAGGTCTAGGATCTCGGCCTGCGTGGTGACGTCGAGCGCCGTCGTCGGCTCGTCGGCGATCAGCAGTTGCGGTCGGCAGGCGAGCGCCATGGCAATCATCACGCGCTGGCGCAGGCCTCCGGAAAGCTCATGAGGATACTGCCGGATGCGCCGCTCCGGCTCGGGGATGCGGACCTTGGCAAAGGCAGCGTTCGTAGTCTCGATTGCCATGGCGCGGCCCAGGCCGCGATGGCGGATCAGCGCTTCTGCGACTTGGTCGCCGACGCGCATGACCGGATTGAGCGAAGTCATCGGCTCCTGGAACACCATCGCGATCCGGTTGCCGCGGACGCGCCGCATCGTGGCGTCGTCGGCCGTTGCGAGGTCGGGCGCCGACGTGTCGCCCAGCGCGATCGAGCCGGAGACGATACGGCCCCCTTCCCGCTCGATCAGGCGCATGATCGAGAGTGCCGTCGCCGACTTGCCGGAGCCGGATTCGCCGACGATCGCGACCGTCTCGCCGGCGCGGACATCGAAGCTCAGCCCTTCGACCGCGACATGCGAGCCGAAGCCGATCGTCAGGTCGCGGACGGCGAGAAGCGGGGTCATGCCGCTTCGCCCTGCATGCGGGACGCTACTTCTGCAACGCGGTGGAAAGGCGGAACGGGCGGCGTCCATCGTGCGGCCGTCGGGCGGAAGGTGAAGGCCATCGGGTCGCGACCTTCGACGCGCCAGCTCACGGTATCACCCAGCTCCAGCATTCCCATGGCGCCCGAGGGTTCACCACCGGTCGTGAAGCTCTCGGTCAGGGATTGCTGGGTCAGGTGCACGGTGCCGTTGACTGGCGTGACCGTATTCCAGTGCACGTGGCCCGAGATGCAGACGACTGGGTAGCGCGACTGCTCGATCATGGCGCGGGCGCGGTCGGCCTGCGGATAGGTCGAGACGGCGGAATTGTTCTCGAAATAATAGTTGCCGACCTGCGAATGACCCGACAGCGGCACATGGCTGGCGATCAGCATCGGGCGATCCGCATTGCGCACCGTACGCGACAGCCAGAGAAGATCGGCCTCCGGCAGATGAAATGAACCGATGCCGCCCGTCCGGCGGATCAGCGTGTCGGCGCGCCACAGCACGATGCGCCACGCGCCGACATCGATCGTCTGATGGCCGAGCGACTGGCCGAGAATGCGCTCGTTGTCCTCGACGGAGAGGTGGTCGCGGTCGTGGTTGCCGTTGACGTGGCAAATGGGAGCTTCCACCGCGCGGAACGCTTCGGCGACTTCCTCTTCGAGCTCAAGGTCGCGCTCGCGCGAGATATCGGAGATGCGGTCGCCAAGATCGATGACGAGATCGGGACGCGCCTCGTTGGAGAAACGGGCGAAGTCGCCCATGAGGTCGAGCGCGGCATCGCCGCGCTTGGTGAGCGAGGGAGCGCCGTGGTGGATGTCGGCGACGAGGGCGATGCGGACGGTCATGGCGGTTGTCCTGTCAACGGTTGGAGAGGCCGGCGGGCGCGCTGCGCCCGCCGAGTCGGGATGATCCGATCAGTTGCTGGCGAACTCGATCGAGCCGGCGCGGAAGTCGAGCACGTAGGGGATATGGCCCGGCTTCGGCGCCCATTCGAGATCGGTGCGCATCGCCCAGCTTTCGTAGGGGCGATAGAGCGGCAGGAACGGGGCGTCCGCCTTGATGCGCTCCATCAGTTCGCCATAGGCCTGCTTGCGCGCCGCGACGTCAGAGGAGAAGCGGAAGCGCTCCCAGATCTCGGCATAGGCTTCGTCGGTATTGAAGCGGCCTTCGGATTCCGACGGGCCGTTGGGAGCCCACATCACGCCGAACGATCCGAAAGGATCGGCGAAATACATCGGGTTCGACCAGGAGCGAACCATCATCGCGGGCGAGCCGCCGGTCCATTCCTCGATCACGTTGACGCGCCCGTTGATGCCGACGGCAGCCCACATCTCCATGATCGCCTGCGCGGCCAGGAGGCCGTTGGTGTAGTAGGTCGACTGCGTGTCGTAGACGATCTCCTCGCCATTGTAGCCGGCCTCGGCGAGCAGCTCGCGAGCGCGCTCCGGGTTGTACTCAAAGGTGGTGAGCTCCGGCATGTAGAGCTCGCCGAACTCTTCCATCGTGTGGGATGCCGGTACAATCGCGTTGCCGAGCCACAGCGCTTCGTTGAGCGCGTCGCGGTCGACGGCGAGGCTCAGCGCCTGACGGATGCGCGCATCCTTCAGGACCTCGTGGTTCTGGTTCATGATCATGACGTGAAACAGCGCCGTCGCCGAGCCCACCGCCTTCATGGTCGGCTCCCGCTCGATCAATGACAGCTGGTCTGGCGCGATGTTGGTGATGAGATCGACTTCGCCGGTGCGCAGCGCGGTGATGCGCGATGCCGTCTCGGGAACGCGCTGGATCGTCGCGCGCTCAAGCGGCGCCTGCTCGCCCCAGAAGCCATCGAAGCGCTCATAGACGATGCGCTCGTTGGGCACGAACTCCGCGATGCGGTAAGGCCCGGTGCCGACCGGCGCCAGCGAGAACGCCTCGAAATCGCTGTCCTCGGCCACGGCCGGGTCGCCCGTCAGCGCCATCGTGTAGGCGGCCGGGATGATCATGCCCTGCTGCAGGTTGACGAGCGTCTCGAAGAGCGGCTCGGCGCGGCGGGCATGAATGCGCACGGTGAACTCGTCGACCTTTTCGGCGCGCTCGAAATTGGCCAGGCGGTCGCGGGCACGGACCTGGTAGGGCGGGAAGGTCGCCTGGTACATGCGGTTGAGCGAGAAGACGACGTCGTCAGCCGTCATGCGGTCGCCATTGTGAAAGGTGACGTCCTCGCGAAGCTTGAGCTCCATGATCGTCGGCTCGACGATCGTCCACTCGGTGGCGAGGCCCGGACGCCATTCGACCTCGCGCTTGTCGTAGTCGCGGTCGATGAGCACGTCGAAGGCGTTGTAGTAGAACTGCGAACCGACGTTGGAATGGTCGCGACCCGGATCGAGATAGGGAGCGACGTTAGCGGCTCCGACAGTGATTTCCTGCGCAAAGGCAGGCATCGCGATGATCATGGCGAGGGCCGTGGTCTGAAGCATCCGTTTCATGGCTTTCGAAGCCTCCGTAAGGGTTGGGCCTATGGTTTCTTCAGGCGGGCCGGTTCGTCCGGCCTCCTCTTCTTGGATTTCGCTCAGCGCGCCCTGAGGCGCACATCGGCACGGTCGCGCAGCCAGTCCCCGAGGATCTGCACGGCGAAGGTGACGAGTAGGATTGCAACTGCTGGGACCACCACCACCCAGGGTGCGGTCGGCATGTAGTCCCGCCCGAAGCCGACCATCGAGCCAAGCGTCGCCGTCGGGGGCTGCACGCCGAGGCCGAGGAAGGAGAGCGTCGATTCCAGGAGCACGATGTTGGAGAAGGACAGCGTGAACTGGACGACGAGCGGCGACACGATGTTCGGCAGGATGTGGCGGGTGGCGATCCTGAAGCGCGAGGCGCCGGCCGCATAGGCGGCTTCCACGAACGGCATCGCCTTCAGCCGCTTCACCTCGCCGCGCACGATGCGGGCATATTGCTCCCATCCATAGACACCGAGCACGCAGACCATGACGGTGATGCTCGAGCCGAAGATGGCGAGAAAGAGCAGCGCGATCAGGGTGAACGGGATGGCGATCTGGGCATCGACGGCGCCCATGACGACATCCTCGAACCAGCCGCCGGTCAGGCCCGCGACGAGGCCGAGCGTACCGCCGATGACGAGTCCCATGATGGAACCGAGCAGAGCGAGCGACAGCGTCAGCCGCAGGCCGTAAAGCGTGCGCGAGAGGATGTCCCGCCCGAGCTCGTCGGTGCCGAGCAGGTAGCCGTCACGATAGCGCTCGAAGCCAAGAGGCGGTGCGAAGCGCGACAGCAGGCTCTGGTCGAGCGGCCCGTGCGGCGCGATCAGCGGCGCGCTGATCGCAGCGGCGACGAGCACGAGCGCCACGAGAAGCGCCGTCCGCTGGATCGCGTCCGCCGACTGCCAGAGGCTCACCGCCGCGCCGGAAAGCTCGGTGTGCGTTCCGGTACGATTGAATGCTGCGACGTCGGCCATGGCTCAGGCCTCCCCGAGACGGATGCGCGGGTCGGCCCAGGCGTAGGCAAGGTCGACGGCGGCGTTGATGACGAGGACGGCGACCGACACGGTGATGACGCCGAACTGCAGGACGGGGTAGTCGCGCTGGATGGCCGAGCGGACGAGAAGCTCGCCGATGCCGGGCCATGCGAAAATTGATTCTACGACCACGGAGCCCGCTGCCGCGAGGCTAGCGACCTGAAGCCCGATGACCGACAGGATCGTGATCGAAGCATTGCGCAGGCCGTGCTTGAGGATCACTTCGCGCTCGGTGAGACCCTTGGCGCGGGCCGTGCGCATGAAGTCCTGGCCAAGCACGTCGAGCATCGCGTTGCGGGTGAATCGCGTGAGGCCGGCGATCAGCAGCCCCGACATGGCGATCGTCGGCATCAGGAAATGCGCCCAGGTGCCGTTGCCGACGACGGGCAGCCAGTTGAGCCAGTAGGAAAAGACGAGGATCATCAGGACCGCGAGCACGAAGTTCGGGATCGCGTAGAAGAGGAAGGCGAACGTCATGACGGCGCTGCCCACCCAGGACTTGCGCCAGACCGCCGCCACGATGCCGAGCGGGATCGCCAGCGCCAGCGTAAGAAGCGTGCTTGCGACAAGCAGTTGCAGAGAGGGCCAGATGCGCTCTGCGATCACCACGGAGACCGGGCGGCGCTCGACGAACGAGAGGCCGAACTCGCCGCTGAAGAAGGCGCGCAGGAAGGCGACGTACTGCTCGAGCACGGACCGGTCGAGCCCGTAATAGGCGATCAGCAGTTCACGGTCGGCCTGGGTCAGACCCTGGCCTGCGATGTAGTTGATCGGATCGCCCGAGAGCCGCGTCGCCGCGAAGGTCAGCGTCACGATCACCAGGAAGGTGACGGCGATCTTGAACGCCATGCGCAGGGCTGTCTTCAGCATGCGAAGCTCCCGCTTCCATTGATCGCGTGCCTCGCAGCGGGGCCAATGGCGAGCGCCGAGTGAACGATGCGATGAAAGGTGATGCCGGCTGCTTGTGCCGCCGCACCATCGGTCGCGTCATTGTCGCCAACGAAAAGCGCGCGGCTGCGCTCGGCGCCGCTTCGGCGCAGCGCGATCTCGATCAGGTCTGTCGCAGGCTTTCCGAGCGACTGCACCGCCACGGGTCCAGTACAGGCTTGGACCGTCGCAAGCAGTGCGCCCGTCTCCGGCACGGGAAATCCCGTGGCCGCCGGATGCGACAGGTCGAGGTTGGCGACGAAGAGCTCGGCACCGGAGACGACGTGACCGGCGATCTCCTCGACCAACGCAAGGCCGAAGCGCTGGTCCCGCGCAAGAAGCACAACTGCCGGATTGCCATTGGCGCAGACGACACCAAGACGTGCAGCGAGCGCCCGCAGCGGCGCATCGGCATAGACGATCGCCGACTTTGCGTCCGGGCCAGCCGCAAGGCGGCGGACCGATTCCTCGCCGGCCAGCAGGATCCGCCGCGGGTCGATGTCGAGGTCGAGTTCCAGCAGCCGCTCAGACAGCGTGACCGCCGTATCCGACGAGTTGTTGGAGACGATCCAGAGCCGCGACCCGCAGGCGCGCACGAAGTCGCGCGCACCCTCATGCACATGCCGCCCGGAGATCAAGCAACCGTCGAGATCGCTGAGCACGACCGAGGCAGCGGCCAGTTCGATCTCTACAAAGCTGCTGATTGTCGTCAAATGGCGCATGGGCCGGTCCCGTCTTTGTTCAATGCGCGGGACCATGCGGGCACGTTGTGACACGCCCGTAACAAACAAAGGCTAAGCCTTGGGAATTCGCAGGCAGAGACTTTGGAGAGCCGGAATGTCCCTGACGCTGGCCCGCATCCGCGCGATCAACGCCGTGGCTCAGTCGGGCTCCTACGCGGCAGCTGCGCGCACGCTCGGCGTGTCGCAGCCGACAATCGCCGAGCACGTGCGGCAGGCCGAGAGCGTCTATTCCGTGCGGCTGTTCATGCGGCGCGACGGTGTGCTGCATCCGACACCGCTCTGCCTGCAACTCTGCGACATCGCGGAGCGCATGGCCGAAGAAGAGCGAGAGGCCGAGCGCATCATGACGCGGCATGCCACGCTGAAGGATGGACGCATCACGATCGGCCTTGGCAATTCCATGCCCGGCATGGCCGTCATCGCCCTGTTCCGCAAGCGCTATCCGAGCGTGGAAATCGCCGTCGAGACGGGCTCGCACGAGCGCATCATCAAGGCGGTCCTGTCACGTGGCGTCGATGTCGGCATCCTGCCGGACATCCCGCGCGACGGGCGCTTCCGGACCGAGACGCTGGTCAGCCAGGAGGTCGTCGCCCTGCTCCACGAGCAGCACCCGCTGGCCGACAAAGCGCAGCTCACCTGTCGCCAGCTCATGAAGCAGCCGCTCATCTTTCGCGCGCGCGGCTCGTCGACCCAGCGCGTCGTTGACCGCGCTTTCGCCCAGGCCGGTCTGGCGCCGAAGCCGCTGCTGGTGCTTGACGCCCGCGACGCCGCCTACGAGGCCGTCGCGACCGGCATCGGCGTCGGCTTCATCTGGCGCCACGGTACCAGCCGCCACGACACGGTGCGCCGCATTCCGGTTGCCGAGATGATGTCGCGCCACGACGAGGCCGCCTTCGCGCTCGCCGACGAGAGTTCCGTCGTCATCGACGCCTTCATGGCTGCTGCTAGAACTTACGGTTCGTTGCGCTCATAGTAGGCGCAGGTGCCAAACTGATGTTGCGTGAGGTCAGCTTGTAATCGTCAACCGCAGGATGAAGCGTTCAGATCCTGCAGAACTCTTGAGAGGCGAACCGTCCCATCAAAGCTCGTGTGACGGCCGGCCGCCCAGATGCCGCGCATCCCGACCGCCCGATGGCAGTCCGCTGGAAGCTGCCTTGGCGATACGAGGTAAAGGGCACATAGCTCGGTTCCAGCGTTTATGTCCGTTCTCAGGCTGGGCCACCGTTAATCTAAACGTCCGGAATGGGGACGCAAACCCGCCGTTCCGCGTTGGCGCCCGACTAACCCGAACAACCAAGGAGATC
>VFQN01004657.1_pt1 | contig 17867 bp, 16 predicted proteins | sample 3512371 | NCBI WGS metagenome assembly VFQN01 (sample SAMN10412370, study PRJNA504923) | tailings metagenome | isolation source: Replicate 2 from Balatoc abandoned mine | place: Philippines: Itogon, Benguet | collected 2017-08-28 | reverse complement strand
GGGACCTGAATCAAGTAGGCCACGGCCAGCGTCGGACTCGGGGTGTATCCCGGCCACGGTGCCTTAGCGGTAACGACATGGATGAGCGATTCGAACGCTAGAGGACGCTGGTAGCGAGGTCCGCCACGAACGAAGACGGACCTAACGCAGAGGTGTCTCGTCCCGAATGAGAGGCTTTGGTGACGCGCAGGGCGCGGCACCACGTGGGTGGAGTCGGGACCGTGGTGCCGGAAATGTGCCAGTTTCCAAGCGGTTTGGAACGCGGGAGGCAGGGCGAAAACGAGGGGCCAGGTACAGTCAGATCCTTGGATCGACTAACCTGCTTGTTTTCAATGGGTTGGAATGGCGGAGAGGGTGGGATTCGTCCCCGACGAACCCGCGTCCCTCAAGGGTTTAGGCCGGATCGGAACCGCTCGAACCCGCCAGATCCTCTACAAACCTGAGTATCAGGTACAAATCAGGTACATCGCAAGCCGAGTGTGAGAACGCGCAGGACCGAAGGCGTGACGAGCATTTCGGACTCGAGCAGCACTGAGACAGCCACATCGATGGTCGAGATCTCTCAGCTGTCGCCTCTTTCGCGTAATGCACACTTTCACTCAGGAAGCCTGAGGACCGCACCGGCAACGCGGTGAGCGTGCCGTCGGTAGACCGCTGTATGCGGCTAGCGTCTGAGCTCTCGTGACCGCAGGTAGTGGATGACTTGCCAGATCTCGGCGTCGGACAAGCGCCCCTCGTAGCCCGCCATCATCGTCGATGGGATACCGCGCTTGATCGATCGGAACACCTGGCCGTCGTCTCCACCATGGTCCCACTGCGAGTCGGTCAGATCCGGAGGCTGACGCGCGCCGCTCTCCTCGATGATCGAGATCGCGATGCCGGCCTTCACCGCGCCTTGTGCCTGCGGCCCATGGCATGCCGCACAGTTGGCGTCGTACAGCACCTTCCCTGCAGCCTGCGTGGCGGGCGTCCGTGGCATGGCGAGGCCCGCAGTCGCACTGTCGACCGCATCGCTACGAGGGGCAGCTGCGGCATCAGTCGACGGCGTCGCCGATGTCACGGCCGGCGACGCGCCCACCACCTTGCGGATCATCCCGTCGCTCTTGGTCAGGACGTACAGCTCGCCCTGTTCGTCGGCCGCGAATCTCAGGTCCACGCGACCACGCCCAGCCACACCGGCGAAGCCGGGGAGCGCCTCCCCCTTACCGCCTCGCGCGCGGTACGCAGCCTCTACTCGCTCACGGATGCTGGTGACGACCGCGTGGATCGGCGCCACCGTGGATGCGACGCCGTCGTCCGCAGCCCTCACGTCGGCGATGTCGGCGTACCAGACATGTCCCGTCGTGATATCGCCGAACAGCAGCTTGCCGGCCAGCGCAGGCACCGCGCGGCCGGTATACACGAAGCCGTTCGCGATGGCATCGCCGCCATCAGGCCCATGCGGGTATTCGACGAGCGGATACGTCGGTGTCACCGTGCCGTGCGAGAGCGAGTCCGAGATCTGCAGCGGAACGGTGTCGGGGTCTGGCAAGGGGCCGGCACCCGTCGGCGACATGGACTTCGTTCCTTCGCGCAGCGGCCAGCCATAGTTCGCGCCTTTGTGCACGGCGACGATCGTCTCCGCCGTCACCAGTCCGATGTGGAACGCCAGCAGCCGTGGTGTGCCAGGACGCGCGGGATCGACATCCCAGGTCAGACGATGCGGGTTGCGTAGACCGTAAGCCCAGATCTCGCCACGCGCGCCCTCAACCTCCCTGAACGGGTTGGCGTTTGGAATGCGGTAGCGCCCGTTCTCACTGACGGTGCTGGTTCCTGTGTGCGCCGCGAGGTCGGGAACGATGCGCAGAATCTTCCCTGACAGGGTGTCCAGTCGCTGCGGCGTCATGCGCCGAATGCCCGCCTTCTGATCGCCCGCACCAGAATCGCCGACGCCGAGGTACATCACGCGCCAATCCTCGTCACCGGGACGTGCCACGGGATTGAACGTCATTTCCCCCAGTGGGTGCTGCGGCAGTGGATGCTGAAGTCGCAGCAACTCGCGGACCGGCCCTTCGAACGTCGCGTTGCCCACATTGCGATCGGTCCACTCGAGCAACACCACTTCCCTCGCGATGCGGCCATCGTCGGTTGGTACGGTGATGGGTGCGGAGATCCGGTATCGCGAGAGGTCCAACCCCGGCACGATCCCGCTACGTGCTTCCGCGGGCGCCGCCGTCGCCGGATCTTCCATGTGAAGCGTGTAGAAGATGCCGTTGTTGCGGTAGTCGGGGTCGAAGATGAAGCTGGTCAGGCCCGTGGCGAAGTTCCGCTCGAACGTGAACCTTGGAAACAGGCCGGGCCGGCCTGCCAGACCGTTGAAATCGAGGTAGGTCGTGAACGCCTTGGTGCTCTTGTCGAGGATGTACAGCGGCCCATTCAGGTCGTTGACGAAGAAGCGGCGGCCGCCGGGCTCGTCGCGCAGGTAGTTCACCCGTGCGAGCTGACCACGCGTGTTCTCGCCGGCGAGCTCACCGGTGATCGGTAGCGCCGCGAAGTCCTCGAGCTGCAGCGTGAGATCAGTCGGCGCGGGCTGTGCGACGAGGCCCACAAGGCCCACGGTCACAACGGCCAGCACTGCCATCCTGAACGTTCGCATCAACAGCGCACCGCTCCTTCACACGATGAATATCGACCGCGCGACGCCTGGAACGCGTGCGACTTCACGGGTCGGCCCGCTTGCCTGCCTCAGTGCTCTGCTGCGTGACGTCGAGTCTCGCCTTCCGCGGGTCGGGACCGGCGGCGGCGGTGCCGTCTGGACGAAAGTCGAAGATCACGTCCTTCTTCGGATCGTGACGCGGCCACGCCGGAAGCCCGGCGCCATTCGGGTCACCCGTTCGTGCGAAGTTGACCCAGTAGAGCTGAGCCAGTCGTGAGACCGCCAGATCTTCAGGAGCCAACGCCGACCCCGGACGGGCCGTCAGGGTGCCGAAGACGTACCCGATCTCTCCCCCGTGCGGAGCACCAGCGCGCATCTGTTCCCGCATCGCCGCCTGGACGTAGGAGAACCGATAGAGATAGACGGGCGCGCCGGCGGTCGCGAAGGCGTTGGCGGCGAAGCGGGCAGGTTCCGCCTGGCCGAAGTCGTCATTCGCGCGGGCGACCAGCGCAGCCAGCTCGCCCGTTCCGTCGGCGTCGTACGCGGCCTTCGCCTGTGCGCTCTGCGTCCCGAAACGCGCGAACAACTCGTCCTTGGTGGTCGCGCGGATGCGGTTTCCCGCGGTGTCGGCGCTGTTGCTGCCCACCAGCAGTGGTATCCGCGGCTGTCGTCCGCCCTTGTAGGCGCTCTCCGCGGTTTCGGTGATCAGTCTGCCATCGAGCACGGGCGTGGTCTCGACCTGCGGCGTGGTCTCGACCTGCGGCGTGTTCGCGCCGGGCGTCACCGGCGCCCCGCGAAGAATCTGGTCGGCGCTCAGGCCACGCAGCCTGACCAACGCCGCATCGTCGGTCCCCTCGATGCCCATCGACCGTGCGAAGGTGATACCAAGCGTCTCGCCGGAGACCGGATAGTTCGGATCAACGCCGTCCTCGCGCATCGGCCGCGCCGTCAGGACACTGTCGCGCGACCCAGCCGACTGGGCAATCGCCTTGTGAAACAGTCCGCGCGCAAGCGGCGACGCGAGAAGGCTGTGTACGGAGACGCCGCCGGCGGAGAACCCGAAGATCGTGACGTTGTCTGGGTCACCGCCGAAGGCCGCGATGTTGTGCTTCACCCACCGCAGCGCCGCGATCTGGTCCATGTAGGCGTAGTTGGCCTTCAGCTCGTCAGGCCGTTCGCGGCTCAAGGCCGGGAATGTGAAGAAGCCGAAGCGTCCCAGCCGGTAGTTGAGGCTGACCAGCACGACGCCCTGCTTCGCGAACGAAGCACCGGACGTGAACGGCGACGACCCTGAGCCGCCCACGAATCCGCCGCCATGAATCCAGACCATGACCGGCAGACGCCCGGTGGCGGCCGCGGGCTTCCACACGTTCAGGTACAAACAATCCTCTGATGGCATTCGCGCCGGCGGCGCCCCGGGCGCTGGTGGTGGCCCAAACCGTCCTTGCATACAGTCCGCGCCGTACTCGGACGCCTGACGCACGCCGGTCCAACTGGCGGCAGGCTGCGGCGGTCGCCACCGCAACTCACCGATGGGCGGCGCGGCAAACGGGATGCCCTTGAAGGACACCACGTCACCCTCCAGCACCCCCTGCAACTCGCCGGTGCTGACGCGTGCCGAGTTCTGGCTCTGGCCGCGCACGGGGCCGTCGATCGTCATGAAGAGAGCCAGCACGACCAGCGTGCGTGAAGCAGTTCGAGTGTCGTACGTGGCCATGCTCCAGCTGTACTTGCGATCGACGCGCATACCCCTCCTGATCCGTGTGTCTCGATGCTAGTGGGTCGGGCTTGACGTCGATTGCCCGATGCTCCAAACCAGCACCGACCCATACCTGGAGTGACGGAGGAACAGGCAAGGCGGGAGGCGTCGCGTTCGCTACGCTGACTGGCATGCGCCCAACTACTCGTCTCAGCGTCTTCACTGTTGCGACAGCTCTACTTGGCATCAGCCTGACTGGCTCGGCCAGGCAAGCGCCATCGCCACTCGCGTCGTTGACGCTACCGGCCGGCTTCCATGCCGAGGTGTTTGCAGAGAAAGTGGAAAACGCCAGGACGATGGTGCTGGGCTCGCAAGGCACGGTCTTTGTCGGCTCGCGCATGGCCGGCAAGGTGCACGCCGTGATCGATCGAGATGGCGATCACAAGGCCGAACGCGTGATCGTGATCGCGAGTGGACTCGATCAGCCCAACGGACTCGCGATGCGTCAGGGTGCGTTGTACGTCGCGACGGCCGGTCGTCTCCTGCGGTACGACGACATCGAGAAGCACCTCGATGCGCCACCCAAGCCAGTGACCGTGCGACAGGACCTGCCCAACTCGAACGCGGGCCACACCTGGAAGTTCATCGCGTTCGGTCCGGACGACATGCTGTACATGTCTGTCGGCGCGCCATGCAACATCTGCGAGTCTCCGGCCCTGGTCTCGGCCATCGTGCGCATGAAGCCTGACGGCTCGGCGATCGAGTCGTTCGCTGAGGGGGTGCGCAACAGTGTCGGCTTCGACTGGCATCCCGTGACGCGCGAATTCTGGTTCACCGACAACGGCCGCGACATGCTCGGTGACGACGTCCCTGGTGACGAGTTGAACGTGGCGCCGAAGGCAGGTCTGCACTTCGGTTTCCCGTATTGCCACCAGGGGGACGTGACAGACCCGGAATTCGGTGCGAAGCGCGCGTGCACGGCGACGCAGGCACCGGCCCAGAAGCTCGGCGCGCACGTGGCCGCCATCGGCTTCACCTTCTATACCGGCACCATGTTCCCGAGCACGTACCGGAACGCCGCCATCATCGCCGAGCACGGGTCGTGGAACCGCGGCACGCCGAGCGGCTACCGCGTGATGGTCGTGCGCACGGAGGGTCAGCGGGCGACGAGCTACGAGCCGCTCGTCGAGGGCTTCCTCCCGGGCATGAAGGAGGGGAAGGCGCCAGGGGGTTGGGGTGCAGGCAAAGCCGCGACCGGTCGACCCGCCGATGTCCTGCAACTGCCGGACGGCTCACTGCTCGTCAGTGACGACCACGGCAACCGCCTGATCCGGATCAGTTACAAGTCGTAGCGCCGACGGACATGTTTGGAGATCCGCAGATGCGCATGCCGTCCCTCGTCGTTCGCTCACTCACCGCACTCGCTTCGACCGTGCTGTTGGCATCCTCCCTGGCCGCGCAGGACCTCGTGGAGGTGACCATCCGCGACTCGGGTGTGCAATCCGAGAACCTCACATCGAGCCAGGACGGGACGCTCTACTTCGGGAGCATGGCGACAGGCACCATCTATCGCGCTGTGCCGGGCGGACAACAGGCGGAGCCGTGGATCCTGGCATCCGCCGTCGGCCTCAGCAATGTGCTCGGCGTGCTGGCCGACGATGCGCGCGGCACGCTGTGGGTCTGCCAGAACAACACGGGGGGTCGCGGTGGGGCGCCGGTCGTGGGCCAGACGGCTCTCCGCGCGTTCGATCTGAAGAGCGGCACCGCGAAGGGCACGTACAACTTCCCGTCCAATGGAGGCGTCTGCAACGACATCGCCGTGGCCGCGGACGGGACGGTCTATGCCACCGAGTCCTTCGCCAACCGCATCCATCGCCTGCGGCCAGGCGCGGCCGCGCTCGACTTGTGGGTCGAGGATGCGCAGCTGGCGGCCGTTGATGGCATCGGCCTGCTGGCCGACGGCGCCGTGTACGTGAACACGTTCTTCGGCGGACGTCTCTTTCGCATTCCGGTAAATGGCGACGGGACCGCTGGCGCGATCACCGCCATCGAGACGTCTGCCACATTCACGCGGCCTGACGGACTCCGGTCCGTTGGCGCGAACACGCTCTTGCAGGCCGAGGGACAGGGGCGCCTCACCGAGATCACGGTGACGGGGAACAAAGCCGAGGTCAAGGTGCTACGGGAAGGCCTGACGGCCGCGACGGGTGTCACGCTGGTCAACGGGCGCGCGTTCGTCCTGGTAGACCGCGCCAAGGCGGTAGTCGTGCCCTACGGCGCACGATGATTGAGCGGCGCCGAGGAGACGGCGGGCGTCGTTCATGAAGGTTCTGCCATGAAGACGAGAACTCTGGGACGCAGTAACGGGCTCGAAGTATCCGCGATCGGTTATGGATGCATGGGTTTGGAGAATGTGTACGGGCCCGCGACTGACCGGAGCGCGGCCGTGCAACTCATTCGCGCGGCGTTCGACCGGGGCGTGACGCATTTCGACACGGCAGAAACGTATGGTCCGTTCACCAACGAGCTGGTCGTGGGTGAGGCGCTCGCTCCTATACGGGCTCAGGTGTCGATTGCGACGAAGTTCGGATTCGACATCGACCAGCAGAGGGGTGAGCGCACGGGCGGGCTGAACAGCCGGCCGCATCACATCCGCCAGGTCGTCGACGCCATGCTCACGCGATTGCATGTCGACACGATCGACTTGCTGTACCAGCATCGCGTCGATCCCGATGTGCCGATTGAAGATGTGGCGGGTACGGTGAAGAGCCTCATCGAGGCGGGCAAGGTGCAGCGCTTCGGTCTCTCGGAGGCCGCGCCCGACACGATTCGTCGCGCCCATTCCGTGCAGCCCGTATCGGCCGTTCAGAGCGAGTACAGCCTGTGGACGCGCGACGTCGAGGATAACGGCGTCCTCGACACCTGCGAGATGCTCGGCATCGGCTTCGTCCCGTGGAGCCCGCTCGGCGCGGGGTTTCTCACCGGCACGATCGACGCCACGTCGACGTTCGATGCCAATGACTTCCGTGCCGCCGCCCCGCGCTTCACGCCCGAAGCGCGCGAGGCGAATGTCGCGATGGTGGATCTGGTCAAACGGGTCGCCGTCACCAAGGGCGCAACGCCTGCGCAGGTCGCGCTGGCCTGGCTGCTGGCGCAGAGGCCGTTCATCGTACCCATCCCCGGAACGACGAAGTTGCATCGCCTGGAAGAGAACATCGGCGCGGCCGATCTCGAGCTCACGACGACCGAGCTGAGCGAGTTGACCGAGGCTGCGGCTCGCATCCCGGTCCAGGGCGCGAGACTCCCGGAAGCCGTGCTGAAGTGGTCGTATCGGTGAGCGGACGCGCTCACCGATCAAGGCCCTTTCGCTTCATCCAGTCAGACATCGCGTCGGCCACCTGCACGTTGTTCAAATCAGAAAACGGGAAGTGCGTGTTGCCGCGCAGGCCAATCTCGGGGAGGTGGATGACGGTCACGTCTCCACCTCGCTTGTTGACGGCATCTCTCCACAACCGCGCCATCTGCAGTCGCGCCCGCCATCCGTCCTGGCCGCCGTTGGCAATCGGCGCCTCTGGGATGAAGTCGCCGTAGTAGATCACGATCGGGATCTTGGTCAGCGCCAGGAACTCCGACTCTGGAATCCCGATCGCCGAGAGTGCCCCTCCAGAACTCGGGATGGGCGCTGGGACTTCGCCCTCCGGAAAGACGAAGTTGCTGCCTGGCTCGTACGAGACGACCGCACGGACGTTCGTGCTCTTGATGGCCGTGCGCCACCCCATGCCGCCGCTGTGCGAGTGCGTGACGAGGATGGCTGGGCCAATCTTCGTGAAGAGCGCGGCGATGGCGTTGGCGTTCACCTCGACGTCGATCGGGCCGACGTTGGGCACCATCTGCCGGAAGTACTGATTCAACGCTTCCGGGTCCTTGGAGAACTGGACGCCGGGGAAGAAATCGGGCCAGACACCGAGGCGGAACGTGGCGAACCAGCCTTGTTCGTCCGGTGTCGCCGCGATGGTGCCATCCACCGTGCTGCGTGCCGCCCGCCCGCGGCGAGGCTGATCCACGACGTACACGCCGAAGCCCCGGCGCAGGAAGATGTTCTGAAAGCCCTCGCGTCCGTCCGGAGTGGTTTCCCACGTCTTCGAGAATTGCCCGATGCCATGCCACATCACCAGCGGGAGGCGACGCGCGTCGACCGGCACCTGGTAGAACACGTACGCATGATCGCCGTGCAGGGTCTGCCCCGCTGGAGTGGCCGGCTGCGCCTTCGGGTCGAAGATGCCTGGATTCGTCACGACCGTGCCGCCAGCGGCGAAGCTGCCCTGCTCCTTGATGACGATGCCGCCATTGCGCGACGCGCACGCAGCGGCTGCGGTCAGCGCGAGCAGCAATAGCGCTCGAGACATGTGTCGTGATTGGCACTTCTTCATCGTGGTCCTCGGTTGTCAGCGGCGAACACTAGCGGTCGGCAGTAGCCGACATGACGGCCAGTGCCTGACCGGCCTTGCCCCACCCGGCGTAGAAAGCGAGATGCGTGAACGCCTCCGCGATCTCGGCGCGCGACAGCCCACTCGCCACACCACGACGCACGTACGGCGCCAGTTGCGCGTGGTCGCCCTGCGCGGCCAGCGCCATGAGGGTCACCAGACTGCGGTCACGCGGCGAGAGGTCGGTGCGCAGCCACAGGTCCCCGAAGACCACCGCGTCGGTCAATTGCGCGAACTTCGGCGCGGCGGTCGCAACAGCGGGGTCAAGGGCGGGCGGCTTCGACGCATCAGGTCGTACGCCGCGAGCGGCCGTGTCGAGCAGCGTGCTGGTGTCGACGTTTCGCGCCGCATAGACCTGCTCGTACACCGGCAATGCCGAGACGACGCTGGGCCAACCGCTGTAGATGGCCAGGTGCGCCAGGGTGCCAGATGTCTCTCTTGGCAGAAGCCCATTCTCCAGGCCACGCGAGAGATGACCAGCCAGCTGCGCCGTCTTCCCAGTGGCGATCAACGCGGCGATCGTGACGAGGCTACGATCCCTCGGCGACAGCATGGTCCGTCGCCAGACGTCCCCGTAAAGAACATCGTCGGTGAGAACCGCGAGCCCTGGAGCGAGGCGCTGCTGGAGAGGCCCGGACGGACGATGGGTCGCCGGCGGTACAGGCTGGCTTGCCTGAGACTGCGGCGCCGCGCGGTACTCGTCGTCACTCACAAGCTCCAGCCACTCCACGACCGAGCCGTCGCGAGGCTCGGTAATGGCCAGATGCGTCATGGCACTCCCTGGCGCAGCGCCGTGCCAGTGCTTCTGGCCAGGGGGGATGGTCACTACGTCCCCGACGCGCACCTCCTGAGCGGCGTGCCCCCAACGCTGCACACGGCCCGTCCCTGCGGTGATGATCAAGGTCTGACCGCCAGGATGCACATGCCACGCGGTGCGACCACCCGGCTCGAACGACACGAGCCCGCCGCTCGCATTTGCCGAGTGCAGTCGGTCGAACAACCGGTCGATGCGCGCCACACCGGAGAAATTGGCGGCAGGCGCCCGGGTGGGAGTCCGGATGTCGGCGCGACTGACATCCAGCGGTTGTGCCGCAAGTGGCGTCGTCAGCGCCAGGCCCGCCACGAGCGACAGGAGGGAAAGCCGACCGACTGCCAAGCGATGTCCGTGTCTGTGCATCGACGTCCCTTTCGCGTTCCGCCAGTGGTGGCCACGGCGCCTTTATGGTGTTCCCCCAGGTAGGGCCGACTATTCGAGGCCGGCCCTGTTCGAGCGCTCAGGACGTTAGCAGGCGGCGTCAGCCGTCCTTTGCCTGATTCTGTAATCGGCGTGCAAAACCGCTCGCTGCGTGCTCCCGTCGTCGGAGGATTGGGCAAACGCCTCGGGCGTGGCACGGTACGATGACCAAGTCCCTCGGAGGCCCGACCCATGCCACACGTCCAGCTTGCCGCGACCAGATCCGTGACCAGGATGCCGACGAACCTTTCGGACGTCGAGGCGTTGGATCGCGCTTCCGCGGATAGGCCGGTGACGCCCGACAGTGCGTCGGTCCGCGAGCTGGCGCAGGTCATTGAACGATTCGCGCCCTACGACGGACGGTTCGAATTGCGGCATCCGGGGGTGTTTGCGCTCCGCTGGTCCCGGCCGAGTCATGAACCGGTCCATGTCACGCAGCGGCCAGCCCTATGCGTGGTGGCGCAGGGCGGCAAGCTGACCATGCTGGGCAACGAGACGTTCGCGTACGACGCGTCGCGGATGCTCGTGTTCTCCGTCGACCTTCCGGTGTCCGCGCAGGTGACGACGGCGAGTGCCAAGGCGCCATACCTCGGCTTCAAGCTCGAGTTTGATCCACACCGCGTCGCGGAACTTGCGGAGAGAGTGTATCCGGGTGGCTCTCCGACGCCGGCCTCAGCACGCGGGCTCTACACCGGCCCGACACCGGAAGCGATCGTCGACGCCGTCACGCGTCTCCTGCTCGCCATGGGGCAGCAATCGGACACGGATCTGTACGCGCCGCTGGTTATCGACGAGATCCTGATTCGGCTGCTTCGCAGTCCCGTCGGCGGACGCGTCGCGCAGATCGGCCACGCGGATTCCCGCCTGAACCGCATCGCCACCGCCATCAACTGGCTCCGTGAGCACTACGCGCAGCCAACCAGTGTCGACCAGCTTGCACGTATGGTGCACATGAGCGTGTCGTCCTTCCATCAGCACTTCAAGACCGTGACGTCGATGAGTCCGGTGCAGTACCAGAAGGTCATGCGCCTGCACGAGGCTCGGCGCCTGATGCTGTTTCAGGCGATGGAGGCTGGTGAAGCGGCGCGAATGGTCGGTTACCTGAGCGCGTCGCAATTCAGTCGCGAGTACGCCCGCTTCTTCGGGCAGGCACCGATGCGCGACGTGGTGCAGATCCGCGCCGAATCGGCGACCGCCGCGCCGGCAGCGGCGCTCACGCGGTAATTGGGCTCGCCGGCCGGCACGCCGGCGGCGCTACTTCTGCAGCTCGTGCTCGGGGCGCACGCTGCTGAACGTCAGCGCGAGCAGCTTCCAGTCGTTCCCGACCTTGCGGTACGCCTCGGTTACGGTGAACTCCGTCTTGGCATCGGCTCCACGTACGACGGCAATCAACGTGATGCGGCTCCACACGAGCGCCGTGTCGCCCGTCACAGACGCCGCCACGTCGTGCACGTCCGCCTGCTTGTACCAGATGCTGCCGGTCTTGATGATCTCCAGCTCGCGGTCCTTCTTCCAGGTCCCGCTCATGTGCACGAAACGCGCGTTCTCGTGAAACAGGGGCTCGAGCTTGTCGACCGCCTTGTCCGCCATCCACTGCCACTTGGACTTCGACACCTGAACGACGGCGTCCTCCGGTTGCGAGGTCTGTGCGCCCGCGCCGTTCACGCACAACAGAGCCAGTGCGAACCCGACCAGCGAGGATCTGACGTTCAATTCCACACACCACCTCCGATACGAGAGTCCACGCGTCGACACGCGATGACCCTATCGCAGTCGTGATGGGGTGTCTTGCCTATTCCTCGAAGGTCGACCGTCGGCGGACGGGCGATAGCGTTTCGATACTGCCGCTTGAGATCTGAGCGCGAGACCAACCGCGGGAGAGCGCGCGGGCGGCAGACGGCCCACCAACCGCGTGAAGGGTGCTGGTCCGAGCAGCTTCCGTACCTGCGCGACCTGCGGTACGTGGGTGGGAAACCCCACCCACGTGGCGGGACCCTTCAAGTACAAAACAGGTACAGCACAGAAATGCGTACCTGCAAGTTGTTGCTTTGGAATGGGTTAGAGTGGCGGAGAGGGTGGGATTCGTATCTACTCGCCTACTTGACACTCCCATAATTAACGCAAACACTGAGCTATCGAATCATCAGAAACCACAGAATCCCTAGTTGGCCGTACATAACTCGTACGCCATTTCAGCGCTCGTAGTACCCTCGTCGCATGCCTCAAGGCGCCCTCGCGCTGTACCGCCGCCACCTCACGGAATGCCCTCACGCGAGCAAGGGGAACCGGTGGACGCGCTGTCAGTGCCCCATCTGGGTCCAGGGCTCGATCGGTGGCGAGGCCGTCCGCCGGAGCATGAACACGACCAACTGGACGGCGGCGTCGACCAGCGTCCACCACTGGCAGTCCTCGGGCCGCATCGGGGTTCTCAAGCCTGAGCTCCCGTCGATTGTCGATGCCGTCGCCGCGTTCCTCAAGGAGGCTGAGACCCGGAACCTGGCGGCGACCACGATTCAGAAACGCCGTGAACTGCTCGAAGGGAAGCTGCTCCCGTACTGCAAGGGCAAGGGCTACCGGCAGCTGCGCGATCTGACCGTCGAGCGGCTCCGAGCATTTCGCCACGGATGGACGTACTCCCCCTTGTCCGCCGCCAAGCGACTGGAGTACCTGCGCGCGTTCTGTCGGTTCTGCGTCGACTCCGGCTGGATGGAACGGAACCCGGCATCCGCGCTCAAGACGACGAAGGTGTCGCACCGCCCCACGCTCCCGTACTCCGACGAGGAGGTCGACCGTCTCTTGGAGGCCGCTCGTAAGATGCAGGGGTTCGGGCGCTACGGTCCGCGCATCGAGCCGATGATCCTCCTGCTTCGCTACTCCGGGCTGCGTATGCAGGATGCCGCCTGCCTGGAGCGGAAGCGCCTCGCGGACGACAAGCTCTTCCTCTACCAACAGAAGACTGGGACGCCTGTCTACTGCCCGCTGCCACCGGGGGTGGTCAAGACGCTGGCCGCCGTCGAGAACGACAACGAGCGGTACGTCTTCTACGACGGCAGCAGCCAGCCGGAAAGCATGGTCAAAAGCTGGGATCGTGTGTTCAAGAAGGTCGGCACGACTGCCGATCCGCCGGTGGCCAACTGCCATCCACACCGCTTCCGCGACACGTTTGCCGTGTCTCTCCTGCTCAAGGGCGTGTCGCTCGACAGCGTATCGAAACTGCTCGGTCACAGCTCGATCAAGATTACAGAGCGACACTACGCCCCCTGGGTGAAGGCGAGACAGGATCAGCTGGAGGCAGAAGTACGCCGCATCTGGGCATGAACCGCGGTGACCGCTTCCGTCCGGGCGCTCAGCCGTTGGGCTCTCGAGCCGATAGAATGGGTGGGTGTGCTGTGCGGTTCCGGCGACCGCCGTCAGCTCCTGGCTAGGACACGCCAACCTCGGAGGACGACAGCGAACGTGCCTGCATCGACGGAAACGCGAACGTTTAGAACGCTGCTCCAGCGCTTGGCGAGGGCCGGATTCGGCAAGGAGTTCGTCCAAGCCGCGCTTCTGCCGGACTGGTGGGACGACACCTGCGCGGACGATCCGACGCTCGTACAAGACCTTGAGTTCAGAGTCGCGCGCTTCTTGGGCAGTTCGCTGGCCGCCGTGTCTGACCCCAGCACGCCTCTCTCGCCACTCCTGTACCCTGCGGCCCAACTGAGACGCGTTCGGGACATCAGTCGCGACCGGTTGTCGGCTGCTATTCACGTCGCGATTCAGGTTGCGTCTTCGACTGTTCGTAACCTTCGGGACGCCCCTCCGTCGCAGGCCCTGCCTGCGGATGGTTTGGTGTGGCGACAGACAATCGCCCGGCCAGGACCTGCGATGCAGCTTGGGGACGTTCTTCGCGATCTCTGGATGCGTGGCATTCCGGTCATTCCCTTGGACATGCTGCCCACGCCGTCGTTTCAGGGTATGGCCTGCATCGTGGAAGGTCGCCCCGCGATTGTCATCGGCTACAAGCACGATGAGCCTGGACGCGTAGCTTTCCTGATCGCGCATGAAGCCGCCCATATCGCCGCTGGGGACTGCGCTCCGGGGCAGCCCGTCGTTGATGAAGAGGACGAGATCAGCGATGGCGCCGACATGGAAAGCCGAGCGGACAACTATGCCACGCGCGTCCTCATAGGTAGCGCGGAGGTTCCACACGTCAACACCTCAACCTCCAGAGACTTCAAGGACCTCGCGCGCCAGGCAGGCAAGATCGAGCGAGAGAGCGGCGCTGACGCGAGCACACTCATCTTTGCGTGGGCCAGGAAGACCGGCGACTATGCGACCGCCACGATGGCTGTGAAGGCGCTTTACCGCAACGTCGGCGCCCGTCGTCAACTGCGTGAGCACTTTGCGCAGCACGTCAACATCGCTGACGCAAACGAGACGGATCGAGCTCTGCTGCTGCTATGCGCGCCTGCTCCGCTGACGGTCAATGAAGGTCCTCGTTGATACTGACGCGTTCTGCAAGCTTGGGCTGGCTGGCCTGCTCACTGATGCACTGGCTAGCTTCGGCGCGTCGCTCACGGACTGCGAGAGGCTCCCTGCCCTGCCGCACATGCTGCGGCGCGGCAGTGTACCGAGGCGCTTCGGCAAGGACAACTGTGAGCATCTGATCGAGGCTGCCAACGCGATGCCAGCACTTCAGTCGTCCGCGAGCCTGTGGCTCGACCGGTTCCTGCCTGTGCCTGACATTGATCCAGGAGAGGCCCAGCTCTTCGCGACCGCAGCCGACCAGAAACTGCATGTGCTTTCCGGTGACAAACGGGCACTGAGGGCAGTCAGCAAGGTCGAAGGCGCCGCGCAGGCGCTTGCAGGACTCGTCGTTCCTCTGGAAGCAGTACTGATTGCGCTGCATGGTTCCATCGGAGCCGACAAGTTGCGAGCTCGCGTCGCTCCACTTCGATCGCTCGATACGACCGTGGGGATCTGCTTCTCTGAGGGCAACGCCGACCCGCTCTCTGCCCTCTGGTCGTACTACGGTAGCCTCGCGTCCGAAGTCGAGCCGCTCACCCTGTGGCGACCTCCATCGAGCACGACATGACATTTGGCGCCAACCATTACGTGCCGATTCTGAAGGCGAAACAAGGTGAGAAGGCTGCACTGTCCCGCGTGGCTGGTGCGCTTGTCCCCAGGATCACGCCGCTGCTCGAGATCGTCGAGCGCAAAGACGGCAAGGGCATCGACGCACACATTGAGACGGCGTTTAAGGGGCTTCGCCAAGCCGTGAGTTCGTATCCTCGCTGCTTCATCGACACACACGAGGTCGCAACGGATGGGCCCACAGCAGCACAAGCGGTCTTTGGCCGCGCCAAGGCTGATGGCATCGTGTTCACACCCGTGACGGGCGTTACGCGCACCGTCGATGTCGCGCCCGCTCTGGTACACAGAGACCACGGATTAGCGCTTCGCCTTACGAGGGCAGAGTTCGAAGCCGGTCAGCTACCGTCAGCGATCCCCGCGTTTCTCGGCACCCACAATCTGTCCCCTGGCGAAGTGGACCTCATTGTCGACCTCGGACCCGTCGAGGAGATGGTAGTCGACGGTATCGCTGCGCTCACACACGCGTTCCTGGCGGACGTGCCGAATCACCTGTCCTGGCGCACGATGACCGTATCCGCTTCTGCGTTTCCAGTCAGCATGGGAGGCGTCGACCGACACTCCCACGATCTCGTCGAACGCTCGGACTGGATCGCATGGCGGGATCATCTTCATTCGGCACGGCACTCTCTGACCAGACTCCCGACCTACAGCGATTACGCGATTCAGCACCCACTCGGCGTCGAAGGCTTCGACTTCAGGTTTATGCAGGTGTCGGCGGCCATCCGCTATACGAAGGCTGAACACTGGCTGCTGGTAAAGGGCGAGAGCACGCGTTCGGTGGCTCCGAGTTCACAGTTTCCTGCGCTCGCGACTCGCCTCGTTTATGGGCATCTGCAGCCGCACTTCGACGGCGCCGGCCACTGTCATGGCTGCCTGTCGATCAAGGCCGCCGCGGATGGCGTCAGCGGACTTGGTTCGGCTGGAGTATGGCGACAGCTGGGTACAATCCACCATCTGTCGGCCGTCATGGATGGACTTCAGGGCCTGGCGTGGCCTTGAGCCGCTGGCGAACCGCAGCAGCAATCTCGTCGATGGAGAAGCACTCGCAGACGCGATCCCAGAGGACGCGCCTCGGTTTGCCTCGCATGCCTTTCGCAGCTCCGCGGCGCTCCAGTAGCTCCAGAGCCTGAGCTGACCAAAGAAGCTCGGCAAGCACCCGAGCGTTCCGATGAGGATTCACCTTGGATGGACGCAGCGTCGTGAACTGGAGTCCGCTCGCCTTGCGGGACACTCTCACAACTCCCCACCACCCTGGCACTAGCGACGTTGCAAGAGGAGCGAAGCGGTCTCCAACGACGAGCGTCGCGCGGTCGAGCACTTGGCCATAAAGGTCGACTTGCACGCCCAGGCGCCTCAGGCTGTCGCGGTCTGACTTGATCTCGTATCCGTGCAGCGACCCGTTGACCAGGGCAAGGTCGACTCGGACGCGACCGCGGAGCAGGCCGAGCTCTTCGACCAGGATCGTGTCGGTCTCACCGTCGTGACGCCGCAACAGATGCTGGCGCAGCGCAGGTCTGATGTCAGCGTCAGCCATCCGCGCCGTCCGGGTGGGCCTTGAAGTCTCCATGGCACGCTCGTCGGCAACAGCCTCAACATCCCTCGACATGCAGTGCCCGAGATGGTAGTCCAGACCTGGCAGGTCGTCCAAGCAAGCTGGGCGGTCACCCACGGCGCCGGGCCTCCCGATCGCGGTCGCGCCGTCCCACCAGCCGTCCTCGGGTCCGCGGGTCCCACGTCCCGGCAATGGTCTCGCCGGCCTCGTCTTCGGCCCTCCCTAGCGCGCGGTTGTAAAGCCGCTCCGCGACGGATTGCGGCACGCGGAGCACCCTATAGCGCCGCCTGCCCGCCTGCTGTCGGACCCACTCTGTGACGCCTGGCTCCCCCTGCACCACCTGCCGCACGAACTCCCGCGACAGGTTCCACATCTCTGCGAGTTCCGGAACGGTGAAGTGGCGCTCCTCGAAGGGTTCACGCCGTTCATTTGCTTGCATGATTCCCTCGTGTGAAGGTCAGGCGGTCTGCCGCCCGACCTCCGGATGTGCGCTACTGCGCTTCCCCTTCTTCGATTGCGGTCTGCTCCGACCGATAGGCATTGAGAACCTTGCTCGCTAGTCGCTGCTGCGCGCCGCGGTGTTGAGTCCAGCGAAGTAGCGCGAAGGTTCGTCGCTCGCCCTTCCACACGAACTGACGCGACGGAAAGGTCACGTCCTGCCCTTGCCCGTCGCGCCTCTGCCAGACGGCGAAGCCCACAAGCTTCAGGCCGTCGAGGTCGCCGCCGTTGAAGTGGATCTCGGCGTCCGCCAGCTTGCCAGGTGCCGCGTTGCCGTTTGTTTTTTGGAAGTGAATGCTGATCGTCGACATCGTCAGGTCTCCGAATAGGGGCGAGACGCGATCAGGCGTGCGCCGGGTGCGTCACCTGCAGCCGCTGCCAGAGCCACTGCTGGAGGGTGGCGAAGCCGACCAGGACGGGATCGGTCGGCAGGAGGCGGTGCGACTTCGCGCGGCACCGGGCGCGCTGCCATCCGAGTTCCGTGGTGTCGATGAGCACCAGGCGGCAGGGCCTGCCGGCTTTCTCCGCGTCGAGTGCCACATCGTCTGCCGCGAGGCCGGCGATGTCCTTGAGCGGTCCGGTGTAGAGCGTGACCGTGGAGGGCGCGTCGAGCACGGCGGGCGCGG
>VFQN01004656.1_pt1 | contig 17870 bp, 21 predicted proteins | sample 3512371 | NCBI WGS metagenome assembly VFQN01 (sample SAMN10412370, study PRJNA504923) | tailings metagenome | isolation source: Replicate 2 from Balatoc abandoned mine | place: Philippines: Itogon, Benguet | collected 2017-08-28 | reverse complement strand
CTACGACCTGTGGGTCGGCGGCGGCCTGTCGACCAACCCGATGCTCGCCCAGAAGATGGGCGTCTGGATCCCGCTCGAGGAGGTGCCGGACGCCTGGGAGGCCGTCGCCTCGATCTTCCGCGACTACGGCTACCGCCGGCTGCGCTCGCGCGCCCGGCTGAAGTTCCTGGTGCAGGACTGGGGCGTCGAGAAGTTCCGCGAGGTGATGGAGAACGAGTACCTCGACCGGAAGCTCGTCTCGAACCCCTCCCCCGAGTCACCCGTCGGGCACCGCGACCACATCGGCGTGCACGACCAGAAGGACGGCAAGAAGTACGTCGGCGTCGCGCCGACCGCCGGCCGGGTGTCGGGCACGCTCCTCGTCCAGCTCGCCGAGCTCATGGAGCGGTACGCCGTCGCCGGCGCCCGCCTGACGCCGTACCAGAAGATCGTGCTGATCGGCGTCGCGCCGACGGTCGTCGACGAGCTGCTCGACCGGCTCGACGAGATCGGTCTCTCGGCCCGTCCGTCCAACTGGCGGCGCAACACGATGGCCTGCACCGGCATCGAGTTCTGCAAGCTCGCCATCGTCGACACCAAGAACCGCGCACGCGACCTCGTCGCGGAGCTCGAGAAGCGCTTCCCCAGCCTGGACAGCCCGATCACGGTCAACGTCAACGGCTGCCCCAACGCCTGAGCGCGTACCCAGCTCGCCGAGATCGGTCTGAAGGGTCAGCTCGTCATGCACGAGGGCGAGCAGGTCGAGGGCTTCCAGGTGCACCTCGGCGGTGCGACCGGCCTCCAGGCCAACTTCGGCCGCAAGCTGCGCGCCCACAAGGTCACCAGCGCCGGGCTCGACGACTACGTGACCTCGATCGTGACCAACTACCTGGCCGACCGCGAGGACGGCGAGTCCTTCACGAGCTGGGTCGCCCGGGCGGACGAGGAGCTGCTGAGGGGCGACAAGACCTTGGAGGGCGTGGCCTCATGAGCGAGCGCGCCGTCCCCTTCCACTGCCCGTACTGCGGGGAGGAGGACCTGCGCCCGCACGAGGTCGTCTCCGAGTCCGGCGAGGTCTCCTCTCCCCACGGTGCGTGGGCATGCCGCGGCTGCCTGCGCGCCTTCAACCTGAAGCTGATCGGCTTGATCCGACCCTCAGGAGCGACGCGTTGAGCACCCCACGAAACCGCCCGCTTCCCCCGCTTCGCTCCTCCGGCACCCGCTTTCGAGGGGACCCCGCATGACTGCCGCGACCACGATCAACGCTCGCAACAACCGAGGCACCCGGACCGAGGGCCGCTCGCCCGAGGAGCTGCGCGAGCTGGTGTCGCACTGGGGCGCCGAGCTCGAGCTCGCCCCCGCCGAGCACATCATCGAGTGGGCCGTCGCGACCTTCGGCGCGCGCTTCTGCGTGACGTCGTCGATGGGCGACGCCGTGCTCGCCGACCTCGCTGCGAAGGTCGCGCCCGGCGTCGACGTCGTCTTCCTCGACACCGGCTACCACTTCGTCGAGACGATCGGCACCCGCGACGCCGTCGAGGCGACGATGCCGGTCAACCTGCTCACAATCACGCCCGTCCAGAGCGTCGAGGAGCAGGACGCGGCGTACGGCAAGGACCTCTACCGGACCGACCCGGACCTGTGCTGCCAGCTGCGCAAGGTCCAGCCACTGGCCGACTCGCTGGAGAAGTACGACGCCTGGGCGACCGGCCTGCGGCGCGCCGAGACCCACAACCGGGTGATCGCGCCGGTGATCGGCTGGGACGCCAAGAAGCAGAAGGTCAAGGTCTCCCCGATCGCCCGCTGGAGCGACGAGCAGGTCGAGCGCTACATCGCCGACAACGGCGTGCTGGTCAACCCGCTCGTCTACGACGGCTACCCGTCGATCGGGTGCTGGCCCTGCACGCGCCGCGTCGCCCCGGGCGAGGACCCGCGCAGCGGCCGCTGGGCGGGCACCAACAAGACCGAGTGCGGGATCCACTCATGACCCCGTCATCGGTGACCAGCACCCCGCGGACCGGCAGCGTGGCCGGCCCCGTCCCCGAGTACAAGCAGAGTCCCACCGCAACATCACGCACAGCAAAGGAGGCAGTGTGATGGCTGCTCCTGCCCTGGTGGCCCTGGCTCACGGAAGCCGTGACCCCCGGTCCGCCGCGACGATCAAGGCGCTCGTCGACGAGGTCAAGGCGATGCGCCCCGACCTGCGCGTCGAGCCGGCCTTCCTGGAGCTCTCCAAGCCGTCGTTCCAGACGGTGGTCGACCGGCTGGTGAAGGCCGGCTACGACGAGATCGTCGTGGTCCCCCTGCTGTTGACCGAGGCCTACCACGCCACCGTCGACGTCCCGAGCGCCATCGCCGAGGCGACCGAGCGGCACCCCGGCCTGCAGGTCCGGGGAACCCAGATCCTCGGACTCGAGGCCTGCTTCCTCGAGGTGCTCGACCTGCGGATGCGCGAGGCGCTCAAGGAGTCGCGGGTGCGTGAGCTCGACGCGCTGGTGCTGGCCGCTGCCGGCTCCAGCAACCCGCTCGCCAACCAGGCGGTCGCCCGGCTGGCCCGGGTCTGGGGCGCGCGCCACAAGCTGCCCGTGACCGCGGCGTACGCCTCGGCGGCGCCGCCCGCCGCCGGTGAGGCGGTGCGGGCCTTCCGCGCCGAGGGACGCCGGCACATCGCCGTCGCCTCGCTCTTCCTCGCACCCGGGTTCCTGCCGGACCGGGCCGCCGAGCTCGCGCTGGAGGCCGGCGCCGTCGCCGTCTCCGACCCGCTGGGCGCCCACCCGGAGCTGGCCCGCACGATCCTCGCCCGGAACGCCGTCGGCGCGGTCGAGCTCGTGCCGGTCTGAGGCGACTCGGATTGCCGACTCGGCACTTCGGGGTGGTCGAGCGGTACCTGAGGTGGAGGCGGGGTAGCCCTCGGGATTCCTAGCCTTGCGGCTATGACGATCCTGCTCTCCGACCCGCGCGTGCGGGCCGTGCCCGTGGTCGAGTGTGGCGAGCCGCTGGTGCTGCTCCCCCGCGACCTCTCGCCGTCCGGTGCCCTGGTACGTGCCGGGCTGGCCCAGCGCCTGGTGGCCGCCGACGCGCTGCTGCCAGCCGGCGTACGGCTGTGCGTGGTGGAGAGGTTCCGCCCGGTCGAGCAGCAGCGCGCGATCATCGCGTCGTACGCCGCGGAGCTCCGCGCCCTCCACCCCGGCATCGGGGACGGCGACCTGGAGCGGCTGACCAGCCGGTTCGTCTCGCCCGTCGACGTGGCGCCGCATGTCGCGGGTGCCGCCGTCGACCTCACGCTGGTCGACGTCTGCGGCGAGGAGCTCGACCTCGGCACGCCGATCGACGCCACGCCGGAGGAGAGCGACGGGCGCTGCTGGTTCGCGGCCGACGGCATCGGTGCGGATGCGCGGGCGCACCGCGAGCTGCTCGCCGAGGTGCTCGGCGCCCAGGGTCTGGTGAACTACCCCACCGAGTGGTGGCACTGGAGCTTCGGCGACCGCTACTGGGCGCTGGTGACGGGGGCGCAGCACTCGCTCTACGGCCCGCTCCGCGCGGCGGTGGCGGCGTGAGCAGCGTCGCCGTGCTGCCGCGCGCGACCGTGCCGACCCGACCGCAGCTGAGCGTCGACCTGGCGGCCGTCGGTCGCAACACCCGTCTGCTCGCCGAGCGTGCCGCAGGCGAGCTGATGGCCGTGGTCAAGGCGGACGGCTTCGGTCACGGCGCCGTCGACGTCGCCCGGACCGCGCTCGCCCACGGCGCGACCCGGCTCGGGGTGACGAGCCTGGAGGAGGCCTGGCCACTGCGCGACGCGGGCCTCGACGTACCGCTGCTGAGCTGGCTCAACCCGGTCGACGCCGACTGGGCGGCGGCCGCCACCCGGGGCGTGGACGTCGCCGTGCCGAGCCTCGAGCACCTGGCCGCCGTCGCCTCCGCACCCGGCCGGCACCGCGTGCACCTGCACGTCGACACGGGCATGGCCCGCGACGGCGCCGACCCGGCCTCCTGGACGCGGCTCTGTCGAGCAGCGCGACGGGCAGAGCAGGGCGGTGAGCTCGAGTTCGTGGGCATCATGGGCCACCTCGGCTGCGCCGACCGTCCCGACGACGACTGCAACGCCCGCGGCCGCACGCGATTCGCCTGGGCGCTCGATGTCGCCCGGGCGGCCGGCCTGCGACCGCGCGATCGCCACCTGGCGGCGACCGCCGCGACGCTGACCGATCCACGTTCGCACCACACCATGAGCCGCGTCGGCGCGGGCCTGGTCGGGATCGACCCGTCCGGCACCACCGCGCTGCACCCGGCGCTCACCCTCACGGCACCGCTCGTGCAGGTCAGGCGAGTCCGCGCTGGGACGGCGGTCGGCTACGGCCACGCCCACCGTACGGCGACGGTGACCCACCTGGGCCTGGTGCCGCTCGGCTACGGCGACGGGCTCCCGCGCACGGTCTCCGGTCGCGCCGAGGTCCTGGTGCGCGGGACGCGCCGTCCCGTCGTCGGACTGCTCTCCATGGACCAGCTGGTCGTCGATCTCGGCGACGAGGGCGCGGACCTGGGCGAGACCGTGACGGTCTTCGGTCCCGGTGCAGCCGGGGAACCGACGGTCGCCGACTGGGCGGCGTGGGCCGGCACGATCGAGCACGAGATCGTGACGGGTATCGGGTCCCGCGTCCAGCGGCGTACGTCCACCGCTGCCCGCCTGCGGAGCCTGTCATGAGGGCGCGCACCCGGGTCGCCGTCATCGGCGGCGGCGAGAACTGCGAGCACGAGGTCTCCCTCGCGTCGGCGGCATCGGTCGCGGCTGCGCTCGACCCCACGGCGTACGACGTCGTGCCGCTCACCATCGGCCGCGACGGCACCTGGCGCGACCGCGGCCAGCGCCCGATCGGTCTCAGCGGGGCGGCGCAGGTGCTGCGCGGCTGCGACGTCGTCTTCCCGGTGGTCCATGGGCCGCGCGGCGAGGACGGCGCCCTGGCGGCACTCTGCGAGCTCGCCGGCCTGCCCTACGTCGGCTCGGGCATCCGGCCGGGCGCGCTCGCCATGGACAAGTGGGTGACCAAGCTGGTCGCCGGTGCGCTCGGCATCGCGACCGCACCCGGCCAGCTCGTCACCGCGGCCACCGCCGCACACCTGCGCTGGACCCATCCGGTGGTGGTGAAGCCGGTGGCAGCGGGCTCGAGCCAGGGAGTCGGACTGGCCGCGACGGCCGAGGACCTGCGCCCCGCCCTCGACGCTGCCCTCGCCCTCGACGACCGGGTCCTGGTGGAGGACGTCGTCGCCGGCCGCGAGATCGACGTCGCCGTGCTGCGATGCGCCGACGGCACGCTGGTGGCCGCGCCGGCGCTGGAGATCGTCGGGGACGGGATCTTCGACTACGACGCCAAGTACGGCGGGCAGGCCGACCTGCGCGTGCCCGCCGAGCTCGACGACGTCGCGGCGAAGTCGCTCGAGGACGCCGCGCTCGCGGCGTACCAGGCGCTCGGCTGCGCGGGCGTCGCTCGGGTCGACTTCTTCCTGACGGCCGACGGCCCGGTGCTCAACGAGGTCAACACGATGCCGGGCCTGACCGAGCACTCGCAGGTGCCACGGATGTTCGCGGCGGCGGGCATGACCTACCCGGCGCTGCTCGACGAACTCGTCCGCGGCGCGCACCGGTGAGTATGGAACGCTTGCCCACATGACCGACTGGCGCGCCTGGGTGCCCGACGCCTTCGTCGGTCTCGTCGTCCTCCTCCTCGGCCTGGTCGAGGTGCTGAGCATCGACACCCTGTACTACGTCGACGACCCGCGTCCGGCGCTCGTCCTGGTCGTCGCCGGGGTCGCGCTGGCCGCGCTCCTGTCGCGACACCTGCCGGCGACCGCGCTCGCGCTCGTGTGGGGCATCTGCATCCTCCAGGTGCTGACGGGGACCCAGCTGCTCGGGATCCAGATCGCCATCGGCGTCGTCGCCTTCGGCACGGCCCGTTGGGGCGGACCGGTCACGCTGGCGGCCAGCGCGCTGTCGATCCCGGTCGCGGCCGTGATCTCCGTCTTCTGGATCGACTCGGGTGTCTTCTACGCCGCACTCCACACCGCGGGCTTCCGGGTGCTGGCCGACCAGGCGTCGCGCTTCGGCGACCGCTGGCAGGTGAGCGCGGCCATCCTCGGCATGTCGGTGCTCGGCGTGCCCTGGCTGGTCGGGCTCACGCTCCGGTTCTCGGCCCGGGCCCGGCAGTCGCAGGCCTCGCAGGTCGTGGCCGAGGCGGAGCGCGACCAGGCGGAGGAGATCGCCCGCCTCCGCGAGGAGCAGGCGCAGCTCGCACGCGACGTCCACGACGTCGTCGGCCACTCGCTCGCCGTGATCCTGGCCCAGGCGGAGTCGGCGCAGTACCTCGAGGACGGCGACACCCAGGGCCTCAAGCGGACCATGCAGAACATCGCGAACTCGGCGCGGTCGTCGCTCGACGACGTCCGCCAGGTGCTGGCGTCGACGTCCGGCGCTGCGGCTCCACGCACCCGGCACGCCGACCTCGACAGCCTCGTCGAGGGTGTCCGCGCCAGTGGGCACGAGGTCGTGACGACCGAGGTCGGCACCCCACAGCCGATGCCGCCGGAGCTGGAGGTCGTCGCCTTCCGGGTGCTCCAGGAGATGCTGACCAACGCGATCAAGCACGGCCGCCGCGACCGGCCCGTGCTCGTCGAACGACACTGGGAGGGCGACCTGCGCATCGACGTGCAGAACACCGTGGACACCTCTGCCGACGAGACCCGGCCGCTCGCTGCGGCAGCCGCGCCCGGTGACCTGCCCGCTGGCGGAGGGCAAGGCGTCGATGGCATGCGCCGCCGTCTCGATGCGGTGGGCGGACGGCTCGACGTACGCCGGCGCACGGAGCCGCCCACCTTCACCGCGACGGCGTGGGTTCCGGTGAGGTCGCACCGATGACCGAGCCGATCTCCGTGCTCCTCGTCGACGACCAGGACCTCTTCCGCGAGGGCGTCCGGGTGATCGTGGACGCCCAGGCGGGCATGGAGGTGGTCGGCGCCGCCGCAGACGGAGTCGAGGCCGTGCGCCTGGTGGACGAGCTCTCCCCCGACGTGGTGCTGATGGATATCCGGATGCCGGAGATGGACGGCGTCGAGGCGACCCGGCAGATCTTCCTGCCCGACCGGGCCGCCCGCCGCGAGAAGCCGGTGCGGGTCGTGGTGCTGACGACCTTCAACCTCGACGACCGGGCCGCGACCGCGATCCGCTACGGCGCCAGCGGCTTCCTGCTCAAGGGGACCACGCCGGCGATGCTGGCCGACGCGATCCGCACCGTGCACTCCGGCAACGCCGTGCTCGCGCCGACCGACCTGTCGACCCTGCTCGACCACCAGTTCCGGTCTGCGACGCCGCCGCCCACGGCGTACCTCTCCTTGACGGAGAAGGAGCGCGAGGTCTTCGCAGACGTCGCGCGCGGGCTGTCGAACACCGAGATCGCCGCCCAGGTCTTCCTCAGCGAGTCGACGGTGAAGACCCACGTCGGCGCGATCTTGCGCAAGCTGGCGCTGCGCGACCGCGTGCAGATCGTGGTCTTCGCCCACGAGCACGGGCTCGTCTAGGGTGCGGCTCCTTATCCGGCGCCGTCGCGAGCGGGGTTTCGCGCCGTATCTGGCAAGGCTGTGCGAAGGCGGGACGGAGTCCCGTCGAGTCGCCGACAACGCAGCCAGATCGGATGCGAAAGCCCGCGCAGCAGGCGCTCCCGGATAAGGAGCCGTGCCCTAGGGGGTCTAGCCGACCAGCTTCTCCAGCAGGTGCTCGAGCTGGCGGGGCGGGTCGGTGGTCACGCCGCCGTGGACAGGCCCGGGCTGGATCACCGTGCTGCGCGGCGCCTTCACGAACCCGAACCGCTGGCCCAGCGACGTGCTGGCCGCCGCTCCCCCGCGTTCGTCGCCCGCGCAGACGCCCGCGACGAACTCCAGCGACGCGCAGACCTGGTCGAGGTCGAGGAGCGGGTCGAGCGATGCAAGCCGCTCGCGGTCGACCTGCCACGCCGCCTCGAGGAAGTCACCGGCCTGGCAGTAGAGCACGACCCCGACGTTGACGAACTCCTCGCGTTCGACGCGGGGGACGCAGCGCAGCACGACGTACTGGTAGGCCAGGCGACTCATCGGGCGGCCTCCTCGGCGACCGGCAGCCACTGGCGGGAGCCCAGGCGGGCGGTCAGGAAGGACACGTACGCCGCGCGCACGGCGTCCGGCGTCTCCGCGCCGGGCACCGGCTCGAGCCAGGCGGCCGGGACCTCGGCCAGCACCTCGACGAACAGCTCCTCCGACAGCGTGGTCCGCACCTCGGCGTCGACGGCAGCCAGGCTCGCGATCCGGCCCTCGAAGACGTGGTCGGTGGCGCTCCACGGCTGCCGGGCGAACCGCTCCGGGGCGGTGAGCCCCCCGGACCAGGCGTGGTGGAAGTACAGCGACGCGCCATGGTCGATGACCCACAGGTCGCCATGCCAGACAAGCAGGTTGGGGTTGCGCCAGGTGCGGTCGACATTGGCGGTGAACGCGTCGAGCCACAGCACCTTGGCACCGACCTCCTCGGCGGCGACGACGTGGGCGTCGTAGCCGAACGCGCCGGGCAGGAAGTCGATGCCGAGGTTGAGACCGGCGCTGGCGTTGAGCAGGTCCTGCACCTCCTCGTCCGCCTCGTAGCGGGCGATCTCCGGGTCCAGCTCGAGGGCGACCAGGCGCGGGGTGCGCAGCCCGATCCGGCGGGCGAGCTCGCCGACCACGACCTCCGCCACGAGCACTCGTAGGCCCTGGCCGGCACCCCGGAACTTGCAGACGTAGGTGCCCAGGTCGTCGCCCTCGACGAGGCCCGGCAGGCTGCCGCCCTCACGGAGCGGGGTGGCGTAGCGAGTCACGGAGACGGTCGGCAGCACGGCCCCCACCCTAGCGATTTCCGCCTGCTGGGCTCCTTGTCAACGCACCCGCCTGGTGACGCTTGCGACGTCGTAGCCGGGTGGGCCCAGGCCAGGGGCCGGCAAATACGGACGATGGCCTACGGTTTTACCGCTACCCCGCGCGGGTAGATCAGGCCTGGCATCCGGAGGGGATGCCGCATCACGGGAGGAAAACAATGACCGCTCGCCGAGTTCTCGGCTCCCTGCTCGCCACCACTCTCGCCGCCACCACGTTGGGTGTCCTCGGCTCTGCCGCGCCCGCGAACGCGGCCGACACCGTCGAGACCCGCATCGTCGCCGGTAGCCCCAACGGGGGGGTGTACACGCTTTCCAAGCCCGCCCGTTTCGGTGACTACGTGTCGATCAACGTTGACGTCGAGGCGCTGATCAATGGGGTCTGGCAGGACATCTCCGCCGGCCCGGTGACCGTCACCGAGCAGGTCGTCGGGCTGCCCGCGGCCACCGTCGCCACGGGCCAGTACGGAAGTGCCTACGGAAGCACCAAGGCGCGCGGCAACGCCACGTACACCGTCAGCTACGGCGGCGGATCCGGCGGCTACCCGCAGCACAACTACCTCCCGTCCACCGGGACCTTCGCCCTGAGCGGCGTGCAGCGCGACATCGACGTCTCGACGGACAGCGGCCGGAAGGCCGGTTTCAAGGGCAAGCTGTCGCCCGCTGCCGAGACGAAGATCACGGTGTTCAAGAAGACCGGCAAGAAGTACAAGAAGTTCAAGGCGATCCGCAGCAAGAGCAACGGGCGTTTCACGCTGGTGCTGCCCGCACCCAAGCGCGGCAAGTTCCACTGGCGGGTGGTCTTCCAGGGCAACAGCCAGTTTGCCAACAGCGTGATGAGGGGCACCACCTACAAGCTCTGACCAGCTGAACCTCAGCCGAGGACCCGACGCACGTCGAGGACACAGCCGACCACCGTGTCGGTGCTGCCGTCCTCCTGGGGTTCGTCGAACCAGAGTCCCTCGGCGAAACCGACCTTCGCCAGCATCCGCAGCGAGGCAGCGTTGCGGTGGTCGGGGGCGGCGAAGTAGGTCGTGGCCTCGGGGAACCGGTGCCGGGCGCGGAGCATCCACGCCCACAGCACCCGGACCCCGAGGCCACGGCCACTCCACTCCTCGGCGAGCGCGTAGTCGAGGCCGATAGCGGCCGGGTCCGGCCCGAGGACGGCGTACTCCGGGTAGTCGCCGATCCGGTAGTCCTGCACGAAGCCCACTGATCGCCCGTTGACCTCGGCGATCCACATCCGGGTCGGGGTCATGCCGTCGATGCTCGGCCCGTACTGCTCGCTCACGCGCTCGGCCGTGGGCTCCCCGTCCGAGGCCCACCACCGGTGCAGATGCTCGGACTGCCGCCAGCGGGTGATGTCCGGGAGGTCGCCCCGGGTCATCGCCCGGACCGCCACCCGGATGTCGTGGTCGACCACGAACCGCTTCACCTCGCCGGACAGGTCGACCGGCGCCGGCTCCACGTGCCGGCTCGCGACCGTACGGCGCGCGGCTGCGGCCCACGATTCGCCCTCGCGCACGACCCCGGCCAGCTCGCGACCCCGGTCCTGGACGACGACATGGACCGTCATTCTCTGCTCCGCCGCACCAGGGGCGGCTGCGCGGACCACGGGAAGTCGATCCAGGACTCCGTGTGCCGCCAGACGTACTCCGGGTGGATCACCGTCCACGGCTTCTCATAGATCACCGCGGCCCGGGCCTCCGCCACATGGTCGGCGCAGAAGTCCCGGACGACCTCCAGGGTCTTGCCGGTGTCGGCCACGTCGTCGGCGATGAGGATCTTGAACCCCGCCAGGTCCACCACGTCCGGCGTGGGCGGCAGCATGATCGGCACCTCGAGCCGCTCGTCGACGCCGGTGTAGAACTCGACGTTGACCGCCGACAGGTTCTTCACGTCGAGGGCATAGCCCAGGCCCATCCCGAGGCCGAGTCCGCCGCGCGCGATCGAGAGCACCAGGTCGGGCTCGTAGCCCGAGTCGACGACCTGCTGGGCGAGATCGCGCACCGCGGTGCCGAACAGCTCGTAGGACAGGATCTCGCGCTCGTCAGCCACGGGAGCATTCTTGCCGGTCAGTCCGGCCCGTCGTCCAGAGATCCGCGTCCGGCGGCAGCCAGCTCGTCCCTGACCACGGCGAAGGCCAACCCGGAGCCGTAGCCCTTGCGGGCGAGCATCCCCACGAGCCGCCGGGTGGCCGTGGTGTCGTCGACCCGGTCGAGCGAGCGCAGCTTCTTGCGGACCAGTGCGCGCGCCGCCGCCTCCTCGTCGGCGGGGTCGACCTCGTCGAGCGTCTCGCGCACCACGTCGTCGGCGATCCCTTTGCGGCGCAGCTCCTGGGCCAGCGCACGGCGGGCCAGGCCGCGCCCGCCGGTGGCGCCCCGGGACGCGACCCAGGCCCAGGCGAACGCGTCGTCGTCGACGAGCCCGACCTCCTCGAACCGGTCGAGCAGTCGGACCGCGAGCTCGGCAGGCACGTCCTTCTTGGCCAGCTTGTCGGCGAGCTCCTTGCGGCTGCGCGCCTGCCCGGTCAGCTGGTCGAGCAGGATCTTGCGGGCCACCGACTCCGGATCCGCGTCCGGGCCCAGCGCCTCGGTGTCCTCCGGCGGCGGTGTCGACGCCCGCTTGGTCCAGGCGTCCACTCCGGCCGAGACGTCCCCCACCCAGTCCGGCGGCGGTCGGCTCTCCTCGCGTGTCATCTCATGCTCCGTCCCTGACGGCCAGGTGGTTTCGAGGCTCAGGCGCCAGAGCGCCTTCGCACCTCAACCACCGACACCGCGGCGGTCGAGGTGCGAGGAGCACCAGCAGTCTCATCTCAAACCCCCGTCCCTAACGACCGGGTGGTTTCGAGGCTGAGGCGCCAGAGCGCCTTCACACCTCAACCACCGACACCGCGGCGGTCGAGGCGCGAGGAGCACCAGCAGTCTCATCTCAAACCCCCGTCCCTAACGGCAAGGTGGTTTCGAGGCTCAGGCGCCAGAGCGCCTTCACACCTCAACCACCGACACCGCGGCGGTTGAGGTGCGAGGAGCGCCAGCGACGAGCCTCGAAACCACCGACACGGCGCGCGGTGGTTGAGGTGTGAGGAGCGCCAGCGACGAGCCTCGAAACCACCGTCAGAAGGAGTCGACGCCGATCGGCTCGTCGGAGAGCGGGGCCTCCTGGTCGACCTGCGGGCCGACGCCGAGCTTCTCGAGGATCTTCTTCTCGAGCTCGTTGGCGAGGTCGGGGTTGTCCCGGAGGAACTTGCGGGAGTTCTCCTTGCCCTGGCCGAGCTGGTCGCCCTCGTAGGTGTACCAAGCGCCGGCCTTGCGGACCAGGCCCGCCTCGACGCCGACGTCGATCAGACCACCCTCGCGGCTGATGCCCTTGCCGTACATGATGTCGAACTCGGCCTGCTTGAACGGCGGGGCCACCTTGTTCTTCACGACCTTGACGCGGGTGCGGTTGCCGACCATGTCGGTGCCGTCCTTGAGCGTCTCGATGCGGCGCACGTCGAGGCGCACCGAGGAGTAGAACTTCAGCGCCCGGCCACCGGTGGTGGTCTCCGGCGAGCCGAACATGACGCCGATCTTCTCGCGCAGCTGGTTGATGAAGATCGCGGTGGTCTTGGAGTTGTTGAGCGCACCGGTCATCTTGCGCAGCGCCTGGCTCATCAGGCGGGCCTGGAGGCCGACGTGGCTGTCGCCCATCTCGCCCTCGATCTCGGCGCGCGGCACCAGCGCGGCCACCGAGTCGATGACGATCAGCGACAGGGCGCCGGAGCGGATCAGCATGTCGGCGATCTCGAGCGCCTGCTCACCGGAGTCGGGCTGCGAGACCAGCAGGGCGTCGGTGTCGACACCGAGAGCCTTCGCGTACTCGGGGTCGAGCGCGTGCTCCGCGTCGATGAACGCGACGAGGCCGCCGGCCGCCTGGGCGTTGGCCACCGCATGCAGGGCGACGGTCGTCTTGCCCGACGACTCCGGGCCGTAGATCTCGACCACGCGACCGCGTGGCAGACCTCCGAGGCCCAGCGCCACGTCGAGCGCGATCGATCCGGTCGGGATGATCTCGAGGGGTGCCCGGGTCTCGTCACCGAGTCGCATGACCGACCCCTTGCCGAACTGCCGCTCGATGTTGGCGAGCGCGGCGTCGAGGGCCTTCTCGCGGTCTCCACCAGCCATGGTCTTCTTCCTCGTCTCTCGTCGGGTTCCAGGCACGTCGTCGACGCTAGAGCGAGCCACCGACAACGCCTGATCAGCGCCGTCACACCTGTGGACAACCTCGTCCCGCGTCATGCCTGTGGAGAGAACCTAGCCCATCATCGAACAGATGTTCGGGAGCGGAATAGGGCGTGTCGGCCCCTCAGGCGAGCGCCGGACCGGCGGGCAGCACGACCCGGAACCGACAGCCCGCGCGCTCGCCCGTGCCGTCGACGTTCTCGACCTCGACGACCCCGCGGTGCGCCTCGACGATGCCCCGGACGATGGCGAGGCCGAGCCCGCCACCCTGGGCCTCCCCCGCATCGCGGTCCGGCGTGCGCGCCGCGGCGCCGCGCCAGGCCAGGTCGAAGACCCGGTCCATCTCCTCGGGGGTCAGCCCGCCGCACTCGTCGCGGACGCTCAGCTCCACGCCGTCGGGCACCGCCCGGCCGTGGATCTCGACGGAACCGTCGGCCGGCGTGTGTCGGACAGCGTTCATGATCAGGTTGGTCATCACCCGGGAGAGCCCGGCCGCGTCGGCGGTGACCTCGACGCCGGCCTCGACGCTGCCGTCCAGGCGCACGCTGCGCGAGCGGGCGACCGGGTCGGCCCCCGCGATCGCCTCGCTGACCAGGTCGCCCAGCACGACCGGCTCCGGGCTGATCCGCAGGACGCCTGCGTGGATCCGGGACAGCTCGAAGAGGTCGTCGACCATCCGCACCATCCGGTCGACCTCGATGCGGATCTGCCGGTGGTAGCGCTCCGGATCGGCGGCCATGCCGTCCTCGAGTGCCTCCGTCATCGCGCGCATACCGGCCAACGGCGTGCGCAGGTCGTGGGACACCCAGGAGATGAGCTCGCGCCGCGACTCCTCCAATCGGACCTCACGCAGTCGGGACTCCTCCAGCCGCTCGCTGGTGCGGGCAAGCTCGGCCGAGAGTGCCTGGAGCTCGCTGGGGCCGCGCGGGTCGGCGACGTAGGACCCGTGCGAGTCGAGCCGGCGTGCGTCGCGCCGCAACGCCTCCGACCACCGCGAGATCGCCGCTCCGAGGGCGAGGGCGACCAGCAGCGACACGACGCCGGCGACCGTCGCCACCAGGGCGATCACACCCCAGTCATGACGCGAGATGAACATCAACCGGGACACCGCGACCACGCCGGCGAGCACGGAGCCGACCGAGACGACGACGATCAGCCCGAGCTGCCAGCGGATCGAGCGGTGCCGCACCAACCAGGCCGCGACGAGGCCGACCAGCCCGACGACGGCCGCGCAGGTCGCCGCGATCAGCACGATCTGGATCCGGTCACCCGACATCGGTCGCCTCCCACCGGTAGCCCACGCCCCAGACCGTCAGGAGTCGCACCGGACGCGTGGGATCGGTCTCCACCTTCTCCCGCAGCCGGCGCACGTGCACGGTCACCGTCGACTGGTCACCCATGGACCAGCCCCAGACCTCGCGGAGCAGGTCGTCGCGCGAGTACGCCGTACCGGGGTGGGCCAACAGGAAGCGGAGCAGGTCGTACTCGCGGCCCGTCAGGGCGAGCGGCTCCCCGTTGCGGTACGCCGTGTGGGCCGCCTCGTCGACGACGAGATCGCCGGCCACGAGCCGACGCGGCTGCTCCGGGGCGCGGGTCCGGCGGAGCACCGAGTCGACGCGGAGCGCAAGCTCGCGCGGACTGAAGGGCTTGGTGACGTAGTCGTCGGCACCGACCTCCAGGCCCATGACCCGGTCGGTCTCCTCACCCAGCGCCGTGAGCATGACGACGGGGGTGTCGCCCTCGGCACGCAGCCGACGGCACACCTCGACGCCGTCGATGCCCGGGAGCATCAGGTCGAGCACGACGAGGTCGGCGGGTGCCTGGCGCAACGCGTCGAGCGCGGCCTCGCCGTCGCCGACCTCGATGACCTCGTGGTCGTGGGCGCGCAGGTAGGACACGACCACCTCGCGCACGGTGTGGTCGTCGTCGACCACGAGCACCCGCGCCATCGTCACCGCCTCCCCGGACGTCGTCGCGAGCGTACGAGCGTCGCCACCACCATCTCCAGGGTGGTCGAGCCGAGCACGACCCTTCCGACAACGACCGGGGCGGGCGCCACCTCGGGCGCCGCGCTCACCGGCGCTCCTCCAGGACGGCCCACCACCGACCGGCGTGCTCGCTGCGTGCCGCCACGTCCAGGCCGGCCTCGGCAGCGATGGTCTCGACCTCGTCGAGCCCGACGACCGACCAGCGGAACAGACGGTGGCCGCCGTTCGCGAGGTGCAGCATCGCCCAGTCGTCCGAGCGCGGGGTGCCGGGCGGGGCGAGCTCGGTGACGATCCTGCCGCGCGGGTCGAGGAGCTCGCGCAGGCGCCGCAGCAGGGCGACCGGGTCGCCGCCGATGCCGAGGTTGCCGTCGGCCAGCAGGGCGGTCCACCACCGGCCCTCCCCCGGGACCGCGTCGAACACGTCGCGTTGCAGGGCGAGGGCGCCCCGCTCGCGGGTCTGGCCGACGGCTACACCGACCACGTCGATGCCGAGCGTGATGTGGCCGCGCTCCGCGAGCCCGACGGTGAGCCGGCCGGGCCCGCATCCCACGTCGAGCGTCGGACCCGCGCAGTGCTCGAGGAGCGCCTGGTCGCCGTCGTCGAGCGGCCGGTCCCACCGGTCGAGGCGCAGCTCGGTCGTGGGGCTGTCCATGCTCATCCCGCCACCAGGTCCTGCCACGCCGTCGCGAACCGGCCGCCCGGCGCCTGCTGCGCGACCAGCTCGGCGTCGCGGACCGTATCGACGTCGCGCAGCCGACCCGTCTCGGCGACGTCGAGGCCGCGAGCGGTCAGGGCGGCCACGGTGTCGGCGTACGTCGTCGGTCTCGACATCGGGACGCTGTGCAGGGCGGCCGCTCCCCTCGGCTCGTGCAGCCCGAGGACCCACCAGCCGCCGTCCTCGGCCGGCCCCAGCACGGCGTCATGGTCGGCGAGGTCGCGGGCGACCTCGTGCAGCAGGTCGCCGTCGAGCTGCGGGGTGTCCATACCGACCTGCACGACCGGCCCGCCGGCGGGGACGTCGAGATGGGCGTTGACCAGCCGCTCGGCGAAGGTCACGCCGCGCTGGGCGGCGACGCCCCAACCGGCGAGCGCCCGCGTGATCTCCTCGCCACGGACGGCGTCGGGCAGATCTCCGGACAGGGCGAGGAGGCACCGATCGGGGCCGAACGCCGAACCGCACGCCGCGATGGTGTCGAGGAGCGAGGCTGCGGCCAACTCGGCCGCCACGCCGGCACCGACATCGGCGCCCAAGCGGGTCTTCACCCGGCCGGCGACCGGGGCCTTCGCGACAACGAGTGCCCGCGGCGCCTGGCTCGGCATCATGCGAGCACCCGCCAGAAGTCGCGCGCGGTGCGGACCGTGCCGCGCACCGAGCCCGACACCTTCGACCGGGTGCCGGCGGCGCGCGGACGGTAGGGGACGTCGCGCTCGACCAGGCGCCAGCCGGCGTACGTCGCCTTCTGAAGCAGTTCGACGGGGTAGCCGAACCGCCGGTCCTGGACGTCGAGCGCCAGCAGGTCGGCCCGGCGACAGACGCGAATCGGCGCGATGTCGTGGACGCCGAGACCGATCCGCCGGCGCAGCCACCAGACGACCAGTCCGTTGCCGGCGCGCGCGTGCCAGGGCCAGACACCTCGGCCGACGGGCCGCCGGCGACCCACCGCCAGGTCGGCACGACCGGACCGAACGTCAGCGAGCAGCGGCAACAGGTCGGCGGCGTCGAAGGACGCGTCGCCGTCCATGACCGCGACGTGATCGTGGGTGGCGGCGAGCAGACCGGCGTGCACGGCGGCGCCGTAGCCCGGTCGCGGCTCGACGACGACGCGCGCGCCCAGCCGCCGGGCGACCTCGGCGGTGCCGTCGACCGAGCCGTTGTCGACCACGATCACGGCGAAGGTCGCGGGCACCCGCGGCAGCAGGGCCGCGAGCGCCGCCGCCTCGTCACGACAGGGCAGCACCAGATCACAGTCCGTGGCCCCGCCGGTGTCCATGCCTCGAAGGTAGGCGCACCGCAGCCGCGACAAACCCGGCAAACCTTACGGTGCCGTGACGATCGGGCGTCGCGCCCGCAGGCGCCCGTAGGGTCGACGCATGCCCTCCCGGTCGCGTGCGCCCTGGATCGGGCTGATCGCCACCGTGCTCGTGATGACCGCGGCGTTCCTCCTGCCGCGCTGGCTGGGCTGGGAGGTCTGGCCCCGAGCGCCGCGCAGCCGGTCTCCCGGCGAGGTGCCGCCGCTGCACGGGGTCTGGCAGCCGAAGTGGTGGGGCCCCGGGACGGTGCCGGCGGTGCTGGTCGGCGTGCTCGGCGTCCGGTTCGGCCCCGCGCTCGCGGCGCGGCTGACCTGGGGACGGCTCCTGCTGGCGGCGTACGGCGTCGGCCTGGTCTGGCTGCTCTCCCTGGCCCTGGTCGACGGGACCGACGGGATCTCCCGGGTGCTGGGCGGGCAGTACGACTACCTCCCCTCGGCCCGGGCGGTCACGGACGTGCCCGAGCTGCTGCGCACCTACGTCGACCGGATCCCGATCGACGCACCCGACGCCTGGCCCACCCATCCGGCGGGCCACCCACCGCTGGCACTGCTCTTCTTCGTGGGCCTCGTGCAGGTCGGGCTCGGTGGGTCGCTGGCGGCGGGACTGGTGGTGACCGTGGTCGCCGCGACGATCCCGCTCGCCGTGCTCGTGACCGTGCGCGCGCTCGGCGCCGAGGGCCTGGGCCGACGGGCCGCGCCCTTCCTGGTCCTCAGCCCGGCCGCGGTGTT
>VFQN01004651.1_pt1 | contig 17888 bp, 25 predicted proteins | sample 3512371 | NCBI WGS metagenome assembly VFQN01 (sample SAMN10412370, study PRJNA504923) | tailings metagenome | isolation source: Replicate 2 from Balatoc abandoned mine | place: Philippines: Itogon, Benguet | collected 2017-08-28 | reverse complement strand
AATATAAGACATCATGCAGAGCATATTACATGTGGCAACGGCTTCCAAAAGGCTGGAAGGAAGAAGATTTTGAAGGAAGATTTCCCTGCATGGGGGGGCATGGGGGGCCAAGCCAAGACTGGACGCTAAGCACACTGGCGATACTTTTCCAGAAGACTTTCAAGCGTTGTATGTAGGCTTACTGCCCGATCAGCCTGTTGTCCACACAGCGGTCGGTTGCAACGCCTCCTTCGCGAGATGCTTCTACAGAGGACAAACGGTGTCTGCCGGCCTGTATCTGGCCGAGCTGCTTCTCCAGCACACGCTGTTGTATCGGTGCCGGTGACATCGTCGACGCACACCGTCGCGGCGACGCTGTTGCCGCCGTGCCTACAGCCGCTGCACAGCTGCTCATTCAACGATGGTCAACCCGGGCGGCGACATGTCGTTGCAGCGGCATCAACTGGCGCTCAGGCAGCCAGCGCGGTTGCTCAGGCGGTACACCAAAATTCGCGACCGATGAAGGTCATCATCGCGGGTGCGGGCATTGGCGGGCTGTTGCTTGCCGTTGCACTGCTCAAGCAAGGCTTCAAGGTCCAAGTGTTTGAGCGTGACCTTACCGCCATCCGCGGCGAGGGCAAGTACCGTGGACCCATCCAGGTGCGTCGTCCCGAAAGCCCTCGTCAAGTTCCATGGAGAAGGCCAGCAGAGTCGTAGTAAACATAGTAGTGTACAACATTAGGCTGACGCCTGACTTCACCCTGCGCGACGTGGCTGCGTCCTGGCGACACGCGATAACCCGCGTGCCCGCAAAGGCGGGGTGTACCGGAGGGGCTCCTCAAAGGGACTCGTGCTCACCTGTCGCACCCCTACTTCCCCAATGCTTAACAGGTGCAAAGCAATGCGCTTGCGGCGCTGGAGGCCATCGACCAGGACCTTGCTAACGAGGTGTTGCGCGAGGGATGCATTACTGGTGACCGCGTCAACGGCCTGTGCGATGGCCTCACCGGCGAGTGGTAAGCTCCTAAGTCAATTACAACAGGCAATGCTGGTCCCGTCACGGCTGGCGCCTGCGTGCGCTGCGCTGTTTGCCTACTCTGTCCTCCTGTACCTCCAACACACACACGCACGCGAACACGCTACACACGCACGCGAACACGCTACGTGAGTGGCCTCGCGTACTTGGCTTTGTGCCAAGACGTTACACTATCTGGGGCTTCAGCGCTGCAATATGACTACTTTCCTTGTGTGCCCTCCGTCGCTGGTCAGGTACATCAAGTTCGACACGTTCCACCCCGCGGTCAGCAAGGGCCTGCCCGTGACCCGCGTCATCAGCCGCGTCACGCTGCAGGAGATCCTGGCGCGCGGCGTGGAGCGCTACGGCGGGGCCGACATCGTACGCAACGGGTGCACCGTGGAGGCGTTTGAGGAGCGCGTGAACGCCGCCACCGGGTCGACCGAGGTGGGTTAGGGTGCCGCGCGTGTGGGCCCGGTGTCCACCCGGCCTGACATCAATGTGTACTGTACGCGCGTGATTGCGCTGGCCAACAAGGTGTTGGCCGGTGGGGCTCTGGACTGAGTAAGGTGTTTCATTGGCAGGGCCCCATCTTGGCTGCTAACGCTGGCGTGTGCGCACGGTTGCGCACGTGCAGGTGGTGGTGCGGCTGGACAGCGGCGAGGAGGTGACGGGCGACGTGCTGATTGGCGCGGACGGCATCTGGTCGCGCGTGCGCAAGCAGCTGATCGGGGAGACCAAGGCCAACTACAGCGGGTACACTTGCTACACAGGTTGGATGCGTGCGCAGACTGCGCATGGGCAAAGGCTAACCAGCTGAGGGATGCTTAGAGTTCTATGCAGCGGGCGGCAGGGCACACCCTGGCCTTAGGAGCCATCCCTTCACCATAAGGAGGGGAGAAGGGTATGGGCGAGGACCGACTAGGCTAGCATCCAAGCGACCACCGTACTTGACCCATAAATGACATTGCCTCGGCGTTCGCTCCTAACAGGCATCTCCGACTTCACGCCCGCGGACATTGACATCGTGGGCTACCGCGTGTTCCTGGGCAACGGGCAGTACTTCGTGAGCAGCGACGTGGGCAACGGCAAGATGCAGTGGTGAGCATCGGGCCGGGTCTAGAGCCATAGGCAGGAGAATTCTGCATCAAGCCTGGCGGACGATGCACGCGACTTGTTGACCAATCTTTAGCTGTCAGACCGCGGGGCTATGCGCTCAGGGTGTTGTGGCAAGAGGATTCTGACGGGGAATGCCTGGGTACCCTTCTGTACGGCCAGGTACGGCTTCCACAAGGAGGCCCCAGGGGGCACGGACCCTGTGGGCGGGCGCAAGGCGCGGCTGCTGGAGATCTTTGGCCACTGGAACGACAACGTGGTGGACCTGATCAAGGCCACGCCCGAGGAGGACGTGCTGCGCCGCGACATCTACGACAGGTGGGGGCGAATGACATGGGGTGCTGGGAGGGGGCGGGAAGTGGGCAGGCTGGAGCGCGGTTCAATGGGTGCCGTCGGTGCTGCATGGACATGAACACGCCGTGCGGGGTGGGCCCGAGGCTGTATGCCAAGGCAAGTCGATGGGTACAGGAATAACAACTATCGTGAATCAGCTGATGTGCGGCTTTCCACCCTGCATTGGCCCCTATCTTCGTCAGGCCTCCCATCTTCTCTTGGGCCAAGGGCCGCGTGGGCCTGCTGGGCGACAGCGCGCACGCCATGCAGCCCAACCTGGGCCAGGGCGGCTGCATGGCCATCGAGGACGCGTATGAGCTGGCGGTGGACCTCAGCAAGGCGGTGGCGGACAAGGGAGGGGACTCGGCGGCGGTCGACGTGGAGGAGGTGCGTGGACTGGAAGTTGCAATTGGGGAGAAGGGAGTTGTGTCTTGGCTGCTCTAGCTGTTGAGCGTGTAGCAGCTGAAGGGAAAGGTAGGAGGGCCGGCTGCTAGCAGCAAACTGCCAGTCAGGGACGCGGTTTACGGTCAACCGAGTTGCGTGGATGCAGGCGTCTTACTGAGCATGCGCGCCTGCCGTGTCCTCCTCCTGCGCCTGTGGTGGTGCTGCAGGTGCTGAAGCAGTACCAGGACAACCGCATGATGCGCGCGTCCGTCATCCACGGCATGGCCGGTATGGCCGCCTTCATGGCCTCCACCTACAAGTGCTACCTGGGCGAGGGCTGGAGCAAGTGGGTGGAGAGCCTGCGCATCCCGCACCCCGGCCGCGTCGTCGGCCGCCTGATGATGCTGCTCACAATGCCCGCCGTGCTGGACTGGGTGCTGGGCGGCAACACGGGCAACGTGGCGCCCAACCGCACCAGCTACTGCTCCCTGGGCGACAAGCCCAAGGCCTTCGCCGAGTCGCGCTTCGCGGAGTTCATGTCTAGCGACGCGTCCATCGTGAACAGCCTGCACGCGGACTGGCTGCTGGTCTCGGAGCGCGCTGCGTCGGCCGCCAGCTCGGCCGCGCGCGGGAGCGACGTGAACAGCAGCACCGAGTGCAAGGGCGTGTACCTTGGCGCCCGGCCCACGGTGGTGGGCCGCGTGGGCGCCGCCGGCGACGTGGCCCTGGCCGTGGACGACATCCACGTGGCCGAGCAGCACGCCAAGGTGTGGCACGACCAGGCGGACGGGCAGCACTACCTGACCGACCTGGGCACGGAGCGCGGCACGTGGGTTAACGGCAAGCGGCTGGCGGCGGGCGCGACGGTGAAGCTGTGGCCGGGCGACGCGGTGGAGTTCGGGCGGCACCCCAGCCACGAGGTGTTCAAGGTCAAGCTGCAGCACGTGTCGCTGAGGAGGTGCGTTGGGGCATGGGGAGGGGATGAGGGGGGAGGACCCTAGGGCAGCGCGGGGCCTGGGTTCAGGGTTGGAGAGATACATTGGCAAGCCCGGTTGTGGTGCACCCTCGCCCAGCGACCTAGTTGGGACATACTGTCCGCGCTGGTGTTGCTGTTGCCCTGCCTGTGGAGCAAGCTGTTGCTGTTGCCCTGCCTGTGGAGCAAGCGTCTAGCTTGGTGTTGCAGTCCTTTCTCATGACATTCTTCGCCCTCTGTCTCCGCAGTGACGAGCTCTCCGGCACGCGCTACACGACCATGCTGGTGGGCAAGGTGCGCAGCAGCGGCGAGGAGGCGCAGCAGCAGCAGGGCCGCATGGTGGCGGCGTGAGTTGGGGCCGGGCGAGAGCTGAGGGTGTGGGCTGCAGGCATCACCACGCCGGCCCAGCAAGGCGAGTGGCTAGAGAAGAAGATTCTACGTTAAAAAGCAAGAAGCGTCTGCAACGCAGGGTTAGCGCCTGAAATTCGCAATCTTACCGCGTGGAGGATGGTCGACGGCTAATTTGTCGCTGCGTCTTTGCGCGGTTTGGGGCACCCTGGGCAAGGCGCAGGAGAGCGTGCTTGTTTGTATGGTTTCGTTGTATGTTTCATGCTGTCCTTGTGAGCTGGAATGCCAAGCGAGGAGAGACAGGATTCCGTTGTTGTAATCGTATACCAGTTTTGGGCTGCAGCAGGCGGTGTTTGCTGAACCGCCTTGGCGGGTCGTGAGTGCAAGGTTGCGACTGTTACCATGATGGTGGTGTTGATATTTCCTGAGATAGACGGGTGTGAGTGTGCGACAGGTAAATAGATATGGCTTCGTGAGAATGTCGTTGCCTACACTATGTGGCGTGGACCGCTGAGCGCCGTTGTTCCTGGTGCACGGCCGGTGTTCTATGGAGGGGTTATGAGGAGAGGAGCAGCAAGAGCAGCGTGAATGGCGCCATGGCGTTCAAGGCGCGCAGAGACGGCGTGTGCTCGAGAGCGCGGGCTGGCGCGACAACCACAAGCGGCGAGCAGGGAGGATCGTGGGCTGGTTCGGGGAACATAAGGCCCCCTGCTGGCTGCACGGGTGAGACCCTATTACGAGGGCAGGTGTTTGCGAGGGGTCCGGTCTTACCGTACATCCCGGTTGCGCGGGAGGTGGGTCGGAGTAGGCACGCACTCTGGCTGGAGCGGCATTTTATTACATTTGATGTGAACTGCAGTTTGACATGTTGAGGCAAGAGCCGGGTGATGTTGGCTAGCATGGAGCGCGGCAATTGTGGTAGGAGGGTTATCAGTCCAGTGACTCGGGGGGAGGCGCCCCTGTGCTAGGACCTAAGCCTAATGATAGCTAACTTGATGGTTATACTGGTTACAAAAGGCAATGTAGCACGCACGCACACAAATGATAAGGCAACTGCAGTTTCAGGCATTTGGTTCTTGCATCTTGGCGGGCAATTACTTGCTGCCAGTCTGTTTGGCCTTCGCTTTGCACGAGGCCTCTTTGCAATCTACGACTCTTGCAAAGCCGGTACACAACACACGTGTAAATATGCAGTGCTGACCTCTCACCCTAGGATGTGTGCCGTGTCCTGTGGTGGGCTATCAAAAGCTGCAAAGGGGCTTTGCTCTACTCCACCAGCACCGCGGAACGGAACAGCTTAGGTTGGCGGGAAGCCGGAACCCTACGACACGATGCAGCTACCCGTAGCAGCAGCGTTCACCCAGGCTACGCTGGACTACCCAGAGCCATGTATGCCCGGATCAACGAGTGCCTAGCCTTGAGGGTGTCGATTGTGAGCACAGTCAGGGGAGCACAAGAGTGCAAGTACGACATCGGCATCCCGCTCATGCTCACAGCCCAGCCTTTTCACGTTCTATTCCATAGGCATGACACCTGGTTGACTTCGTCCTTGTCAGGGGAAAGGGGAGACTGTCTTCACTGTGGCGGAAAAGAAACCAGCATGCTACCCTGAGTACTGACACCCGCGAACATCTTCGCAGAGGTCTTACTGTAACAAAACCAGATGGCTTCCTCTGATGAGGTATATCGGTTGCTTTGCTGAGGCACGCCGCCCTTTCCGCTGTCGAAAGCAACGTTCCGACTCTGTGGCAACTTTCTGTCACCAGGAGGGAGCGGACAAAACAGGCAGCAAGCAGGGGACCAGCTCTCGCCGCAGGTAAGGGCTGCGAGCTGACTGTGTACACGATCTTGACAGCATGTAGGCTGTCGCACTTCCATCAAGCCGTGCGTATACCGCATATATGTGAAACTAAGACTTGAATCCAATTCTGTTGGTGTTGCAGAGGCTCACGATCCCGCTCACGGTGAGCAGTAGGGCTGGTGGGGAACATGGGGCCCCACAGGGCACGGTGGCACACTGGGGACACATCAGCCCTTGTCCGCACGGCTAGATGAGGGTTACGTCCCAAAGATAGGGCTTGCTGCACTATGGCCCAGGTATGCCTCTGCGGGATTGGGGTGTGCTGCAGTGTAAGGTTGGGGGCTGCAGGCTTGGGGGCAGCCTGAGCCCCCTGGGGCATCTGGAAACGTGGTTGCGCCCCATTGCTGCCCGGTGCTTGTCCGGCAAGCTCCTCATGCACCATCCCTTCCCCAGGTCCGTTTCCGCTGATAAGCGCTCTCGCTCGCCTGTAAAGTCCCGGTCAAAATCCCGCTCGCCGTCCGGGAGCCGCAGCCCGAAACGCAGCAGGAGCCGCAGCAAGGAGCGCGGGGCGGCTAAGAGCAACGGGCGTGGCGCGAGCAGCAGCCGCAGCCGCTCTCCGCCCAAGCGGGGTAGCAAGCGCGACCCCAGCCGGTCCCGCTCGCCCGGCGACCGCAAACGCAGCCGCAGCCGCAGCAAGTCCCGGGCGACGCGCAGCAAGCGCAGCCGCAGCAGGAGCAAGAGCCGGAGCCGCTCGCCTGCAAAGCGGAGCAGCAGGCGCAGCCGCAGCCGCTCCCCAGCGAAGCGCGGCAGTAAGCGCAGCCCTAGCGGCAGCCGCAGCCGGTCGCCGGCGAAACGGAGCAGCAAGCGCAGCCCAGCTCCCCGTTCCAAGGACAAGGATAATGGCGGGGCATCCCCCATGCAAGTGGATGGGGCGGCCAGGGGGCGCAGTGCGTCCCGCTCGCCCGCCAGGTCAAAGTCCCGCTCCCGTTCCCGCTCGGCCTCTCCGAAGCGCGGTCGCAGCCCCAGCAGCAGCAGGAGCCGCAGTAGGAGCAGGTACGCACAACCGTGATGCAGGGCACAGTTGCCTAAAGGGGTAGGGTGTCTGTTGCACGTCACCTTAGCTTCATTGTCGTCCAAGCGAAACGCATTTAGGAAACGCGGCCCGGCTGTTCCTGCCCCGAACTCTTGGTGCAGTCGTCCGCCCACTTTGCGTGCTGCGTTGTGTGGTCTGGTGATATGACCATTACTACACTCTGCGGTCTTGTGCAGGGACAGGAAGGGCGCGGACGACAAAAAGGGGTCGAAGGGCCGCGCTCGCAGTGCTAGCAGGAGCCGCAGCAGGGGGCGAAGACGGGGCAGCAGGAGCAGGAGCAGGGGACGCAGCAGGAGCCGGAGCCGGGGCCGGGGTGGGCCGAGCGAGAACATTCGGATCAGCAGCAGCACGGAGGTGAGCGGGCGGGGTCCGCTGTTACCTAATCGTTTGGCAGTGCACCAGCCGGAGCTGGCTGAAGGGCTATGTCCATGCAGCGATACAGGTTCATGGGCGGTAGCCCACAGCCTGACGCACCATTGCCAAGTGCTGCAACCCGTGCGTGGTTGCCAACCAGGGCTCAGTCCCATGCCTTACGGGGTGCGAGTCGTTGGGTGGCTTCCAAAACGCGAATCGATGTTGCTGTTGCCAACCCACCACGCTCGCCGTACCCGCAATGTCCGGTACGAACCGTATCGCATCGCCACTCAGCAAAATGCACCTGTGGCTTCGGAAGATGGGTGGCAAGGTATTACGTGACGTGCTCGTTGCCCCTCCCGCCGTGTGCCCCCGCCTGCCGCGCAGTCCCTTGTGAAGGCCGCGCTGGAGGACCTGGCGGACCGGCAGCGGCTGCCGTGCAACATCAGCGTGCTAAACGACTACTGCCGCATGCGGGACAGGTGCGTGGGTGCTGTGGCGCTGCAGGCATGTGCGATGGGCGGGTAGGGACAGGCGCATGGGGTAGCGTACTGCGCAGCATGCCTGATTGTGCGGTGCGTGGGGTGCTGGGGCCGCACCGGAAACAGGCGATTAGAGGACACAAAGGCTGCGCGGCTGCAGAGGGGTGTGTGATGGTGCTGGATTTCAGCAATGCGCCTCCTTGAGTACGGCACATACCTGAGCGAGGCGCCCTGCCGGGCGGTGCTGGTGCTGGACCTGAGCAAGGCGCATACCTGAACAAAGCGCCCTGCCCGGCAGCCATGCGCCTGGGCGCCAGTTACGAGCCAGGGACGCGGACATTGAGGATGCTCGCCCCGTCCGCGTTGTTCCCGGGTGTGCAGGGGCTTCAGCTTCAAGAGCTACGGCTTCGCCACCTTCACGCTGTTCTGCAAGCACTTTGAGCGCATGGGCTGGCTGGTGATGGACCAGGAGCGCAGCAGCGTGGTCATCAGGTGGGCAGGCACGGGTGTGGGGGCGGTGGGTCGTTGGCCGTGTCGGCGTGGGGTCTCGCGGTGTGAGGAGGGGCACACGGTTGTTCCTTTGGGCGCTGTGCGGACCGAGACAAGCAGCAGGTATGGGCGTGGTTGCCGTTGCGAGCGCGACGGCACTTCTACGTGGTTTATTGGCAGTGAAGCTGTGGGTGGGGGCCGGCTGAGGGGCGTGGACAAGTTCCGCTCCGCAACTTGCTTGGGAACTTAGCTTGGCTTCCTTGCATCCAGTCAGCGGATATTGTGTCCGTAACGCGCTCGGTAACCATGCTCTCTTGCCTTTGTGCTTCCGTGCTTCTACCTCGTTCTGAGCAGTGACTAATGCGCCGCACACACCCGGCATTACTTTCCTGAACGCAGCAAGACCAAGTTTGACCGCTGGAACGGCGCCGGCGCGCCCGGCTACCCGCGCAAGTCCTCCCGCTCCCGCTCCCGCGAGCGCCGCCGCAAGCGCGAGCTGCGCATGCGCGGCAAGCGGGACAGGGACAGGGACTACTGGGACAGAGACCGGGACCGGGACAGGGACAGGGATCGGGACAGGAGCCGCGACAGGGACAGGGATCGGGACCGGGATCGGGATCGGGTCAGGAGCCGGAGCCGCGACAGGGACAGGGACCGTGACGTGCGTCAGGTCGGGCTGGGCGGCATCGTGCGGCGGTGGACGTCGCCGGGGCGGGACCGCGACAGGGACAGGGACCGGAGAAGGTGCGTTTGGGAGGACACAGTCGCGCATGTAGGTGGGGTGGTCAGGGCGGGGCAGCCAGGACGCCATGGATCACACGGTGGCCATTCAGTGTCACGCTAGGGGGTTGTGCAGGGGACAGAAAAGCATAAGGATCTGACAATGTGCTGTTGGTGCTCGCTGCAGGTCCCGCTCGCGGTCCCGGTCACGCGCCCGCTCCCGCTCCCGGTCTCCACGGCGCCGCGGCCGCAGCGCCAGCCGCTCGCCCGCCGGCCGCGGCGGAGAGCGGTGGCAGATGTCCGCTGAGCCCCCGGACGAAGACCGCTGGAAGATGGACAAGTGATGACGGGTTCACGCCTCTCTGCGGGTGTTATTGTTTGGAGCATGGCAACAGCGGATGACAGGAAGAGCGGCTGAGATACGTGTACATGGGCGCTTTCTCATGGCTGTGGTGTCCCCCTGTGTCATGTGCCGTGTGTGTGATGGGGAGCTGGACTGGGTGTCCTTGCCTGTGACTGGAGGCCACGTCGGACTGCGATGCCCTTCAACGTGGCGTTGCGATTATGGGGCATGGGGCTCCGCAGGAAAAGCGGGTGCGGCCATGGCTCATGGGAAAAAAGAACGGGTCACGCGTTGCGCTTGTGTACACGGGCCGTTATATGTCGGACACGTGCTGAGCAGGGCAGGGGGCGGGCGGCTGTGGCTCTGGCATGGAGCCTGCGCAAGTGCCACGGTGCGCTCATGTGTGTGCGGGGCACGAACGGGCCGGACCCTGCGGCAGGGTTGGGGTTGCGGTTGGCAGGGTTGCTTCAAGGCGCCGGAATCGGAGCCTAATTGTGTGCCTTTGCCGAAAATTTGGGCTGGGACGTGTGCTTGGGTTGCAGCGCTCTGCCAAACGCGGGCACTGGCACACCGCCTGTTCGCCTCGTCCTGTCGGCTGCGCGCGTGCGTCGTACCAGGGATGTGTTGTTTGCAGCATCGAGTGCAACGCAGGCGTGTGGTGCCGGTGGCAAGGCGTGGTAAGCACTCACGAGCGACATCAGATGACATGGCATGGCATCGCAGTTGTGCGTTCAGCGTACTACTGTAACGGCTTCAAGGGTACTGCTGCGCTCTACGCAGGCCCCACGTGCATGTCACTGCTTTGCTGCAGCTTAACCAGCTTTTGTTGGGCTGAAAGGAGCTGGCCGACTTGGCGTCATGGTTGTTGAAGGGCAAGCAGGTGGGAAATGATGCTTAGTAAGATGGAGACCCCACCCCGTGGAAGCGTTCACCGACCGGGGCCTGCTGGGAGGTCGCCATACACACTAGACACACGAAGCCACAGCTGATACAACTTACAGATGCAGGAATGCAGGCTGCTGCTGCGAAAATGGCCAGCTTCAAACAGGAGGCAGGGCGTTGCACGCCCTGAGCCACCAACCATGTGCCGCATGCTACAGAACTAAACTTGAAAAGGGTCGTGCTGCAAAGGCGCAAAGGTATTAGTTACCTGGCCTTCCGTTTGCCCACTCGGGTAAAACTCCGTACCAGCCACATGTCCACCCTGGTCCGCCCTTGCGCTGGGGCACCCCATGGCGCATGGGCAACCCACGCCAGCAGGTCCCCTGCCCCACGCCCGCCAATAAGGCAACTCAAGTCGTGGCTAAGGACAATCCTAATGGTCTGTGCCCACAGGTGCCCAGCACCAATGTCGCAATACGCACGCCTTCGCTGCGCTGCACGCCTCTAGGTGGTAGCTTGTGGATATCACTTCGAACCGCTGAAGGGCATTGCCCTGCAAAAAGAACACCACAGCACCTGACAGCACCAAGACGACTTGCGCCGTGTGTCATATCAGCACAGGCGGGAAGCTAGGGCCCGCACCACCACAGCCAGCCTTAGCACGGTAGCAGCCTACATGGTAAAGGAAACCGTTCATGGTAACATGGACACCGGTTGCGTTTCAACACTCCAACGTAACGTGGCCAAATGCCGCCCACCGTGATCAACCACTCCTCTCCCGCAAACTGACACCCGTATCTACCGCACGCCACAGACAATTACACCTGCCATGCCGCATCTCATCAACCATCTCTGACCAGCGCGACGCCCCCTGTCACACCCCCTGCCACGCCCGCAATCCGCGCCGCCATCCTCGCCGCACCCCCGCACAGGCTCCCGTGCTCCCCACCGCCCTCAGTACCTCCGCCACTTGCCGCCTCCATCTCTTTGGTACACTTGCCAGGCCCCTGCTCATCGTCACTAGTTGCAGTGCCTAACTCGCCACGAGCCCCTGGCTGCCGCTGTGGGTGTCCGTGCCGCAGCCCTGAGCGCTGCTGCCCCTGCCCCTGCCCCTGCCCCCCGGCCGCCTTCCCCCTCATCCGCAGCTCCCACATGAACGCCCTCCGGCCCGCCAGGTCCATCACCGCCGATACCACCAGCCCGCACACCGCGTTGCCCACAGAGAACACCGCAGCAGAGTGCGACGCGGCGCCCATTCACTATCGATGCCAACTTCAGCATCTGTAAGCGATTCGAATTTCCATACGATACATCTAGCCAGCAGATCAAGAGACATGCCGCTGGAGTACGGCAGCGCAGGCAGCAGGACTAGCTACTGCCTGTACTCCTCACACACTCGCCGCGTCGCGGTACTACACCTACGCTTCTTTGCACCTTACCCTTCAGCCCTGTTTCACTGTGCACCATACCACTCCTTCGTATCCTGCTTCAACACCATGCCGCCTTCCATGACGCCGCCACGGCAGCTGGCGCAGTCCTGCAGCTGCTGCCCCTGCCCCCCAGCCGCCGTCCCCCTCCTCCGCAGCTCCTTCACAAACGCCACCCGCCCTGCCAGGTCCGTCACCGCCGATATCACCAGCCCGCACACAGCATTGCCCACAGCGAAAACAGCGGCGGCGCGCCAGGCTGCTGCGGTGGCGGCGGCAGCAGCACACATGCCGGTGTGCCCCGTCCGCCACCCGCCAAGCCCACCCACACCGCCTCTGCCGCCGCTCCCCTGCTGCCCGGAAAGGGCACCGCCGCTGCCCCCTGCAACTGACTGCAGCGCAGTTTGCTGCTGCTGCTGCTCCTGTCCGTCCTGGTGCAGCCGGAGCTCCAGGAGGGCTGCGGCCGGCATGAAGGCAGCGCCAAGGGCCGCTTGGAAACGGACCGACAGCTGCGGAACGAGGGCGTGATCCGGTGGACAGGTGCATGTCAGTTGCCCTCCGCGGCGGGACCCCGGCAACAGCACGCAGTGCGCAGCCTTGCGGGTTTGCGTAAGATCCGCTGCTTTGGCCTTACTATTCCGCGTGCGGCACAGACGGCTCGCCACGGCAACGCGCGGTATCGCACATACGACAGACCACCTACCGACAAGGCCACACGCCGGCACCTACGCGCCCACACCGCGCCAGACCCACGTGCCTTCCAGCCTCACCCTCATCATGGCCGGCTCCCACAGCGACCAAATCAGCCAGTGGACGTTGTACCGTCGGCAGCTGTGCACCCAGGTCTCGGGCAGCACGAGCCATGGGCGTCCGGGGCTTGCCGTGCCGCCCGCCCACGCCGCTGCTGCCGTCGTGGACTCCAGAGCCACGGACAGGGCGCTTTGCAACATGGCTGCGTGTACGGCGGCGCTGGCCAGGCCGCGAAGCAGCAGCGCGGCGTTGCGGTGCCTAGCGGTGGGGTTGTCGGGGAGGACGGCAGGTTGAGTGCTGGTCCATGCTACGGCACGGTGTAATTGTCAGGGTGAACACGAAGCCGGCACGACATGCGCGTACGTGGTGCAACATGTTCCCTGTAGGGAGCAGAACACGCCGTGCACGGCGTACAGCTCGGCAGCACATTGCAGCAACTCGGCCGCGTGACGGCAACTACCGGCGTGCATGTTAGCTTCGCGGCCGCGCACTACGCCACGTGAACACATGGAAAATATGTGTGTCCTGTCAAGTGGTGTCGGCTTTGGAAAACCAATCACCAGGGGCTTCGACCCCAAAGCGCCGCGCGCCGGGGGCTCAGCCAAAAAAGGCCAGCTGAGGAGGAAAAAACTTGAACGGGCTGATGTGGTTGCAGAAACGGTTCTGGTTTAGGCCTATTCCACAGCACTTCTTACGTCCGGCGGCACGCCAGCGGCTCACCTGTCATGCAGCGTTGTCAGCAGCAGCACTAGCAGGGACGCCAGGCTCACGCCCAGCCACAGCCCATGTGCCGCCAGCTGCGGGTCGTAGCCGCCACCTGCACCGCCAGCGGCACCGTGCGCTTCTCCTGCGACGCCCCCGGCCCCTGCGCCTCCGTCCTTCCGCAGCATGCGGACCAGGGTCATGATAGCCATGACCGCGTGGGTTAGCAAGGCCACTCGGTCGCTGGACCAGCAGCATGCTGTCTTGTAGCGCTGGTAGGCGGCCTCCAGGGCTGCGGGCCGGAAGCCCAATAGTAGGGCGCAGAGCCACCAGCGCCAGCTGGGGCCGCGCGGCGGGTCCAGGGCAGGCAGTGGCGGCGTAGGGGGCGATGGAAGAGTGGCAGAGGAGCGGCAGGAGAACAGGCTGGAGGTCGATGCAGCAGCGCCTGTTGTGTCAACTGCTGCGGCTACCGCTTCTGGAGGAGCCTGATCGAGGCGCGGACGGTATGAGTGAGGGGCAGCTCGTGCGTCGGGAGCACCGGCGCTGCTAGCTGACGGCACGCGTGCCTCCTGCTGCTCGCCAGCCCCTGTACACCCTGCTCCTCCAGAAGCGTCGTGCTGCTTGGCCACGCCTTCCGCCCGTACCCCCAGGCCGACCTGGAAGCATCCAGCTGCCGGCCGATCGAGCAGTAACTGCACAGCGGCATCAACCGTCACCTCCCGGTCATCGTCGTTCCGTGCTGTCCCGGTCTCTGCCCCTGCTCCTGCTGCTCCGCCGCCGCCCCCTGCCTGCAGCCTCATCCCCGCCCGCTGCATCGCCCCCAGCCCCATCCGCAGGCAGGCCCCCATGCCCTGCTCCGCCAGCAGCCGCAGCACGCCACAGAAGACCCACGGGTCGGGGGCAGGGTCGCTGCCGTCGGCTGCCGTACTGTCGGCAGCACTGTACGGCAGGTCCAGCAGCGCGGCGAAGTCGTATGACAGGCTGTACATGCCGTTGCGGTGCAGGGCCGACATGGCCGCCACCGCTTCCGCAGCAGTACCGCCACGTGTGCCCGCCAGCAGGTTGCTGACCCTGGTGTCGGAGCTCACCCTGCCCTCGGCGATGTCCTGCTGCTGCTTCATGCCCTCTCCCTCGTGCCCCTCCTCCGCCCAGCCCAGCTCCCTGGCCACAGCATACGCGTGCAGCTGCACCACCTCGCGGGCGGCGGCGGCGGGCAGCACCAGCAGCGGCAGGAAGCACAGCGGAGCGTGGGGGTGGGGGAGCGGGTTGGGGCTGGACGGGGCTGGAGTGGGGTGGTCCAGCGGGGTGCTTGTAGATGGCGGTGGCAGCAGGTGCAGCGTGAGGACGCCAGGGCTCAGCAGCGCGGAGCGGGGCAGGGTTAGCCTGCGGGAAGGCAAGGAGCCATCGACGTTGAGTACCGGTGAAGCAGTCCAAGCTGTTTGCGGAGATACGTATGGCACACAACAGTCCTACGCACTGTACGTAGCATGCATTCTTGGCGAGTAGATATATAGAACGGAACGTGAAAGCAAGGTAAATGCATAACATTCAGCAGCAGGATTTAGGTGCAAACCATTCTTGGCAAATGCGGCTAGGTAGGTAGCTTGTCCTCATCTTTGCGTGCGTCGTACTTCGTACACTGCGGGACTTGGTGTCAGGCCCTACCTCAAGTGAGCCACGTGCGCCGCCCCCAGGGCTGTTGCTGCTGCCTCCGTGGATGCTGCATCTTGCTGCCCCTGCTGCTGCCGCTCCACCGCCGCGGGCACCACCTGCACAACGGAGTCCACATACACGCGCTCCTGCTCCTGCTCCGGCTCCGGCTCCTCGTCCTGCTCCATCCCCTCCGCCACCGCTGCCCCGTCCCCCTGCCCCGCCACCACACACCGCACCGCCTCTAGGCCACGCAGCAGCGACGCCTCACACGTCATAAACACCTCCACCGGGTCGCATGCCGCCTGCGCCTCAGCCCTGCCTCCCTCCCTCTCCCCTGCCGCTGCTGTCTCCGCTGCCCCGCCGCTGCCCCCCTCCCACAGGGGCACCGCCGGCGGCCACACCACCGCCGCACCAGCGCTGCAGCCATTTGTGCTCCCAAAGCCCTGCAACCCCCCACCAGCACCAATCTCAGAGAAGCTGCTAGCCTCCGTTAGCATAGTAGACACAGCGGCGTCCGCAGCAGCAGCGAACGCCGCCTCGCTGCTTGTTCCCGCCCCTCCCTCATTCAACAGCTCCATGTTCACATGGCGCATCTGCAGCCCTAAAGCCCTCCACGCACACGCTGGATATTGGCACCATCCGGCGGGCCGGGGCCGGGGACACCAGGCCCGACGCAGCGACGTCTGGGCTGCCATGCGCACCTCCCATCCCCAGGGCGGAAGTTGCTGCTGCTGCGGCTGCCGCGTCCGTGGCATTGTGGCGGTGGATGGCGGTCCTGGCAGCTGCCAGCGCCTGGGAGGAAGCTGCCTGGAAGGTGCTGCCCCCTGCCGCCGCCGCCGGCCCCGCGCTCGGCGCCATGGGGATCTTGCAGCTCATCAGGTGGCTCTTAGCAAGGGAGCGGTACAGCGGGCAAGGCAGCGGCGCGTCCCTACTCGTACCGGTGACCCCGGCTGTAAGCGCCGAATGGCGGCGTGGGTGGGCGGCCAGCAGCTGGGCAACGTTAATCATGGGGCAGGCCAGAGAGGCACGTGGCCCCTGCCTGCCGGCAGCAGGTACATTGCTATGTAGCGTAGGTAGATGGCTTGGCCACGTTGGCGCAGCTCCGGATGTTGGCTCTTGTGCACGGGGCTGCTCACGCACAATGTCAACGCCAGGGCCACCGCTGCCGATGTGGCGTTGGGCGGCCGGCGGGTGGCCGCCTGGTGCGCTGCTCGCGGGACCGCCGGTGGCTGCGGAAGGTGCGAAGGGGTCGCTCTGGTCACCTGGCTGGTCCTTGTCGTCCTTGCTGCAGCCACTGCGCGTGCCGCTGGCGCCGCCAGGTCTGCTGCTCGCACCGCCTAGGGGCCTGACGGCAGGGAGCACAGCAGCCAAGGCGGCCTCCGTGCCCTCCGTACGTCCTACTGCTTCCATGGGGCTGAGAACTGCTGTCGTAGCACTACGCTGCAGCGTTTCTTGAGTCTGAGCGTCCTGACTGCAGCCGACGCCCGCGCCCCTGCTGTCGGCAGCGGCGGTTGGAGTGCTGCTGTTGCTGCTGCTGATGAGCGTGCCAGCGCTGCCGCCGCCACCGCAGGTGTCGGGGCCGTCCTTGCTGCTGCTCGCCTCCATGCTGGCCCCCCGCGCCTCTTCTTCTATCACATACTCGTCGTACTTACGGAGCAGTACGGCCCTCTCCATCATGACGGCTACAGCGTACGGCAGGCATGCCATAAGCAGGAACGTGACTGCGGCCGTGGCCGGGCTGGGGCCCGCCGGGCCCTGATGCAGCGGCCGGTCCTGGCTACCATACAGCGCGTGTGGTTTTGGCGTGCTACTGTGTGTTTCTTGGAGAGCACTGTCCACGGCCGGCATGACGGCCATGGTCATGGCCCACAGCACGGGGCCGAACACCAGCTGATACGAGGAGGGCACCTGCAGGGCATGGGCGGGGTTCACCGGATCAGCGATGGGCCCTTCACGTTTCAGGGCTCTCGGTCTGCGGCAAGGATGCATGGTCGCAGGCACATACGGCCGTGAAGGACCACAGCAAAGGGACGATTATAAGTCGGTGCAACGAGGCACCTGCTTGCCCGAGCGGGGGCAACTGGACGAGCAGTACGGCGTACCTACTGAACGTCACAAATGGTGGTAGACAATAACGTGACAGCACTGGAGAGGATTTCAGTACGGTATAATAGCGTCCCTGATGTCTACAACGTGAGCAAACTTGACCGGGGTTTTGTGCAATTGCGGAGTTGCACCACGCACGTCAAAGTGTATGACTACCGGTAGGAGCGTTGAACTTCCTTGCCGAACGTTTGGCGGCCATGGCTCACCCGCAACAGGAATATAGGCTTCCACACGAGGTAGGCAACCATGCTGCGCCCTGAGAAGCGGCTGAGGCAGGCGGCCCCGACCAGCGGCAGCAGGTCCGGGGGTGTCCACTGGACGGAGAGGGCCGTGCCGATCACCACTGAGGCGCTGACGGCGAAGAGGAGCCAATGGCGAGTGTACACGTATATCCTCGGTGACAATATAGCTACTATGATGACGGTGATCTGCACTGTGGTGTGCGTGAGGTTGACGTAGTCCCCTGCCCGCATCCTGACCCATGGGTCGGCTGTTGCGCCGGTCGAGGCCACGTGCAGCAGCTGGTGCGGGTTGGGGGGTAAGGAGCGGCAGATGTCACATGTTAAACGTTGGTAATAAGGAAACGGTGCGTGGTACCTGGAAGGCCAAGGCCCGTAGCGCATGAGGCGTCGCTGGTGAGGGTTGCGTTACACCCCACTCAGCTTCTCGGGACAGTTGGCAGGCTGGAGCGTCTCGGACATGAAAGAGAGTGTCGGTCCGCGGCAAAAGCAATACCTTCCCTTGGCATTCGCAATCAGTGGATATAGCAAGTGCAAATGCTTGCCATAGTCACATCCGTTCGTTGGACGTTACAAATGGTTGGTGACGCGGCCATACGGGGGGCCAACAGCAACAGGCCCCATGGGGAAGGCGTGTCGGTGGTAGGTGCCTGCCAGTGGATGATGAACCGTCGGGCATCAGCTGGTGGATGACTCCCA
>VFQN01004650.1_pt1 | contig 17894 bp, 13 predicted proteins | sample 3512371 | NCBI WGS metagenome assembly VFQN01 (sample SAMN10412370, study PRJNA504923) | tailings metagenome | isolation source: Replicate 2 from Balatoc abandoned mine | place: Philippines: Itogon, Benguet | collected 2017-08-28 | reverse complement strand
TGGTTGTAAGCCAATTTTTTTTCCTGCTTCACAGATTCTTATCGTTTCTTCCGGTGAAAAGAAACCTTTTTCACAAAAAACGTCGATATAATCTGCCAATTGCTCTCGATCAATGATCGGAAGCATTTCATGAATGATCTGATCAATATAACCCTCATGATCTTCTTTAAACAAAAGAGGATAGGTATGGGCTCCCAGAAAAGTAGCTTTAATAGGTATGGGCGATGTTTCTTTCAGTTGTTTGATGACACGTAGCATTTTGATCTCCGCTTCTACAGATAATCCATACCCGCTTTTGATTTCTACTGCACCGGTGCCTAAACGAATGATGTCAACCAATCTTTGCTTGGCAGAAGTATACAGCGCTTCTTCTGTCGTTAATGCAAGCCGTCTTGCTGAGTTTAGGATACCACCTCCTTTCGCAGCAATATCTTCATAACTCATTCCTTTAATCTTATCAACAAACTCTTCTTCTCTACTTGCTGCAAATACCAAATGGGTATGACTATCGCACCAACAGGGTAATACCCTGGCACCTTTGAGATCTATTACATTACTCGCTTCAGGATGCGCATCCATGGTTCCAAAATCAGCGATTCGTCCATTTACAATCAATACCCATGCATTTTCAAGGACAGGTAAATGGCTTAACTCCTTTCCCCGCAATAGCGCAGGCTGCTGACGAACATTTATCAATTGGTGGATGTTTGTAAGAAGCGTTTGATTCATAATGGGAAAATAAGGATTTAGCTGCAAGCTTCATGCTACAAGCTTTAAGCTTTTCATAGAATTATCTTTAATTCCTGAAACGATCATTCAGATTCTGATCATTTAACATAAACTTGCAACTTGCAGCCTGAAGCTTGCAACCAATATATGCTTACCCGACTCACCATAGTACGTTACCCTTCTTGGTTTGGATGGGCAGGTTTTTTGTCCATGGCATTGTTTCGTTTACCACTTTGGTTAAGAAAAGATATTTTATTTTGGAAGTTAATGGGCTGTGGTAGAAACGGCAGTTTCGATAAAACACCTGATTGGCGTCAATGGGCTGTCATGGAAATCATTACGGATACAGATGTGCCTGTCTCCCGTTTTTTAACCAGTTGGTGGCAATTGTTTGGTTGTGAAAAATGGGAGTTGATGTTACGTCCAATTGAAGGACATGGGTTATGGGATGGTAAGGAAGTTTTCGGTGCTTTACCCAAACAAACCAATTATGAAGGAAGAATCGCCGTCATGACCAGAGCTACCATCCGAATCAGTCAACTATCAAGATTTTGGCAGCATGTTGATGCTGTTGCTCAACGAATGAGCAGCGCACCTGGTTTTATAACTTCTGTAGGCATTGGTGAAGTTCCCTGGATCAAACAAGCCACATTTAGTATTTGGGAATCGAAAGAAAATATGAAGGCTTTTGCCTATCGTTTACAAGAACATGCAGAGGTAGTTCGCAAGACCAGACAAGAAAAATGGTATAGTGAAGAGTTGTTTGTTCGTTTCCAAATCATTGATTCTAAGGGTAGTTTGAGGGGAAGTGACCCAATCAAAAGAAATCCTTAGTTTTGCGCTATGCATCATTGCTCTACCATCACATTCCTTACCGCTCACTTCGCGTGGATGTATCGTGGACTCAACTCTATGCCCGATCACTGAGGTCCTATCCTTATATTTTGATGATACTTTAGTTTCGGGAATTTCTATCCCTTCATTAATTTAATACAATTATTAGTATGGAACATACATTGCATGTTACCTCTGAAATAGGTACTTTAAAACGTTTATTGGTACATAGTCCAGACAGTGGTTTAGGGAAAGTAGTGCCTTCAAAAGCACAAGACTGGTTATTTGAAGACATTGTTCATTTAGATACGATTCGTAAAGATGAATACGATTATTATACCAAGTTATTATTGTATTTCCTGGATCCAATAAAGATCAAAGGGAAACTTCTAGAGATTGATGGTAATGATCGTTCATTTTTCAAACCTGATTCGGAAGGATTTTATAAATCTGATAAGGTTATTGAATTGCAATGGCTATTGGCTGAGATCCTCGAAAATGAAGATATCCGCTCAAAATTAGTAGCATCAGTAGCTGCTATTGAAGGTTGCACGTTTCAAACTCAACAGGAACTATTGGCATACAATGCCAAAGAACTGGCCAAAACTTTTATTTCAGGTACCTCATTAGATAAAAAATTACTCTTCGCTCCTATCCCTAATTTTATTTTTACCAGAGATATTGGTATTACCATCAAGGATCATGTTTTATTGAACAAACCTGCTAAAAAAGCTCGTACACGTGAAGCGTTATTGGCTAAATACATATTCTTCTATCATCCCATTTTTGCGAAGTGGCAAAACAATATCATTGAATTAGCAGATTCTAATCAAAGTTTTTTAATGCCTGAGGAGGAAGAAGATGATCGTAAAACTACCTTAGAAGGTGGTGATATTATGGTAGTGAGTGATAATCATTTGTTGGTGGGTGTTAGTGAAAGAACCTCTGCAGAAGCAGCTGCTATGATTACGAATGTTATGTTTGAAAAAGGGTTGATGGATAAGGTTACCATTGTACGTATCCCCAAAAAGAGGGATTACATGCATATCGATACCGTCTTCACGCAAGTAAAAAGAGATGTATGGGTGATGCTGGGAAACTTTTCACGTAAAGCAGTGAAGCATGAAGATGATAATGTGATTGAAAGGGAATTGCAAGTGAAGAAAGATGAAAAAATCAAGATTACCCAGTTTCATAAAAAATGTCCGGACAATCCTGTTTATTTTGATAGTTTGGAAGACCTATTACAAGATATCAGCTTAACAGATTTGCGTTGCGAAAATGATGTCCGTTTTATCTTTTCCGGAAATAATGAATTCCCCTACAATGCCCGTGAACAATGGACAGACTCATGCAACTTACTGGCATTAAAAGAAGGTGTGGTATTAGGTTATGATCGGAATGATAAAACCACCGAAGCTTTCCGTAAAGCAGGTTTTACAATTATCCACGTAAAAGATTTATTACCTAAGCTAGAATCAGGTGAATTGAATCCCGAAACTATGACAGACACGCTTATACTAATGCCATCTGCAGAACTATCAAGGGCTCGTGGTGGATTCCATTGTATGAGTATGCCTTTGTGGAGGGATAACATTTGAGTTGACAGATGATAGTTGACAGTTGACAGAAGAGAATATGTTTTCCTGTCAACTAACAACTATCAACCCCTTTTCATAACGATCATTACTAACTAAATCAACATGCAAACCACTTCTCATCTTCTCATGATAAAGCCCGTTCGTTTTGATTTTAATGCTGAAACGGCGGTGAATAATAGTTTTCAACAGGCTTCTGCTGATCAGCACATAAGTGAAAAGGCAGCAGCTGAGTTTGATCAATTTGTATCGGTACTCAGCAATGCTGGCGTGCAGGTTACTGTTGTAGAAGATACTCCTGAACCTCATACACCTGATTCCGTATTCCCCAATAATTGGATCTCATTTCATGATGATGGAACTATTTTCTTGTATCCCATGTTTGCAGTCAATCGTAGACTAGAGCGTAAGCCTCACGTATTATCTGCAATTGCTGATAAGTTTCGTGTTGAAAATACGATAGATCTAAGTGCTTATGAGCAAAAACAAGTTTTTTTAGAAGGAACTGGCAGCATGGTTTTAGACAGAGTTCATAAAATTGCCTATGCCTGTTTGTCTCCCCGAACAGATCTAGATGTATTGAATGATTGGTGTAGCAAAGCGGGCTTTCGTCCGGTTGCATTTACTTCTGTTGATAGTAAAGGCGATCCCATCTATCATACCAACGTGATGATGTGCATTGCTGACCAATTTGCTGTTATTTGTCTGGATTCAATTCCTGATGAAAATGAAAGGCATAATGTCATTAAAACATTGCAGGATACCGAAAAAGAAATCATCGAAATCAGCTTCGATCAAATGAATCGTTTTGCCGGTAATATGCTACAAGTACAAAACACAAAAGGAGATCGTTATTTAGTGATGTCATCGCAAGCTTATAACAGCTTAACTGCTGAACAGATCAAGCGTATAGAAAACTATAATCCAATTTTACATTCTGATATAACGACGATTGAAACCAATGGTGGCGGCAGTGCCAGATGTATGATGGCAGAAGTTTTTTTAGCAGAAAAATAAGTGGGAATGAATAAGGATTCGCTGAATGAAATATTGTATGAACAATTAGAGAAACAGTTTTATGAAATACGGGATCGTATTGCTGTGCCGTTGTTCAAGAGATATGCGGATTATCTTGACTCATATCGCAGAGGCGAATTTATAGATCTCAACGGTGGCAATATTGAAGAAGAAATTGGAGATAAAGCTGCTGATATTACTGCTATTAATCCTTACATGCATTTTATTGATACGCATCCTTTGGATGAGTCAAAATGCATTGCCTATTTAAAAAAAGAACTAAACCTTTGCTTGTTTGATCCAGAAGTACAAGAGCAAATGATCGTATCTGGCGCAATGGAAATCGGCTATGATTGGTATTTTCATTATGATTCAGGTATTAATTTTTTTAAACAAGAACTGACTTTTCCAATTATAGCAGAGCCAAGATACTTATATCGGGAGCTTCCACCTGGACATTATACAGGCTTTGCAAAAGGTCCAGATTTTTCAGGTGTTTGGCCAGATTGTTCGGTTTTGATTGATGAGGCTGACGAAGAACATTCTTTATTACAATTGGGATACGAACTGATGAATTATTATCAATATCAATCTCGCTTATTTCTTCACAAGGCATTCAAAGAAATGGATACAGCAGGTGATTTTTCTGGCATAAAGAAAGACCCATTCCCTATTTATATTGCTGAGCATGACTGTGAAGAGATGACTTTATATGTCCTGTGATTTATATGCAATTCGCTTTTTGCATCCAGCAGTCAATCTGATCTGTCATCATATGCATTAAGAGACCAATCCCCAAAATTCTGAATCTGGTAAATAGCAGTATTATATATACCACAATCATATACCAGCTATGCAGAACATGAAATCCAATACTACAGCGGCACGGATCAAAAATGGGTGAAGCCAATACATGATCTACATCTACCAACATGGTCAGGAGAAAAATTACGGCTACTTTCCGCCATTGATTTCTAAAAAAAATATAGGCCACAATTATGGGTGCTATAAAGTGCAGGAAATAGTGGAGAGTAGATGTTAGTTCCATGTTATATTCCATCAATTACCATTCAGTATGATAAAATGCACCTGAAGTGTCATTCTTTTTTTGATACGTATGGGCACCAAAAAAATCCCTTTGTGCTTGTATGATATTTGCTGTTGAATGGATGGCACTAAGTGAATTAAAGTAATCTAAAGCAGCAACATGACAAGGAATCGGTAAATCATAGGCTAAAGAACTGATGCAAAAAGATTTCAAATCAGGCTTTAAAGACATTACCTCATGCTTCACCTCATTATTTTCAAAGAGCTCGTCATGTTCATGAAAAGCTACGATCATTTTTTCCATGAGGGCACTTCGGATAATACAGCCATTGGTCCATATACGCGCTATGTTCGAGAGATTTAAATTCCAATTGAACTCAAGTGAGGCCGCTTTCAATATTAAAAAACCTTGTTGATGATTGATGATTCTTGCTGCAGTGTAAGCAGCTTTGATTGTATTGATACTTAGCTCAGTGCTATTGCTATTTGCAATCGGTTGTTCTCTTAGATTACGCACTGATTCCTTGAGGGTTGATACATATCGTGCAAATAAAGCTCCGGTAATCATTCCGGCTGGTATTCCCAATTCAGAAGCAGCAATAGTAGCCCAGTTACCAGTACCTTTATTCCCTGCAACATCTAATATCAAATCAATCAAATAAGCATCTCCCTCTTTTTTTTGTAGAATATAAACAGTGCTTTCAAGTAAATAACTATGGAGTGCTCCCTGATTCCATTCATGAAATATATTAGCGATTTTGTTGGGTTCTAAGCCCTGAACATAACGCAAGTAAGCGTATATTTCAGCAATCAGTTGCATCTCGGCATATTCAATGCCATTATGGATCATTTTTACAAAATGACCGGAACCTTCGGGACCAATATATGCAGAACAAGGATTTCCATTTTTATCTTTTGCTGCAATGGAAAATAATAAATGCTCTATTTTTTGATAAGCTTCAAAAGAACCGGAAGGCATAATACTGGGTCCATTCAAAGCTCCTTTTTCGCCACCTGAAACACCGGTGCCGATAAAATTTATTTTCTGTTGTTCTAAATACGCAATGCGCTTTTTGGTATCATTATAATGGGAGTTACCTCCATCTATTAAGATATCACCTGCATCTAAATGGGGTAAGATTTCATCAATAAATACATCTGTTTCTTTTCCTGCCTTGATCATCATGAAAATGATCCGTGGTTTCGCTAATGAATGTACAAAAGATTGCAAATCCTCAAAACCTGAGGCACTCTGCAATTCAGGATGAACTTGAATGATTTTTTCTGCAACTTGCTCCTCACTACCCTTCACATAACGATTATAAAGTGAAAGTTGTATTCCGGTACGCGCCCAATTCCTAGCTAGACTTTTTCCCATCACACCTAATCCAACAATGCCTAGCGTAGATTTTTTTGTTTCCTGGATAATGGTATTGACCATAGTTTGTGGGTCTAATGATATATCAATCTTAATACTTTCTTTTGGAATTTCAAGAATATCAAACTGAGATTGTAAAAGACTAACAGGCATGTAATGATCTTTTCTATCAGCCATTCTTTGCTGGATCAACTCTTTTGATCCATTCAAGTAAATCCAAAAAATGGATGATTGAATATGTTCAGCAATGATCTCGCGATATTTGCTTTTTAATGCAGAACAAGCGATTACTGCAGATGTATTAGCAGCTAGTACTTTATTTGCGATGGCGTTGATACTTTTCAGCCATTCATACCGATCGTTATCATCAAGAGCCAAACCGGCTTTCATTTTTTCAATATTAGCTCTTGAGTGAAAATCGTCACCATCAAAAAATTGAATTCCAAGCCGGGTGGCTAACAATTGTCCAATAGTGGTTTTCCCACTCCCAGACACTCCCATCAAGACATAAATTTTAGCTTTTTGATGCATACATAACGGTACTTAAACAAATAAACTCAATACTAAAACACCGATTAACCCTACCACTGAAACAATGGTTTCCATCAGCGACCAGGATAAAAAAGTATCTTTTACTGAAACATTAAAATACTCTTTAAACATCCAGAAGCCGGTATCATTGACATGAGAACAGAAAATACTCCCTGAACCAATCGCTAAGATGATCAAGTTGGGATCTACATTCAAATCTGTTATTGCGGGTGCAATCATTCCAGCTGCAGTAAGACCCGCTACCGTTGCAGATCCAAGGCATAAACGTATCATCGCTGCAACAAGCCAAGCAAGAATAAGCGGGTGTATTTGGATAGCTTGTAGGAATACTGCTATTTCATTGCTTACTTGACTATCGATCAATATTTGTTTCAGTCCACCAGAAGCTCCTATGATTAAAATGATCGAAGCGATTTCACGGATTCCCAGATCATAAGTAGTCATAACTTTCTGTATTGACATACCCTGCCTCTTACCAAGCAGTATGGTAACAATTAGCAAAGAGAGTAACATCAAAATGGAAGGCTCATTGATAAAGTCATATACTTTTTCAATTACAGTATTTCCCTTGAAAACAATTGACACCAAAACAGTCACTAATAATAAAAAAACAGGCATTAAGGCAGATAGAATGCTGATACCTAATGACGGAGGATTTGTGATTTGAGCCGTTTCTTCGGAATATGGTTGCGTGTCAACTGGTTTGATTCGTTTTAATGACCTAGAAAAAATTGGACCTGCTACAATTACTGCGGGAATAGCAATGATGATCCCGTAAAAAAAAGTAGTAGAGATGCTAGCATTAAAAATTCCAATTAAGGCTGCTGGCGATGGATGAGGAGGCAACAAACTATGGGCTACAGACAGTGCCGCTAAAATGGGTATAGCAACGGGAACAACCGGAAGCTTGTATTTGTACACTAAGCTGAATATGATAGGAATCACTAAAACGAATCCTACATTATAAAACAAGGGAATGCCGATGATGAGTCCGGTCAGCATCATACCCCATGATAAATATTTTTGACCGCAAATGCTGAGGACTTTCTCAGCTATTACATTAGCGGCACCACTAGTGGCTACCAGTTTACCAATCATGGCACCTGAAGCGAGTGTGATGATAATTGATCCTAACATATCTCCTACCCCTTTCTGTAGAGATTTTGCAATACTTATAAAGGGCATCCCGAAGAGTATGCCAGCAATAATAGAAATAATTAGAAAAGAGATAAATGGAGATATTTTACATACAGATGTCAATACCGTAAGCCCGATGATAGCAAAGAGAAGTACAAGGAAAATCTGCATGTAATCACTTTATTGTTATAATAATTGCTTTTGAATCGTCACAAACATTAAGTGGTCTATAGGCTTACTAAATACTCTAGTCTGTGATAAGTACTCTTAAACAAGTGAAAGTTAATAATAAATTATAACCCATGGGTGAAGCATACATAACCAAGAATGGACAACTTTTTGGGGAAGCCTACACTTGGTCACCAGTAAAAAAGTTGGTTACTCATAAGGTTACCCAATATTACAGGTATGGGCACTAAAAAACCTCTGAAATACAGAGGTTTTAGTTCAATTAAATAATGAAGGCGGAGAGAGAGGGATTCGAACCCCCGGACCTTTGACAGTCAACGGTTTTCAAGACCGCCGCATTCGACCGCTCTGCCATCTCTCCGCGGCAAAAGTACGTTTTGGATGATATTTACCAAAAAAAATAGAGAAAGAAAGTATAAAAACTTTGAAAGCCTTGCTAGACAAGGACTATGGAATATAACCTTCAATAAAATTCGATTATGATACGGGTTTCTCTTCCAGCTTTTCTACAACTACTAAATCAGAGAGATCCACATGCATAGGCAGTAATCCAATTTGCACAATGGCTTTTTTGCCTCGGATTTCCTTTACTTCTCCAACTTGGTAGTTCTTCTTTAGCTTTACTAGTGATCCAATCACAATTTGCTGGTTGAGCTCTTTGTACTTTTGATCTACTTTTTTAGCAAGCTTATTGACAACAATCGTTTCTTTTTGCTTGAATAAAAGATTTTGGAGATTTTTAATGACTTCCTGTTTATTTTCTGATTTTTTCCAATCCAATACAATCTGTTTCAACTTACGCTCCATATCTTTTAAATATACCAGGCGATCTTCCGTGATCCGATTCTGTTGTTTTAATAGCTCAACCTGTTGACGGTGACGCTCTTTGTCCATCACCACTTCCATTTCTTTTTTCAAACGATCGTTTTCTCTCAGCAGTTTATGTAATTGCTTTTTCTCTTGTTCAAGCTGCTGTAAGTCTTGCTCGGTTCTATTTAATAATCGATCCAGTTTAAAATGATCTTCTTCTACCAGTTTACGCGCTCTATTGATAAGATGTTGAGGTAATCCAATTCGTTCAGCAATTGCAAACGTGTAGGAACTACCGGGCTTTCCCAATATCAATTTATACATGGGCTGAAGATTCACCTCATCAAACTGCATGGCGCCATTGATGATGCCTTTGGTATGATTGGCCATCACTTTTAAATTCAAATAGTGTGTTGTTACCACACCATAAGAATGTTTACGAGCTAACTCTTCCATGATCACTTCTGCAAATGCACCACCTAAATTAGGATCACTACCACTACCCAATTCATCAATGAAAAATAAAGTCTTACCATTGGCAGATTCAATGAAAGACTTCATATGCAGTAAATGACTGCTGTAAGTACTTAACTCAAATTCAAGATTTTGCGTATCTCCAATATGAATAAATAACTGTTTAAAAATACCCATCTGTGAATCAGGACTCACAGGTACCAATAATCCACTTTGTAACAAAAGCTGATTCAGCCCAATGGTCTTCATGGTAACCGTTTTACCACCTGCATTCGGACCACTAATCACCAGAATACGATTTTGTTCATCTAATGTTAGTGATACAGGTATGGTGGGCTTATTGGCAGCTTTGTTGTACAATAACAATAAAGGGTGGTAAGCATTAATCAAATGAACATGTGCTTTATCTGATAGCTCGGGTAATTGTCCGTTCATATCAATCGCCAACTTTGCTTTGGCGCGGATAAAATCATACTCACCGGATATCAATAAGTATTGAGAAAGCATAGGGGCATAAACAGATAAACGAACTGTTAGCTGTCTGAGTATGCGTTGAACTTCTTTTAACTCATCGTGCTCTAAGGCAAAAACAGTGTTATTTAAATCGATGGTTTCTTCAGGCTCAATAAAAGAAGTCTTCCTGCTATCGCTTTCCCCATGTAAAATGCCTTTGACTTGTCTTTTATGTTCTGAAAAAACAGCTACTACCCTTCTTCCATTGCTAAAACTTTCATCGATATCAGCAGTATAACCGGCTTTTGCCAATTTAGCGATTACTTTTTCAAACATCCTTCTCAGCTCATTTCTTTTCCGATACAAGTTCATGCGAATCTTCTGCAGATCTGGAGAAGCATTGTCTTTTACATTGCCCTGTTCGTCGATCACTTCATCAATCATTTCAATGATCGTCTTTTCATAATACACATCCTTAATCACTTGTGCCATGGCAGGGAAAGCCTGTCTCCTTTCTGTATCAAACCAGCGAAAGATATTAGCTGTGTTCTCAGATAATTTTCTGATTTGTAACCATTGTTCACCGGTGATCAATGCTCCCGGAATAGCCAATAAACGAAGCTCTTGTTGTAAGGGAAGGGTAAAGTCGTTCGGGAAATATTGTGCCTGTTGTAGAATCGACTTGAACTCAAATGTTTGTTGTAATTCCAGCCGAATATATTCTATGCGTGTATGAATCCTTAAATGAGCAGCTTTCTCACGTGCATGCAGGGTTTTACAGTGACTTTCCAATAAAGTTCTGACCTTATCAAATTCCAATTGTGTCAAAGCCGTTTCAGGATATAAACGCATAAGGCTGTGCTATAATTAAGGCGCAAAGGTAAAGGCGATCTTTGATCTTTGATTTTTTGATCTTTGATTTCTTGATTTGGTTGGGTAATGGTTAATAGCCAATGGCTAATTTAAAAAACAAAGCTGCCTGACGGCAGACAGAAATCAAGAAATCAAAGATCAAAAATCAAACCTTAACACCCCTTTTGTAAGGATACAACATTCAGCCTGTCTATTTGTTATTATGAGAACGCTTAATTTTATTAAAACGGGTTTTATGCGATTTATTCTTAGTGTGATGGTATGGGCAATTGTTTTTGCTTCTTGTGCACAGCAACCATCAAAAAAAGCAACAAATATGAATACAAAAGTGAATTACAGTGGTATTGTCACCGACACTGCCACATTTGGTGAAGGATGTTTTTGGTGTACAGAAGCTTTCTTTCAAAGACTGGAAGGCGTACTGGAAGTAGTGAGTGGATATGGGGGTGGTTTTGTTGAAAATCCAACTTACGAACAGGTTTGTGATAAAAATACCGGACATGTTGAATTGGCAAGAATTGTGTACGATCCTTCTAAAATTACTTATGATGAGCTTTTAGAGGTATTCTGGAAAACACATGATCCAACAACCCCTAATCAACAGGGAAACGATATTGGACCACAATATAGAAGTGTGGTTTATTATCACAATGACACACAAAAGCAAAAAGCAGAGCAATACAAGGCATTATTAGACAAAAGCGGTGCATGGGATAAACCTATTGTTACCACTATTGAACCATTCAAGAACTTTTATTTGGCTGAGAACTATCACCAAAACTATTATAACGACAACCCAAATCAGGGATATTGCCGATTTGTAATCAGACCTAAATTGGAGAAGTTTGAGAAGGTATTTAAAGACAAGTTGAAGAAACAATAGTTTTAGTAATAAATTTTCGCCACAGATTCGTCCGCCTAGGCGGATAAATCTGTGGCTTCTTTTTTACTTTTATTTAGCAGCCAACCCAGTAAAATCTGTATAAACTAGCTTTCTGCACCTTATTTTTACAGGAATCTATCAATAGTCAACAGACCCATGGGAAGTATTCGCAAACAAACCATCATTTCGAGTTTACTGGTTTATATTGGGTTTGCGATTGGATTTGTGAATCACTATATCTCCACTAAAAATGGTTCTTTCACACCCCAGCAGTTCGGACTAACACGTATCTTTTTTGATTTTGCTCAGAACATGATGGCTTTTGGTGCCTTGGGGGTAATTCCAGTTATCTATAAATTCTATCCTTATTATAAAGACAATCTCGAACAACGCAAGATCGATCTTATGAGTTGGGCGATGTTGGCATCCATCATTGGTTTCATTATTGTATTGGTAAGTGGATTTGTTTTCCAGCCATTTTTTGTAGAAAAATATCAGGAGAAATCACCACTAATTCTTGATTATTATTATTGGATGTTCCCTTTTGCTATGGGAATGTTGTTCTTTTCTGTTATTGAAGGGTTTAGTTGGGCTTTACAATTATCTGTGGTATCCAATTTTTTAAAAGAAACCCTGCTACGTGTCATTACAAGTATATTGATCGGTTTATTTTATTTCAAATGGATCAGCTTTAGCACGTTTATTTATCTATTTGCTTTTCAGTATTTGATTATTTTTTTATTCCTGTTTATTTATTTATTGCGGAGTGGTCATCTTCACTTTCATTTTAAAATCAGTCGGGTAACTCGAAAGTTCTGGAAGAAGATTGTTTCTATGCAAATATTGATCTATGGAGGCACTTTGATTGCGTCTCTTGCGGCAACCATTGATAGCTTTATAATTGCTGGCTTTCAGGGACTAACAGCGGTAGGTATCTTTGTATTTGCTCAATATACAGCAAACGTAATACAAGTTCCACAGAGAAGTATTCAGGCGGTTTCTTCGAGTTTTCTTTCGAGAGCTTGGAAGGATAAAAACTATGGAGAGATTCATCGTATTTATTCCAGATCTTGTATCAATCTCTTACTGATGGCACTGTTTCTGTTTGGAAACATATGGCTTAATGCTGAAGAAGGCATTAAAGCATTGAATATTCAGGATGACTATTTGAGTGGATTGAATGTCATTTTTATTTTAGGTATTGTAAGAATTATTGATGCGGGTACCGGATTAAATGCGATGGTGATTAACACTTCTACTTCGTGGCGGTTTGATTTCATCAGTGGTGTGGTTTTAATCGGTCTTCGTTTGCCACTTACTTATTTCATGATTAAACATTATGGAATTATTGGATCTGCCTATGCAGAATTGATAGCCTATACCACTTTTAATTTTATTCGATTTGAGTTTCTTCGACGAAAATTCAATATGCAGCCATTCTCTTTAAAAAATTTGTATTCAATAATCCTGGCTGTAGCTGCTTATTTTATTTGCCAACAAGCTTTTGGCAATCTTGGAGGTTGGATACAAATTATTTGCAATATAATTGTCTTTTCCTCTATTATGATTGCAGGCGTATTCCTCTTTAAACTCACTCCTGATGCCATGCAATTGTATGATGTGGTTAAGAAGAGATGGAGGGGGTGATGGGTACTGGGTACTGGGTACTGGGTACTGGGTACTGGGTACTGGGTACTGGGGAAAACTTGAACTAATGATTCTTATTGTGTGGGTACCATCTTTTTTTTAAAAATCTGACATCTGATATCTGCCATCACAATATCACATACTCACCCTTCCTATTCACAGATATCAGCGGGAGCTTTTTATTTTCTTCGAAGTAGTCATATACTTCTTTTAAACGAGTAGAAAATTTTTGGTATTCTTTATCTTCTTTACTGTTTCGATCCAGGTACTCTTGGCTTCTGTTGTTGCTGAAACGTACCGGATAGATATGTACAGGAATAAAATCTTGTCCCTGGTTGCGGGCATGTGATGCAAGTACATACAACTCTTCTATCTGATCGTTCTGTATCGGAATACAACCTACAGTGATGCAACTACCATGTATGTATATATCACTGCCCGGTTTGATAGAATCACTCAAAAACAAGTCAGAAGCATTTGGATAATTCAACCCCAATGATAAATGATACATGCTTTTAGGATTGAATTCATTGATATAATAAAATCCCTCAGGCACCTGATAATCACCTTCCATTCTTTTAGGTCCAAGTGTACCTGAAAGAGCACATATCTTATAGGTTTTGAATAGTTTATAAGGTTCTGCTGAAGTATTTCTTACCCATACTTCTAGTTGACTATCGTATTTAAAACTCCTGATATACACATCTTTCGCAGGCCATTGAAGTTTGGCTGTGGCGAATTGTTTTTTCAATGTGTCTTCTTTAGAACGAATGGCCTGCGCAACTCTAGGAAATACACGCTGATTTTCAATAAATCCCGATTGTCCATACAAGGATAATGTGGTCAATACTATTGAAAACAGAAACAGGGGGCGTATCATGGTCGCAAAATACTAAATGGTAAATAAGATACAGTTCAAGTGACTGTTAAATTGAAACGTCGCCAAGTTAGGATTATTGTATAAAAAACCGGAGCCTTTTAAAGACTCCGGTCTGAGATATATCTTCATATTATAAATTTCCTCTATCGGCTTGTTCTCTTTCAATTGCTTCAAAAAGTGCTTTAAAATTACCCTTCCCAAAACTTTTAGCCCCTTTTCTCTGAATGATTTCAAAGAAAAGCGTAGGTCTGTCTTCTACCGGTTTGGTAAAAATTTGTAATAAGTATCCTTCGTCATCTCGGTCTACCAGAATACCTAATTCACGCAATGGGTTCAGATCTTCATCAATATGCCCTACTCTATCGAGTAAATCATCATAATAAGTGGTTGGCACTTTCAAGAATTCAACACCTCTATTTTGAAGATCTGTAACTGTTTTAACAATATCGTTGGTTGCCAAAGCCACGTGCTGACATCCTTCGCCATTGTAAAACTCAAGGTATTCCTCTACCTGAGATTTCTTCTTTCCTTCAGCCGGTTCATTGATAGGAAATTTCACAAATCCATTTCCATTGCTCATGACTTTACTCATCAAAGCAGAATACTCTGTTGATATATCATTGTCATCAAAACTGAGGATATTTTTAAAACCCATGACATCTTCATAAAATTTCACCCATGGATTCATTTGATTCCATCCCACATTTCCTACACAATGATCTACGTACAATAAACCTGTCTCAGTTGGATTATAATGACTCAGCCATTTTCTATATCCAGGCAAAAAAGCTCCGCTATAATTTTCTCTTTCAATAAACAGATGTACGGTATCTCCATAGGTGTGAATACCACTAATAACCACTTCCCCAAACTCATCGGTTAAACGTTGTGGCTCCATATAACTTTTACCACCACGTTCTGTGGTTTGTTTCCATGCATCGGTAGCATCTTTTACTTTCAAAGCCAATACTTTTACACCATCACCATGTTTGTATACATGATCTGCAATTGGATTTTCTGTACGTAATGCTGTGGTGAATACAAAAGTTAGTTTGTTCTGTCTTACCGCATAACTAGCACGGTCTTTCACACCGGTCTCTGGACCTGCATAAGCCAAACTTTGAAACCCAAAAGCGGTTTTATAAAAATGTGCTGCCTGCTTGGCATTACCCACATAAAATTCAACATAATCAGTTCCCAATAAGGGTAAAAAATCAACAGTTGTAGACTGTACCGTAGAAGTAGCAATCGATTCCATACAATATGTTTAAAGGATGAATGAAAAAAGAAAAATATCTGCTCAGTTAAGTATATTAACAAGCATCCATCGCCAACGCTTCCATCAGCAAACAATAGCAACTACGCTTATCGCCAAATACTTTATGTGGATAATCTGGAAGCATGATTCAAAATTAAGGATTTTAGTGATAGGTGGCGGGTTCTAGGTGCTAGGTACTAGTTACTGGGTACTGGGATTTGTACGCTTTAATTTTATTTAAAAAATAACCTAGTACCTAGCACCTAGCACCCAGTACCCATATCCCCTTATCTTCGCAAATATGAAAGCAGGAATTCTTGGAGGCGGTCAGTTAGGCCGTATGCTATTGCAGGCAGCAGCCAATTATACAGTAGAAACATGGGTCATGGAAAATGATCCGGATTGTCCGGCAGCACATCTTTGTCACCATTTTGTGCAAGGAGATATCAATGATTTTGACGCCGTATATGCATTTGGAAAAGGACTTGATGTGCTTACCATTGAAATTGAGTCTGTGAATGTTGATGCGTTGGAAAAACTTGAATCAGAAGGGGTAAAAGTATATCCCAAACCATCCGCTATCAGAACGATCAAGAATAAGATTCTGCAGAAACAATTTTATGCAACGAATGATATACCTACTTCCTCATTCGTTATTACAGATAACCTAAGCGATTTAAATAATCATACTTCATTTTTACCAGCAGTACACAAAATTGGACAAGGCGGATATGATGGAAAAGGTGTTCAGATCATTCGTGATGAGAAAGACATTGAGAAAGGATTTGATGCCCCTTCAGTACTTGAAAAAATGGTACCTATCCATAAAGAGATCGCCATGATTGTTGCTATGAATGAAAAAGGAGAAACGGCTTTATACCCTCCTGCTGAAATGGTATTTGATCCAGTTTTGAATTTATTGGATTATCAGTTGAGCCCAGCCACACTTCCTGAAAAAGTGTTCTGGAAAGCAGAAGCCATCGCATTACGTGTTGTGAAAGCATTGAATAGTCCAGGTTTATTTGCAGTTGAATTGTTTGTAGATAAAAACGAAGAGGTTTTAGTCAACGAAACAGCCCCTCGTGTTCATAACAGCGGTCACCATACGATTGAAGCAAATTATTCAAGTCAATATGATATGTTATGGCGTATTATGTTGGGCTATCCTTTAGGTAATACAGATGCAATTCTTCCTTCAGCCATTGTAAACTTGCTAGGTGCAGAAGGACATTCAGGTGATGCAGTATATGATAACCTGGATGAAGTTTTAAAAATGGATAATGTTTTTGTACATCTCTACGGAAAAAAACAAACCAAGCCGGGAAGAAAAATGGGACATGTCACCATCATGCACAAAGACTACCAAGACCTCACGCACAAGGCTAATAAAATTAAACATCTGTTGAAAGTCGTTAGTAAGTAATGTGAGATGGCAGATGGCAGATGTCAGATTTGATTTTAATTAGAAACAAATCTGACATCTGCCATCTGACATCCTCAATCCCTACCCCTTTTTCACATTCAAAGGTCGGAGAAAACCGATACCAATGAGGCTTTTGGTTTGTAATCCGGGTGATGTTTTATTCGGTCCGAACAAACGAACATCATCGTCATAAATTAAATCAAGACTATAGGTAGCGGAGAAAAATTTATTGATCTTGAAAGAAAATAGATTAGTCATAAAGAAATCAATATTCTGCGCTCTGTTGTTATAGTTCGAGAACATATCCAACCTTCCCTTATACGTTACATTTTTCGCAATTGTATTGTTATAATTGACTGTTGCAAAAGTACCGATCTCATTAACGGAGGTTTTTCCTGCGGGTACACCATATTTTCCTAAAGTTGACAATTTATTATTGGCTACAACCGTCCATCGGGATGTTAGTGGTGAAACGAATACCGAAAGTTTATCAGAGGGTTTATAATCAAATCCGACAGAAAGGATGATATATGCTGGTGATAAAAATGAAGAAGAGAAACTGGGTACACCACCAGAAAAAGTATAACCATCAAACCACTGAGAACGGAAATTGAATAGACTGGATAGAAATATTTTTCCAGTGCTATCCATCTTGTAACCGTATTTACTGAGAAAGTCGAAACGGTCATCATTTTTTCTTCCTCCTAAGCTG
>VFQN01004649.1_pt1 | contig 17896 bp, 12 predicted proteins | sample 3512371 | NCBI WGS metagenome assembly VFQN01 (sample SAMN10412370, study PRJNA504923) | tailings metagenome | isolation source: Replicate 2 from Balatoc abandoned mine | place: Philippines: Itogon, Benguet | collected 2017-08-28 | reverse complement strand
GTGGCGTTATAGTCGCTGTACCGCGGCGGCAGAGACTCGACAGCTCCCAGATCTGCCGGAAAAACCCCCGGCGCCAGTTCAACCGGCTTGCCGTCCTGGCCAATCAGGCGACTGATCACCACCGCATACTCCCCAGCGGGAGCGCCTTCCGGACCACGTGGATGTTTAAGGCTGAAACGACCATTCTCATCGGTTGTTCCCGTACACTCCACCCCCCGGGTTTCACCGCGAGGCAGGAAGATGACCGATGCAGACGCCAATGGTTTGCCGTTTAGCATCACAACGCCTGCTGCCGGGACTGTTGCCGGGATGTCAACCGCTGAGCCACTGTTGCCACAACCTGCAAGACATGAACACACAGAAATAATGAGGCTTGCCAGCAGTCTCGTTGTCATGGATTTCGTCAAGGTGGCCTCGGAAAACAATTGTGGAGTTTTTTAAGCCAAATAGATTCGACAGCTCGGGATTTGATAACTCACCCGAGCCATTACATTCCAGAACTCTGATCACAAAAACGGTCGCACAGGGTGACAGGAGTTGCCGGCATAAAACCAGCTACACTCCCGTCAACCTGAAGGCCCGAAGTGAATCAGAATTCGCCCACCACACTTCCATCGGCCATATAGCTCAGGCGCTGCCGGGTGGTCGAATCGATGTTTTCGGAGAGGAACCGGACAGAACCATCGGCCATCAGAATCTGGATACCACCGGTATGCAGGCTGCCAGGACGAGCCCAACTGCCGAGTTGACCAACCACAGGAGTCGGCAGAGTCGACCAGGTCCAGTTGTTGATAACATTCCCTGCCAGGTCTACCCCCGGCATTACCCAGCCGCGATAGCCCCAGGCCGGAGTGCGACCGTTCGCAACACGCAAAGTAGTTTCCGCCATCGCGATGGTATTGCTGGTACCGTCCAGCACATCTCCGATGCGACAGCGACTGTTTTCGCCGAACATCCGCCGGGTCGTCATCGCGGAAGCCGACCACGTTTCACACGTGCTGTAATACCAGGGAAGAACCACAAAATCGTAACAGGTTTTCGCGCCGCCGGTCCCTGTATTCGTTGCAGAAATCCCGTAGTTGGAGGTTGTATCTGCCAACAACACGGGACCGGGGTCTGAGGGGCAGAGAAATGCAGCAACTGGCCTTTTTACAGCGGCTGCATTACCGACTGTCGTGGGATCATTTGTCGCTGTTCCAGCCACCGTCGATGATGGAAAGGTGGAAAAAGCAACACTGAAGTTCATTGTGTTATAAAGCGGGCCCTGATCAAGACCTGGCAGCAGGAACGACAGGCCGTTCGTGTTCAATAACGGTGTGGAACAGCGGCCGACCGATGACGGCGGAAACGTCTGGGCCTGATCGTGATAGTTGTGGAGGGCGAGGCCCAGCTGTTTGAGGTTGTTCTTGCACTGGGTGCGACGGGCGGCTTCACGGGCCTGTTGCACGGCCGGCAGCAGCAAGGCGATCAGAATGGCGATGATCGCAATCACGACCAGAAGTTCGATGAGTGTAAATCCACGACGACGCATGCCAGGAATCCTTGCCAGAAGTTCAGCGAGAGAAAAATCAAAAGGAATCAAATCAGGCCGAAATCCGAATCCCGGTGGATGTGATGTCCACTGAAGGATGCGGCAGCCGAGAGACTTAAGAAATGATTTCTATTGAAATCGCATTTCCTGCGCCGAAGGCAGTAAATCTACCTAAGAATGTTTACTGCCAGTGTCCTTACCAGCAATTTCAGGCATCTTTTAGAGAGAACTCGCACAGCGGCCGGTGATCGGGAAAGCCCGGCAGAGCGTGATCTCGCGGCCTGAGACGCTTTTATTTATGGCACTGGATGCGCATTTATGCGGCACCCGGTCATCAGGCGGCCGCAGCATTCGAAGGGCAAATGCAGGCGGCGAAATGAAAACCCCCTTGCAGAACAAGCGTTACGCCAGTTCAGCAAGGGGGATGGTAAAACCCGCAGATGCCACGCCGTCGCGATGATGCTGCTGCCAGAATCGCCGGCGCCGGAGCGGGCCTCAGTCAATCACTGACGCCTTCAGGGCCCGGACGAATTCCCGCATCATCGGGGTGTTATCGTGCCAGGTGCGACCACTGATCAGGTTGCCATCGATATGCACAGGGGTATCTACGTAGTGGCCCCCGAAGGATGTGATATCGAGCGCACACTTGGCGACGGTCGTCAGGGTGCGGCCGGTCAGACAGCCGGCAGCTGCGGCAATTTCCACCCCGTGACACACCACGCACACCGGTTTCCCGGCTTCAAAGAAATGCCGGGTGGTCCGCAAAAGATCCTGATCGTAGCGGATGTATTCCGGCGCCCGGCCGCCGGAGAGGAACAGTCCGGCATACTCTTCCGGATTGACGTCGCGGAAGGCGACGGTCGCCTGAATGTGGTAGGCCGGCTGTTCGCGGGTAATGTCCCACGGAATGGAGTCGTTCGGCGGAATTTCATGCATCACGCCGTGATACTTCCGGGCTTCGGGACCGGAGATGACCACTTCAAAGCCGTCCTCAGGCAGCCGGAAGTAGGGATAGAGCGTATCCAGCACTTCCGTGGCATCACCGATCGGCATCAAGACCTTGTAAGACATGGGAGAAAATCCGCAGGGAGAATTCGGGACGGTCAATCAGGGAATACGAGCAAACCCGTTCAGACGGCTTCGATTTCCGCCGGAGCAATGATGTTGGCTGCGGTGGCAGACCCGGTAAATGTCGGGAGGTCGCATCTACTGGCCTCCCAGCCGTGATGTCGCAGATAACCCTGACGGGTGCAGCTGCCGGAAATGGCACCGGTCAACCGGAGCCGACCCGTGTCCACATTGTCGGGGACTGAAATCGGGGTATCTTCCGGCTCGGTCCGGATGGGTTGAATTCCGAACAGCCGGTCGAGCAGTTTACCCGCATCCCGATGGACTTCGCGGGCAGCAGCTCCGATCAGTGCATCGGGATGGCCGGAAAGATCTTCTTTCAGAAAATCGACCAGCCGTGATTCACGTTGCAAGGCGGACAACAAGGTAATCGCTGGATTTTGTACAGGTGGCGCGGGCGCTGCCGGTGCGGCCGGGGGTACCGGAAGACTTGCCGGCTGAGCCGGGACAGGTTCCTTGCCGGACAGCAATTGTTCGACTTTCCCTGCAGTTCCGGCATCGGACAACGTCCTGAAAAAGATGCGAAAGGCTGCAGAAACACGACCCATGTTGTCCAATCCTCGCTCGAAATTCAGGGAGACAGCGTACCGTCGGCGTGCGCAATTCCTCAGCGGGCGCAACGATGCCGCAGCAGGCAGTAGCGCCCGGCACCGCTGAAAAGTCAACCCGGGCGGCGCAGGAACTTCGCAGGAATATCTCGACACCCGTACCGATCCGGCGGAACGTGTCCCGCCGGTAGCGTTTTCGCAACCTGCCGGACCAGTCCCGAATTTTTATCAGGATCAGGTTTTTCGGCCCGAAGATCTGCCTATTGCGAACAAAAGCATATAAAATCGTGGTTCTACGGTCTCGGCAGACAGTGAGGAAGACTCAGCGAGTCAGAAGAAGCCTCAAGTTGCCGAATTTCAGCACAGGGCCGATTGGCAGGGATTGAAGCCAACCATAACAGCAGGGTCAGACCGCCTCGCTTTATGGATCTCAGGGGATGCATTACCGTCTCGGGAATTCGCAACGAACTGCTGATCCGTTTCAGACAGTCAGGTCGCGAATTGATCCGAATTGGTGGGAATTCGAGCAGGTATGAGTGGTTACTACTTTCTGACGGGTGCGACAGGACTGCTGGGAAATTATTTGCTGCGGGATCTGCTACGCGCAGGCCGGCAAGTCGCAGTGCTCGTCAGATCCAGCCGACGCATGACCGCCCGACAGCGGATCGAAAATCTCCTGGCAAAGTGGGACGCCGAGTCTGCGGAGCCGCTGTCCCGCCCGGTCGTTCTGGAGGGCGACATCACCCAGCCCGACCTTGGACTGGACGCCAATGACCTGCGCTGGGTCTCGGAATACTGCACCGCAATCATTCATAACGCCGCCAGCCTGACCTTCCAGGCGACCAGCAAACAGGGAGAACCGTACCGCTCCAACATCCAGGGGACGCAGAATGTTCTGGATCTGGCCCGGCATGCGGGTATTCGCGAATTCCATCACGTTTCAACGGCTTATGTCGCCGGACTGCGTAGCGGGAAAATCCTCGAATCCGACGTCGACGTCGGCCAGCAACTCGGCAACGATTACGAAATCAGCAAGCTGGCCGCGGAAAAGCTGGTCAGGTTAGCCGATTTCATCAATCCGCCGACGATCTATCGTCCCGGAATTATTATCGGCGACAGTGAAACCGGCTTCACCACCACCTATCACGGTTTCTATGCGGCATTGCAGCTGGCTCATACGCTGGCCCAGACATTCCAGCGTGAAGATGCTGCAGAAGATGGAGTGAAACCCGAGGTCGCCTCCGACGTTCAACTGAACCTGAACGGCGATGAAACCAAGCATCTGGTGCCGGTGGACTGGGTTTCGGCCGCAATGGCTTACGTCATTACGCACCCCGAACACCACGCAAATACCTATCATCTGACGCCTCAGCAACCGATTACGACCCTGGTCATTCGCGACGTGCTGGAAGAGGCAATCGGTCTGTACGGTGCCACACTCGCCGGCGCCGATTACGTACCACGACAGGATAATGAAGCGGAAGCGCTCTTCCACGAACATATCCGGATCTACAACTCCTACTGGAGAATGGACCCGGAGTTCGATTGTTCCAATATTCAGAAGGCTGCTCCCCACCTTCCCTGCCCGGCTGTGGATTACGAATTGCTGCTCAGGCTGTCCAGGGTTGTGATTGCAGAAAATTTCCCGGGCCCCGCCAAGAAAGCTGCCACACTCGATGGCGATGCCGGCGCCTTTATCCAGCCCTGGACCGAAACCGCAACGACCTCCCCGGGCGAACGGTTGATCGGGCTGGATATTCGCGGAGCCGGCGGCGGACAATGGCAACTGGTTGTGGACGATGGACAGCTCGTGGCCGTCGAACCCGGTCTGCATGCGGAACGATCCGGTGTGATCCAGACCGATGTCGGCACCTTCATCAGTGCGATGCAGGGAGAGGTTAGCTGGAATGCGGCCCTCGCATCCGGGGCCATCACGCTCAGCGGTCAGTCGCTGCCAACCGGCGATCTGGTCGGACTGCTGGATCAACTCACGATCGCTCCGGGAACTTCCGGAGCAGCGTTGTCAGAACCGGTCACAGTCGGCGACGAGTGAACCTGCTGCCGCAAGGCAGCGACCTCAGGACGCAGCAAGCCGGCAGATCACTGGATCTGCCGGCTTTTTTCATACATAGAAAGTGGCATCCTCAGCCGTCAGGGCAGGAAATTGCGGTCCGCAATCCCGGCAGAATAGTCTGTGCAGAATAGTCTGTCAGATCTGCGAACCGGAATCGGTCTGGCTGGCGGGTCGCGGCATCCGGGTAGAATCCCGTAGCCAGCCGCGGCGGTAAAAATAAGCCAGAAAACTGCAGCCGATGGTCGCCATCACTCCCAGCGATATCAGGTAGCCCCACCGCCAGTGCAACTCTGGCATATTGTCAAAATTCATGCCGTACACACCCGCAATGAAGGTCATGGGCAGGAAGATCGTCGAGATGATCGTCAGCACCCGCATGATTTCGTTGGTGCGGTTATTGACTTTGGAATACAGGAAATCACGCAGGTCGGAACAGCTTTCCCGATAGATTTCCAGGATGTCGATGATTTGCACCATGTGGTCGTAACAGTCGCGGAAATACAGTTCCGCTTCCTGATGGATGTGACGCCGGCCGCCCCGCAGCAGGGTCTGCAGGGCATCGCGATGCGGCCAGACGACGCGTCGCAGATACAGCAGGTCGCTGCGCAGGTGATGCAACTCCATAAGACGGGGACCGATCTGGCGGATGTCGGTTTCCTCATCCAGCTGATCGAGTTGTTCGCCGTACCGCTCCATGACCGGGAAGTAGCCTTCCACTACAGCGTCGACCAGCTCGTAAAGCAGATAGTCGGTCCCCTTGTCACGAATCCGTCCGCTCTTCAGCCGGATTCGCTGTCGAACCGGCTCCAGCGAATCGCCGTCCCGGTCTTCCTGGAAGGTCAGCACCACGTCGCTACCGACAAACAGGCTGAGCTGTTCGCTCTCCAGCGGCGGACCGTCCAGCATACGCACGACGAAATACAACATTTCGCCATAGTCGTCGCACTTGGCGCGCTGATGGGTATTGACGACATCCTCAAGGGCCAGCGGATGCAGACCGAACATCTGGCCCAGTTCGCGGATGAGATCCGCATTCCCGAGACCATCGACATTAATCCAGACGACAGGAAAACGGCCGCGCCACTGCTGGATCTCTGCGACCCGCTGGATTTCGCGTTCTTCAAACGCCTGCGGACCGTAGGCGATTACCGTCATCCGGGGCTGCGGCGCCTGGGGATCGACGATAATGGTGCCTGGAATGGCATGCGGCTGCACCGGCCGGCGAACCGACCGGTGCTTGCTCATCCAGCGTCTTCCCCGTCTGGTCATGCAGCGAAACCTCGATCATGGATTCAGCACGCTATCACCGGTCACAGGGAACTCACTGCCCCGCCTACTTGCCGGCTTTCGCCGGTTCCTTGATCAGCAGTTCCGGCCGGGTCAGATTGAGATAGTGTCCATGATCGGCAGTAACGATCAGGATGGAATCTTCCCAGTTGCTGTGAGCATCGACCCAGTCGGTAATTACCTTCACGGCGGCGTCGCCGCTGATCACCGCTCCGATCGAGTTGTCGATGTTGTTGTCGTGATTGGCCCAGTCAACATCACCGGGTTCCACCATCAGCCAGAAACGGTCCCGGGGCTGCATGAAAGCGAGAGCTGCCTGCGTCATCTCGGCCAGGGTTGGATTCTCGTCGAGATCAGCCTTGGTATAAGTCTCTGCCTTGTTGCTGCGACCGCTGGCCGGCTGAAAGTCGCCATCCGCTGTCTGGAACGGGAGATGCCCCTTGTAAGCGCCCACGCCGTAAAACCCGAACAGGCGATGATGTTCTGCTGCAGCTGCTTCGGCCGCTTTCAGCAAGGCTGCGGCACCATCCACACCAGCGGTGCGCACGGACGTCACATACTTCCCGCCATTTTTGACGTCGATCGCCTTCAGGTCGTCAGCCGTCAGATAGACGTTCCCCGGGACAAAATTTTTGCCACCGCCGCTGTCACGACTGCGGTCATCCCCGAAGCCGCCGCCAATCAGCAGGTCGAGCCCTGGCAAGGGATCTTCGGGATGGCTGATCGATTTAAGGCCCAGCAAGTCGCGCGTCAGATCCTGATAGTCATCTCGATGCACATTATGCGCGTACGACGCAGCCGGGGTCGCATGGCTGATGGGCACGCTGGAGACAGCGCCCACAGCATAGCCCTGCTCCTGGGCCAGATGGGCAATCGTAACGACCGGGTTTCCTGCATAGTCGACGTTGACGGCCCCATTATAGGACTTGATCCCCGTCGTCATGCTGCTGGCAGAGCAGGAGGAATCGGTGTAGGCGTGCAGAAACTTGTTGTCTGCCGGTTCCGAGATGGGATAACCGAAGTCAGGAGCAACGCCCCACGGTGTCTTGCCCGCTGCTTCCACCGCATAGCCGCCAGGCAGAGTGCCTCCGGGGTTCTTGACCGTCTGCGTATTCACATCCGGCTTCGTGCCGTTGTTGTGCGGCGCCGTGACGAAGTAACCGAATTCCGTGGTGTCCCCTGCGGTGTAGTCCAGAAAATGCAGGCCGGTCCCACGCCCTTCCGTGTACGCAATCTCGCCGTTTTTCACCATCGCGGCCATCTGCGTCGTCTGCCAGTCCATTCCATCGAAAATCACAAGGAAGATATGTTTCTTGCCAGCCTTCAGCGCTGCCTGCTGGATGTCAAAGACATTGGTCTGATCGCAGTATTCAGCCTCCGGATTCACAGTGTCGGTAGGCACCCGGCCGTACAGCCGCTGCAATCCCTCGGCATCCCGATAGACGCTGTGTTCTCCCTGATACGACGACAGGGCAATGCCTGCGCCCCCCTGTCGCGTGCCGAAGGTGTACACCGGAATCAGCCGGTTGGAGTGTGACGACCAGCCCTTGTAATTGCCCGGCTTCGTTCCCCAGTGACCGAAATCGGCCTTCCCGTCATAAACAGCCCGGTTCTGCAGATCCCGAATGCGATTCCCGGTCGGCTCCGGTTCTGCGGCGCAGCCCACCGCGGTCACCAACAGTCCGGCAATGGCACACCATTCCCTGATCATCCACCTGCTTGTTCGATCCATGAGAACCCCGTCATCATTAGACAAATTCACTGCTGGCACGATCGCCTGAATTCGAGAGCCTGAAGTTTAACAGAATCGGCAGGCAGCCAGCGACCGTTCCGCGCCCTTCCTCGCCGGCAGTTCGACCCGGAATCCGGCTTGATGCGGATTGTCGCTGCGTCCTGCAGGACGTATTGTGGAAATTTGATTCGTTCATTTCGCTCAGGCAGGACAGCAGATTTCATCCTGGAGTTGAGGCATGCCTGTTCCCTTGTTGTATCGCGGCTTGCTGTTCAGCGGCCTGTCTCTAGGCTCGCTGACAATCACGTCAGCTGACGACTGGCCCCGCTGGCGCGGTGTCCGCGGCGATGGCATCAGTCAGGAAACCGCACTACCGCTACACTGGAACGGGTTGACCGGCGCAGGCGTGGCGTGGAAGACTGCAATTCCCGGTGTCGGACACTCGTCCCCCATCGTGTCGCACGGTCTCGTGCTGATTACGACTTGCCTGGAAGAGAACGGCGAGCGGCAGTTGCTGGCGATCGATCAGCAGACCGGAGCAGTTCGCTGGCAGCGGCAGGTGCTGCAAGCCGATCTGGAGAAACGTCACAAGCTGAACAGCCGGGCGTCCGGCACACCCGTCGCTGACGGCGAGCGGATTTACGTCAGCTTCCTCGATCCCGATTTCTCCAGCGACAATGAACGCACCCCCGGCGACATGGTGATCGCCGCCTTCAACTACGACGGCGAACCGCAATGGACCGTCCGTCCCGGCCGGTTTGCCAGCACACATGGGTTCTGCTCATCGCCGATCGTGTTCGAGGACTTGCTGATCGTCAACGGCGACCACGATGGCGATTCCTACATCGTCGCCCTGGATAAACACTCGGGGGACGTGCGCTGGAAATTCGCCCGACAGTACAAGACTCGCAGCTACGTCACCCCGATCATTCGCGAACTGGACGGCCGCACGCAGTTACTGCTGTCGGGCAGCAAAAGCGTGGTCAGTCTCGATCCGCGCACCGGCACGCCGCACTGGGAGATGGATGGACCGACCGAACAGTTCGTCGCTTCCCTGGTGGATAACGGGGAATTCGTCTTCCTGACCGCCGGCTTCCCGGATCGGCATATCCTGGCGATTCGTCCCGATGGCACCGGCAAGGTTGGCGAAGAACAGATCGTCTGGCGATCCCGGAAGAACTGCTCGTACGTCCCCTCACCCATTGTCGTGGGAGACTACTTCCTCGTAGCTGCCGACGACGGCATCGCCAGCTGCTATCTGGCCAAAACCGGAGAGCGTGTCTGGGTCGAGCGGATGGCCCCGCACTACAGTGCCTCACTCACGTCCGGCATGGGGCTCGTTTATTTCCTGGCCGATGATGGCGTGACGAAAATCGTCCGGCCTGGAGCGAAATACGACATGGTCGCGGAGAACGAACTCGGCGAAGCCTGCTATGCATCACCCGCGATTTCCGGTGGCACGATCTTCATCCGCGGGGAATCACACCTGTTCGCAATTCGCGGAACACAGAAGTAACGCGCGATGAATGCAGGAAGCCCGGGGAAGGCGTTCCCCCGGGCTTCTGAACTTGCACGATCATTCAGATTCCCGCGCTAGTACGGCAGGAACCGGCGATTGAAGCGGCGTTCGTATTCCGTCATCTGGTCGGCGCGGCTGTCGTACATCGCCTTCAGTGGATAGTCGGCCGGCGGACGCTCGCCACTCAGCTTGTAAGCATACTGCCAGATCATCACGGCGTTGATGCCGTCCTCGACGAGGTCTTCTTCGACATCCAGTTCCGGATACTTCTTGAAGATCCCTTCGAGCAGCGTCATCACGCGTTCTGCGTATTCGCGAGCCTTGTCCAGATTCTGCTTGCGATATTCTTCCATCGCGGCAAACAGCAACCAGTGAGCTTCCGCGGTTTCCGGTTCGGCTTCGCAGAGGGTGCGGGTTCGCCAGTAGCGGTAGTTCGTCATGTTCTGATAGGCAGTGACCGCCTGCATCAGCACACGTTGTTCTTCAGGAGTCTTGGCGAGATCCTTGATCTCGTCCTCGCTCATTTCCATCCGGATCGTGACGATGTTGCCACGATAATCGACCGTGTACAGTTCCTGCCCGTATTTCTGCGTCCAGTCCTGGAACCCTTGTTCCCACGCGGCGCGATTCTGCTCCCGCAGCTGATCGCGGACCTGGACCTGCAGGGCTTCCTGTTCGCTCTCACTCAGTTTCCGGCCGGCTGCCTGGCGATCATACTCTTCGTTGAAACCGAATTTCTGCAGAGCCGAGGCATAGTCCAGCTGGGATCTTGCGGGGTACGAACGGAAGATCGAACGATCCATGATCGTCTGCCGGTTGCCCTGGCCTTCCACGTCGTTGGCTTTGGCAAACCAGTCCTTCGCAACGAGGTAGTTGTCTTCGTCACGCTCGTTCCATTGCGGATCGACGCCACCCTTGAACTCCGGATCGGGATCTGCCCGGAAGTAACGACGGAAATAACGGGCTTCGTCGGACAGGCCGATCTTCGGGCCATAAATCCGGCCGGTGTGCCAGTGCAGGTCCGAAGAGTTGCGATTGCGCGAGACGCCGTTCTGCAAGAACTTGCCGCCTTCCTTCACCCAGAAGTAGCGGTCGGGAACGGCATCCCATTCGGCAGAGACGTTGTAGGCCAGGTTCCAGCCGTTGTACTCCCAGACCTTCACGAAGTGCGGCTGCAGACGGATGATCGATTCCGTCGTGGCCCGCATCGCGGCCCAGTCCTTGTGGTTCTTCTGTTCGTCGGCTTGCACCCACAGGATGTTCGCGGCGACGCCGCGGAGACCCAACAGGACCAGGTTCATCGCAGCACCGGAAGGATCGATATCCCCCAGGCTGCTCTCGCCCAGATCCAGCTTCGTCCGCAAGTCGGAGATCATCCCCGCGTTGCGTCCGGAGGAATCGCCCGGCATTCCCAGACGAATGATGGGAATCAGCAGCAGCAGAATGCCGCCGAGATACATGAACTTGCGTTGTTGCGAAGTGAACTGGTTCATTTCGCCTCCAGTTCGCGATTGCGAAGACAGAAACATCCCAGCAGCACGCAGGGGATGAAATAACCGAGCATGATCACAACCCCGGGAAGCACCGCGTTGTTGAAGCTGACGTCAAATCCCTTGGCGAGATATTTCAGCGAGTGATCAAAGAAACTGAAGTCGGGAATCACGTTGTAGAACAGCCACATCAGGCCGACCATCGACTGGTCGATTGCCTTCATGATGGTGGTCGCCGGGCCTTGCGGCAATTCCGTGACCGGGTTCATGTGATAGAGCAGGCGATAGATCGACTCGAACGTCCCGCCGCCCTGTTCCTGATTTGTGACCAGCCGGGCCATGAATTCCCGGGCCGACTGACCAATGATCAGCAGACAGGCCGTCAGCATCGTGGCAACCGGTCCCTTCACAAAGGTACTGGCTGTCACGCCCAGAATGATCACGAGCAGCATCATCATTTCGACGCCGAAGATCGCTTTCAGATATCCGACTTCAAACGACCGGTCTGGCATCCGGATGAACAGGTGCGGCCGGGCCATCCCCAGATACTGACCGGGGTCCACGCAGGACACCTCTACCTGCAAGCTGCCTGCAGGGAAGATAACCTGCTTTGTCTCAGGGTCCACCACGGCCTGTTTGGAAACCAGGTCATCGATCAGGTCGTAAGCCTTCTTTTCGTCGTCCTTCTTTGCCGGATCGCTCTGGGCGGCTTCTGCCACCCGTGGCAGGGCTCGTGGCAACAGGTCGGTCCGTCCACGGAACTCGCTGACCGTCTTGAGCGACGTTGGCACCCGCAGGCCGGTTTCCGGATTTACCAGGACGCACTGGTAATACAGGCTGCGCCGCATGTCGCCCTTGTGACTGCGGAACGCCTGGAATTGATTCTCCAGCCGCAGGTTACCTTCCTTGTCCAGCGAATTCTCGTCGATTCCGCTGAACGTCCAGATGGCCCGGGCCTTGGTCGCGCCTTCGATGTAGCTGTAGAACTCCCAGATATCGCCGACATTAATCCCTGCCGTCGTCGGATTGCCATCGCGATCCACGAACGACAGCGTGCCGAACACCGGTTGGCGGCAAGTGAGTTGCTTCTGGGCTTCTTCCGGCAGCTGACGCCGAATCCAGCCCCAGCCCACGCCGGCCATCACGACCAGAATGATCGTACCGACGACTGAAAAGCCGAGCATTCTTCCCAGCACCACTTCCAGTCGCCGGGCGGGCTTGGTCACAACTGTGTGCAGCGATCGCTGCTTGATATCTTCCGGCAGCCCCCAGCAAGACAGCAGCAGCATCACCAGCAAGAGCAACCAGCTGATCGCCTTGAGGACGAAGGTCACATAAACTTCGACCTGATACTCGGGAGCCAGCGATGAGGCGGACAGGAACCAGCCGGCGAACATGAACAGGATCGCGAACACGACGAAGACCAGCAGGGCCTTGCGGCGAATGGCTTCGCGGAACGTCAGCAGGCCGAGGGCGTAAATGCGACGGGGCGAGATCGATACAATATCGGTGGCGATGCCCGCGACTTCCTGAGCCCAGGCACCCACACCTTTCCCACCCCGCGACACCAGGCAGTAGAACAGCGAAATCGCTGCCAGAATCGCGGCCGACGCCCCGCACACCACCAGCCAGCTGAGGAATGTCGGACCGAACTGAAATGCTTGAGGATCGAAATCCATATCGGAACGCCCTGCGTTGCTCTCGTCAGGAAATCAGACTCTTGGAGATCGCGGACTGTACTGCTCACCGGAGAAAGCAGGCAAACCTGCTTACGGATTCCGGTAGATGCTCCCCAGTCCTGGAATCGCAACCCGGACCGGCATCGATCAACTGGCCGAAGCCACCGGAGGATCGGTCGTCACCGTACGATGCCCCGGACGTTCCTTGCTCTCCTGGACCGTGCGCAGGAACAGTTCTTCCAGACTGGCGTTCGGATGATCGACCTGGAAGCTCGCCTGATGCTTCTTCAGCACCGCTTCCACTTCGGCCACAGCGGCTGGAGACAGTTGCGAACTGCCGATCTGCGTCTGGTTCTGGCTCTTGAGCAACTCATCCACGCGGCCGAGCACCTTGAGCTCGCCGCCGTACAGAATCGCGATCCGGTCGCAGACGTCCTGGACGTCGGCCAGCAGGTGGCTGCACATCAGGATGGTCTTGCCCTGCGCCTTCAGGTCAAGAATCAGGTCTTTCATGTCCCGGTTCCCCAGCGGGTCCAGGCCGCTGGTCGGTTCATCGAGCATCACCAGGTCGGGATCGTTGATCAGTGCCTGGGCCAGACCAATGCGGCGAGTCATCCCCTTGGAGTATTCTTTCAGTTGCCGCTTGCGGGCATGCGAGATCTTCACCTGATCCAGCAGTTTTTCCGTCCGCTCTTTCCGCACGCTCGCCGGCATATTGAACAGCCGGCCGTAGAAGTCCAGCGTTTCCTCGGCATTCAGGAACCGGTAGAGGTACGACTCTTCCGGCAGGTAACCAATCCGCTCGTTCTTCGTGACGTTGCTGGCCGGTTCGCCCAGAATGCGAATCTCGCCTTCGGTTGGAAACAACAACCCCAGCAGCAGTTTCAGTGTCGTCGTCTTGCCGGACCCGTTCGGTCCCAGCAGACCAAACACCTCGCCCTTGTAAACATCCAGGCTGAGAGAGTTCAGGGCTCGCACCTTCTTGCGGCCCCAGAAATCGCGATAGATTTTCGAGAGGTTGCGAATCTCGATAACCGCTTCTCGCGGCGAACCGCTGCTGCTCATAAAGGTGCCTGAACCGTAATGAAGGATGACGACAGATTGAGTCACAAAAACAGCCGAAGGAACGGCATTCCGGCTGCGAATAAACCTCGGTCAGGACCGCCGGACATCACCGCCGGCCATGACGAATTTCAGAATGATGACGTTGTGTGATACGATTGTCTGGCAACAAGTGCTGGATAATTTTCGACCGGAACCGGTCTGCCTCAGGGATTCAATCCGTTGAGCGATCGCGAAACCCTGGGGCGCGCCAGAGGAACTCTCACGATCTCCAGAGGCTGCCGCATCGTACAACTCCCGCCCTGCCGCATGCAAGTTGCCGGAGACTCGACGCAGAATCTCCGCGAAACTCCTGTCGGATTAGCCTGATTGCGAGGTCTTGCACCAGCGGTCAAATTTGAATTTTCGATGCACATCCGGCAAAACCGGACTTCATTCAACCGGGGGACACTTGACATCACCTCGGGAATCGCTACAGCGCTGACGAGGCGGTCCGCTCGGCCAGCAGTTCCTCGATCCGCTGCCGCAGCCGCTGTTCCCCGTCGGCCCCCTGCCAGCTCAGTTCGCCGTACCACCAGTAGCGGATGCGGCCTTGCCGGTCGACCAGATACACCGACGGCCACATCGAGTTGCCCCAGGCATTCCAGTTCTGTTTCGCATTGTCCACCAGAACCGGAAACTCCAGCCCGGCTTCCTGCATCCTCTGTCGCAGGCGCTCGACATCCTGCTCCGCCGACGTTTCCGGAGTATGAATGCCCACGATCTGCAAGCCTTTCGGCATCAGGTCTTTCTGCCAGCCCAGATAGTGCGGGTAATTACGTTGGCAATTGATGCAGCCAAACGCGAAGAAGTGGACTGCGGTGACTTTGTCAGCCAGTCGCACTTCGGCATGAGCCGGATTCAGCCACGTCTCCGGGGAAGCAATCAGTTCCGGAGCTGTAAACGAAACGTGTCCCAGCCGGTTCACGGCGACGGTGGGGCCGGCCAGTTTCAGCCACTGGCTTTTCTGGGTCGACGTGAGGACTTTCAGAATCTGCTGCTGTTCTTCCCGCTGCAGCTTCCGCACCTGTTCTTCCAGTGGCTTGACTGGCTCACCTGCCACCGCCTGTTTTTGCAAGGCAGCGACTTTTTCATTCGTGGCATCGATCACTTCCTGAATTTCCGCGGTCTGCTTCTCCCGAAGTTGCAGCCTGTCTGCGACATCGGGACGCGCGAGCGCTCGCGTCCCCTGAATCCAGTAAATGATCTGTTCGATTCGCTGTTGCTGGGCTGAACTCAGCACGCTTCCCGCCCGGGTCTGTGCCAGTTCGGTCGCGTTCTGCCAGGCCTGTTGAGACGCAGCCTGCGACTGGTTCCGTGCCGGCCAGACGAGACGATCGATTGCCATCCCCAGCGCTGCCAACTCCTCGCGCTGGGCCGCAGTCGCCTTGATATCGCGCAGCACTTCCGCATCGCGTAGCAGCATGATCAGCGGATTGCCAAAGCTGGCGATCGGGAGTTGCCCGTCCGGGTTCTGCTGGGCGAACCCCGCCCGCGTGAACAGCAGGCACACGGCGACACACAGAAATGACAGACTTCGGGACACGACAGACTCCCGGGACAGGAGAGTGCGAACTGCGTCACAGTCGAGCGGCAGACGCAGCATATCAGAATTTCCTGCCATTCAGGATCAGGAATCCCCCAAACCCATCGGCAGGGGTTGATTGATGCAACCGCATCTGATCAGATGTTGCGGTGTCAATCCCGGGTGATCAGACAGAGTCAATGCTCGCAATGCCTGTCGCCCCCGATACTCCGCATCTCCCGGTTCAGGATTCCCGGATGGCTACCTGTCACGTCAAGTCGGTTTCTCTATCTGGCGGTTTCTGGTTGGGAATCTGCCTGGTCATTAATGGCTTCGGACTGAATGCTGACCCGGCATTCGGCCAGTCTCCCGCTGACACTCCCCTGCGGCTGGCAGTTTTCAATGTCGACGCTACGCCACCAATCGGAAGTCCGGTGGCATACGCACCGGCCCGGAAAATCGACGATCCACTCAGTGCTCGCGGTGTCGTGCTGCTGGGTCAGGGCCGCCCGATCGTGCTGTGTGCCGTCGACTGGATTGGCATCGGCAACGGCGGGTATGAGGTCTGGCGGGAAAAACTGGCAGCCGCTGCCGGGACCGACCCGTCACGCGTGGCCGTGCATGCCCTGCATCAGCATGATGGCCCGCGCTGCGATTTCGGCGTCGAGGAATTGCTGGCAGAGCGGGGATTAGGAGGACGTTACAGCGATCCGGTCTTCTTGCGGCAAGTCCTGGAAAACGTTGCAGCCGGCATTCGCAAGGCCATCGCGTCTGCACGTACCGTCACTCATATCGGTGTCGGACAGGCGCACGTTGAGAAGGTGGCTTCCAACCGGCGGATTCTCGGCCCCGACGGGAAACTGAAATTCTTCCGTATGAGTTCATACCGCATCACGCCGGACATCATGGCCACGTTGAAAGCCCGGTCCGAGCGGGACGGCTACATTCTGAGCCCGCTCGATCCGGAAACCGCAATGTCGGAACCGGAAGGCGTCATCGATCCGATCCTGAAGCTGATCAGTTTCTGGGCTGACGAGGAACCCCTCGCGTGCCTGACCTATTATGCCACGCATCCCCAGAGTTACTTCGGTAACGGCGACGTTACCTGCGAATTCGTCGGGATTGCGCGAAATCAGCGGGAAACTGCCCTGCAGGGTCTGCCGCACATCCATTTCAACGGTGCCAGCGGAAATATCGCGGCAGGGAAGTACAACGACGGGACTCACGAAACCCGCATCGCGCTCACGCAGCGAATGGCAGCCGGCATGCGTCAGGCGTGGGAAGCGACTAAGAAACAGCCCATCAGCGCCAGTGACATCGAATGGCGCGTCGAACCGGTGCAGATTCCGCCCGGCAAGCACCTTGAGCGTGAAAAGTTCACGGCGGTTCTGGATGACGCCACCGCTCCGGTAAATACCCGGGCAGCGGCTGCCCGGAAGCTTGAATTTCTCGACCGGCGGGAGCGCAGCCAGCCCATCGAATTGTCCTGCCTGCGCCTCAAAAACGTCTATGTCCTGCACATGCCGGGAGAGCTCTTCATCGAATACCAACTCGCCGCCCGGAAGTTGCGACCGGACGACATCGTGTGCCTAGCCGCCTATGGCGATTATGGCACCGGCTACATCGGCACTGCCAAAGCCTATGCCGAAGGCGGCTATGAAACCGGTCCCGAAGCCTCCAACGTGGCCCCGGAAGTTGAACAGGTGTTGCTGGACGGCATCAAGGCCCTGTTACGCTGAACCGACGAGACAAGAGAACCCAGGTCTTGTCAGCCTGACAATCGTCGGCTCCCGAATTTCGCTTGTCGACCGGATGCGGTATGATCGCTTCACCGGGGTGGCTGTCGCTGAAAAGCAGACGGCAAACCTTCGGCCCTATCCATTCCTCTGCCGCCGAAGACGTCGATCGCCGCTAATTCTGGAACTGAATTCTATGCCCCATTGTCTGGTAACCGGAGGCACCGGTTTTATTGGTAGCCATCTGACCGAACGACTGCTGGCAGATGGACACTCAGTGACTGTCCTCGACAACCTGTCGACCGGTCAGGCAGAAAACCTCGCTCATCTGGCGGACCATCCCCGACTGACGATCCGTCAGGGATCGATCACTGATCCTGGCCTGCTGGCAGAGATGACAGCCCACAGCGACGTCATTTATCACCTCGCAGCCGCCGTCGGCGTCAAGCTGGTGGCCGACGATCCTGTCCGCACGATCGAAACGAATATCTACCCGACCGAACGCCTGCTGCAACTGGCAGCCCAGCGACGCCAGCCGCTGTTTCT
>VFQN01004648.1_pt1 | contig 17902 bp, 13 predicted proteins | sample 3512371 | NCBI WGS metagenome assembly VFQN01 (sample SAMN10412370, study PRJNA504923) | tailings metagenome | isolation source: Replicate 2 from Balatoc abandoned mine | place: Philippines: Itogon, Benguet | collected 2017-08-28 | reverse complement strand
CATGCGGGCCCTGGGCCGGCCAGGGTATCAGTGCGCACCGCCACCGTCACCTGGTCCGCCGGGGCTCGCCAGTTCCCGGCACATGCGGCTCTCGGTCTGCCGGCGGACTTCAAGTTGCCGGGTTCGGGCTCGGTGCTGATCGGCGAAAAGGGTTCGCTGCTGGTGCCGCACGTGGCCATGCCGAAGCTGTTCCCGGAAGACAAGTTCCCCGCAGACGCCCTGCCGGTAGTGGAAGCCCGCGACCACTACACATCCTGGGCCGACGCCTGCCGCGGCGAAGATCACACAACGTCGCACTTCGACTATGCCTCGCCGCTGACGGAAACCGTGCTGCTCGGCACGATCGCCGCCCGGCTGCCCGGCCAGAAACTCGCCTGGGATACCGCCGCGATGCAGCTGACCGGCGCGAAGGAAGCCCAGGACATGCTCACCAAGCCCTACCGCAAGGGCTGGGAACCGACGTGGATTTGATGGGAACTGTCTGACAGACGAAGAAGCGTGGCCTGCTTGCCCGGCAAGGCAAGCAGGCCACCTCTGAAATTTAATCACGTGTTCTTTGCGTCAATTTTTGTGAACGCCTGCTTGCCTCGAAAGGCAAGCAGGCTACCCATTCCTCATTGAGCCATCGCGCGGTGAAACCCGTCCCCACAGAATCAGATTGGCGTAGCGTTCCCTTCTGTCTGGACACCGCATATGCATTTGATCATTTCTTCGGAAAAACACGTCAGGAAGCCCTCCAGCTTCTCGTCGAGAACTCTCTCTGCTATCAGGAAGACTTCTTTTACATCCCGACACCATGCCTTGAGTACTACATCGAGGCATACAAGGACTATCTACTGCTGGACGCAAGTCGGTATGACGGCAGTAGTGCTGCCTGGTTCATGATTGTCATGGATTTCCGCCAAGACAATGTGCTGACGCTGTCACCGGCGACGATCGAGAGAATGCGTCAGGTTTTGAAGCACCTGGCTCTTCACCAGGCATGGTATGATGCCGATCGGGTTCATGGAAGTTTTCCGATGCTGGCAGAGCAGGGATTGAACCGGCTGAAATCGTCCTGAACTGTAGATTGATAGACTCTGCACAGACTCGTCAAAGTCCAGGCGAAACCCCGTGTCGCCAGCGGAGACAGTCCCGGCTTTGGTGCCGATCCAGGAGCGATACATTACTCGCGCCTGATCATTGGTCCGGGGCGATGACGCTGTCGCATGTCATCGGCTCTGCGCTCGACACACCTCATCTGCTGAAATGACTCCGATGCGCTCAGTCCACATACTCTGCTCACTGACATTGATCCTCCTCGCGAGCAGGGCCGTCGTCGCCGCTGAACCGCGACAAATTTCAGGTATTTATCCGCATCTGGCGATGTTCAACAACGAAGGGGAATGCGGGACGGGGGCGGTCGTGCCCTGGGCCGACCGGTTGTGGGTGTTGACGTATGCCCCGCATGCGCCGAAAGGGTCCAGCGACAAGCTCTACGAGATCACGCCGGATCTGCGACAGATCATCCGGCCGGAGAGCATTGGCGGCACGCCGGCCAACCGGATGATTCATGCCGAGTCGCAGCAGCTCTTCATCGGCCCGTATGCGATCGATGCGCAGCGGCACGTACGGGCGATTCCGTATGACGTCATGTTTGGACGGCCGACCGCGAACGCCCGGCATTTGTTCGATCCGGCCGGCAAGATCTACTTCGCCACGATGGAAGAGGGCCTGTATGAGGTCGACGTCCGGACGCTGGACGTGACGGAACTCTGGGCTGATGAACAGCGCAAGGCGGGCCAGCATGCGGATCTGCCGGGCTACCACGGCAAGGGGATGTACAGCACGCAGGGACGGCTGGTCTATGCGAACAACGGCGAGCATGGCAGTGAGGCCCAGAAACGTCCGGATGTGCCGAGCGGTGTGCTGGCCGAGTGGGACGGCAAGTCCGCTGCGTGGACGGTGGTACTGCGGAACCAGTTCACCGAAGTCACCGGTCCTGGCGGCATCCACGGGAATGCCCAGCCGAATGACCCGGTCTGGAGCATCGGCTGGGATCACCGCTCGCTGATTCTGATGTGTCTGGCGGATGGCCGCTGGCATCGCTACCGGTTGCCGAAAGCCTCACACAGTTACGATGGTGCTCATGGCTGGAACACCGAATGGCCGCGAATTCGCGACATCGGCGAAGACGACTTGCTGATGACCATGCACGGCATGTTCTGGAAGTTCCCGAAGAACTTTGGTCCGACCCACTCCGGCGGCATCCAACCCCGCAGCACCTACCTGAAGGTGATTGGCGACTTCTGCCGCTGGCAGGACCGCATCGTTTTGGGTTGCGACGACACCGCGAAGAACGAGTTCCTGAACAAGCGCAAGGCCAAGGGTGAGATCGCAGCGCCACAGTCGCAGTCCAACCTGTGGTTCATTGAGCCGGAACAACTGGACCACCTGGGGCCGGTGATCGGCCGCGGAGCCGTGTGGTTGCAGGACGATGTGCCTGCCAACACGCGCAGCGATGCAATGCTGCTGGCCGGTCTCGAACGGCGCGGTTTGCATTTCAGTCATCAGACGGACACGCCAGTCACATTGAAATTGCAATTTGACAGACAGGGAGCCGGTCGCTGGGAAGATCATTCGCGTGTGGACGTTGAACCGAATGGAAGCGTCTGGATTGACCTGTCACCGGTAAGAGTCGAGGACGCTTCCCACCGCGCGAAGTCCACAGATTCCTATAGCGGAGTCTGGTATCAGTCTCCGTCCGTGAAGAATCTGACCTGGATCCGGATCACTTCGCAACAGCCGATCAGGCAAGCAACTGCCTGGTTCACCGGTTCCAATCCTGACAATCGCTCAACGACCGCTGATGCCATCTTTGATGGTCTCGCGGAACCAGACGCCACGGAACTCACCGGCGGAATCGTGCGGGCGCGGGGCGAGAACAAACGGACGCTGCACTTCGTCAGCACCGAACCGGGGACCAGCGGTCCGCAGGAGATCGGTCTGTATGAGCTCAACGCGGAACTGGAGTTGCAGCGGGTCGACGATCCGGCGGCTCTCGCCTTCAACAAAACGCGGGCAGCGATTCCGACCGGCGTACTGACGGAAGACGCCGCGTCGATCATCTTTGTTGATGAACAGAACCAGCGCTGGCGATTGCCGCGCGGCAGCCAGGACACCACATCGCTATTGCCCAGCCGCGTCTGTCGGGAAGTGGCCACCGAGCGCGATCTGTTCAATGCCGGCGGCACCTTCTTTGAATTGCCGGCAGAGAACGCGGGCGGATTTGCGAAGGTCCGCGCGGTCGCAACGCACAATCGCCAGATCAGCGACTACTGTTCTTACCGCGGCCTGTTCGTGATGAGCGGGTTGACGAAGTCACTCGCGGATATCGACAATCCGCACATCATTCGCAGCGATGACGGCCGGACGGCGCTCTGGGTCGGCGCGATTGACGACGTCTGGAAGTTCGGCAAGCCGCGCGGCACCGGCGGGCCGTGGCAGAACTCACCTGTCGAAGCGCTGGTTGCCAGCGATCCGTATCTGATGACCGGCTACGACCGCAAGACGCTGGAACTGTCCCACACCGGCACGCAGCCCATCACGTTTCGCATCCAGTGCGACATCAACGGCAGCGGACACTGGCAGGACTACCAGACTGTGGTCGTGCCGCCCGGCGAAACCATCCGCCATGAATTTCCGGTGGCGTTCATGGCGTACTGGCTGCGGGTGATGTCGACAGCCGACGCCACCGCCACAGCACAGCTGACCTATGAATAAGACGTCATCAGTTGCGAATTTGCAGCGTGCTTAACCCTGGAAACGTTTGTTCCAGTGGAGTGTGGCGTATGCGCGGACAGGCATGACGCCTTACGCTTCAAGGTGACCGACAGGAGGTCAATTGCGGAACGAGCGAGTCACCGGTCTGCTCCTGCAAGCATCTGAATCTCGCCGGTTTCTTCAATTTCAATGGATACGGCATCGCCTTTGCGATCCGGGCAGGCATTCCCTCCGCCGATGTCTGGCGGGGACGCATCTATTGATGTTGAACAACTGGAGAGAGTAATGATTCGCACCTTCGTGATTGCGCTAACCGGTCTGACCCTGGTTCAAGCGACTGCGTTTTCCCAACAAAATTCGCAGGAACCGGTTCCGCAACAGCAGGTGCAGCCTGCCGCACCCCGTGGCACCGTTCCGGGTGAAGCGGCAGGGCGCGTGAGCCGGATTCGGGACGTGATCGGCCTGGAGGTGGTTTCTGAGAAGGGAGAATCATTCGGCGTCGTCGATGATCTGACCTTCGACAAGCAAACCGGGCAGATTGAGTATGCCCTGATCGCGCCGGAAGAGAACAGCCGCGATCTGTATCCCATGCCCTGGAAGGCAATCAGCATCTATCAGGGCGAAGACCCGAAAGATCATTACCTGATCGTAGCCCTGGACCAGGATCGTTTCCAAAAGGCTCCTACCATCACCCGCGAACAGTGGCCCACCATGACGTACACGCAGTGGAACACTTACGTGCCCCGCGTCACTACTTATTACGGTGAAGTCCGCGCGATCCCGCCGCGAGCAGTGCGCCGCGCTGCCCGGGCAGTTCGTCGCGCCCTGGATTAACACCGACTTCGCGTTGCGAATTGCCAACAAGAGGAGCCCGGTCCAGGACCGGGCTCCTCTTGTATTTCATCACCGTTTGGCGCGCCATTTGATTCCAGGATTTGAACATGGCGATCCATCCCTGCTATTGACGAATCATCATGGGAATTTTCTCTCGACTTGCGAAAAAAGCTGCCAGGCTTACCGGAACTCCTGCTGCGTTCCTCACGGCCTTGAGTGCGGTTTTGCTGTGGCTGATCAGCGGCCCCTTCTTTGGATTCAGTGACACCTGGCAACTCATCATTAACACCAGTACCACGATCATCACGTTCCTGATGGTCTTTCTCATCCAGAGCACGCAAAATCAGGACACCACCGCGATCCAGATCAAGCTGGATGAATTGATCCGTATCCAGGAAAAGGCCAATAACGCCCTGATGGATCTGGAAGAGTTGAGCGAAGAAGAGCTGCACAAGATTCAGTTAAGCTATGAGAACATGGCAGAAGCGGCCCGCAAGCAACTCCGTACCCGGGGCGATCTCAACACGCCCGAAAGCCCGACCTCTTCAGGAACCTGATTTATCACTGCCGGGTTGCATCACTATGGAAGCGACAACACTGAAGAGGGAAGCGAGAACTACTGAAGAGAAAATGGAACCGGTCACATGTCGCGGGCTCACCTGCTGCTGAGCCGAACGATCTTCGCTTCAGCAGGAGGTGAGAGCTTTCGGGATGACACGGATCGCGTGCCTGCGAGCTACCAATGTTTCACAGCTCGTCCGCGAGAGCGACCGGTCTGCGAACGGCCTCCGGCAGCTTCGGTTTCCAGGGCTGCTTCGACGGGTTCCCCGTCTCCGGTCGGTGATCCTGCCAGTCCTCCCATTGCAGTACCACCGGCCGGTGTGCCAGCCGCATGTGGGTCGCTCGCTTTCCGGCCACTGAGGGAGACTGTGCCTTCCCCTCCGGTTTCTACGGTGTCCTGATCACGATTCCAGTTTGCAGACCATGAAGCAGGCCGACCGTCATCCAGGCTCGGCAGGCTCTGATCAGCGACTTCTGCGCAGGGCACGCAGTATCGGACATAAGGCAGCGCTTCCAGGCGAGCTGCCGGGACAGGCTGTTGACAACGTTCACAGATTCCGAAGCGGTCCTCTGCGAGACGTTGCCGAGCCGCCTGGATTTCAGTGACCAGATGTTCCTGGTTTCCCACCAGAACTGCATTCAATTCATGCAGAAACTCTTCAGTCCCGACATCGGCAGGATGCAAGGGCACATGAGACAGATCACCCGATTCCTCAGCGGTGTTCTGTCGCAGTTCTTCCGTGGTGTAGTCGAGATCCCCTCGAATCCGGGCTTCCAGCTCATTCAGTTTTCGCTGGAACTGCTGTTTTCCCCTGGCATTCATTTTTGAAAATCCTTTACCTGCATAGCAATGCGGGGGCAATGACATCCGACAGGAGGGGAGTCGGCTCGCATCCTCCACACAGCTGTTGTTAATGACTCAAGCAGTATTGCTGATACAAAAGCCAGGGCTGCCGACCGGTTTGCAACAGGCAAACAGGCTGGCAGCCCCGGTCATCCCTGGTCTGGTTCAATCCTGACGGTAATTGCTCATCGCATCAGAATTCGCGATGGCTCGTTTGCACCGAACGGGCACGGTTGTAACCGCCATGGCGCTCGATCACGTCGGCGGCGACCGCTTCCTGGCCCGGAGCAGAAACGGTGATGATGATGTGACCGCTCTGGAATTCGGTTTCATAGAATTCCGCGTCATCCTTGGGAATCCCCATCCCCACCAGAGCCCCGGTCACGCCAGCGGCAGCCGCACCCGCCGCTGCGCTGGTCAGAATGGCAGCCAGCGTTCCGCCCGCGATTGCGGGGCCGAGGACTGGCATGATCCCAGCGGCGATCCCGAGCCCCCACAACGCGCCCACGCCGGCCCCGGCTGCTGCGCCTGTCGCAGCACCTTCCCCGGCATAGTTATCATCAATGTCGGTTCCGACGACTTCTTCATCGCGCCAGTCCCGGCCAGCGACTCCGATTTGTTCCGTGGTGAACCCCAGATCCCGCAGTTCTTCAATCGCCTGACGGGCCTCCACATGGTCGGTAAATACACCCACCACCGTACCGTTTCGTGTCATAGCCATGATCTATCTCCTCAATCGAAACTATCACGTTGTAATTAACCCGGGACTGACCAGCGTCCCGACATCTGGCCCTTATCGCAAAGGCTATTCCCCGATCCAGGTGACAGGCCCGTGCCTCACCGCACGTTGCGGCAAGCCTGCAGTAAAAATGAAGATTATTTTTGTTTGATGGAAATTACGGCAGGAATCTCATGGTGCTTTCACATGCACCGGCCGGCTCGCGCAGCATCCGTGGCGATGTCGGACCCGCCAGTCATGCCGGCAAACTCGTCCGTTCCTGATGTAGGCACACTGTTTGCGTTACTGCCGGAGACGCCGGACCATTCCCGGCACCGAAACGGGGCCCGGGACATTATCGGGAAGGGACACAATCGTGAAGTTGCAACAGGAAGACACCACGTCTGTCTGGATGGAAACGGCCCAGACAGTCGACTGCCCGACACTTGCCGCAGACCTCAATGTGGATGTCTGTATTGTCGGGGCCGGGATGGCAGGACTGACGACCGCTTACCTGCTGAGCCAGGAGGGTTGTCGGGTCGCGGTGCTGGAAGCCCGCCACGCGGCCGCAGGACAATCGCAGCGAACGACTGCTCACCTGACGAATGCCCACGATGACCTATACAGCGAAATCGAAAAGGTGCATGGCGAGGACGGCATTCGCATCGCCGCTGAGAGTCACACGGCCGCCATAGACCGCATCGCGGCGCACGTGTCCAAGCTCGGAATTGATTGCGATTTTCAGCGAGTTCCCGGATATCTGTTCTGCGCCCCCGGCCACTCCCAGGCGATCCTCGATCGTGAATTCGACGCAGCCACGCGAGCCGGGATTCAGGGGCTGAGCTTTGCGGATCGGGCTCCGTGGGGAGCCTTCGACACCGGTCGCTGCCTGTGTTATCCCGATCAGGCGCAGTTTCATCCCTTGAAATATCTCAACGGCCTGATCGCTGCCATCCGGCAGGCCGGGGGACAGATCTTTTATCACACTGCTGTGGAAGAGGTTACCGGTGGCCACCGGGCTGAAGTGCTGACGACCAATGGCTTGCTGGTCAAAGCCCGGGCAGCTGTCGTGGCGACCAATACGCCGATCAATGACCGGTTTGCCATTCACACGAAGCAGGCACCGTACCTGACCTATGCGATCGGGATTGAAGTGCCGGCGGGGCGCATTCCCCGCGCTCTCTACTGGGACACCCAGGAGAACTATCACTACGTCCGCCTGCAGCCGTATTCCGGGGACACCGACATTCTGATCGTTGGCGGGGAAGATCATAAAGCAGGCCAGGCGACGGACCAGACGGAGCGTCATACCCATCTGGAACGCTGGGCGCGCGAGCGGTTCGAGGGACTGGGCGGCGTGCGGTTTCGCTGGTCGGGCATGGTCATGGAAACCCTGGACGGGGCGGCATTCATCGGTCGCAACCCGGCGGACAAAAATAACATCTTCATTGCGACCGGCGATTCCGGCATGGGCATGACGCACGGGACTATCGCCGGTATCCTGCTGACCGATCTGATCCAGGAACGCCGGAATCCCTGGACCGATTTCTACGACCCCTCACGCAAGCCGATCGCAGGAATGGCATGGCGCAAGTTCCTGTCCGAGAACGCCAACGTCGGCAAGGAATATGTGCAGGACTGGCTGTCCGGCGGCGATTCGCCGGCAGTGGAAAATCTGGAGCGGGATGAAGGCACGATCGTCCGCAGCGGTGTCGCCAAGGAAGCGGTGTACCGGGACGCACGCGGCGAATTACATCGCTGTTCGGCGGTCTGCCCCCATCTGGGCTGCATCGTCCACTGGAATGCGCTCGAAAAAGTCTGGGACTGCCCCTGTCACGGCTCCCGCTTCGATGCCTTCGGCCACGTCATCAACGGCCCTGCCATCTCCGACCTGAAGCCGGTAAAAGACGCAACCTCGGAAACCGCTTCTTCCACCCGTTAGTCACGCTGCTGAGATCGCCGTCTGATTCTCTGATGTTGATACTGCCGGTTGAGAACGTTGGCTGGCTTGCAGGACGATGAATATGAGCAACCAGAAACTGAAAGCGCCCGCTGAGACAGAGGCCCGGACCGCCGGGTTAATGTACGTTCAGGATTCCGAAGACGGTTACCGGCGCCAGCGACAGGGAACGGGGTTCAAATATCTGGATGCCGCCGGTCATCTGGTGCGGGATCGTCAGTTGAAGCAGCGGTTTGCCCGGTTGGGGATTCCGCCGGCATGGAAACGCGTCTGGATCTGCGAATCGCCCCGCGGTCACCTGCAAGCCACCGGTTACGATGCCCGGGGCCGGAAACAGTATCGCTATCACGTGGAATGGAGCCAGTTGCGGGAAGCCGGCAAGTTTGAACGGCTCACGCAGTTCGCCCGTCTCCTGCCAGGCCTGCGACGGCGGGTTGCTCGCGCCCTGAAACAACGAGGCCTGCCGCAGGAAAAAGTACTCGCAACGGCCTTGCGGATTCTGGACACCGGTGGAATTCGTGTCGGGAATCTTGAGTACGCAAGGTCCAACGGCTCCTTCGGGTTAACGACACTCAAGCGCAAGCATGTGGAAGTGCATGGAAACGAAGTAACCTTCTGTTTTCGGGGCAAGAGTGGATTGCAGCATTGCGTGGAACTGGAAGATGCCCGGCTCAGCCGTATTATCCGCAAGTGTTCCGAACTGCCGGGCCAGCGGCTGTTTCAGTTCGTTGATGACGAGGGCGAGCGGCATCCGATTGATTCCACCGACGTGAACCGGCTGATTCAGGAATGGACCGATTCCGATTTCACTGCCAAGGACTTCCGGACGTGGGCCGGCACAGTGGCCTTTGTCAAAGCCGTCATGAACTGCAAGGCGGATGCTGCGGCCCCGCTCAAGGAGCATCTGCAGTGCGTCGCAAAATCGCTGGGGAATACGGCAGCCATCTGCCGCAAGCACTACATCCATCCGCAACTGATTGAAGAATGGATCGCGGGCAGCCTGCCTCAGCGGATTGCAAACTTGCCGCCCGCAAGTTTGCCGCGGGGCCTGACCGCTGCGGAACGGATCACGTTGCAGTTGCTGACCGAGTCGAAGTCCGGGCAGAGCCAGAAATCGGCGGGGACAACCAGGAAGTCAGGCAAGCAGCGACGACGCAGCACCCGACGGCCGCGGCCCCATGCCCAGGCCTGACTCATGCCCAGGACTGATTCCTGTCCAAACCAGACGTCAGCCTGGCACAACCTACTTTAAGGTCGCCTCAAAGAACCGGTAAAGTTGCTCGTTCGATTCTGCCGTCGGAGCATGCAGGGGGCGATTCGTCATGCCGACGCGCTGCCGTGCACCCAGCAACTGATTGACGGCCACCGCATGATTGAGCGGAATCCAGCGGGCCGGAAAATCTTCCGAGCCCCCGGAAACCAGGAATGGACGGGGAGCCATGAGCGCATGCAGTTCGTGCAGGTCGTGACCTTCTGCCACGATTTCCTTGTACGGTCCGGTGACAGGATTCGCGGCATTCGGAATGCCGCGGGTGCGTTGCATGGGCAGACTGCGGCCGAATCCCAGATACCAGGGTTCCCAGTAATTCACACTCCCGCGCTGTTCATCAAAGACCACGCCGCCATCAGACCAGGCACTGCAGGCGAATTCAGAGTCCAGGCAGGACGCAAACATCGCCCATTTGCCGCCGTAGGAATGACCGGTGACACCGATCCGTTTCGGATCGACATTCGGCAGCTGGGACAAGGCGACGCGGCAGTTGGCAGCTTCGTAGGCATGGAACGACAGCGGCTGGATTTCGCAGGTCTCTTTCGTCGGATAATAGGTATTGGGATCTCCGCCCAGGGCGAGCGTGACAAAGCCGCGACGGGCGAGTTGCCAGGCAAAATCCCGCAGTTCACCTTTCTGCCCGACCGGAGTTTCCGCTTCGTAGTACACCACGACCACCGCCGGGAACGGACCGTCGCCGTCCGGGATCAACAGATAAGCGTCGCTCACGACCCGCTCGGGGGCTGTCTGGATCGTAATCGGATACTGGGTAACATTCTCCCGCCGCAGCGGCTCACCCTTTTCCAGCTTCGGCGACTCCAGCAGTGGCGGCCAGGCTCCCAGCTTGCCATGCCAGTACTCGAGAATCTCGGCCCGGCGACGCGACCACTCGTCGGCCGTCTTCACCGGTGTACCGTCATTGAACAGCAGCGGTGAACGATACTTGCCGAGCTGTCCGGCAAATTCAGCGGGCGGATCAAAGAACGGCGTCAGATCAGCCGGAAGCGGCTTGTCGGCGGAGAACACGGGGCAGACCAGCAGGCCCGCGCAGAGCAACCAGAGCACAAAACGAGAGGGCATCAGCAATTCCTGTCTGAATCCACAGGTGCAGGCCTCGATTGCGGACGATCGCGAAACCGCGCACGAAGAGTGTCGGTATGATCTTCCGCAGCAGGTCCAGAGGCGTCAACCGTAATGGTCCCGGCAGATTTTCGATCGAGACTTTTCCTGCGATGTGGAGTTTAAACCCACATGCAGTCAGCAATGACGTGTTCTGCCCACGGGCCTGCAGAGGTGATCGATGGATCGCTTCTCATCGCGGGCAGTATAATTCGCGCTGCCGGTTCCCTGCCTCGCACCGTCTTCCCCCAACGCAACGCAAAGGATCGACCGATGACATCGTGGCGCACCTTCCTGGCGTGTGGAATCGCACTCATCGGCAGTCCCCCGGTCTGGGTGATGGCTGAAGACACTGCCGCGTCCTCGGAGACGCTGTTCACCTCACTCGACAGAAATGGCGATGGCCAGATCGCTGCTGATGAAGTCACCGGTGACCAGAAACGGTTCTACGACCGGTTGCTGCGTGTCGGCGACAAGGACAGCGACGGCTCACTCAGCAAGGCCGAGTTTATCGCTGCCCTGCGTGAGCCGGAGATGCCGGCTGGTGGTCCTGCTCAAACGGGGAGACCCAGTCCGGAGGAAATGCAGGCTCAGGCCAGAGAGCGGTTCCGTCAGTTTGACCGCAACCAGGATGGCAAGCTGACGCCGGATGAATTTCCTGAACCCGTCCGGGAACGTATCAAACCGCTGCTGGAACGTCTGGGCAAGGACTCCCTGACGGAAGAAGATTTCACGCGATTCGCCGGCATTATGAACGGGATTATCGGCGGAACGCCCGGCGGCGGCAGGTTTGATCCGTCGCAAATGATCGAGAGACTTGATCAGAATGGCGACGGCAAGATTGCGAAAACCGAAATTCCCGAACTGCTGCGGGAACGGGTCGGTCGCGTGTTCGAGGCCAAAGGCAAGGACGAACTCACGCGGGAGGAATTCGCTGAGGCCCTCCGTACGATGATGGCCAATACACCTCGTCCGGGCGAGAGCAGGCCGGGCGAGGGACGACCGGAAGAAGGGCGTCCGGAAGGGCCCATGCGGGAGGCTCCGCGCCTGCCAGCGCTCATGCGTGTCCTGGACACCAACGGTGATGGTCGGCTGTCCAAAGACGAACTGTCGCAGGCGGCCGATCACTTTGCGGAACTGGATCGCGATAATGATGGCTCGATCGATCTGGCAGAAGCCTTCGGTCCGCCGGCGTTCCGGCCGGAAGGCGGTCGCCCTGACGGCAGACGTCCCGACAACCGGCGTCCCGACGGGGAACGTCCGGAAATGGCGCGACCGGAAGGACGTCCCGAGCCAGCGGCAGGAGACAACCCGTTCTTTTCACGGATGGATAGCAACGGCGACGGGAAAGTCTCTCGCGGTGAAGCACCGCTGCGGCTCAGGGAGGTGTTCGACCGGATGGACCAGGATCTGGACGGCTTCCTCACTCCCCAGGAGCTGCGTCGGGGTTTTGAACGGGGCATCGGCAACCGGCCGCAATCCCCGGCACCCTGAGCATTCAACCTGCCAATTCCACTGCCCTGGTGAACTGCCGCCGGAGTGCGAAATCAATAGAGGCGGCGGCGGGCAATCTCCCGGGGTGCATCCGGATCAGTGTTGGTTTTGACTTCATAGAGTTCGATCCGGTCTGCCGACGAGAGCCGCAGGATCTGCTTCAGATCCTGCAGCTGTTGCCGTTGTCGAACCGGGTCACGTTCTTTCAGAATGCGTTGGTGAATCCTGCTGGCACCCACCGCCCCGACTTTGACAAATGCCCTGAGATGGACGGGTCTGGACTCACCGTTGGCTCCAACGTGAATCATTTCCAGGCGTGTGATCTGGCTCCGGTGCTCTCGACCGTCGAACGTCGGGAAGCATGACAGCGGATACCCCTCTTTTTCATGCAGGATGCCGGCCGTCAGATTTCCGAGGACAAGCACCGTTCCCAGACTGACAGTCGCCAGCAGTGACGACCGGGACGGGGTGATCTCACGAGTGCCGGGAGCAATGTTCAACAGGCGGCTCCACGGAACCAGACAGACATAGCTGCATTGCAGCATGGCAAACGGGATTCCCAGGACGAGCCGGACTCCCAGATGAAACAGTTGCCCGAGAGCAATTAACCCGCTGCGCGCCCGCGCTGAGAACAGGCACCCGACAAAGCCGAGTTCAAACACCAGCGTGCCCAGTCCGCCGATCATCAACAACCAGGGATAGCGATCGACGCGGAGCGGCGTGAACGTCGGTTTGATCGCCCAGTTGCGATACAAGGTCAGCTGGAGGTGACTGGAAAAAGCCCAGTCGAGCCCGCAGTTCCAGAACTTCCAGAAACCGGGAAAGAAATAAACCAGACCCAGCAACAGCCAGCAAAAGCGGAGCGGCAGGGCATAGAGAATGGAGTCGGCCGGACGGGGTTGTCCCGATCGCCAGGCATCGACCGACAGGGCATCCCCGCAGCGGGAGACCGCCAGCAGGCCGATGAACCAGATCAGGACGTGTTCCTGGTGATCGACCTTGCCATCGAAGTGGGGCAGGGCAAACAGGTACAATGCGGTCAGTGCGGTAATCGCTGTGGAAATGCGGGTGTAGCACCCGCACAACGAGAACAGGGCCGCAACGCGGAATCCCCACTTGACGTCGATCGCCACGTGGGAATCGAGCAAACCGGCGTCGTACACCCAGCCGAGCCACGGCGGCGGGTGAATCATTGATGCTGGCAGGCGGGTAAAGGAAATGACGTCCATTGACTTTATGCGATGCAACAGCAGCGCGACAACCACGATTCTCAGCACGGCGAGATCAAACGGACTGCCCGGCGTGGTGAAGAATTTGCGCACGCTGGCGATCACGTAACCCGGATACCTGAGGCACCCCGCCAGTCCCGCCGCCGCCCCGACGACCAGCATCACGCGCGAGACACCGAGCCGGAAGGCGTCCCAGTCGTCCAGGGAGACTTGCCAGGGGCGGGGGAGTAAATGCAGCACCATTGCCGCGAGGCAGGCGGCGATTCCCAGCCCCATGACAATCGCGTACAGAATCGACGGCCAGGCGGAAAATCGGGATGGCATCCTGCGTCCCCGGTCGATCCGGTCATTATTCCACATCCTGCCAGCCCCGGGACGAGACCGTCCCGCTGGTAGCGGCGGGGGACTTTAGAAGGTGTACATTTCCGACGCAAGAGGAGACCGTCTAAAGACTCGGCAGTGACGGGCCGCCGCCGCCGCCCGCGGGACGAGCAGGAGCGGGAGGTGCGGGTGGCGGCTGGGGGATTTCCAGCGGGCGGACGACAAACCCCAGTTCGTGCTGCAGTTCCCATTCCGCCAGCTGAGCCCACGGAGTGCCGCGGTGGTCGGAGATTACGGACTGCAAATGTTTCCGCGCCATCACCGCCCGCTGCTCTGCCACACGTCCGGACTTGTACTGACCAGATTCGATCATCGTCAAATGATTGGTCTCTTTGGTCACGCCCACACCGGCCAGCACCAGTTTCAACGTTTCCTGATACTCGGCCAGACGCACGCTCATCGCCAGCAATCGCCCAAGGTTCAGGTCGTACCAGGCGCGCCACCGCGGCGATCGTTCGGACTCAAACGCCGTTTCCAGACGGACCGGGTCCAGCAACTGCAACGCATTTTCCACAATGAGCTGGTCACGTTGTGCCTGGGCGATGTGCCCGGGCAATTCTGTTTTCATCGTCAGCTGAAAGACCGCGGGCGGAATATACGGCGTCTGAACCGCATAGGGATACTCGTCCATCGCCTTCCCGAAGAAGGCCCGGGTCGGCGGTCTGAGATCGGCTTGCCACGTGAGGGCAGCCGCCGCAACCACTGCCTGACGAACGGGAGATCGCTGGACTTCGGACAGGATTTCCCGGGCCTCGCCGTAGTCCGGCAGATACAGCCGCTGTGTTTCCCACTCCAGCGCGGGGCTGTCGCCCTGACGCTGCAGGATGGAGTAAATGCCGCCGGTTTCCAGCGCCAGCCGCGTTAACGCGTAGGGACCAACCCCCGACAGCACGCCTTCGCGTAACGGTCCCCCGTAGGCAATCGGTCCGGACGCGACATACGCGCCGCCCTGCGTCCAGGGGGGAGACGTGCTGTCAAACCAGTAGGGCAGTCGCAGGCGTTCGGGCAAGGCCGCATCCGGCCCACGTTTCACCGGCAGCAAAAATGCCTGTTGCGTCTGGGGCAGCACGTATCGCTGCAGTCCCTGCTCCATCCCCAGCACCGCTTGCGGGCCGACTACATGCACTACGGTCCCGTTCTGGCGGCAAAGCTGGATCGTCTCTTCCAGGAGCGGCAGATCGTCGCCGGACTCATCAGTCCAGATGACGATCATTTTCGCACCCTTCCAGACGCCGAACGACTTCAGGGTGAATTGCACTGCGGTAAAGACGTTCTCCAGACCAGACGGGTCCAGTGGCATCCTGGCGACCGCGTTCACCGACTGCGTGAACACCGTCGTCGATGGCTGGATGATGGAGGCTCGCCCCCCGTACGCGACCACCGCCGAGCGCAACGGTTTTTCTTTGGCATCCGGACGCAGCGCCATTTCCTTGTAGAAGGGCAACAGCCGCCCTGCCAGTTCCTGGCGGTCGGCGTGCAGGCTCAGCGAGGCATCCATCAGCCAGACGACCTGCAACATTTCCTCGCTGAGTTGCTGGCGGATCTGGCCGAGCAGACCGTCCACGGCGCCGCTGACCGACTGCGCTGCGACGACTCCGCCGTTCTGCGGATCGGACCGCTTCCACGGCCGGATTTTCTGAGTGAGTTCGGCAGCACTGCCCAGTTGTAACATCCGGGGCAAGGTCGGCGGCGACTGTTCAATGCGGAGTGGATTGATCTCGGCCGCTGGTGGCAGGGAGCCATTGGGATGGGAGGCCAGCGCGGCCTGGAAGGCGGATGGCGCAGTGCTGGAACTATCAGGTGCGGCGGCGGACGTCGGCAGGTCTGACGGCGCGATCGTGAAGGTTTCCACGGCCGCCGCGGGGGCCATGGCGAGCGTCATATCCAGCCGTTCGCCCCGCATGACGCCCGGTAGCACCCACAGGGCCAGCATCAGGATCACCACCCCATGCACCGCCGCCGAAGTCAGAAATCCGGCCGAGCGCTGACGCCAGCCGCGCAGACCCGACGGCGCAGCTTCGCCCTGAGTCGAGGATTCATGGACAGCAGGCGAAGATTCACCGGCAGGAGGATCATCAATATTTCGAGCAACATTCTCGTCTGCAGGATCATTCCGGCCGGTCATGGCAATTCCTGAACGCAGGGGTGGCGAGAATCGAGACGAGCGCGACCGGACACTGCCCGTAATCTAACGATCCCGTCACCGGGTCGCGAATCTTTTTCGTCCCCTGATGATGCAAAATTTCAACAAGTGTACACGCTCGCCGGAGTTGTCGTCCCCGCGTCGATTCATCGGAAATGACGTGCAAAACGGGCTGGATTCTGTCAGGATGCGCCACCGGCTCCCGTTCAGGTTCGCGTGACTCCCTGGCACGGGCTCTCTCCAGAGCCTGGAAGATTTCCTTGTCTGAAACCGCCTTCGCCAGAGACTGTCCTGGCAAGAGGCCGTCTGCCACAGGTCTGTTCACCTCCCGCAATCATCCGGACCGGAACGCTGTCATCCCGAATTGGCTGCTGATCATTACACCTCTGGAAGAACCCCGCATGCTGTCACAACAATTTGATCTGACCGGCAAGGTGGCCCTGGTCACCGGTGGAAGCAAGGGGTTGGGCCTGGCGATGGCCCGCGGTCTCGCTGAAGCAGGAGCCGACATCGTGATTGCCAGTCGTCACGAACAGGAACTGCAGTCTGCCCAGACGGAAATCGTGCGTGAGACCGGTGTCCGGGTGAAATACATCGTGGCAGATCTGACCCAACGGGCGGAAGCGGCTCGTCTGGCGGAAGCCAGTCTGGACGCCTTCGGCCGCATTGATATCCTGATCAACAATGCCGGCAGTAATACTCCCCAGTCGATCGAAGAGATTGACGACGGCACGTGGGATCGCCTGCTGGAGTTGAACCTCTCGTCCTGCATGGCGCTCACACGAGCGCTGGTCCCGCAAATGAAACAACGCGCGTGGGGCCGGATTATCTACATCTCGTCGATCATGGCGTTCGTCTCGACGGCGGGACGCAGCACCTATTCGGCCACGAAAGCGGCACTGGTGGGCATGGCCCGCGCCCAGGCGCTGGATCTGGGAGCCCACGGCATCACCGTCAACTGTCTGGCTCCCGGCCCCTTTCTCACCGACCTGCCCAAAGCCTGCTTCAGCGAAGAGCAACTGGCGAAGCTGGCTGCGGGAACGGCACTCGGTCGCTGGGCCGATCCGAAGGAACTTGCCGGGCCAGCCCTGCTGCTGGCCAGCGACGCCGGCAGCTTCATCACCGGAGAAACCCTGCTTGTTGATGGCGGCGCGGTCGGCAAGGCATTTTAACCGCCCGATGCCTCCGGAGATCTTTCAGAGTGTTCGCCGAGTCTCGTTCCGATCCCGGTTCCACCCGGGATGTGCCGCTGCGCCGGCAGTTGCCTGATTAATGCTGGTCGGAAGCCCCGGCGTTCATCTTGTTGCCGGCGACGTACAGGAACCAGCCCAGCACTCCGGTGAGTAGCAGAATCAGCATGACCAGCGTCTTGGGGTCATTCCACGGTCGCCAGGGTTGCACAGCGCCTGCAATCACCCGGGAATCCTGGGTCTCGGGGCCGAGTTCACCGGCCTGAGTCTGGACCTGCTGATTCAGAACGGCTTGCAGGGCCGCGGTATCGTACTGACCGCTCCGCGCGTCATCAGAACCGTAGACCAGCGTGAGCTTCTGGTCCGGTGCTGCCAGAAACAGCAACTCGTACACGGG
>VFQN01004647.1_pt1 | contig 17916 bp, 30 predicted proteins | sample 3512371 | NCBI WGS metagenome assembly VFQN01 (sample SAMN10412370, study PRJNA504923) | tailings metagenome | isolation source: Replicate 2 from Balatoc abandoned mine | place: Philippines: Itogon, Benguet | collected 2017-08-28 | reverse complement strand
TTTTTGCACACATGGGCTACATATGGTATGTTCATGTATTTAAAGGCGATAACTCAGGCTCTATGTGGACAGAAGGTCCCATTCTGGGCACTCAGACCCCCTGTACGGCAACCGCTGTACGGCAGGCCAAATACAAAAAAACAAGGATTTGACACATACAGGCCGCTAGTACACGTCAAGAGCTGCGCGGTGATGTGCGTTGTGTCCTTGTTTTTTGGTATTTGGGGGGGTTTATTGCATATGGCAAGTACGCCTTGCGGTGTACTCAGTGCCTGGGCCAAGTGGTACCCGCTTGGCCCGAGGACCCCGCCGCGCCAGAGGACCCGAGCCCCAAGCAGCAGCATCGATATGACCACCCTGACAATTATGATAATATTTGCACTTAACGTAGAAGTTGTTGTCGGCGGACTGTGGCTCCAACAGTCCCTGCATGCCGAGTACCTGTCCGCCAGGACCGAGCTGAGAGCGATGGTACGTGGCCTCTATCGATGAGCAAGCGACATTGCAAGGAAAAATGAACAACTTTGAGGGCATGGGTTTGCGGCTAGACGGTTGTATGTGCTGCTGGCAGCACAGCGCAGGGCAGCGGGGGAGGAGGTGAAGGGATGCGCAGGGTGCCGATTCACGCTGTGGACTACCGTAGAAGGGCGTCAGGGGATGACAGGTACCCACCAGGGGGTGCTGGTCCCCGGAACCCTCCAGGCTGCTGGCGGTGCCCGGCGGATCGACTACGCTGGTGCTGTGGCCCGGCGGAGGGGCATGTCGCCGTTCCTGTCATGTGTCCCTCAACCGCATATGCACCTGCCACAGCCTCACACAGCACACCGCGGGCCGCACACCGTGACGTGCGCATGAGCGCAATGTCACCCCAGACCACACCACGGCCATGCGAGGGTCACCGGTAACCTGTCGGTTAACCTATTAGTAATGCTGCAGGACAAAGTGGCGCTTGAGCGTGCCTGCTGTGCAGCCGTCTAGTTGTTTGAGACATGGGGTGAGGTCGTATGGCACGTTCACGTGTAGGACAAGCCCTGACCCATGACATTTGCAAAATGCTGTAAACTGGTGAAAGTGTGTTGTTTGCGTTATATTGTCACGCGATGGACGTGCTGGTGACGAGCGGCGTCACAGTTCAGGGCGGGCTGGGTGGTGTAGGCTAGTTGAGCAGCGGCCTCTGGGCTGGTGGGTGTGGGTTCATTGCAGCACTGGCAGGGCCATATCCCTCTTGTGCCGTGGAGAGGGCGGGATCGGCGTATGGCACCTAGGTGACATCTACCGTTCAGTGGTGCAAAGTGGTGGGTTGGAAGCCGTACGTGGGGGATGGCAGGGCGTCTCCTGCAACACGTAAAAAAAAACGTCTACCGTATCTGCCGATGGGGAGTGCAAGTAACGAGAACTCAGCATCCGCGTCCGCCCTGGACCGTCCTGTAAAGTAATCGAGTGTTGCACAGGTCGCATGTCGTTGTTGACTTGCTGCCTGCCACTGGTTGACCAACTGGGTCAACCAACAGGCACAGGCCGCACAGACCGCTCAGTGTTTGCTTGTGGTATCCTTGGGATGTATCGTAGCTCTTGGTTGTTACAACGTCCACGATAGCAGCAGTGACGCTCCACCCACTACTCAACGGTACGCAAGTCAAGCTCATCAGTACGCCACTCGCACTGTCGCATGCACAGCAAGCCCAACACACGCACACCTAAGAACACTTGCAGCCAGGCCGCTCGTCCCCTTGCGCGCAGCATCAGAGACACCCCGCCGCCTTAGCCACGCACTCAACTTTGTGCACCCCGTGCACACGTGTCACAGCTGCTGACAATGTTGATGCCATGGACCATCAGAATGGACCGCACCCTCCCCCAACGCCATGACTGCAACAACGCGCGCAAAGGCGAGCTCCGGGCCTTTGCGCGTACCACTACAGCCTACCGCAGCTACCGGTACACATACCACCGCCAAATGGTATGTTGCCGCCAGCTGCCAATCGCATGCCATGCAAGAACAGATAACGTTTCCGCCACTCCTGCACCCACGGCCAGGCAACAATGCACACGAGCGTCTGTGCACACTTCCGAGCAACTCGCACCGAACTCGCACCGAGGGGCACGGTTCACCCAGCCAGCTGCACCCCTGAGTCCTCGTGCCCACACTCCCACCACGGCAGAGTGCCGTACTCGTACACAGAGCACCAACAGCTGCTTTGTAGCTCCTTGCGGACGGCGCCCAGGTGTTGCACCGTACGGCACCGAACGGCACCGTGTGGCCTGTGCGGCACCGTACGCACGTGTGGCTTACATGACCTGCTTGACGGCGCTCTCAAGGACGTACGTGATGGCGCCCGTGGGTACCCCCTGTGTCGTACAGAGCCAAGGCGGTGCACAGTGCCCTCAGTGTGCTATGGCGAGGGTGGCAGTGGGCGTTGCTGAGCAGCAGCGGACACAAACGCAAGGGCGCGAGCACAGTGCGTGCAGTACAGGTGCATGTGAGGTAGTTCTGGCAAAGCTGATGCCCACCAGCCAACGGACTGACAGCGGTTATCAGCAGGAGTACATACGACGGAATGCACGTTGCCCACAGGCGGGGAAGCTGGACTGCATCCTCAGCCCCCAGCACCGCTGCAGCCGGCTCGGCGCCTAAAACATTTGGATGCGAGGGAGTTCCATGGGCCTAGATCCCATCCCACCCACACACCCACGGCGCTCGCCCCTTACCTCGATCTGCTGCAGACCCAGCTGCGTGATGCCGCTCTTGAGCAGCCCCGCCAGGTACGGCAGACCCTGTACGACACACGTGCGTAGGCGCGGGGCCGTGTGCGCAACGGCGACGGTTACGAAGGACAGTCACGTTTTCGAGTTGGGTTCCGTACTGCGCGGAAGACACATGTAGAGGTGCAGATAGCACCATCCTCGAGCGCCGTGTATTGAGGGGCATGGGGGTGCTGCAGGCACAAGGCGCGCCCCAGCGGGGGCAGCGGGCCGCACGGCACACTCCCCTGCGGGGCAGCCAGGCACCCTCCAGCTCGCCCTGTACCGTACCGCGCGTCACGTCTGTGTCTGTGTGATGTATCCTTTAAAGCCTCTTGTGTGATACATCCCGTGTGATGCAATCAACCCGAACTTCACTTCCTGCAGGCTGCAACACAAAACCCACCAGCGCCTTGAGCGCCACGGCGATGGTGATCTTGAGGAACAGCGAGTCCTTCCAGTCCTTCCGGCTGCCGATCAGGCCCTTGCAGCACTCCAGGAACTGCGCGGGGAGGACGGGGGTGGCAGGCGTTAGGGCGGTGCATGCCGTCTCTGAAGCTGACGGGAGGTGCACAGCGGTGACGAGGGCCACGGAGGTGGCAGGTGCGGGGCCCTAGCGTGTAAGAGTACCGGTACCCGAAGGTGGCAGGCTTGTCCGGGCTATTGCGCTACGCAGCACACTGGTGGGATGATTCGGCTCCGTCTGCGGTTCTGCCAGCAGCAGCCACGTCCTGCTGAGTGTGTGCCGGGTGTGCGTGCGATCAACACCGTAGTGCAAGCCAGCGTAGACCGTAGCTGCTAGGAGTGTTTGGGGCGTGATGTCGTGGCAAGGATTGTGCTCGTGGGCGACTGATACGTGTGTACGTACAACAACCTGAACGCACTCCCCGGAGCACCACTGGCGAGCAGCGGGCGCGTAGCTGGCATGTCAGCTCGACGGACAGCGCTTATGCTTAGGCTGTCACTTTTCATCCGTCCCGTGCATGCGTATGCCACGTGCCAGTTGCCCGGCGCGTCACGCCGGCACGTACTGAAGCGTCCGACGCCGCAGCCCCCGGCACGTACCTCCGGGAACTCCAGCCGGCGGTTGCCGTTCACGTCGTACTTGTCCAGAAGGTGGTTGACCTGTACGGCAGATCAGTTGGTGAAAATGCCAGGATTGTCGTGTTTGCCATATTGTGCAGCTTGCTACGTGGTCATGATAACCATATTGACATACAGAGCTGGTTACGCGGCGCGATATGGCTGTACCGTTGCGGTTTGGGGGCCGAGGCAGGCCTGGAAACCTTGACTCGTGGCCTGTACGGTACTCACGTCGCTCATGCTGGGGATGCGCACGTGGTACGGCAGCTTGCGGTTGATGAGGTCGTACAGCTTCAGCAGGCCGATGTACGCCTCCTTGGTGTCCAGCCTACGGAAAGGGAGGGGGAAACACAGCGTGCTTAACAACAGGTAGTGTAACTGGTATGCGAAGGTGGCCCTCACGTCGGGCGTGTGCGGAACCCTGCCAGCGGAGGGCAGCCGGAAAGTTTACTGAATAAAAGTTTAGTTCACCGTTCGTGAGCGAGGAAATGGTTTTTATGGGTAGGCCAGCTGAGACTTTCAGCAGGGCGACAGAAAGTCAACGTGCAGGGTCAAGGGTTTTTTTGGGTGTTGCAGACACACGTGCACCACTGACACGAAACCCTGCCTGTGCTAGGCGCGGTGACGCTGCCGGTCTGCAATGGAGCTGACTTATACATTCGAGCGATGCCTTGCCGCTGAGGACAGGCACGTATGCGGAGTCTCGCGATGGTCTCTCGGCAACTTTGAGCGTTGCATAATGCGGCCCGCTGACGCGCCCCTAACGTGCATGCGCGGATTTTTGATGCATTTAGATCACATGTAAGCGGCGTACATTGCTGTCTTGGAACGACGGAGGTGCGGCTGACTGCATTCGACGACCATCAGGGCCTGTGAGGTACTTACGCTCCGTCCCGGTCGATGTCGACCTCATCAAAAGCCTTGCGAGCTTGGGTTTGGAACCACTTGGAGCCAGTAAGGTTCGCGCCAAACCGGGGCGGGATGCCCGGGATGCCGAAGCGAATTTCCTTGCCGAAGATCTTAAGGCCCATCTTTGCAACAGTACAGTTCAAAACACTTGCAAGCTACCTTGACATAGAGCCAACCCGGTGACTTCATGCCATTAGGGCGTTATGCGCCTCGCACAAGTCAACGATGCGCAATGGACGTGGACACGTGTGGCCCCACAGCCGGGCATCCGGTCCTCGTTGCGCTGTCAACGCCGTAATGAGTGGCATGGAAAACTGCAAGGAAGATTTGCAGGTGCACAACGAAACCCCGCACAGCACACTGTATGGGCTCGTGCTTTCCTTTTGCAGGCCCCCAGCTCCTCTGGAACGCAAGGCCAACTACTTCTTGACTTGACGACCATGCACGCACAGTAGTCAACGGTACAAGCTGCATGCACATACGCCATACCGGTACTTCACCAGTATATACAGGCACGTTGTGCGCATTTGGTCAAGTACATGCGCGCCGGCCCAAGGTGTGCGCACGCCACCCCTTAACGCCCATGCACATGAATCCGGACGCACAGGCGCTGCCAACTCAGTCGCCTACCATGCTCCCTGGACACCACACACGCCACAACACTACACCGGTACCAGTACGCTCATTCATTTGCGGCTCTCCTCTCAATACATGTACGAGCACAAGCAACGTCGTGTCCTGACACGACAACGGTCACTACACCTGGGCAGCCCAGCTCACTTGTTCCGCTCCAGCTGCCCTAGGAGGACCGCGCTGCCCACGCATCCATAGAAACCTCAATAGTAATCAGTCAGCCGCTCGTCCTCCATAGGGTCACCTCCCTCCGCTTGCCCCTGCACCGCATTCCCGTCCTCCCCCTGCTTCCCTCCCGTGGCCCCGTCAACACCCACAACCCCCTCCTCCTGCTCCTCGTCTTCCTCCTCAGCAGCCGCCTCAGCCTCCTCCTGCTCCTCCTCCTCCCCCTCCCCTTCTTCCTCCTCGTTGTCACCGTCCTCCTCCTCCTCCTCCTCCTCCTCCTCCCCCTCTGCGGCCTCAGGCTCCGCCGGGTGCAGCACCTGCTGCATGCTGCCCCCGTCGAACTCCAGCACCTCCCACGCGTCCCCGATGCCCCGCCACCAGTCTGCCCCGTAGTCCCGCAGCAGCTGCTCCCCGGGGCCGATGTCCCGCAGCGCCACCAGCACAGGCAGCACCAGACCGCGCACGCACACAGGGACCACCTGCAGCGAACACAAGGACCACGGCAGCAGGATGAGCCACGGTTTGCACCAGCACACTCCACGGCATGCACATCAGCACCCCAACCACATGCGGCGCACTCAAAAGGACATTAGGGATCTCGCCACATGCGCGCGCTTACCAAGACGTTGGCGGCTGCGGCAGCCGATGTGAGGTTGGTTCCGGAGCGAGGGCCGTCCACGTCGTTGCCCGGCTGCCAGGCCCGAGGGTTGACCCGTGGGTCGTTGACCAGCGCCCCCAGGTTGCCGTACCCCAGCATGATCAGGTCCAGCGGACTGCCGCCTGCAATAGCAGCATAAGAAAGCAGTAGGCATGTTGTGTTGGTGGCAGTGTGGGGCAGCACACGGTATGCACCTGTGACGAGCCAAAAGGGGCAAGGCATCGCGTGTTAACGTACTGTTGAGAGCCAGCACCGACCCGCTTTGTGCTGTCCCTCGTACGGTGCTTGCTGTCCGGCAGCACAGCTACGGCACCTACGCAGCCCCCCTCACCTGCCGCCCCCTGCGCCGCCAGCCGCAGCCCCGGGTACGGCATCCGGAACGACCCCGCCAGCAGCCGCCACACCGTGGACACCTCCGACGCCCCCGCCCTCGCCGCCAGCTCCCGCCTCAACCCCGGCCCACAGCTCCGAAACCCAACGCCCACGAACCGCCCCGCCTCCTCCCGCGTCATCACGAAGCCGCCCACCACACCCAGCACGCTGCTGGGCTTGATGCGGCTGCAGGCCCTTAACCCACACCCCCCGCGCTCCGCGTCTCCGCACGGCTGCACCAGCCGCCTCGACAGCTCCAGGTGGCCCTCCGGCAGGGCTGCGTCCCAGCCGCGCTCGTCCGTCAGGCCGAGGTACCTCGCCACGCCCGCACTGATGACGTTGCTGCTCAGGTTGCAACGGTGGAAAGCCTCTACCCATGCCTCCTCGCCGCCGGTTCCGGAGCCGGCAGGCGCAGCCGGTGGCACCTGCATGGTGATCTGGCCGCCGGCGGGCTGTATGTCCGACAGGTGGCACTGCTGGCTCTGGAGCCAGTCCAACGTGGCGGCGCGTACGGCAGGCGCCAGGGAGGGCGGGAAGGTGAGGCCGCAGAAGCGCAGCTCGCCGCGCTGCGGCGGCGGCAGACCCACCGACGGCGGCACGCAGCCGTGCAGGTGGGCGATGGCGGCCGCCGGTCGCAGCTCGTCGGCGGCGGCGCCGCCGCCGCCGGTGGAGTGCCGCAGCGGCAGCGACGCCGGCGAGGTGGCGATGTCGGCGCCGCCGGGCGCCGTGACCGCCTCCACCGCCGTTGACGGCACGCTGGCCGCCGTCGACTGGCTTCGTGCCGCCAGCCGCTGCCGCTTGGCTGGCCGCCCGTCGGCACCACCGGCGGCGGCTTGCTGCACTGCCGCCGGCGCTGTTGCAGCGGCGTCGCCGCTGGCGGCGGCCGTCGCAACGGCGGCGGCGGGCAGCCGGCTCACTCGCACGTGCACAAGGCAGGGCGTGGCGGCGGCGGCCGCTGCTGCGTCGGGGTCCTCGGCAGCGGCGGCGGCAGCCGCCGCCGACTGGGGGCTGAGCCGCAGGTGCAGCAGGCAGTTGGAGTCGGCACGGTGCTTCTGGAACAGGGCTCGCAGCGGCCGGAGGCGCCACATAATCCACGCATTACGTTTGGCCTTGCCGCGAAGGGATAGGTCGTACGACAGGCCGTCGGACTCGTCAAACAGCGTCACGGGGATGTTGACCTGTGGGCGATGCATGTAGCATGACGACAGCCGCGTTATACAGCGTAAGACTTTGGAGACACGCCGTGGTGAGTCGTGGGAAGCGTTCGAAGGGTTGTGGCCAAGAAAGTGCACAGGGATGCGTGCATGGGTGAAGGGTGGCAGGGTGGCCGTTGCATGTGTCAGTGCGCGAGCTCACGTCATGATACTAGCAAGCCGGGGCTCCTACGATCCCAGCTTATTGCTTGCATCATGCCCTGCGCCAGGGCACAGGCAACTGCGTACACGGCTTTGGGTGCACCGCAAAAAGCCCCTTCGCCCACCTCCAGCCCGTGGTGCTTGACGTGGATTAACACAGGCAACTGCGTGCACAGCTTATGGGTGCACCGCAAGGAACCCCTTCACCCACCTCCAGCCCGTGGTGTTTGACGTGCAGCGCAAACAGCGCCTGCAGCACCTCCTTACGCACGTCCACACACCCCAAGCCCAGCGCCGTCTCCGTGATAGCAAGGGTGACCCACGGGCCACCCGGCTCCGCCCCCGCCGCCCCCGCTCCTCCCGCCTCCGCCGCCACCGCCGCCGCCTCGCCCCCTGCCCCTGCCCGCTCCACCGCCTGCTGCGGCACCCCCTGCCTCCCCCCTGCCTCGCCAACCCGCTGCACCACGCCCATGCGGTATCTCCCGTCCGGACACAGCTGCACCTCGACCGTGTCACCCACCGCAACCCTCTCCCGCGCAAACCACGCCTTCAGCCCACGGCCCGTCAGGCGAAGCCCGTACGACTGCAGCCCCTTCACCTGCTTCTCCTCCACCCCTTGCACGCTTGCACCCTGCCCCTGCTCCTCCGCCTCCTCCTCCGGCTCCTGCTTCACCTCCGCGCCCCCCTGGCCTGCTGCTGCCCGCTTGCATCGCAGCTTAGCCACAAAGGGCAGGTCGTCTGGTGCCCCAAGCACAGCCACATCCACCACTTCCGCGCCCCCCAGCCGTGACTCCAGGTGCGCACGCCACGGGCCGCTGCGCCGCGTGTCGAAGCGGAACGCATTCTCCCGTACAGCGCCCAGCAGCATGACGCTGTGGTACGGCGGCAGGGCTCCGGGGGGCGGCGTTGGGGCCGTGGGGCTGCCGAGTGAGGCAGCTGCGCCGCCGGTGTGAGGGGGTGGAAGGCGGGTTGGGAGCGACGCGGAGTGGCGGGGGGCCAGGGGCGGGGGCGCGGGGGCGGGGTTGGATGCGGCTGGGGGCAGCCGCCCCGGATGCGATGAGCCCGTTGCGCCTGCAGGGGCGGAGGGTGGGAGAGGGGCCAAGGGTGCGCAGTCGGAAGCAGAAGCAGAAGTCGAAGGCTCAAGATGTTGAACCGCCCGGCTGTTTGATGCGACAAGGCTATTCCGTTGTGTCCGGCAACCATCGCGGTGGTCGGTGGACTGAAACAGGAATTTTTATGTGCGCAAAGCTACGCATGCACAGTATTTGCACGTGTCTACATCTGTCCCTGCGACCTACCTGCGGCTTGTCCCTGCTCTCCCTCGAACGCCACAGCGCCTCCCTCATTGCTGCCTTCCGCCGGCGGCAGCGGGCCACCGGCTGCCCCTGCACCAGCAGCACCAGCGGCACCAGCACCAACAGGTGTAGAACCATGGCCTGCCGTAACGCCGGCCCCTGCACCATCGCCACCAGTAGCAGCCTCCTGGGCTTGCCCCTCAGCAGCGGGCAGCCCTCCCTGCTGGGTGACGGGCCCCAGGGCGCCCACAGGGCTGTGCCACACCTCCCCTTGGCCCCGCTGCACCACGCCCCCCTGCCCCTGGCTCCCCAAGCCGCTGCTACCGCCCTCCACCTCCACCTCCATTTCGCCTCCTGCGCCATCTGGCCCTTCAAGCTCCGCCTGTGCCTCTCCCTCCCCGCCGCCCTCACCCCCCTCCTCCCCGTCAGTTGCCCCGCCTGAACCCTCGTCGCCCTCCGCGTCCTGGTCCTGGCCCTGTTCCCCCATGTCCAACTCCACATCCTCGCTGGCCGTCTCATAGGCGCCCTCGTCCTCACTGCCGTCCGCCTCCATGTCGCTGTCGCCATCGCCACCGCCGTGGTCGTATCCGCCTCCCTGCTCCGCCTCCGCCCCGACATCCCCTACAGCCGTAACAGCGTCCTGCTCGAGGACCTTGCGGTTACCGACGGCAGGCCCCGTGCCCTGCTCAGCAAGCTGCTCGGCCTTCACGTGCGGCTGGCCGTCTGCATCACCTCGGCAGCCTTCCGCCCCCGCCTCCGCCTCTGTTGCATGTCCGCTGCCGCCTCCTGTGCCCATGGCGCCCTCGCCCCCACCGCTCCCGCCTGCGGCTGTGGAAGTCGCGGCAGGAGCAGCAGCAGCAGCTGCTGCTGCTGCTGCCGCCCCTCCTTCCAGCGTCACCGAGGTGACCTCCAGCCTGCCGTCCGGCCGCCGCACCATGTGTAAGGTGCCCCTGCCGATGGTGCACAAGGCAATGTCCTGGGTGGTCCAAGTTTCTTTTGTTTGTGGCACGTCATGTAGCACGCACTGCAGTCACTACTCCATGCAAGGAGGCAACCCCGGGCCTGGTTCCATTCCGACCGTGGCTTAGGCTCCTGGCTCCCGGCCTCCGGCTGCTCCCCATCCACTCATTCACTTTGCCGCCCTGCTAAAACTTGCAAGTCTCCCGTACATCAGCAAGGCACACGGTGAAGCGGCGGGAGGTTCTGGAGCCCTGCAACCCGCCCCACCTGTCGGTGATGCCTAGGTCCCGGAGCAAGGCGCGGCACCTTATCAGGGTCCAACGTTGTCCCGTCACCTTGAGCGTGGCGTTCGGGTACCTGTACCACACGGCACAACCGTCCTTACATTGCACACAAGGATGCGCATAGCATGGGCATGACTATAAAAAGCTGTGCACGTCCTGCGGTACACAAAAGCGAAGGAGGTTACGCCACCTCATCAGTGCAGCTGTAACTCCATCTATCTGTTGCATACCTTCCACCTGCCGACGTACCTGGTCCATCAAAAATGAGCCTAGCCCATAACCCACAAGCCTCCGCACCAACACCCACCGATCCAACTACCCTCTCCACATTCCTTCCATATGCCATCGTATACCACACTCGACCCACGTTCCGCCGCAGCCCCTGACCCCTGGCCCCACCCCTTGAAAGCCCGCCTTCGTTAACCGCCTCCTGCCTGCACAGGCACCTGCTTCTACAAACCCGCTCATCCTACCCCAGAACCAGGTCCGCAAGGGTTAGGCCTGACCCGTCTTCCGCCTGGTGCTATACCCGTGCCCCTCTAGCGCACGGACGGCCGTTTGAGCTGCCTCCGAGCTAGGTACCCACACACCAGGCCTCAGCTAGGTCCTGACCACTCAGCCGCATCCTGAAACCCCCAGACCCCGCGCACCTGCACAGAGCCGGGGCCCCGTCCGGGCCCTGCCCCGCAACGCGCGTGACCTCCACCGGCCGCCCCTCCTGCCCCCAGTCGGACGGCTGCAGGTCCGGGAACAGGCCCCGCAGGGAGGCCTTGCTCAGCGTCAGGCGGTGCAGCGCGTACTGCACCGGGAAGGGGCCCAGGCTGGAGGCCGGCCCGCCGGCCCCGGCCGCAGGTGGGCCCCCTGCACCGGCCGTGGCACCCGCTGGCGCTGACGCGCCACCAAGAGCGCCGCCACCACCACCACCAGGACTGGCAGCGGCAGCGGCGGCGGCAGTGGTGGCAGCAGTGGTGGTGGCAGTGGTGACAGCAGTCACGCGGCCACCGCTGTTGCCTGCTGCTGGGCCAGCCGCTTCCCCGGAGGGCCCTGCCGTGACGCCTTGCTGCCTGGGGCTGGCCTGCAGCGGCCCAGGAGGGGAGCTGCCCACGCGGTCCCGTGGTACCTCCTGCTCCCCATCCTGCCCCTGCCCTTGCCCCTGCCCCTGCCCCTGCTGCTGCTCTTGCCCCTGCCCCTGCTGCTGCTCTTGCCCCTGCCCCTGCTGCACCTGCGGCTCCGCGGCCGGGGCGTCACACGGCACCAGCGTCACGCGCCCTGCCCCGTCCCTGAACAGCCACACGTGGCCCTCCGCCGGGTAACGCAGGTCCTTCATGAGCGGAGTAAGCCGGGTGAGCCGTCCGCTGGTGCTCACCCGCAGCTGCACGTCCAGGTACTCGTAGACCCGGGGCCCGTCCTGGACCCCGGCTGGCCCCGTGTCCCCAGGGGCCTGAGAGACCGCAGGGCTGGCGCTCGTGGCGGCTGCGTCGCCTTCGCCAGAGTTTGCATGCTGGTTGGCGGGGCCTATATTGTTGCATTGCCGTTGGCTGGCGTCTGAGAGCAGGAAGTCAGCGACGGTCTTGAAGCCGCGGACTGCGACCGGCTTGGTGGACTCCTTGGCGGCCTCCATGACGTCTGGGAACAGCGCCCGCACGCCCGGCATGCCCACAAGTAACACGAAGTTGTGCCAGCGGCACCTAAAAGCGGGTTCGGGTATGCCCGGCGGGCAAGGGTGGCTGTGCGAGGCCCCTCGTGTGCGCCCCTGACCGGCGGAGCTAGTCAGGGGTGCGCTGGTGGACCGTGGGAGGTCGTACGTTCTGGCAGGGGGCTTGGTTGGGGCAGCTGCCGGCCGGGGAGCGTGCTGGGATGTAGCTGGCTGCTGGAAAGAGGTGGCTGCTTGAGGGTCGCTGGGCGCTTTGTCTTCAGGCTGGACCTCCACATGAGGCGGTGGCGTCGTGCTGGGCGTGCCGCGCGCGGGGCCCGCTGGCGGGGCGCGACTTGTCTGCTGCTCGTCTGCGGGCTCCTCCTCATCGCCGACAAGTCCCGACAAGATGCCTCCTATCCCAACTGCGAGCATCTAGGTCTGGTGCTAGTCCGCGGCGGCCGCGATGGTCCAGCGACCGAGGAAGGATAGGCAGTCGTCTCCTACCAAACGGCTAGCCTATGTTCATCTTAACTTCATTTGCATACATAACATAGCATCTGCCGCTTGTTCAGACACCTGGTACTGCCGCCCGAATCCGTCGCCCAAGTCACTTCAACTCAAGTACAGAATTCACCTCTGGACGTGTCTAGCGCCTATGTGTCTTGCATATGGAGGAATGTGTGTGGGGTCGCAGGCGGGGGAAAGGGGGCACACGTTGCCGAATTGGTACGATGCCCTGGCCCTGGCCCTTTGCTTTTCGTTCAGAGCCAGGGAGTTCCCTGCCTGGTGCACTCCCTGCAGCCTGCACTTCTTTCGCGTACACATTGGGACGTTGTGTCTTCGGCATTGGTACGACGAGGGTCTGAGGCCCGTTGACTCTGCAGTCCAGGAGCCCCAACCTCCCAGGGAGCTTGCCTGGCGCAGACCTACGCGCCGTTGGTTGCTCGGCAACAGGCAAGGCGAGAACATCCTTGCCTGCTACCGTAATGCATACACCAGCATAACCCAACAGGGGCCTGAAAGCATTTATCCGCCACGTGCCATAGTGTTTGTGCCGTCGCAAGTTGGTTGCAGCTGTACCTGGCTGTACGGGTTAGTCCACACACGTCTGCATACGTGTACTGTATGCACCAAGGAGATCGTCCCTGGAAGCCTGGATTTTGCCATTTTGGGCTGTTCAATCCACAAGCGGTGACCTTTTACTTGCTAGGCAGCCTAACTGGGACGCCGTTGCTTCTCGCTTTGGTCAGTCGTATGGAATGGTGTAGCAAGATACGGTAGTACGGCCTTATCCCTGCCCCGCCCAAGCGCCCATGGTGATCTCCCCAGGCGCCAGGGACCGCCGGGCTATCAGGGAGGTCATGGAGCCGAGATTGCCGCAGCACAGAGCACGCGGGCTCTTCCCCCTGTGCAGTTTGCCGTGGCGGCTGCGAGGGAGGGCGGACGTCTTCGTTGCATGGCAGGCATGCAGGCAGGCAGGGAAGGAGGTATCACCTCGTCTAGTTTGACGCGTCATTCTTTGCATCTGCCGATCCTTGCGCCTGTGGAGCCAAGAAGTACTGGGGACGCCTTTGCACGGCGCCGTACGGCGTTGAGCCTGGCCTGGCCTGGCCATACGCCATCGACAGATGGAGGCACATGCGCACATCCCCGACAAACGTTAAATACCGGACTTTGACAACAGTCCACTCGCTGTAGCTCGGGGTTTCTGTACTGTGCAGTGTGCACGGAGACGCTGATACGGGGTGGCAGTACGAGGCAGTACATGCAGCTACCTTGCCAAACACAAGCCGTTCACTCCGCCATGTTTCCACACAATCATGATCTGCGCTGGCTCACGTAGTGTTGCACCGGACAGGGCCTGTTCCAAAAACGCGCAACGGGAGGAACTGTAATACTCTATGCCACAATAGCCCTTAGCTTCTTGCTTTCAACACACAAGCGGTAAAGGCCATATCTCATATCTCTGTAGTAGAGCGCGTTAGGCATTCACTTGTAGCGATAGGCGAATAGGCGTCTTTAGGCGACGAGCAGTGGCTTTCGTCGTGAGCGCGTTCCAACCCTGGGTGCGCACACAACCAAAGCCCTTTAATCTGCATCCTAAGGCTACCTTCAAACCAGCGCCCAGAGTCGCGAGCTTACAAGTCAGTCTGCGTAACGCGGTACCGGAGCTTGACCTACGTGGCGCATGGCGGACATCGTAACATTTCAAGCCTATATGTAAACAGTTGCGCCTCCCGTCGACGTCGACTGAAGCGCGAAGGACTCGAAAGAAAACGCAGCTGCGATGCAGCCTGGCAGGCAACGACCTCCGCTGAGCGCGCTGAACTTGGAGCTTGTATGCAACAGCAGCTATGAAGTCAACTTAGCGGGAGCTAAAAGCAGCCCGGCAGGCGGGGCACATTTTCCCGCGCAGTCCCCGCCCTTCGACACCGCGGCACCCGCGGCCAGCCGGAACAGCCTTCCACCCTCAGTCAGCTCCAGCCATCCACGCACCATCCACGCACCATCCACGCTTGCCCACGCAGGTGCAATATCTCCTTCAACGCGAAGGAGCTGCGACAATGCAGCGTCCTGGGCATCCACGCGCCCCTCGCCTGCGCAACAGCTCCCCCAGCGCCCGTCCCTCCACTCTAACGGCGTCGCGCCATGCCACTCCCACTCCGCAAGAAACCACCGCCCATCCCTACACCTCAACCCCACCTCTCCCTTCGCTACGCAACGCATGTGCGCCACTTTCGGAGGTCACAGCACCACCGCCTCCCTGACCGCCGCCAACCCCACAGCCCACCCAGTCCTCACCTCCCCACTGCCAGCCCACGCCTCCGCCACCCGGCCCGCTACCTCCCCCCGCCGCAGCTCCGCCCGCCGACGCTCCTCATCCTCCTCCCTCCCTGCAACCCTCGAGGCCATCGCCGCCTACCTCCGCGATGCCCCCCCGCTCGCCCACGCCCCCACTGCCCCAGGTTGCACCACTGCGCGCACCTCCGCCCATGCACAGCTCCGAACCGGCAGCATCTCAGCCCGCGACCGGCTTTCAGCAGGCAGCAGCGCCGACGCCGCCCCCTCCACCGCCGCCGCTGAGCCTCGCTCCCTGCCCTCAGCGGGCCGCTCCGCCCGCGCCCGCCGCCGCTCCTCCCTCGCCGTCTACGCGGACCTCGTACAGCAGGCGTACGGCACCCCCCTGAGCATCATCCGTACCAATGCAGTCCAGGCGAGCGCGCACACGTGCCATGACAGCCGCGGCCCCCACCGCCGCCGCTCCTCCATCACCCTGCCCTCTACCCTCGACGTCATCGCAACCTACCTCCACAGCGCCACCCCAGCCCCGCCGGCCTCCAATGCACAGGCCCCTCGCGCCCACACCGGGCCCAGGCCCCGAAGCCACTCTGCCAACCGCGGTTTCAGGTCTATGCACCCATCCGGCCTCCCAACAAGCCCCTGTGCGGGCCCCGTCTCCGCCCCCGCGCCTGTGTTCGTCCTGGCGACCAGCGCAGCCGCCTGCGCCCCCAGCGCGCCGTGCCCGGCCCGCACCAGGTCTGCAGCGCCTCCGCCTCTGCCTCCGCTGCCGTACAGGAGCAGCCGTACGGCGCTGTACGACAGTGCTGGGTCCAGAGTCACGGCGCCAGCGGGCGTCACGAGGTGCATGTCGTCCTTGGGCTGCCAAGAGCCCGGGGCCAAGCGGGGGCACATGGCCGGAGCTGGTGACTGCAAGGCTGCGGTACAAGGTGGCAACGGTATGGACAGGACGTGCCACGGCCGGGGAGAGCTGGCGGCAGCGGGATCAGAGCGGCCAGATGGCAGTGTCAGCACCGCGGTAGCAGATGCTGATGGTGGGGAGGGCTTTAGCAGCGGAGCCGGTCGTGGCGGTACTGGAATGGATGTGGGTACGGGAGCAGGAAGGAGCGATGCGCCGATTGGTGGGTGCAAGGGCGTGGGGCTGGGTATTGAGGTGGTCAGGAAGGGATCGGCCGGGGTGCGCAGGGGAGGGCTGCGGGCGGTTCTCAATCTGGGCAGGAGGCTGGTGTCTTGCCTGGCGCCCGCAGCCGATGACAAGGGGCGGTGAGGGGCCTTCCAAAGCAGCAGTTTGGGGACGGCGGTGGGTCGGCGGCTAAACCAAGTGTGAGCCAGTTGTAAAGAAGGTGAAGTTGGTCAAGTCTAGTACGGTGTGGTGACGGCAGGAGCACGCCGCGCTTGTGAAGGATGCTTGCAGACATTGTCATGGTACTTTTTCAGGACAGACGGGGACATGCAGAGCGTGTGGACGTTTCGGCTGGAGACACGCGCGCGCGCTCGGGGCAGCAAGCGGGGCGGGGCGGGGCGGTTGCTGCATAAGAATTTCCGGTGGACGTGGATATGTGAGGAGCCGAGCTGTCTTGCGTTCTACTTGTTGGACGACGCAGCCGAGAGGCTGCTGCTGCGGGTGCGGCTGCGCATGCCGTTGACGAAAACATGTAGGACTTGAGCAGAGACCAAATGTACGTTGTGTGCGTGAGTGCCGTTCAGCCAGTGGTGTGATGTATTTCCTGGCTTTTGCCGTACAAGGGCTGTGATCGTAACGAATCAACGGGTAGTGTTATCCCCCTGAGTGGTGGCAGAAGGGGATGCAGTTGGAGGCCTGTACGTAAACATTTGGATGTCTGGTGATGCTGGTTGTGCGTGGGGTGCCATAGGGACAACCAGCTTGCCGGCATGTGGGAGAACGATAGCGGGGCGCCTGCCGTGCGCGTTGGCGACCCGGCTTGTGAACTGAACTAACCTAACTAGAGCCCAGCTAGGGGTTATCTGGTGTCGACGTCTATAGCCGACTGCGCCTGGGGCCACATGCCTCGTGTCGAGTGAAATTGCAGGAGCAGGGCTGCCGTGAGTATCACTGATTCACTGTATCAGCAAGCTGTGGGCTGTGCACCAGTGCCTGATGGCCTGGAGGCTGCCTTGGAGTTGACGTCAGTACCGGGGTTGCGCCCGGGGCCGCGTGCCTAGTTGTCAAGACGAAATGAAGGAGCCGGGTTGCCGTGAATATCATTGTATGCAGCTGAGAGCCGACTGCGGCTGGGTCCACATGTGTTGAGAGGCAATGCAGGAGCCGGGCTGCCGTGACGGTCAGCAAGCTGTGGACTGTGCACTGGGTCTGTGTTGGATGGGCGGCGGACTGCCCGGCTGCCAGCAGTAACGGGGAGCGGAGAGGTTGGGAGGTGACTTTGCAACGCTTTGACTGATGGACATTGCAGACACATTTCATGCACTCGTTATATGAGTGTGGGGCGCAAAGGGCATAGTGCGGATGGGCGTACCATCCAGACATGTTGGACGGTCACGAGGGTTGCGGAGCTGCTGTTGAGTGTGCGTACTACTGCAGCCAAGGCGTTTGGCTCATTGTCAAGTGTTCATGTCGAGGGAACGTACTACGGCGAGAGGTTCGATGGGCCTGCTGCCCGCGTCGCCGGTCTGAACGCTAGGGCGACCGTAGCACATGCGCCGTGACACAGTGCCACCTTGGAGTGAGCAACGTGTCTTGTTTCCGCGTGGCGCGCGCACGCAACGTGTCTTGTTTGCACGTGGCACGCTGTAGGTGCTAGGGCTGTTGTGAGGTCTGGGGAGATGGTGGCAAGATAGCTCTCAAATGTCTGGAACCGTATCATGCCGGATGCTGCAGTACCCATGCAGTCGTCTGCAAGACTGACATACAGTACCGTCGTATTACCGTGCTCTGAGCATGGTAATTCGCGTTATAGTGTATTTTGCGGACGTGGGCATGGATCACGTGCAGCACGAGGGGCAGCGGTCAGGCTGGGCCCCACTAAATGGTGCCTCGGCGCGTGGT
>VFQN01004646.1_pt1 | contig 17917 bp, 33 predicted proteins | sample 3512371 | NCBI WGS metagenome assembly VFQN01 (sample SAMN10412370, study PRJNA504923) | tailings metagenome | isolation source: Replicate 2 from Balatoc abandoned mine | place: Philippines: Itogon, Benguet | collected 2017-08-28 | reverse complement strand
AACAGGGGAATGGGAGTCATCCACCAGCTGATGCCCGACGGTTCATCATCCACTGGCAGGCACCTGCCACCGGCACGCCCCACATGTTTTACTGATGGCTAGGCTGCGGCATCCCTGTAGGAGAAAGGGCATCTGCCCTTATTACCTGTTCTTGGAACTGGCAATGCGGCTCTGCGTGCGTGTCCTGGTTTACACCAATGCAAGGAGGCGCTCCTCTCCACCTGCGCTTTCCAACCCTGGGCGGCAAGGCAGCATCCCCTGCCCGGGCGTGCATCTCCCCTGACCCCAGATGAACGACCTGCCTGGAGCCTTCTCAGTGCGTGTAGGCTGCAGAGTATGGCTTCGTGGTGGGGACGTGTGGTAACAGCTCGGGTGCGGAGGGCGCGAAGAGCGAGCCCGACTGGTTGTTGCGACGTGTCGGTTGGCGTTGGGCTCAAGGGCACGACGGTTAGGGCACGTGCGCAAGGTGCGTAGCTTCAAGGTTCCTTGATGATTGTTGTGGCTGCAATAAACTGTTGACTGGGTGTGCGTGCCAACCCTACTGCTACTCTTGACTGTTGCGATCGGTGAGGAATGCCACTTGGCGTTGAACCTAGAGAAGCCTTCGCGATTTCCCACCTATGATACTTTGTTGGCCTTGCAACCAAACCACTTAAGGCTGCAGTTTACCGTTGAGGTGTAGCTGGTTCCATAATGGGGAAGGGTGGGGAGGGGGACGGAGAGGAACGCAAGTCCACCGTCCTGAATGAGGAGCAGTTCAGAGTCTTTGACAACGACAACTTCAATGTCGCGGAGTTCACCTCCCACGTCTTGGGTGGGTCTCAAACTGCAGCCAGCCAGGCGGAACAGCTTCGCGACGGAGTCCACCAGCTATCCAGCGAGCTGTCCAGCGAAGTCGTATCGAAGCAAAAAGAGCTGCTGCAACACGTCCGGCGCATGCTTGATGCGGAGAACTCAGTCCGGGATGTCGTCCTGTCAGTGGAGTCGCTGCAGAGCGCTGTGAGGCGCATCCGCGCGGAAGTGGTCGGGCCCTACGAGCAGATTAAGCACCGCACGCAGCAGCTGCGCAACATCCACGCCACTATGGACATCCTGCGGCATGTCATCCACCGCCTGAAGCTGGCGCAGAAGCTGCGGGCCCAGCTGGCCGTGCCCGCGGCCCAGGTTGACCTGGCCAAGGCAGCCAAGCTGGTGACTGATATTCGGGCAGTGGACGCGGAGGTGGACCTCTCGGGCATCCAGGCGGTGGCAGTGGACGCAGAGTTCCTGGAGTCAGCCCGCAAGTCGATCCAGGAGCAGGCAGAGGTGGGCAGCTGTGTTTGTCCTCGCAAACGCACAGGAGGAGGGGGGCAAGGGGGGGGGCTGGGGCTGGAGAATGCGGGGTGGGAGACGGACAGGAGGGTTGGCGGTTAGGTTTGGATCATGCGGGGTAGGGGACGGACGACAGGTGGTGGTGACGGCATAAGGGGGTGACAGCAAGAGGTGGTGGCCCGTAGAGCGTCTCAGGATGTGACCCCCACGGTGTTCCGCAAGGCGAGTGGTCGGCCCGGTAGTGATCGAATGGGTTGGTCTCCGGGTTGTAACCCTGTGCCGTAATGCGTCCCGGTGTGCCTCCCGTACTCAACTGCTGCAACGGTTATCAAGCCTCTCGCGATCACCAAATAAGAGGCTATGCCCCATGCTCCATGCTCCATGCACCCCAGCACCCACCCCCCAATGGCTGTTTCAGGGCCCTAGGGGCTTGATAGGCGTGGTACGCCACCCCGGTCAGACCGCATTGGTTCATGTCAACCGAGGAGCCCACACACGGATCCGTGTCGTTGTGGAGTGCGAGGAGGCCGGAAGGGATTTTGCTTGTGCCAAAGCGTATCTAGTCTTAAGAAGGCCGCCGCACACTTGGTATCTGTGTGATCACTGCCACACATGCTGCTTTCTTGGGTTGTTGGCACAGCTCTACATGTGGTCGTGCCATGTACACTTGCAGGCCGCTCTGGTGGACAGCAATGAGACGGTGTCTTTTGCAGCAAGGTTACCTCATTGTCTTATGGCGCCTCACACAAACTCCGTGCCATCACCGCCATGTCCCGGTGTCTCTGCAGGCCGCGCTGGTGGAGGGCGTGGAGTCCCTCAGCCAGGCCAAGGTGGGCTCGGCGCTGCAGGTCATCTTCAACCTGGACCAGCTCAAGCAGGTGGGTTGCTGGTGATGGAACGAGGTGTTCCTCGTGGGTGCAATTGGTGTGGGGCCGGAGGGTAGGTTTGCAGGACTAGCTCCTGCAGATGGGCCGGGGCCGAGAGGGGTGGGGGTGCTTCAACCGCAGAGCGGTACAATACCTGAAGGCTGACACCTCGCGTTTGGGGAGGAGGGCGGGCTTTAGCCTTGGGGCGCAGGCCGGAGCTAAGGTGCAGGTGCATGAGTTGGGGGAAGGACGGGTGGCAGGACCGAGGCCGTGAGTCCTCACGTGGGGAAGTGGGGCGGGGCAAGGGCTGCAATGAGGGCGTAAAGATTAAGCATAACGGGCGTTTGGTGGGTGGGTGGATGCGCGAAGGGAAACCGCTACTCGTACTCATGACAGGTACCAGCACTGACACGACGTCCCACACGCAGGCCATGTCACACCTGCTGTCACAAACATGCACGATATTGCGCGGCTGACCTGTCTAGTACACTCCTGTACTACTACTATCAGTTCAACACGACGCCATGTGCTCCCCGCAGGCTGTGTCCCACCTGCTGTCTCGCCACCTGCACGACATCGAGCGCTCCCTGCGCAATGCCCTGGACTCGCGCCACCTCACGGCACTGGCGGCGCAGCAGGGCGCAGGGGGAGCGGCGGCCGGCGGTGGCGGCGCGGGTGGGGTCGGCGGCGGCGGGGCGGGCGCGCTGGCGGCGGGCCGTGGCGGCGCGGCGCCGGGCGCCCAGGACAAGATGTGGCAGGTGCGTACCGTCGATTAGCTACGTCTTTGTCCCTACGATCGTCCCACGATGGTCACTTCCTTTCCGCAACGCCGCCTCGCCTGTGCACGCGTCATGGTGTGGCAGGTGCGCTGCCGGCTCGTGTGCACCCCCTGCGTGCCCATTGCCAGGGTGCCGCAATGACGCCTCGCCTGGGGCCGCGTCCTCCGCTTGCCGCACGGACGTTTGTTCCCTGGTATTGTTGGACAAAATCCACTTATCTGTGAGCAAGAGCTCCTCGCACAGGACTCCCTTACCCACCCTAGACCTGTTTTCGCACCAACCTGCCATGAAGTTACTTGTACTCCGTTTCCCACCCCCAGGCCCTGCGTGAGGTGCTGGACCAGATCAGCGCCTCCACGGTGGCTGTGTGGCACCTGCAGCGCGTGGTGGCCAAGAAGCGCGACCCGCTAACACACGTGTGCTTCCTGGACGTGCTGGTGGGCCCCGGGGAGCAGCTGCTGGTGGCGCGGTTCTGGTGGGTTAAGGGGACGCAAGTGCCAGTTTAGTACTAGAGCTAGTAAAGCACGGTTGAGGAGAAGGGGTGGCTGGCCGGTGGATGGCGTGGCTAGGACTGGGGGACGCGTTGCTGGTGGCGTGCTTTTGGTAGGGGTGGGGGTCAGGGTGGGGATGGGTTGTGGGTAACGAAGGGCAGATGACAGGGGTGCTTATCCACGCGTGCTTCCTGGACGTACCGGTGGGGCCGGGGGAGCAGCTCCTGGTGGCGCAATTCTGGTGGGTTAAGCGGAGGGGGGTGGCGGGAGGGTGCGGAGGAGGGGAACCGGGGGAGGGGGCTGCATGTCAGGTGGGTGGGACCGTTCCCAACCCTGAATCCTTTGCACCCGCCCAACCCCAAGGTCCGACGTGGTGCGTCTGACCACGGATGCCTTTGCCAGCGTGGCCAAGCTCGGCAAGGCTTGCCTTTGAACCATATTTCACTCCAGTCGTTAATCATGCTTTTTTGCTGTGCGATTGACCCCGCCTTTTAGGTCCGACGTGGTGCGCCTGACCACCGACGCCTTTGCCAGCGTGGCCAAGCCGGGCAAGGGCGGCTTCGTGCGGGACTGCCTCACCGCCGCGTACCCCCGACTGGCGGGGCAGGTGGAGGCCATGTTCGAGCGCCTCACCAGCGAGACGACCATCAAGGTGGGGGCGTGGTGGGCGTGACGTTCAACACCAGCAACGAAGAGGGATAGTAGCAGTTGTGCTTTTCTGGAGGGAGGTACGCCTCGCGGGCCAGGTGGGGGCCATGTTCGAAAGGCTGATGAGCGAGACCACCATCAAGGTGGGGAAGGAAGGGAGGCAGGGCGTCAGCGCAGAGCGGCAAAAGCAATGCATGGATATAGCATTGTATCGCTAGGTTGCCTCCCGCTCCCCCAGGGCGTGCTCCCCGTCGTGGGCCCCGCCAAGCTGCACCAGCTGCTGTCCCTTCACCGTTGCACACTGAAGCCCCGTGCAAGGCGCCTCGGCTTGTGTTTTTTCGTCTGGTATAAACTGAAGCCCCTGAACCTTGCTGCTGACCGGTCCTTGCTGCCTCACGCAATGGCCAAACCCTTCAGGGATACCCGCCGAGATCCCCACCCACGTTACCGCCCTCGCTACACCCGGTATCTCTTAACGTATGAAAGAATTAAATAAACCTCCGCATCCCGCTGCTGCTGCCCTTATTCCGCAGGGCGTCCTCCCCGCCGTGGGTCCCGCCCAGCTGCAGCAGCTGCTTGCCGCCACGGGCCCCTTCCAGACCGCCTTCATGGCGGGGTGCCTGGCGCGCCTCACGGACGCCGTCACCGCCGCCTTCCCCGGCAGCAGCCGCCAGCTGCCCTCGCCCACCGAGGTGCAGAAGTGCATCGGGTAAGTGCCATTTCCCGTTTGGCGGTTTGTGTTGGACGTTGTTGCGTAGCAGGAGCGTTCCCCGGCAGCAGCCGCCAGCTGCCCTCGCCCACCGAGGTGCAGAAGTGCATCGGGTAAGTGCCATTTCCCGTTTGGCGGTTTGTGTTGGACGTTGTTGCGTAGCAGGAGCCTTCCCCGGCAGCAGCCGCCAGCTGCCCTCGCCCACCGAGGTGCAAAAGTGCATCGGGTGAGCGCCTGGGTAGGGACGTCGCCCTTGCAAAGGTGCAGACGTGCATTGGGTGAGCTCACGGTGAACTCGTGCACGGGCTTAGACACGTCGCACGGTTTTGCCGACGCCCCATGTGCGTTGTTTCCCCTTTCCCCCTGCTCCCTACAGGCTGCTGCACGAGGTGCTCAAGGCCATTTCGCATAACCTGTTACCGAGCGCAACTGTGTATTACCGCGTCCTCCACCCCTTTCCCCCCCCCCCAGGCTGCTGCACGAGGAGCTCAAGGTGGGCAGCACCTCGCCCCAGCTGGCGGCCATGATGGCGGCCACCGCCGCCAAGGCGCTCAGCCTGCTGGCTGAGCGCGCAGAGTACGGCGCCGCCAGCGGGCCCGAGCTCAAGCAGCTGGCTGCGGCGACCCACGGGTCGGGGGCGGGGCCCAACGGCGCGCAGCTGCGCAACATCGCGCTGTGCTCGCAGCTGCAGGAGATGCACAGGTAGGAACACAAATCTATCAACCCATCTTTGTCGGTTAAGAATAACAGCAAGGTACACAGTGTATGGTGGAGGTATGAAGGGCGTGAAGCGTGCGAGCAGCTGCAGGAGCTGCTCAGAGTGGGCTGCGTCGCAAGGAGGTGGCTCGTAGGACCCACGGGTCAGGGGCGACCAACGGGTCGGGCGCAGGGCCCAATGAGGCGGGGCCTGAGCTACGGCAGCTGGCGGTGGCGACCCACGGGTCGGGGTCGGGGGCGGGGCCCAACGGTGCGCAGCTGCGCTGTGCTCGCAGCTGCAGGAGATGCACAGGTGTGGGCTCACTCGAAATGAAGAGAGCGCCCTCAACAGCCGGCATACGCTGACGCACTCTGAATTCCCACCGTCACCCACCATGGTCCCTTTCCGCCATGCTGTCCCGCCTGAGGGACCACCAAAGGCTCAGCACTACAGCCTCCCACACCCTTTCCACTCTCCTACATCGCCATCATCCCCACCCCCACCCTCCTTTCCCCGCTCCCCTTTCCCCCTAGGTCCCTGTCCGCCATGCTGTCCCGGCTGCCCCCCACCGCCGCGCCCTCCCTGGCCGGCGCCCTGGACCACCTGGCATCCACAGCCGTGGACATGGTGGCTCCAATCTTCCGTGCGGCGGTGGAGGCGGCCGAGGAGCGCCTGCTGCGCATGCACACGTGGCCGGGGTACGGCCGCGGACCGTCCAGCGCGGGCGGTGCAGGGCCGGGCGGTGCGGATGGTGATGACGTTGTGACCAGCACCTCGCCGCACGTGGCGGAGGTGGTGGTGCTGCTTGCCGACTTCAGGTGGGACTGGAGTGGGGGACGGGCGGGGGCGGGTGGGGATCCGGGTGTGGGCGGGTGGGTGAGGGTGGTCCGGGGGTGGGAGGGGTGTACGCGTGAAACGCGAGGAACCGTGCGAGGTGTCAGGCAGTTACGGGCGCGGGGGTGGGGGCCAGATATCGGTGTGACCGGCACGTCGCCGCGCGTGGCGGGTGTGGAGGCCCTGCTGGCGGACTGAAGGTGGGGCTGGAGTGGGTGAGAGTTGTACGAAGGAAGGGCAACGTGCGGGAGGGGATGGGGGCGGGTGTAAGGGCTGGGGTGGGGGCGGGGGAGGGGATGTGGGGTTGGGGACCGGGGGTACCGGTGTGGGGACGGGTATAAGGGTCGGGGCAAGTGGCCCAGGGGCATGGGCGGGCGCGGATGGTGAACACGTGACCAGCACGTCGCCGCGAAAGCAATGGCCGCAATGGCGGACTTTGGGTTGGAGTGGGGTTACACCCGGTGTATGTTCGCAAATGGGGTCCGGCTCGGTAGCGTGCTCGTTCAACTGGAACGGCTGTATGATCAAGCCATGTGAAACATCAGGGCCGGTAGTATCAGTGCGCTGGCAAGGAGGGAGCCACAGCTTGCCCTCGCAAACCCTGTGCCATCACACTACCTCGGGCCTCCGCTCCTTACCCATCCACCCGACCCCTGCAGGTCCGACTACCTGTCCCGCTTCGTGCCCCCGCCCTCCCCCAACACCCCCCCCCCCCCCATGCCCCTCCCCAGGTCCGACTACCTGTCCCGCTTCGTGCCCCCGCCCTCCCCCAACACGCCCTCCTGCGTGGGGGCCCTGGTGGAGCGCATGGCGTGCCGCGTGCTGCTGTTCTTCGTGCGACACGCCGCGCTGCTGCGGCCGCTCAGCCAGGCGGGCAAGCTGCTGGTAGGTGCGGTATGCAGTGGTGTACGGTAGTCTTGATATGGGGGGCGTCTGCTCCTCTGCTGCTGTTGGGTGCGGCATAGAGAGTAGGGCCCGACAACGGCACAGGGTGGTTCAGGTTGCCAGCAGGGGGCAGCAAACAGACGTACGACATCACTGGCACCACACGTTCGGATTGTCAGCTCCTTGTCTCTCCCTTTTTTTGCAGGTGGCTGTGCGTGGATCATGTACACTCGTGGTATAAAGAACGCTGAAATTGAACATGTGTCCATTCATGCTTCCACCCTGCCGCCGCGCAGGTTGCCAAGGACCTGGCCGAGCTGCAGGCGGCTGTGGGGCAGCACCTGCACCCCCTGGAGCAGCTGGGCGCCCCCTACCGCGCCGTCAAGGCCTTCCGCGCGCTGCTCTTCACTCCTGCCGCCGGCATCGCCGCCAACCCGCTGCTGGCGGAGCTGCCGCCCTCCCTCACGCTGCACCACCTGTTCTCCAGGTGGGTAGCGGAGGGGTGGGAGGAGCTACTAGTCACATCAGTATTGGGGGTGAGGGGTGACAGTTTACGCGTACGACTCTTGGGCGGGCAGCACCACCTGTGCAAGGTGAGTGCCGGGCGCAGTTGCATGGACTATGAAGCCGGGGCCGGCGGGCCAGAGTCGTGACGGCATGCGCATTTAACGCGTCAGCTTCCCATTAAATCTGCCCACTCATGCCAGGATTTCCACATGGATACCCCATAACTCTCTCCCTCGGCGAACCCCGCAGGCTGCCCCAGCATCAAGGTGCCCCACGAGCGCTCCAGCCTGACCCCTTACCACCGGCTCCCGACCGCCCCTCCACACGCTTCCCCCCTTTCCTGCTCCGCATGCCCCTTCATTGTCGCTCGCATACCTGTTTGGTTCGGTTTCTTTTCACCCTGGTCGTGCATCGCACAGCTAAAACACTCCCCCTCCCCACCCCACCCCGCAGGCTGCCCCCAAGCATCAAGGCCCCCCACGAGCGCTCCGGCCTGACGCCGCTGCAGTACTCGCTGTGGCTTGACAGCCACCCGCCGGAGGAGGTGCTGCGCTCCGTGGGGGCGGCGCTGGCGGCGGCGGGCCCGGGGGCGGAGGGGCTGGAGGGGGAGGCGAGGGATGCGCTGGGGGTCATGCGGAAGCTGTGCGCGCCCGGCAGCGGCTGAGGGCCGGGGGTAGGGGGAAGGTGTTGGGGCACCAATGGCGGGGCCGGGGGCGGAGGGGCTGGAAGGGAAGGGGAGGGACACGTTGGGCGTCATGTGGAAGCTGTATGCGGCCGGCAGCGGCTGAGGAGCAGGGGAGGGACCTGTTATGGCACCAGTGGCGGAAGCTGTGTAGTGTTGTGTAGCGTATGTGGATGCGGGAGTGGGATATACTGAATCCCTGACAAGCAAACACATAGGAAAGTGTCACTCACTGCCGCATCCTGGAAGAAGACATTCCGAGGCGATGTTGCTGAGTAGGCGGCTGTGTAGCGGTGTGGTGGCGGAGGTTTTGTGTGAGGCCAGGGGCCCGGAGGCGAGGGCCGAGGGCCGCTAGCTCCATCGGGTTATGTAGACGAACTGAAACTGGTTGGATGGCCACCCGCCAGAGGTGCTGTGATCCGTGGGGCCGGGAGCAGTGGGACAGGGCTGGGGCCGCTGGCTTTGGCGGCTCGGGTGATGGTTTCATACATTTGTGGACGTCCACGGGGCAGGAGGTGCCTGCAGTGGATGCGTGCTTGCGCGGAAAGGTCGCGCGTTCTGGTGCAGGGCTGATACCTGCAGCCCCTGTGTGCAACGCAACGCTGCGGCGTGCGCTGCTGGAATTGGCGGGCGTCGCACCGATCGCGGTGTTGCTGAGGCTGACCGTCGTGTTATGATGAGAAGCACAGCATAACTCGCTGGAGTATGTGGGCCAGGATGCATTCCGTTGCTTCAACGCCTTCCAGCCCTATGCTATGCGCCTACGCTACTTGACTGAGCCAGGCTGAGCCAGACTGAGCGAGAAGAGTCATCGGTCTAAAACGGGGCTTTACGTGTAACGGGCAATGCACGGCGCAGTGCTGCTGTGCACATGTTTGCCAGGGCGACCTGAACTTTCTATCGGTGCCTGTGCTGCGCGGTTCCATTGGGGCGCACGGCATATGTACGGCATACCGTTGTCTGCGTTCTGTACGGCACCCGAGCGTTGCGGCTACACCTGATGCACTTGCTTACCCAGCCGTGTGTGTCTGTCACCACCCCTGGTATATCGTATGCCGCACGTATGAAGGTGAGGCGGTGCCGTCTGCTGCTGTCAACACAAGGAAGCAACTTCATTGCGTCGAGTGGGATCAATATTACGTCTTAAGCCTCATGCGACACTGGGCGGCATGGTGACACATGCGGAAGCACGGTTGGGAAGTGACGGGTGCGCCGCACATACCGGTATGTGGCAGAGAAAGGTATGCACCCCACCATCGACTGTGTACGTCGTCCCATAAAGCTAATACACAAAGCCACGCAACCTGCGACCGTCCGACACGACCACACACCGACTACCGGTGCACACGAAGCACCCGCGAGCACCTTCACGTGTGACCAGACCTGGCATGGGCCCCATGCACGTGAGTGCCAGGAAAACCCGTAGGAACGTAGCAGGCGACGAATGATGCACAGGATACAGCTGACACGGCACGTAAACCGTCCATTGCTCCAAACCCCAGGCGTGAGCGCTGTTGCAGCCTGCACCATCCTGTGCCCGCACCGCACCGAGCATATGCGAGCATATGCATTGCTTACGGCTGGAGCGACCAAAAAGGTGCAAGTCTGCCTCACAGCTCAAACACGAAGAGAAGACACACCATACAGCCTTCTGGCTCCGAACCTGCTTTATCGGCAACCATGGGTGCGCCGGTCATTGACAAACATAAGCAGGGCCACGTAGGTACCTCCCGATTGCGCTTCCGGTATCAGCAGCATAGTGTCAGCATGCAATATCCTCGTCACGCATCCCCTCTACCGCCGTCTGCTCGATGATGCATAATCAACGTCTTCCCCCACTTGCCAGCACACACCCTGCTGAGAATCATGCGCCAATCCGTGCTGCCCTTGCCCCCAGCACGACCCGCACATGTCCATGCTGCCGCATCACCACTACGTGCCCCTGCCTATCATGAGTGGCACCCATTTGCGCAACGCAGTTCCCACAACACGTTGCCGTACACCACGTGCCGTACACCACGTGCCCCCAGACCTACGCGCAGTCCAGGCCAGGGCCCAGGCAAGCTACAGTCAGTGGCGACCCCATCCTTGCGCTCCTCACACCGCTGCAGGGCGCTCAGCCATGCGGGCGTCGAGCCATGCCAACGACACCTCATTACCCAGGCGAACGCTGCGCCTTGCATGCGCAATGACCCTGCCTGCCCCCTCCTCATCCCACGGCGCGCCGTGCTCCACCAGCCACCGAACCGCCGCAAGAGGGACATTATATACGTTCAGCGCCCGCCACCACCCCGCGTCCCCGAGCGGCACCCCCAGGCGGTGCAGGCAGCACAGTGTGGCCAGGTCACCGTAAGTTGCCGCTTTGGCGTACGGATATCCCGTGCCTGGCCCGCAGCCCGCCCCCACCAGCCACTCCAGCACTGGCTCACAGCCGCCCTGCGCCGCCAGTGTCAGGGTGTAAGGCCCGAACCCCACCCCACACTCCTCGTGCAGGTAGCGCGCCACGGGCAGGTGGCCGCGGCGCACAGCCGCGTCCAAGGTGGCGGGCCCCTGCCCCTGCGCGCAGCCAGCGGGACAGCCCGCCTCCACCAGAGCGCGCACCGCCGGCAGCAAACGCGCGCTGCTCTCTGCACCCCTTCGCCAGCGGTCAATAACCGTGGCCGTCGTTCCCGCATCCCAGGGGCACCCCGCCTCCTGCGCCAGCCACAGCACCATGCCCCCATCGCCCTGCTCCGCTGCACGGCGGTACGCCTCACGGCCCATGGGACAGCCCGCCTGCAGGAGCCACTGCACGGTGGGCATGCTGCGGGATGCCGCCGCATGCGAGAAGACCTCGGCGGTGAGCGGCAGGCCATGTTCTGCATGCAGGAACTGTACCGCCTCAAGGTGTCCCGAATATGCCGCTCCCCTTAAACCGCTAGCTACCCCGTGCACGGGCACACCGCGGCCCAGCAGCCAGCTGATAGGCCGCATGCTGCCACTCCAGCCTGCGCTGAACCACACGGCATTTAGCTCATCATGCTGCTGCTGCGGCGGCAGGGGGTAGCCAGCTACATCCACCAGCCAGTCAGCCACTGCCACGTGCCCGTGCCGCAGGCCCGTTGCAAGCGTCTGCAGCCCCCCTTGTGCACCACGCACGTCCAGCCCCTTGTCCAGCAGCCACTGCAGCACAGGCAGGCTGCCGCGCGCAGCGGCGCCCTTGGCGGCCCTTTGCATGAGCTCCTGCTTCTGCTGCTGCGTCCTAGCGCTTTCCCGGGCCGACAGCAGCCAGGACAGCTTCGCGATGGCAGCGGTATGCGACCGCCCTGCTGCCCCGGCCACCTCGCAACGCAGGTACGCATCGTTTGCGAGACAACGCGCCCCGCCAATCGACTGCCATAGGTGCAGCATGCCCTCCATGCTGCAGTGTTGCGCTGCCGCGATGAGCATGTCGTCTGGGTCCAGCGGGCAGCTGTTCTGTATCAGCCACGGCAGCAGGTGATCATGGCCGCTTGCGATGGCGGCTGATCCGGGGTCTGCAGTCCCGACGACTGTCAGGACTCTCGGCTGAAAGCGGCTGAAGTCATGCGGGAGCAGCAGCTCCGGGAACAGGCACGGCCGCAGCAAGCCCCACGCCAGCTCCAGATTGGCCTCGCTGCCGCTGGCAACAGCGATCTTCAGCACTTGCGCTTTGGCGATGAACGTGAGGCCGCGAAAGGCCCGAAGCAGGTGCGACTGCCATGCTGCATCACCCGTGGAAGGGGGCAGCGGCTGGCCGAGCCGCACCGTCCAATGGCGAGGCAGTCGGAGGAACTCATATGAATCTTTACAGACTAAACGCCCGTTGAGAGCCCTGTCATTGACGTCCAGCCGCTCCAGGACGAGCCGCATGACAAGTGTAGATCCCATAGTGCTTTGTGCTGTCACAAAATAGCCTCCGAAGGCCGTAGTGGTCGTTGAAGCTCCTGTGTTGTTCGTGTGTGCGAGGCAAATGACTGCAATATGCGGCAGCGACGCAATACGCGGAAATTGCGCGGGAAAAGCCGCTCCAGGATAAGGTGTTGAGCATACACTGCTGCAAAACTATGGAACGTATACACGTTATTCGATTTTGCGGGTGCCACGCCGTTGCCCAGCACGTCCGGCCAACTCCGAACTCCCCTGACTCCCTGACTGCCCTGGCCGCACGTCCCGGCGCTGGTGAGGAGCACGGGAGCCCATGTGAGAAGTGGCTCGGACACTCTACCGGTACAGCCACGTACCTGAGCCGCACAGCCTATCCCGAGGATTTTGCTGGCAGTTGTTTTGCACCACATGCCAGCGAAAGCCGTTAGCTGTGGCCGGGCGCAAGGTGGGTCAGGAGGTGCACGTCAGCGAGGTGGTTTCGGGCGCGCGGCAGCCCTCCTGGCATGTATTTTTTGGCATGTGGGTATTGGCTGTGATCCGCTGGAGTGGGAACTCTTGGAAGGTGGGAATCGGCTGTGCTCTGCTTGGGTTGCAAGGTGAGTATTGGCTGTGATCCGCTGTGGGTGGACTTGGCAGGTGGGTGGGGCCTGAGCGTGCGCACGGGGGCAGTGTCATTGCAGGCAAGAGAGTGAGGGCTGCACCAATAAGCCATAACCCACAACCCACCAAACGGCCCCCAAGCATGCCCTGTGGAGCCCAGTGGCTGCTGCGTTTTGCCCGTACGCCTGCCCCCAGCTTCATGTGCCTTTTTTTTGAAACATGTGCCTTTGAGTGCCATGCGTGGGCAACGGTGGCAACGTCTTCCATATGTTGCAGACAACAACGGTTTGTAGCATGGCCAGCGCTTACAGAGGCAGATACCGGCATACCGGCAGCGTTTACAGGTACCCGTGCGGTATCCTCGTGAACCGAGGAGGCCCCCCTACCATGAGACTGTCAGGAGGCTGAATGGATGGTTTTCCAGCTTTGGTCCCTTCAGTTCCTAGGCCCCGCCCCAACCGGGAAACAGGGCTGGTCCCGGCCATCAGGGTTCAGGGACACGGCACACGGGGGTTCCCATTTTGGCACTTTATGTTACATTCCAGTTGGTGTGGCCACACGATCCTTACTGGTCCCAACCACATTTATCTCCTGTAGCGTTTCCCGCTCGCTGTACGTCAAGGAGCCAACAGTTTCATTGGTGGACTGACCACCAAACACGGGCCTTGAGTTCACAACCTTACGCTATCTGGACCTGCCGACCTGGTTCCGGCCACGTCATCGGGAGGCTGCGCCGTTAACAACTGCTCGGGGGGTTGGAGAGAGAAGCATGGCTGGATGGGTTGCACGGCATCCTCACATGGTCTGAGGACACAGCCGGCGGCTTCCCCCCCCTGGCCCAGATGGATCCGCCGGCCATCAGGGCGGACGCTGTGCCCATGCTTGGCATTCGTGTTACAGTCCAGGTGGTGCACCGTGGCACCAAGGGGAGCAACCGTGAGCAACCACTTACACTCCCGAGCCGCATGATGACCTAGGAGGCAGGCGGCGGCTTCAGAGGCGCACTGCCAGCAGGAGGCCAGGGGAGGGCCCCCTGCCCCCTGCCAAAGGTTGTGCGGAAAAAGCTGCTCGGGGATTGTGATAGCAGTACTTGCAAAACTCATTTGAGGAGCAGTAGCGGAGCCAAGCTCCAACTTGCCGCAGCCGCGTTCAGCTTCCCCATGATGCGAGGACCGGTGTACCGGCTGTGTACGACGTCAGACGTGATCGGCTGTGTACGACGACAGTGGTCGGCTGTGTACGACGACAGTGGTTGGCTGTGTACGGCAGTTTCCAGCTGTGTACGGCAGTTGTCGGCTGTGTGCGGTAACTGCTAGCGGCGTGGTGGTTCAGGGGTGCCACGGGACGTAGAGGCAGCGGAGGCTGTCCATGAAGCTCTTGGCTGTGAGGGCCTTGCCGGAGCCCACACCGCCCCCTCGTCGGCGGCCCACCTGTGGAAGGAGGGTGAGAGAGGAGGATGCACAGGTTAAGGGACAGTTTGGGTGAATGAGGGGAGTTAAGGAAAATGTGTGTGGTATGAGCGGTGCGGTGCAGTCAAGGGCATGGGCTGGGACGGGAGGTGAAAACGGTGGTAGTGGTGGTCTTGCCGGAGCCCACGCCTCCTCCTCGTCGACGCCCCACCTGTGGAAGGAGTGGCAAGGGACAGTTTGGGTGATGAGGGGAAGTACGGAAAACGTGTGCGGTATGAGCGGTGTGGTGATAATGGTGGTCTTGCCGGAGCCCACGCCTCCTCCTCGTCGACGCCCCACCTGTGGAAGGAGTGGCAAGGGACAGTTTGGGTGATGAGGGGAAGTACGGAAAACGTGTGCGGTATGAGCGGTGTGGTGATAATGGTGGTCTTGCCGGAGCCCACGCCTCCTCCTCGTCGACGCCCCACCTGTGGAAGGAGTGGCAAGGGACAGTTTGGGTGATGAGGGGAAGTACGGAAAACGTGTGCGGTATGAGCGGTGTGGTGATAATGGTGGTCTTGCCGGAGCCCACGCCTCCTCCTCGTCGGCGGCCCACCTGTGGAGGGAGGGTGGCAGGAGGCCAGCCAAAAGGGCGTGGGCCGGGGTTCAGCAAGGTGTGGTGGTAAGGCGTGGGTAACGCGCAGTGTGTCGTGAGCAGTGCGTTGCAGTCCTGTGGAAGGACTGGCACCGAGGCAAGGACTGGGGCGGGAGTTTCGGTGGTCGTGTTTATTCGGGATTCTCAAATGGAGCCGAGTGATACGGAAGGCCGTAGTGAGGGCCTTTCCAGACCCCACGCCTCCTCCTCGTCGGCGCCCCACCCGTTCAAAGGAGGGTGAGAGAGGAGGATGCACAGGTCAAGGGACAGTTTGGGTTGTGAGGGTGGAACAGTGGATACCGGTAGTAGTTTGCACGCAAGGGGCAGTTCGGCGCAATCCTGCAGCTACGGTATGCAAGGAAGGGGCCTAGCCACCAGGAGATGGGCTGATGAGGGAACGTGAATGGTCATATTTGGTGCAAACCGACGGCTACTAGCAGTAACTGGTAGGGGCCTGTAATCACACACGTCCTGTACCTGCAGGAAAAAGGAAAGAGCCGTCCCCACAGGGGACAGGGCACCGGCAGCTCGGCCGTGGCCATGCACTACAACTTTAAGTATAAAGTATAATCTAAAAAAAACATAATTTAATATACCAGTAGGAACTGTACGCTTAGCATACCGGTATAGTGAACGAGCAAGGCGCCATGTGTACCGCTCCTGTGCGGCTCACGCTTGTCCCCCTGCCCACGCACCGTGCCCCCATCCACAAATATATAATATATAATAAATATAATTTAATATTCACCCACCTCCAATATCTGCAGGAATGAGCCGTCCCCACACGGCACCAGCAGCTCGGCCGTTTCACGGTCGTACAGCACACGTGCTGCCATATTGGGGTACCACCCCTGGCCGCGCACGTAGGGGCCTGTGGGGGGGTCCCGCTGCCCCTGCTGCACTTGTTGGTAGAGCTTGTGGTGGTGCATGTACTGCGTGAGATCGTACGCCGGCCAGCTCCAAGACGGTCCGGGCCACGGTACAACCGCCGTACGCACCAGCTTGATATCGATGGGGTCGAGCGTGAACGCTGGCAGGGTACGGAGTACGGAGTACGGCAACAACAGCAGTTGGCAAGTTCGTTGGGCCGGGTGCGGCAGGGGGGTCTAAAAGGGTGAGGGCACGATGCCGTAGGCAATTTGGCACACCGTGGGGGCTGCCAGGCAGTCCATATAACACCTATCCGTCAGCACAGCGTGCACCCCTGGTGTACATTTTTCACAATTAGTAAGAGCCAGCAGCGGTACACACGCCGTACACAGCACGCCGTGCACAGCACGCAGCGTGGCGCTGAGGAGCCTGCTGTGCCGCCGGAAGCCCGCCTGTCGTACTGTAGTACATGTACGGCCCCCGCCCGTTCCCTCGCCCCCGATTCCCGACCCCCTAAAACACGTGTCCGCCGGAGCACCAACCGTGTCTTGCGCCTGTGTCCTGCAGGCTGCAGCAGCAGAGTGACACCTGCCACACCGCCATAGCCAAAGCAAATCCAAGCCAAGCCAATTAATCATAGGCGGAAATATTCACCTTCTCCGTCCCATTGCTCCCTGAGCAGCCGTGCCCGTGCGCCCGGCCAGCCTGCCATAGCCCGCACGTGGTTGTGCACCGCCTGGGCAGGGAGGCGGAAGTCCACGTACGCCTCCTGCCGCTGCACCTGCGGCGGCAGCATACACGTACATCTGTATGGATGAAAACACAATACATGACATGAACAACCGCAAAAGGGCCGGGAGCCGGAAGTTAACCAGACGCTGCACCTGAGGGCCGGCAGTCTGGACAGCTGGCTCAGACCCCACACGCTCCGCATACCCGAACGCGTGACAACTGACCTTGTCTGTACACATGGGTTACGCATCTTGAATCCCGCAACAGCATCTCCGCACACCCGAACGCGTCAGCGTCCTCAAAGACCCCCGTCCTGGCCCCAGCAACTCTCCTGTGCGGCCTCCACTGCCGAACACACCTCCCTCCCCCTCCCCCACGCCCCCCGCTCCTTCACGCAACCCTCCTCATACCCGCCTTGCCTTCGATGAGTGGCTTCCTTGTCGTTTTGCTGCCTCGCGTGCTGCGGCGTGATACCACCGCCATGCGTCCGATTCGTAGCAGCGGCCGGCTGCCCAACACACCCCACACCCCGGTACACGGTTTCTCGCGTTTTAAGCGTGCCCACACCACCAATCGCACAACCACCTTTGAACGGCCCGGCCCCACCCCCAGCGGCCGCCCTCCGTTGCAAACCTCAATCAACCGTTGTCCCACGCGCTCAGTTGCCCATGCATACACACGCACCTTGGGTGCGTGCGTGGCCTCGGCCTCGTCCTGCTGCTGTGCGTGCTGCGGCGTGACGGTCCCATCCAGCAGGCCCGGCAGGTGGCTTAGCAGCTGTCCGCTGCCCAAGCACACCCACGCTCTTACACGCAGATGCACACCCCCTTCCCGCTCTCTTTAACACACACCTTGGGTGCGTGCGTGGCCTCGGCCTCGTCCTGCTGCTGTGCGCGCTGCGGCGTAATGGTCCCATCCAGCAGCCCGGGCAGGTGCCTTAACAGCATCTGGCTGCCTAGGCCGAACAGCCGTGCGGTGAGCTCGGGGGCGGTCTCGGTGGGGTCAACGGGGACCTGCGAGAAGTTACCAGGAAAACATGTTGATGGAGGGCAAGAGGACGGCGCGTTTGCGCAGACTGCACGCCCAATGCCACGAGCCCCATCTGCTCACCATCAACCCCATCTCCCCCTCCCACTCATGCTAATACACACCCACCACCTGCTGCGCTACCACCAGCACTCGAGCACCATTGACGCCAGGGACACGCCCGTCACACACGCCATTACACACGCACGCTCGCTTGTTTTGGTCAGACCGTGCCCCTCCTGCCTGCGCCGGCCAGAGGGATTGGCGGGGGCGTGTTTGCCGTTGTGGGTTGGCGAGCGTTGTGCTGCCTTGCTGCGTGTGGCTCGGGCGCCCAGGACGGCTCTTATTCCCG
>VFQN01004645.1_pt1 | contig 17920 bp, 28 predicted proteins | sample 3512371 | NCBI WGS metagenome assembly VFQN01 (sample SAMN10412370, study PRJNA504923) | tailings metagenome | isolation source: Replicate 2 from Balatoc abandoned mine | place: Philippines: Itogon, Benguet | collected 2017-08-28 | reverse complement strand
AGTAACGGCATCAAAGAAAACACGGGTGCGCCGAGCAAGGCGAGGCCCTTACTTTGAGGAAACGCTGCTCCGGGGGAACCAACCGCTTGCCACATGGGGCTGACACCTCCGGCTTTGGATTAAAGCACAGCAAGCCTTGGATAAGCAGACAGTCCTGCACCTGGAATTCAACAAGCGTTGTACAACGGACGATCCGTGTTCAAACTGCAACCCGCCCTTTTTGCCAGGACTCAAATCATTCACGACTGACCCTCGCCACGTCCTGTAGCAGGGGCGTCCTGTAGCAGGGGCGAATTGGCTGAAACAATTCGAAAGGTGTTCTCATCGTCGCACCGTCGGTTTGGGAGCGAAGAAAGTAGGCCCACTTCGCTTCCAGTTTCCGCGCGGGAAGCGGGCGGAGGCTCCTCCAGCTCCAACGCATATCGTATTACATCCGCGTTACTGAGGCGCATACTTACACACAGGAGGAGCAGCTCCACTGTGAAGCAAAAAGCAAGTCCATCGGCAGGAAGAGGAAAGGCTGGAGCCAGGGACGGGTTGCTAAACATGAAGGCCGCTTCGGCCACAACCCACCACGGCCAGCCGAGTGGTCCGAAGCGCTACTTTGGCTTGACAGTTCAGCACTGGGTCCTCGCGTCCGTTGTCATCGTGGTCACGCTATGTGCAACAGCCGCTGCTTTGCACTACACGAAAGGCAGTACCAACGTGCTTCTTATACGACAGCCTGTTGGCATTCGCTCAGCCTCGGCTGTAATCAACACGTGCGCCAGCGCTGGGAGCGGGAAGGGCCGGAGGTACCTGGTCACAGGGGCAGCGGGCTTCATCGGCTTCTCAGCCTCCCGCGTCCTCCGAGAGCGTGGTGACATCGTCGTTGGCTTGTAAGTGCCTGCGGACATGGGATGACATGCGTCAGGGACTGTGGGCATCATGTGTCACCCGCCAGCAGCAGGGGCAGCTGGCTGTTTGTCTCACACGGGCCCCGCCCTTCTCACCCCAACATCCTCACAAGCAGCCCAAATATAGCAAACGCATCGCATCCAATTCTTTTCCACTGGCACAACAATCTCGGCGCCACCTATCACGTTTCTGCTCCCGGGCCATCTTTCCCTTGCCCAGACTGCTCCTCACAGCCTCCCTCACCCTCAGGCCTCCCCCATCATCCTTGACCTCTCCCACTGTTCCCTCTTGCCCCCACGCAGGGACAACTTCAACGACTACTACCCTGTGTCGCTGAAGCGCGCCCGCGCCCAGGTGCTGCACGGCATGGGCGTGCCGGTTGTGGAGGCGGACCTCAACGACTCGGATGCGTTGCAGGAGCTGTTCCGCCTGTGCTCCTTCACGCACGTGCTGCACCTGGCGGCGCAGGCCGGCGTGCGATATGCAGCGCGAAACCCCTTCTCCTACGGTAGGTGGCCTGGGGGCACGATTGCAATAATCAGCTGTACCTGCTGTGCTCCTGCGTCTAGCCACTCTCCCGCAACGCCTTGGAAACCCTCTGACCGCACGCTCCTTCCCCCGCAGTGCACTCCAACATCGCCGGCAGCGTGGCGCTGATGGAGGTGATGCGCGTGCAGCAGCCCATGCCCACCCTGGTGTACGCCTCGTCCAGCTCTGTGTACGGCCTGTCGCGCGACTTCCCCTTCAGCGAGGCAGACCGCGCCGACCGCCCCGCCTCGCTCTATGCCGCCACCAAGCGCAGCCTAGAGCTGCTGGCGCACAGCTACTTCAACATCTACAAGATGTCCGTCACAGGTGAGGGTTGCCTGAGCGTTTGTGCAGGGGAGCGTTGTTTGGCCTTGTCGTCCACGCTTGCGTCCAACTTGCGTGGTAGAGGCGGGGGAGGGGGCGGAACAAAGTACTAGTAACGCCAGGGGGTGATAGTGGCAGTTGTAGTACGGTGCGGGGGGTGGGCCCGTCTGGCTTGATCGTCGCTGGGATTGGCGCAGTGTTGTCTCGTCGTCCCGCTCCACTCGCTCACGCCGTGCCCTGCCCCTCGCCCGCAGGCCTGCGCTTCTTCACGGTGTACGGGCCCTGGGGCCGCCCCGACATGTCGGTCATGGCCTTCTCGCGCAACATCGTGGACGGCAAGCCCATCCGTGTGTTCCAGGTGGGGAGCAGAGACTGTGTGTTGGAAGCGGCACGGGGCGCAGCCGGATGAACCCACTTGGTTAACCCCGACCCCACACGGTGACCGAGGGGATGCACTTATCCACCCCCACCTTCTCGTCCTGGTGCTCCCTGCCAACCCTCTGACCCATAACACGCGCACATAGCAGTAGCCACCCACTGCATCACCGGCACCTCCACAAGGCAACCGCACACCCTGAACTTGCCATCATGTGGCTGTTCCACGTGTATGCCAGGGCCCCAACGCCACCGAGCTGGCCCGCGACTTCACCTTCATCGACGACATCGTGGCGGGCGTGGTGGGCTCGCTGGACAGCGCGCCGCCGTCGGAGCCGCAGGAGGTGGGGAGGCGGGACGGGGGCGCGTGAGTGCGTTTGCATTGCAGGGGAACCCTGGTGAGCTCACTATGCACTGACAGGGCGCGCAGTGGACCCCCATAAACGTGTGGTCTGCTGCTGGGCGGGGGTGATGGGAGTCCGGACCCCGTAGAAGACGTGGGCAGGCGATGGGTCGGGGCAAGGGGGCCCAAAGGCGACCACTGGGCCCACGACAGAGCCATCCATCCAGCAACTGCCACCTCACCGCATCCTGCTGCACCCCAGAACCCCTTCCACAACCCTCAACACTGCCTAACGCTTCTCACCTGCTTTCCGCCTCCCAGGCCTCCTACCGCATCTTCAACCTGGGCAACACGCGCGTGGTGACTGTGACGGAGATGGTGGACACGCTGCAGGAGCTGCTGGGCGTCAAGGCCAACGTGCAGTACGTGCCGCTGCCAGCCACCGGCGACGTGCTCAAGACCAACGCCAACATCAGCGCAGCGCACGAGGCGTTCGAGTACACGCCCCACACCAACCTCAAGGAGGGCCTGCAAGCCTTCGTTCAGTGGTTCTACGAGTACTACGGGCCGGACGGGAAGAACCGGCCGGCGGACGAGATTGGCTACATCCCGGATTGAGCGGTGTGTGGCGAAGGATAGGTGTCGCACGGTACCAACTAAGCTTGTAGGAGAAGGGTTTGCGGGAGATAAAGGTGGCGGGTTGGGGTAGGGCGTGGGCTGTAAGGCGGGGTGGCAAGGAGCTAGTGCATGGAGCGTAACATACCTGCCCCGCTGTCCTGCATGTTTATGTGCATATAAGCGCATCACGCAGGCACTCAGGCATCAAGGTACTGACTTTACGCGTCCTGAGCAGTACGGCAATGCCGGCCGCAATAGAGCAACAGACTTCTTTCGCCCCTTGCTGGGTGCGGGTTTCTACATGTTTCTATCGGTCGCTAAGCTTGGATGAGAAAGCTTTTTGCGTATGGAGCTGCTGCGCCAGTGTGCAGGCGTGCGATTATGCGGCTAGTCTGCCGCCATGGGGGCTGCACCAGGTGTACCGATACCAGCAGGCATAGCGGTATGCCCGCAGTGGGGAGAAGGGCAGGACTGGTGGGTTGAGGCGCCAGGGCATATGCCCTGATTTGTTGTGCCCTGGCAGAAGTTGTCCTAGACTGGAGATCTGGGGGCCACCGTGCTTTCAATAACGCGCGCGACCGACTGCAGGTGTCCTAAGCTGCTAACTTGGGGGCGTGGTTGATCTGGCACGTGTCCAGGCTTGCTTTTGTAGGGCAACGACAGGGCTCAAGCCCCTGCAGCTAAGAGACTGCAGTTGTAACTGCTTGTCAGTTACAAAGACGGGCTGTCCGTCACTGCTAGCAGCCGTGCGGGGCTCGCTGGAGGGGACAAGGGCTCCCCTGGCGCACAGGTGCTGGCGCCTGAAGGGCCACATGCGAACGTGCGTTCTCTGGGTAGATTTAAGCTACGGCTTGGTAGCACCTTTACATAAGTTCGATATCCACGCTTGCTGTGTAACACTGAGCATCGTGTGGGCATAGGATGCTCAAGGGCGTCGCAGGGATGGTGCCCCGCTGCACCCGTAGTCATGCCTGTGCGTCGGCAAGCCAACAAACAATGGCTTGCATTTTACTATTGAAGAAATAAATACTGCAGCTGCATATGTGAAGACGCCCTGTAACAAGGTGTAAAGGGAGGACATACTTGCGTTGTATCTAACATCCTTACCAGGCGAAGACTGTTTCCGACCCAGTTTGGCGACATCCCGATAGAATGAATATCCTAGCACGGAGCTTGCTGTTGCCAGCTCCTACGGTCCGTCGTCCAACTGCGAGGTGCTTTGCCGTGGCAGACGCTCCTGCGCCGCCCGCACCTCAAAACGTTGGCAAGAAGGTCTCCCTCGTCGCTCTAGGCTGCCCTAAAAATGTCGTTGATGGTAAGCGGAATGTGGGGGAGTCGTGGGGTAGGGGCTCGACCGGACGGAGGTTGCGCGAGCCTCAATTCTTGTCGTGTGGTTACAGAACCCACCAGCAGACCGTTGCGAGCATGTGAAATGAATGATGGACGACATGCAATTCAAGATGATGAAGCTTGGCATCTGTCGCGCATAGCAAGCGACGAGGCGCATATGCCCAACTGGGTTGGAGGCCCTGCTGCAACACTGGCCGCTACCCCATACACATGCAGCCGCAAGCCACCTTGCGCATACACAGATCCACACTTTTACACACGCAGTCTCACGCTGCCCTCCTTCGACAATCCTCCCGCCACCACGACGCTCCTATCGTCGCACATACGGCGACGCACGGGGCATGTCGACGCACAGCTTACCCTACCTGCCACGCTCCCCCGCCCCGCCCTGAAACCTGGCCGCCACCAACAACACGACCTACAGCCACACCACCCACCACCCCCACACGCCGCTCCCCCCAGGCGAGGTGCTGCTGGGCGACCTCACCCGCGCCGGCTTCTCCGTGACGGACGACCACGAGGACAGCGACGCCATCATCGTCAACACCTGCGCCTTCGTGGAGGACGCAAAGAGCGAGTCGCTGGAGGTGGGGGTGGGCGCACCGCAATGCGGCTTGCAGGGTGGGGCGTGCTTGTCCCATGGGGGGCTCCCAGCGCTGCCTCCCTAGAGCTGTACGGAAGCGGCGCAGCCGTCAGCCGCACCCTCGAGTCACGGCGCCGCTGCCCAGGCTGCCGTACGGCCCTGGGCCTCGGCGCACGCAGCCACCCACCCCTTCGAACATTCAAACACGCGCGGGTGGATGCACAGCCACCATACCGGTATGGCCCTGTACACGGAACACTCGCCGCACACCCACCTGCTCCACGTGTTACCCACACCCGCACCCGCACCTCGCCGCCTGCCCACCCTGGCAGGCCATCGTGGAGGCTGCCGGCCTCAACGAGGACGGTCGCAAGCGCAAGGTGGTGGTCACGGGCTGCCTGGCGCAGCGCTACGCGGGGCAGCTGGCGGCGGACCTCCCGGAGGCGGACCTGGTGGTGGGATTCCAGGTCAGGGTGGAGGCCGGGGGATGGGACTGGAGTGTGGACTGGGGGCTGCCAGAAAGGGGTCTGTTCCCTCTGGCCTGGTTGGGCCCTGGCCAGCAAGTAGCCCCACTCTCGTGCTCTAAGGACTGTGTGCAGCTCCCTCGGCAAGTCGTGCGTGGGTCCAGACGGCCAGGCAGCCGTGTGGGGACCCTGCAGGCAAGTGCCACAACCCCCCATGCCTAACGCAGTCGTACTGGTACGCATAGGAGTATGCACACGCGATGTAAGTGCTATCAACGCTGCCGTGTCATAAGCTCACCTTCACCTGAACCCCTGTCCTTCGACTCTCCCGTGCTGCAGAACTACGGCAACCTGGCCGCCTCCCTGCAGCGCTCCTTCGGCATGGAGCCCACGGCGGAGGCCCTGGCCATCGCGGAGGCGCAGCGGCAGCAGCTGGAGGGGCAGGGGCAGGAGGGGCAGCAGCAGGGGGGCGAGGCGGAGGCGCGCAGCGGCGAGGTCGGCACCTCCCAACGCGTGCAGGTGGGTGGCGACAGGTGGGGGGTGAAAGGGGCGGCGGGGCTCCCGGAAGGAAGGGGCGAGACAGCAAGGGGCGGGAGCACGGCCGGGTTGCCAGTGCGCTCAGGCAGGGATTCGACGGGCAGAGGCGGGGTTAGAGCGCTGCCGCCGCCGCCGTGGCCAGCATGGGGAACGCCCAACATGGCTGCAAGGCGCAGCTGTGATCGCCTAGGGTCGCCTGGGGACGGTGTCCCCCCTTGGGACGGGCAGACGCGGGAGGCCACCGCCGTGCGCCCAGCGCTCGCACAATCGGGGCCACAGCTGGGGCAGCTGAAGCGGCTGCTGTAGCCAGCTGGGGCTCCGCACGCGTAGTGCGTTGCCCCTGCTCGACACAGTTGCGTACTGGCGCAATCCCTGGGCACGCGACCAGCTCCCCTGGGGCCCCTGCGGTGAGAGTAGCCAGGAGGCGGTGAAAGGTCAGGGCAGGCGGCAGGCGGCACGACACATTCCCCAGGCTTGTCCCGCCGCGGTGGCCGGGCCGGCAGCGAGCGAGTAGGGACAAGGCACGCTGGACGGCCCACCCTGCCGTCACAGCCTTTCTGGCGGCGCTGCCCGTGTGTGGCAGCCATGTGTGGGCGGAAAGGCAAAGGACGTGCAGCTGTCTTGTGGCTGCTGTTGCGTCCAGTGGCACACCAAGTGGTGGGCAGTTACGGACCCACAGCAGGGCAGTGAAACCCGGGGCAGACCGCCGTCACCCGCAAACCTCCCATGCCGCCACCCCACCGCCATCTCCGCTTTCGCTTTGTCGATTTGCCTCCCCTTCACGTGCAGGTACAGGTAATTCAGTGACTCCCGACACCTTGCACTGTTTCCTCACGCTCCACGCGTATCCACCGCCCCCCCTGGCCCCAGGTTGGCGCGGCCACGGTGCCGTTCCGCTCCGAGGTGGACCGCCACCGCCTCACGCCAAAGCACACCGCATACCTACGGGTGGCGGAGGGCTGCAACCACGCATGCACCTTCTGCGCCATTCCATCATTCAGGTGGGGCGGTGTGCGCGTGCGAGGAGGGCCGTTTTGGATCTGCCAGGGGATGGGAGCGGGTGGGACCTGAGCGGGGGGTCAAGTGGGGCCTTGGGAGGCTTGCGCAAGCATGCACTCAATCACGCACGTGCGGTTGATGGTTTGCACGTGGCCGGCTATGGTTTGGGGCGGTGTGTTGCGAGCACGATTGGACAAGACTGATTCGCTATGTCTACCTTGAGCAGCCAAGAGGGCAAGAGGTTGCGAAGTGGCCCTTGCTGCATGGTGTACCCCCCCAGGGGCAAGTTCCGCTCCAAGCCGTGGCAGGCGGTGCTGGACGAGGCGCGGGCGCTGGTGGCGGGCGGCGTCAAGGAGCTCAACCTCATCGCGGAGGACACCAACCAGTACGGCATGGACAGGTGGGGAAGGGGGATGCGACAGGAAGGGAGGGGGAGCCCGGTGCCAGGGGCATACTGTACGGCAGCAGAGCTTGGTAGGGATGGCGGGTGTTGTTGGCGCGCCTTGCCTACGACACTCTTGCGCCACGCCCGCGACCCTTCCACCCGGCCCCGCCGCCACCTCCACCTGAAGCCTTACACTGTTTCCTCCCGCTCCACGCGTACCCCGCAGGCGCGACGGCCGCGACCTGGCCGCCCTGCTGCGTGAGCTGTCCGCGCTGGAGGGCCTGCACTGGATCCGCATCCTGTACGCCTACCCCTCGTACTTCAACGACGAGCTGATTGACGAAATCGCCAACAACCCCAAGGTAAGGGCAGGGCAGAGGTGGGTGGGGCCCGCCTCAGGGGCGCAGGAGAGGGAAGCGAAGGGCTGGATGAGGGGCGTTGCACTGAGTTTGGCACAGACGGCCGTATGATCCGGCCAGCTCACCCGTCATCTACCTTTCTTGGCAGCAAGCCCATCCATTGGGGTTAACAACGGGGTGCACTTCGGCCGTTTGCCGTGCAGCCACAGTTCTTGCGCCCACCCCGACCCAACGGCAACCCACGCTGTTGGTGTGCAAGTAGGTAGCTGCGCCGGCATAGTGCCAAGGTTGCCAAGAATGGACGTGGAGTATCCACTTTCCCATATTTTGCCATGCCGTTCCCCTCTGCCCCCCTTCCCCTCCCTCCCCCAGGTGTGCAAGTACCTTGACATGCCGCTGCAACACATCTCCAACCTCACGCTGCTGGCCATGAACCGCCCGCCGCGGGAGCACACGGAGAAGCTGCTGGCCAAGCTGCGGGCCCGCATCCCCGGCCTGGCGCTGCGCACCACCTTCATCAGCGGCTTCCCGGGCGAGAGCGACGCGCAGCACAGGGAGCTGGTGGACTTCGTAAAGACCTTCAGGTGGGCGCGTGTGCGTGCGTGTGCGATTGTGTAGCAATCCATGCTCAAAGAATGCAGCTATACTGGTGGGCTGTGTAGGTGAAGTTAGCATGAGGATGTGACTGTTCAACGGAGGAGGGACCTGAAGGGGGCGTTGGGGGCCTAGGGAAAGCAGGAGCGGGTGGCAGCGTGGCACTCCATGCGGGGCTGCTGCACCCCTGGATAGCGCGGTGTGGCGGTGGTGCATGCGTGGCCCAGGCTCCGCCTGCCTGCAAGCCGTGATCCCTTGCTGCCCCCTGCACCTACAACACGACATACAGTCGTGCTCGGACGCAACTACGGCGCGGTCTGTCCGCCTCTTTTTCAAATTCTATACGACGTGTTTAAATAACTGATGTCCGCCACAGGTTCGAGCGCATGGGCTGCTTCGCGTACAGCGAGGAGGACGGCACCCCCGCCGCGGAGCTGCCCCAGGAGATGCGGGTGCCCACGCGGGTGCGGGAGCGGCGGCGCGACGAGCTGATCAGCCTGCAGCAGCGCATCGGGGAGGAGTTCGCGGAGGGTCTGGTGGGCAGGGAGCTGGAGGTGCTGGTGGAGGGGTGAGCGGGCAGAACCCGGGGGCAGGGGACGGGGCAGGGTTGGGGCGGAAGGGAGGGCCAAGACGAGCGGTAAAGGACAAGTGTGTGCAGGGATAGGCGTGAGTAGTGTGGATTATGTGCAGAGACGTTCCCGCAGAGGAGGCCGTTGGACGGCTGTTGGATGAGCAGTGACGGCGTTTCAGGGCAGCGAGCGTCTGCAGGCCACTCCCTCAATGCACAATTTCTTGTTAGGAGTCGTCGCTGTGCAGCCTATGCTCCAGCTGCTCCAACTCCTCCCTCGTCATCCTGGGTGAGCCCCCGCCTCCCGCCCGCACCCCCCTGCAGCTACAACGACGACGGCTGGCTGATCGGGCGCTCGCAGTGGGACGCCCCCGACGTGGACCCCCTGGTGTTCCTCACGGACAGCGAGGACCCCGCAGTGCCGCGGCTCGAGGTGGGGGGAGGGGGGGGCGCTGGGGTCGTCGCACGTTGAGGGCGGGCGAGGCATGGGAGCTGCCGTCACACAGCGGCTTGTCCAACGGATGCGAGAGAAAGCCGAAGGGTTTTTTTTGTTTATTCTTGTTTATATTTTATACCCTGGCTAGCACTGCTTGGAAATGCTGGTAGCACCTTAATGCGGCCAGTTACAGTTTGGGGGCATCGGAGGGCCGAAAGCCGAGGACCCACCAGCCAGATCCCGGGTCATTGCCCAAGTGGTCGTGCGGCGAAGTCTGTCAGGAGGGGGACTGTGAGTTGAGGGCGCGGGTTCGTCGCCTCGGCGGGGACAACGGGGCTGCGCAGGGTCCTGACGCCACACGTGCACCCACCCGCAGCTGCCCCTACCGTCTTGCCTCGGCTTCGGCACGGTTAGAAGGTTCACCACTTGGCAAGCCGACCACCGCAACGCATTTTGATGAATGTACGTGTCACAACATGGTACACGATTGCACCGTGTTACAACAACTACACTGGTGGGCAAGCTGTCACTCCGGAAGATCCCCTCCCTGCCCCCTGCTCCATCCATTCCCCAGGCCGGCCAGATGCGGCGCTGCGTGGTCACCTCCAACTCCATCTTCGACCTGGAGGCAACACCAGTGGCGTAACAGTCGTGCCGGGGCGGGGGCGCGGGTCGAGCAGAGCAGAGCAGTGACCTGTAGAGGGAGCCTCGCGCGCTGCATGGGCAGCAGCAGCAGCCCAGCAGCTCTGTGTGAGTTGCGGAGACGGGGTTGTAGTGGTAGGAGCAGGAGCAGGAGGCGCTAGCCGCTTAGAGTTGCCGCGTGGGGGAGGAGGAGGCAGCGGGAAGGGTTGGCGCAGCGCCACCGGTGAGGCAGCCGCCTGGGTCCGTACGTGGGGTATGGGTCGCGAGGGTGGAGTGTGGACTTCTGGGGCTGTGTGTGTATGCAGCCGGGCCTGTGCTGGGCCTGGAGGTCAAGAGGTAGAGTTTGTCGGTGACCGTTTATGACGTACCGTACATGACCACGGCTAGAATGGACCAGGCATGGGGACGCAAGCCCAGGTACAATATCAGCATACCTGATTGAAGCATTCCCGGAGTGCTGGGTGCACCCCGCAGCACCCTGCCATCGGGCCAATAGGCGCTGGATCAGGGGTTCAGAGGGACAGAGGCGTCATTCGCCTGCGCTTGGTCCTGGTGGTACGGCAATAAGAGGGCAGCCATTGCCACGTGTACCGTGGCGCGGTGCCTCAAGTGTTCAAGGCGGGGACAGCGCAGTCACTTGAAGGCGGCTGCAGGTAGCTGGCCCCAAGTGACTTGGCGCGTGCGGCAATGGCCAACACGCCCGCACGTGCTCATGGCATGGCACGTGCTCATGTAAGATTGTAAAGTGGGACACGCTCCTGTACGGCTGCATGGCATTCGCGTACGCAAGGGGCACGGCCACGGGGCACGGCGTGCACGCAGGGAACTCGGCCCGAGGCTCTTGAGGCGGCGGGATAGGTGGGGTAGGGTGGGAAGCAGGGGTCCAGGCACGGGGTCCAGGGGAGGGCCCGCGTCAGGCAGGGGAGTTCCCTTGCGTCAGGTGGTTGGGTCAGGGCCTGGTACTGGAACAAGAAGTGGCGGTGATGTCACCCGAGAGCACCGTAAATGCGCCAAGCTAAGACGCTGGCCTTTTACCTCGTTCTATTAGGCGCAAGGGGTTAAGCGTAGCGTGCCAAAGGATCAGGGTGGGCCTGGCGGACATCGCGCCAGGCAGAGGTGCGAGGGGCTTTGGCTGGAACGCCTGCGCCAGCGAGCGTGCCCGTCCCCTGAGCGTGCCGCTAATAAGCACCTCCCTAATGGCCTCGTGTTCTGAGACGTGGGCCGGAGAAGAAGGGGGTGCTACAGTAGCTGGCTGCGACAGGGCGTAAGCAGCTGGCCCCAGGGGTTTGGCGCCTCGAGTGTCCCTCGATATGGGTCAGCCCTCAGCGACGCATGGACGCCAGGACGTCTTCGGTCATCCTGCATGGGCTGAAACAGTGTCGTACAGCACAACGTTGCCACCTTGGTTGTGCTTCGTGACCTACGACACACACACAGAAGTCACTCAACATCGCATTGACCGGACCTTCACCTCTGAACTTTCACAAAATGTCTGGACGCGGCAAGGGCGGCAAAGGCCTGGGCAAGGGTGGTGCCAAGCGCCATCGCAAGGTGCTACGCGACAACATCCAGGGTATCACCAAGCCTGCCATTCGCCGTCTAGCTCGCCGCGGTGGTGTCAAGCGCATCAGCGGACTGATCTACGAGGAAACGCGGACGGTGCTCAAGACTTTCCTGGAGAACGTCATTCGTGACTCCGTCACTTACACGGAACACGCCCGCCGCAAGACCGTCACGGCTATGGACGTGGTGTATGCGCTGAAGCGGCAGGGGCGCACCCTCTACGGCTTCGGCGGCTAAGCGGAGTGTTGAGATGTGGAAATTCAGGATTCTCTTGTCCGAGTTTGACCGAATGCTCACAAAGAGCGGGAACTGGTGTTTGTCAACACCTTCTATTGACAGTGTATTCGTTGTCCATGTTGGACTACAGGCTAGGCACAGCTGAACTTAAAGGGCATGGGGGTCCCGACCGGCTTGAACGGCTGCCATTCCAGCGTGGATGTTTTGCGGGTGCATTGTACACGCTCGGACGCAGGGTGGCCACTGCTGCACTGTGTTGTGTGTGTCGGCAGTTTGCAGTTGACGAGCGCTGCTGCGCCTACATCCGGCGTTCCGGCCAGCTACCTCAGTTAACAAGAGTATGCATATGTAAACAATCACAAGGAGTCACGCGTTCATTTCACGTGTTGTCTCGACCCAGCGAGGCCTTCGGGCTCCCGGCGTCCTGCCCTGCTCAGCACCATGACGTAATGACAGCGTGCCCGAATCACCGTGTTTATGCATCGACCATATACTTAATTTGGCCAGCATACACACAGGTGTGACAGCTCATATGCATACCTTGGGTCGACTTGTGCCGAAAAGGACAAACCTCTTCAACGCCAAATGCGCTGTCGAGCAGCGTGCCATTGGCCCCAGTGTGCTGTCAGCAAAACAGACTTGGGATTTCGCAGCGCACTACAACTCCACACGGTGCCAGGTATGGCACGGCACGTAGCTCCTGCCGCGTGCCTTTCCGGCACGCCTGTCGGCACCCTGCAAGAGTGGCCATCAGCGCCTTACACCTTGCGAACAGCTTGGGCCTACGTTGCCCACCTTGGGCCGCAATGGCTGTTCCTTGAACCTAACATGCGTCACCGCCCAGTGGCCCTGTTGTCTGACGCGGCTTGAAACCCCGCTTGTCCCCCACGCTCCTGCCCCTTCCGGCGGGCCCGTCACCTGCGCACCAGCCTTCACCACACACCGCGTCGTCCCCGCTCCTTCCTCCACCTCCACCCACCTCCCTTCCCAGCCCCACCGCTGCCCCGGTCGCCCCTTAACCTGCAGCCCAAGCCGTACAGCCCCCTTCGACACACGCGGCGCCATGTCTGACAGCGCTGCACCCCCCGACAACACCATCCCCCTGCCCCAGCCCGCCGCACAGCCCCCACACCCCAGCACCCAGATCTACACCAAGGGAGACCATGCGGCACCCAGAGCAGCAGCTGCAGCGGGCGCCGTGCCAGAGCTGGCGTCACTGACCGGCTACCCCGGGCGGGTGGTGGGGTGCCTGCTGGGCAAGATGTGTGGCGACGTGCTGGGGGCGGGGTACGAGGGGTGGGACGCCGACAGGGTGCGGGCCAGCGCGCCGGCGGGAGCGGTGGACTTCCCGCGCACGGAGCGAGGGTGGGTACGGCGTACGGGGGCTCACTAAGGGGTGACGTCAGGGTTAGGGTGCAAGGTGCAAGGGGGGTGGGGCGACCTCGGAGAGCGGGAGTAAGGAAGGAATGCGTTACGTCGGAGAGGGAACGCGGGTGCAAAAATGGAGGACGGTTTGACAGCGCAGGTGGAGTGGAGAAGGGAAGTGGCGACGGAAGGCACGGGCCAGCGCTGTGGTCCACACGTAGCTTGCAGCACTCATTCAACAACATCATTGACGCCACTTGCGCCTCGTGCCTGCCCCTCTTGGACCTCCCGCCCTCCCCTTCCGCACCAATCTTGCGTCCCCCGGCGGTGCAACGTGCCACACGTCTCCCCCACGCCGCACACCGGTCCGCTGCAAACCGGCCGTTGCAGCTACGGCTGCTACACAGGTGCGTCGTCCACACGATTCACATGGTCCAACATCTACCTACCCATTCCGTACGTGGGCTAGCACCTGGTACCCTCTGCAAATGCACGGCGCTGACAGCGCACAGACGTTCTCCGCACCGTTTCGGATGCAGCACTACCTGCCTTCACAAGGAAAGGAGCATCAAGTTTAGATACGCTTGAACCTGCAAGCGGGCCTGCTGCAGCCCCAGCCCCAGCCTGCCCTGTCCCCAGCCTAAGGCTGCCCTGGCCGTTCTCCGGTCACCCCTCATTCCCATACCTCCACACCGCTTGGCCGCCAAGCCGGCGCCTTTGCGGCGCCCGGTCTGCCCACCGCTTCGTTCCCATACTGCCCTGTCTCCCAAACCGCCACCCTCACCACCCCGCCAGACGACACCCAGATGGCCATCGCCCTGACCCGCTCCCTGCTGGCGTGCGGGGGGCGCATCGACCCCGTGCACGCGGCGCTGGCCTACGCGCAGGAGTACGAGGTGGGGCCACGGCAGTACGGGCATAGACCGGCACCTGGCAGCAGCTGCACGGCACGGGGCGCAACGCCGCATGGTAGCACGAGGGGCAGGCGCGTGGGCTTGGGGAGGCGGTCCTGAATCTTGCAATTGCGTAACACTGCGGAGCATCCTTGGGGTCCAAACAGGCACGCGGGGCATGGCGCAGGCAGCGGGAGTAAGATGCACTCTTGGCACTCGCACACACACGCATGTGGACTAGAAACAGGGGTAGTTAAAGCGCTCCCGTACGTGTGGCACGAGTGTGGCTTGTAGACAGCCTTGTCCAACCTTATCCTGTGCCGCCCCGCCGTATGCACATGCAGCCCTCACGCGGCTACGGCGGAACAGCATTCAAGGTAGGTAGGTGCGTGCATGGGTGGTGAGGCGTAGTGTTGTCACCCGGTACGGAGCTTCTGCCACCGCATGCTGCTGCCCTCATCCGGAGAGCAACGTAAGAGCCCTCGTCGCAAGGGTCCTTGGCCCATTGCGGATTAGCAGTTGGCAACGTAGCCGCCACACGCACACAGGCTGTGGCCCTTTGCACGCTTCCTGACACCGGGCACGCCTCTCCTCCTCCACTCCCTGCCTCGCTGCCTCACTATTCCGCAGATCCTGCAGGACATAGCGCGCGAGGGCGTGGACCACCACAGCGTGGTGGCCCTGGCCACGCGCTACATCCCGGGGGGGTCCTTCGGCAACGGAGGCGCAATGCGCATCGCGCCGCTGGCACTGGCCTACAGGTGACACCTCTGGGGATTAGGAAGCTGGCTGGTCCTCCGTGTGTCGGGTCTCATGCTCTCGTTTCCTTCAGGGTTGCGTTGCGCAGGTAATAAAGTGCGCATACAGCGCCTCTTGCGGACCGCTCCTGCACTTGGGCCTTGGTAAGTACCTGGCTTCCCTCCATCGCCGCCGACCAACCCTTTGACCCCTGCACACTCCCCTGGCCCTCCCCTCGCCCTCGCTCCCCAGGCACGCTCCCCCCGAGGTGCTCCGCGAGGCGGTGTGCTCTGCGCTGCTGCCCACGCACGCGCACCCCGTGGCGCAGGACGGGGCGCTGGTGGTGGCGCTGGCGGTGGGCTGGGCGGCGCGCAGGAGGCGGCCCGAGCCCACCGCCGTGCCGCCGCATTCCCTGGCGCCTGCGGGGGCGGGGCCTGGGGCAGGGCAGGATGGTGGGCAGGGGAGGCGCGCGGACGGCGTGGCCGATGCGGCGGCTGCGGGCTTGAGCCCTCCAGGTTGGTGCTTGGGGGACCAGGCTGGACGAGCAGCCGATGTGTATGCGAATGCAAATGCGGCGATGTAACCCGCGCAGCTGGAGCATAAGCGTAGTGTGAGCGCCAGAGCCTATGACGGCTCTTGAACCATGCCTCTGTTGTGTGCCTCACTCACCCATACGCCCGACGGCTTCCACCAAGGGCCTGCAGCTCGACAGCACCTAACAACCCCGTGCACGCGGTGACGCGAATGCCAATCTGCGCCTTGCGGCCGTCACCTGCCCCTGGACCGCAACCCCATGTCCTGTACCCGCTGCCGCCCGTCCATCCCTCTCTGTCCCCCGCCCCTGCATGCTGCCCTCTTCCTTACCCCTTGCTCCTGCTATCTCCTGCCTCCGTGGCCCGCACGGCTCAACCTCTCCCTTGCCGCCCCGCAGGCTCGCTGTCCAGCCCCAGCGACCCGGCCTCCGCCGAGGCTGCTGGCGGCGGCGACTGCGGCGGCGGCCCCGACGCACTGCTGTCCCACCTGCTGGCCCCCACGCAGCGGGACCTGTACCGCACGGAGGGCATGTCGCGGCGGCTGGAGGTGCTGCGGGAGGCGCTGCAGAGGGTGGGTGTCAGCGACGTGGGCGGGTGTGCCTCAGTGGCCGGGTGCGTGGGTGGGGGTGTGCGTGCGCGTGACGGGCCACACGGTGTGGCCCAGGGCTTGGGGGGCCTGCGGGCGGCGCTGCAGCGGGCGGGTGATTCACGTCGTGGCGAGGGTGCCTGGAGGAGGGCCTGCGGTAGCCGCGGGGGGTCAAGCGGTGAGTGGGCAGTGTGCACTCGGTCGCACGTGCGCGCGTGGGTTGCACCACTACCATGCTGGGCCCACCTCCAGGTTACTCGACTGGCTCGCCGGACATGCAGCGCCGTGGCCTACTACTGCACCTCCTGTACCGCCTAATCGCTCTCTCCCACTTGCCACCTCCTCTGTAGGCCCCACAGGTGTCCATGCCGCATACCCCATACCCGACCTCCTCCCCACCCACCCTCCCTGCGCCCCCCAGGCCCCCCACCTCAAGCCCGCCTCCCAGCCCTGGTCCGACTACCTGGCGGGCCCCGGCTGGGCGGCGGAGCTGGCGGCCGTACGGCAGGTCTCGAAGCCGTTCCAGATTCGCGCCGACGACGCTGCGGCGTGCGCGCTGGCCGCCACGTGCTGGCACTGGGGGTGCGCCGAGGACGGCGTGGTGGCGGCGGTGCACTACGGCGGGGACACCGATACTGTGGCGGCAATCACAGGTGGGGACTGGACACGTGGGGCGTGCGTGTCTGGGCTTGACTGCCGTACCTGCTGTTGGTGCAACCTGGTGGACGGAGGGCACCCGCACGCCCAGCCGTTCTGTGCAGCAATGCAGACGTGCCCTGGCCCCCGACCCCATGAGCCGCAGCACGTCACAGGCATGGCACCACCCTGGGCCTACGCCACATGCCACCAACCGCCCCCGCTCCTGGCCTCCTGAACCCCTTTGAACCAGGCGCACGACAAGCCTGCCGCCGCCCCAACCCGTCCTTCGGCACCCTTGCCCCTGATTCCATTACCTTCCTTATCATCCCCTTGCTCCCGACCAGGCGCGCTGTGCGGAGCGCTGCACGGCGCGGGGTGGATCCCCGCCCGCTGGTGGGGTGCGCTGGAGAACGGCAGGGCGGGCCGCGACCACGTGGTGGAGCTGGGGCTGCAGCTGGCGGGGCTGGACACGCGGGACTGAGGGGGCAGGCGCTGCGTGGGGGACGGAGGAGTGGCCGCATGGCAGCACAGCAACACAGCAACACAGCGTATGCCATGCTGAGCTAAGCAGTGTTCAGCTCGCAACCGCTTGGCCTTAGGGGATCGAGCGCGGGCTGACGCTTAAGCTGCTAATGACCGACCTTCCTTGAGTCTGCCGTTCGTCGCGAGACCAGTTCCCTGCACCGGTAGCTATTGCCGCGATGGTGGTTAGGCGTGGGCCCGCGCGCACGGGCAAGCGTGCGGGCGAGATGTTGGGCAGCAGGAGGCCGGGCAGTAAGAAGGATCCAAGTGCAGTGTAGCGGATCCAAGTGCAGTGTGAAAGTGAACGGGTGCAGGGCTGCGAGTTGTTGGTTGGCACGCATTCCTTGCGGATTGTGGGTAGCGGCGGAGCAACGTGCTGTCTGGTAATGCACGGGTGGGCGCCTGGGTTGATAAGCGCTGTGCAAATTGCGTTGCATTGCTACGGATGAGAGGTGGTGAGCTGCAGAGAACCGGTGAGGCGTAAGGAATTGGGGGATGGGATGTGAAGTGCGGACGGGACGGGTCGGAGTTTAACAAGCAGGCTGCCATGCAAGCGCTGGGGACGACATGGCCAGGGCTTGGTAATACGATGCTCTGCTTTGCCAATCTTACAAGATGGGCAAGGAACCGTTTCCCCCCTTGCCCACCTGCCGTTCCTAGGAGCCTGTGACGAGGCACAGCAGCAAGGGTTGCTCCAGCAGCCGCCAAAACGGCAAGTGCATCAACCCAGCTACAGCTACAGCTACAGCTAGCGCAACAGCTGCTAGCACTGACAGACGCCGGACATGTCAACAACGCCGGCAAGACCGAGTTCCGTTCAAGGCGCCTCGGCTTGTGTTTTT
>VFQN01004644.1_pt1 | contig 17926 bp, 36 predicted proteins | sample 3512371 | NCBI WGS metagenome assembly VFQN01 (sample SAMN10412370, study PRJNA504923) | tailings metagenome | isolation source: Replicate 2 from Balatoc abandoned mine | place: Philippines: Itogon, Benguet | collected 2017-08-28 | reverse complement strand
TGCGGGGTTGGCGGGGGTGGGCGGGAGTGGGCATCCCATAGTTGTGGGGGGTGGGCGGGGGGGGCGGGGGGCAGGGGGGCCAAACTTTAGAGAGGGTAAAGAAGTGTCCGGGTGCCGGCACCGAGTGAAGCCGGTGCTAGCGGGCCCTACAGCGGCACAACAACGTGGCGACAGCAGTGGGGCCCCTTTGTGCCCCGCCCTGGCTTCCTTCCCCTGTCCCCACCTGATTTGTGCGCAGCGCCACCTGCAGCCCCGCGCTGAGTGGCGGCGGCGTGACCTTGGCTGCGTCCACGGCCAGGGGCACCAGGCAGGCCGCCACGCCACCGGGGGGCACCGCGTTGTTGGGCGTGGACAGCGTGAGGGTCTGGGGGAGGACGTGGCAGCGGTAGGGAGGCAGTGGGATGGGAGGGGGCGAGAGAAAGATGAGCATTGGGTGGAATAGGAGGGGCCCAGGAGGGGCCCTGGGAAGCATGGTTGGTGGCGCGGAGGTCAAGGGGTGCACGACCCAGGTGTGGGTCGGTCTGGACAGAGGCAGGATGGGTTGGGGCACCAAGTCACTACGGCCCCTGTCCTGCACACGCGCCACCGACCTGGCTGACAGGGCTGAGGCCGAAGCTGTTGCGGTTGGTTTGGATCATCAACCCGTCCACAGGGCTGGCCTGTGGGGGACAAGGCGGTGGCAAAAGAGCGACAGCACACTAATCAGGCACAAACAGTAGGTACACGCAGAGTCATTCATTGGCAACTGGAGACCGGTCAGCTTGCGGAAGCGGCCCACTCCAAGCCCGTGCCCACGCTTTCCGTGCGCTCGACACCAGCACCTTGCACCACCCCCTCTGTTTTCACGATTCCTACAAGACCCCCGCCCCCGGTCCCATGTTCCCCTCCCGGGCCCCAACCCTCACCGTGTCGTTCTTGAGCGCCAGCTGGTACACCACCTGCCCGCCCTGCCGCGCCAGCCGCCCGTGCACCGTCACGCCGCCGGGGTTGGCCAGCAGCACCGGCAGCTGGGCCAGCGCCGCGGGGGACATGCCCCCGGCAGACCCTGCCGCCGCCACGCCCGGCATAGCCGCCGACGGCGACGGTGCCCCAAATGATGAGAACGGGTCCGCGGAGGGCATCGCCGCTGCAGCAGCGGGCGCGGCGGCCGGTGCCCCTAGGTCCAGGCCGCCGAGGAGGTCGTCTAGGCCGCGAGGGGCGGCGGCGGCTGGCGCCGCCGCCGCCGGCGGGGCCGCAGCCGTGGGTGTGGAGTCTGAGAGGTCGAGGAGGTCGCCAACGGAGGAGGCTGCCGCGGCTGCCGCGGCGCCCGCAGCTGCGGCGGCGTTGTTGTCTGACACCAGGGCCCCGGGGACAGCGCCGTCCTCCTCCTGGGGGACACACGAGCGAGCGAGGCCCGCCACCTAGGTCAGCTATTGCTTGCGACATCCGACATGCCTACTACCTACAACTGAACCTCCCCACACCCGTTACCTGACTGTCGGAGGCAGAATAGCCTCAACACCTGCCTGCTCCCCCGCGGCCAATGCCGACACCCCCGCGACTTCACGCAAGCCCCCGGCTCCCACTCTCCTCCCATGCCCCACCCACCTCAAACCGCCTGCTCCCCAGCTCCTCAGCGCGCGCCACCGCCTGCCGCTGCCGGCTGACGAACGTCTCGGGGGGCCTGATCAGGGAAAGATGCAGCAAGGACACGATTGGTGTCGATACCAAACCGACACCCGACAAAATCTTAGGTTCGCCCTGGCGCCCGGGACCCCTCGCAGGTGCTCGCCCAATCGTGACACCCTATGCGGTGCACCATCTCGCTTCCCGGCGACGAACTGCTTCGGCACCAGTGCAACACCCCCTGTGTGCGCTGCCCACCGCAACAGGCGCAACTGGGGCGCACACTGCCACCGTTTCTACTCATGTTTTCACCCAGGGGCCCTCCCCTCCCCCCCCCTCACCTGTGGTACACTGCCGCCACGGTGGCCAGGTACCTGCTGACCAGCGCCTCCAGCAGGCTGGGCTCCAGCGTGGAGGAGTCGTCGGCGATGACGGGCTTGTCGGCCAGCACCACGTCCTTGGCGGCCTGCGGGGCGTGTGATGGTAGGTAAGTGGGTTGACATCGCCATGAGCTGGTAGACGGTTAAAGCCAGCGTGGCTGTGGTATACCGATGTAAGAGCACTGCAATGCCGTTAGTGGACTTGTTGGCTTGCGCCACGCCCTCAGCGCACGCATGATGACAACAGGGGCGGGGAGGAAGTCCGCAACGTGTTGTTATTATTAGCTTCGCTAATAAAAAACAAAGCCAACTTTCGCATGGGCACACATTCAGTGGAGGCTCGCCTCCTGCTTCAGACCAGAGCCAAACACAAAGCATGAGGCTGCGTCCGTAGTGAATGATGGAGCTCAACGGCCAGCTTATGCAGCACACGCCCTGGCGTACTGATTGCGTTGATGGGCGCATAGCGGCTGTCCTTGCCGCCCACCAGACTCCATGCAGACAGACGCTAAGGCACCTTTCCCCCAACCCCCGGAACTCCTTGACCCTCCGTCTAGGGGTCCCACCTCCGGGTCCGTGGACAGCAGGCGCCAGTAGATGTATGCCCTGTCCCTCAGGTCGGGGTTGTCCGTCTCGCTGGTGGCGCAGGACAGCACGGCGCTGATCATGGACTGCGCGCGCTCCGTGGGCTTCTTCAGGAACAGCTTCACGGTGGCCGTCAGCAGCTGCAGCTGGACCTGCGGGGCGCATGGGCACGGGCGGGGTGGGTAGCAAGTTTGAGTTGAGCGTGATTCCATCTTGGTGTTTAGGTCCCATGCGTGCTGACGTAGAGGCGTTTGCATGGGACCTTCGGGCGTGTCCTCACAACGTGCTGCGGGTGCTGCAAACCGAGTGCGCAACCCACCATGGCCGTCTCCTCCGGGAAGGTCTCCAGGAATGCCTCCAGCAGCTCGTCCGCGTTGTCGATGCGCTCCGCGTACTCGCCGATGATCCACACCATGCTGCTCTTGGCCTCGGGCTCGTCAAGGCTGGGGGTGAGGCAGGGAAGTGTGGCGGGCGCAGATGGGACGTTGAGTGAGCATGGTACGGGGCACGGATGGCGCTAGGCAGGGGTGAACGTCGAGAATCGGCTCTTAACGAGTGAGGCAACGGCAAGGGGACGAGTCCGCCTGGTGTACTCGCATGCGCGGGAGGCTCCACTTGTCTGCTCGCGCCGCATCCCGCGCCCCTTCGCCCACCTGTCGAGGTTGTCGCACAGGGTGGCGATGATGGACTCATACTGGTTGGGGTAGCGCCGGAAGATGTCCTGGGAGAGGTGGAACGGAAAGGGGTGAGGGCAGAACCAGCCTTGGAGCCAGTCTAACGCCTGCTGTGTGCAACGTGATTTCTCACAGATCACTACCATAACGCGCATCGTCCGACCCGCTCCTTTATAACCCGTCCCCACCTCCCATAATTCCCTCGGTCCTTCACACCTTTCCCTTCCTCCGCCCCCACCTTGATGACGATGATGGCCTCCTGCACCACGTACGACACCTTGGTCTGGATGAGCTCCAGCAGCACGTTGATGCAGCGCTCAGTGGCCTTCTCCAGGGCCACCGCGCAGCGACCAATGGCGCGCACCGACCTGCAACGGGTTGGAGGAGGGAGAGGGAGGTAGGGGGAGCGGTGGCGGGAGTGTGACGACCTGTGAGCGGCTTGTGAGGTCTAGTGCGGGCAGTCGTGCGGTGAGGCGCGGAGGCCAGTGTCCTGCCCATGGCCATTCCCTTCAGGACAGTAAGGGTAAACCGAGCGTGATGCCTCATTTGCCGCAACGCCAGCCGCCCTGCAGTGCCGCTGGTATGCTGTCGGCGAAGGGTGGCTAGCAGGCCGCCACAATCTGCTGCACATCGGATCCTCTTACATTGGACTCAGGGCCACGCTGTATTGGGGCAAGACATGTTTGCCTCCCTTACGTAGTGCCCTCCTTCCGCCACATTCCTTACAGCCACCTCTCGCCTTTCCCCCGTGCATCCTGTCCCCCCAGTGCACCCACTTGCGCACGAAGTCCACGTCCACCTCCTGGGCGTACTCCTTGAGCTCCAGCAGCACCTGGCGGAGGAGGAGATGGGGAGGCAGGGGTTTAAACGTGTCAAGTGTGCATGAGTGTTGTGGTGAGCAAACGCATGAAGCTATTCGCTCCTGATGAGCAACAAGAGCAGCACCCAACACATACGCGTCAGTTTGTTCCGCTCTCACCTGGTCGATGTTCTTGTCGGAGGCCAGGCGGATCATGATCTCCAGCTTCTCCATCTTGACGTACAGCGGGTCGTTGTACTTGCAGAAGAACACCTGGCGGAGGAAGCCGCAAGGGCGGTTACGCGCCGGTAAGCCTGCCACTGTACGGTATCAAGCTGCTAACCAGGCAAGGGTGCAGGTTGCCCGGCCTGCGCAGTTGCGCAGGCCTGCGCATGGACTCAGTTACAAATCGGGTAGCCTGTGCTTGCCAGACATTTCCGACACGTACTGTGTACAAGGGAGTCGAAGTAGGTACCGGTACATGTGCCGCCCAAAGACCCCCGAGCGCAGGCCCAGCACGTGCTGGGTGACTCCTGGCCCATCCAGACCCCATCGACTACGACGACGCCTCCCGGCATGTGCACGCCCCAGGTGCCCTGCGACACTGTCTGTGTCACGCCGAAGTCCAGTATCCCGACACCTACCCACCTTGACCTCGTTGGCCAGGATCTGCGGCCGCCGCTGCACGATGAGGCTGATGTTGCGCAGCGCCACGTACTGGACCTGCGGTATGGAGGAGAGGGCGTGGCGGGTCAAGGAGGCCAACGTTAGGGAGCAGCGAACGCCAACAACAGAGCGCTGTGTGAACGCGCTACACCGAAAGGCAGCAGGTCGCCCACCCACGGCCCCCGGCCCTACCCGTGGCCTCCCCGCCTCTCCCGTACCTCTGGCTCCGATGCCAGCAGCGTGACCAGCGGCGGCGCCATCTTGCGGCACCACGTCTTGATGGTCTCCTCGCCGCCGCCGGGGCCCAGCGCCACCACGTCCATGCAGCGCAGGATGACCTATGATGCAGGGTGTATTATGAGGGGTAGGGAGAGAAGAGAAATGGAAGTCGCACGGGAGGGGAGTAGGTACGGACTGGGTCTGGTCCTGTCAGCCACAACCTAAGTCTTCTGCTTACTGAAGCCGGAAGCCATGACCCGCGCCCTGCCATTTGCCCAGCCTGGAACGCCGTTGCGTCCCCCTTCCCGCCTGCCCCTGTACTCCCCATGCCTCCGCTGCTCTCCAACCAGTCATGTTCTCCTCGCCAACCTCAACCCTTGAGCGCCACACGCTAATTGTCAGGTCCGTAAGAGTCACCGTTCCGGGCCTTGCTCCCCGTCCCCACACCCATGTACCTTGACGGCGGACAGCACCACAGCGCTGTTGACGTGCTGCAGGCGCGGCAGCACACGCTCAGCGATCTTCTCCGCGTCCCGCGGGTCGCGCGTCTCGTAGGCAGCCAGCGAGTCCAGGATGAACACCTGCAGCGCCCCCGGGGAAGACTAGTTGTCATGACGCCCTTGCGCTATTCTGCAAGCTGCCTGTGTTGATGATGCGCTGCAAGGCTGAACGTATGCGCAAGGGAGGCCATACAGCTGCTGGACGGGAAGCGCAGAATCCTGATTGAGGTCATGCCCCTTTATCTTGACGATGCCCGTCTGGACGCCGTCGCCTTCCCAATGTTGTTCAGGAACCCACCCCCTGAAGACGGCATGTCGTCCAACCCTGTCCTACCCCTTGCGCCTTCTCCAGACCTTCGCTCTTCCCCGGCTCCTACCGCATGCACCCTTTGGTTCACAGCCCTGCGCTCGAGGTCTTGCGGCTGTTCGACGTGCGTTACCCGGTAGCCGATACCCACGCAGCGTTCCCGTGCCCTCCATTCATTCACTATTCCACGCCCGTAGTGCAATTGCGCAGCTTCCCGCCGCCTTTGCACATGGCCGCCCCCTACTCCTTTTGCCCCCTTACCCCGGCAAGTCACTTCCCCATCCCTCCATTCCCCGCCGCCAGCCGCTCTCCTCCAGCCCTCGCGCCTCGCCCCGTCCACCCCACCTGCCCCCACTCCGTGCACTCGTTGAGCGCCGCCAGCAGCTTGTTGAGCGTCTGTGTGCTCATCTGCAGCAGGTCCTTGCCGCCAGCCAGCTCCTGGATCTCCTGCGGGAGGGGCGCTCGGGGCGAGGAGGTGGCGGGCCATGGTCAGCAGGGCGACGCAGGCAAGGGGATGAACAGTCAGTATGGGAGGCGGTGACGACTCCAGGAGCTGCAAGGATGCCACCGCAACGCCATGACCTGCTGTGCTTCCCCACTGGTTGTGTCGTTCGCTACCCAAGCGGTCCGGAACCCAGCTTCCACATTCCCTCCTCCCCCACCTGCAGTGCCGCCAGCGCGTTGGCCACCACCATGGGGTTGGCGTCGCTCAGCATCTCCTGCGGACCACAAGGAGGCGGAGTATGCAGCATTGTGGGCACTTATGGACATGTATGAACAGCTGAGGCTGGGACGCATGCATCCGATGGGTGAAGCCGCTTGCCCACCACTTCGCAACGAACGCGCTCTGTGACTCCAAGGTACCAGCACTGCCTATCCCCCGGCTGTAAGCTCACGTCATGCCTTCCATCGCGCGCCGCCCCGCCGTCCCGGGATGCCAGTGCCAGTCGCGTGACTGAGCAGGCCCTGCCTTCCAACCGCCTGAAACACAATCCCAGTCCGCCTCAGCACCCCAATCGCCACTTTTGCCACCTCCCACCCCTCTATGTCCTGAGCGCGTCGTTACTCCTGCTGCCCGCTTTGTCTTTGGCCCCTACCCTCAGCATGTCCAGGAAGCCCCTGTCCTCCACCAGCTCCGGGTTGATGTCGTACAGCTTAGCCACGCAGATGGCAGCCGTCTTGCGAACATAGGGGTCGTCGTCCTGCGGGGCCAGGTGCGGTGCGGTGCGGGGCCAGGGGTGTGGGTTGCGCCGCGAGAGACAGTATTGCTCTGCAAGCATGCACCAATGGCAGGCCGGAGGCCCGAGGGGCAAGCCCCAGCAACTGATAGTCCGCCTTGGTAGGCAGGTGATGAGGTGACTTGGGCTGTTGCGTGCGCAGATGTGCGCGCTGTATGTGGCCCCGTACCTTGAGGCAGCGCTGCAGCGGGTCGCACAGGTACTCGGTGATCTTGTCCACGCGGATGCAGCCCATGGTGCGGACAGCAAGCGCGCGGATAAGCGGGTTGGGGTCTTGGGAGTCCTGTGCGCAGGAAGAAGAGGCAAGGTGGCCGACAAGGCACGGTACCGACTGTTACCCCTCTGCCCCAGTGTGGGTGGATGAGTGGCGCACGAAGACAGGCGAGCTGGCAAGTTGGCGAGGTGCTAGCATGGCTGGCAACTTGACGTGAAAGGGCTCGCGTTTAATAGGAGTGCTAGAATGCAATGTCTCGGGGGAGGACTGCGGCCCCTGGGGCCCCTGGGTAACCCAGGGTTGGGGCTGTGTGGGGCACGACACGTCTGGGTGCACACCCACCTTCACGAAGGTGTTGACTGCCATGATGGCCAGGTCAGGCTGTGTCTTTGCATAGTTGATAAGGTAGAGGTACACAAGCTTCTTCAGCTCCAGGTCGTCCGTTTGCATGCAGTTGACCACGTCCGGGAAGAGCATCGACACATCCTTGCCCACGGTCATAGCTGCGATGACCTTTTTGACGGCATCCTTCTTCTTTGGTCGGTCCAAGCTTCGCAGCTCCTCCTTCAGCTCATGGATCTCACCTGGGAATCGCCAGAAGTCGTTTCGTGTCTCAGGTCCCATGCGCGCCCAACAGGCTCCAGTTGCATGTTCCCTTGCTCCGGTAAGTCTTACCTCTTTTTGTCGTAGAGAAGTATTTTCCGTCCGACATGGCTGCTACTTCTACAGTTGAGCCCCGCACGGAGCTCACAGTGGATCAAGCCCCGCTCGGTGTCCCCGCGCCAACGGTCTTGAGGACACAATAGCTTGAGCAAAAGAGTCGATAAAAACTGTCCAGTGCACAAGGTCTGCACCTAGTCGAGCTTTGTACCCTGTGCTCTACTGTCTTCAGCGAGGGAAGGGCCTTCCTACCAGCAGCCCTGTATTACCCGTGCATATAACATCTTTGCTACACCAAGTTCGTTTGGCAAATTGGTTAAGGGAGCTGACACATGCGTGCCATTATTGCCAATGCAGCATGTCCGCACGAGGACCAACACTCCCGCTTTGCTTTCAAAAGTATAAATAATGTTAGATATATTTGACTTGTCGGTGGTAGCGAACGGAGGTCGTCTCGTTCTCCCTCCCTTAACGCCCTCGCCCTCGCCCGGAGACAAAATTCGCATACGCCGCACGTGTAAGCACACAGGCGACACACCATACTATTTACAGGCTTACGCCATAATGAATCCGAAGCAATGCTAGGGCTAAGTTCGCTGCAAGGAGGTGCCTGAGACGTGAAGGGGTTGGGTGGTTATGCCCTGCACTGCTCGCTGCTGCTGATAGTTCACGCACATGTCTATGTGTAACATCTGGAGGACACATAAAGACACACTCTGGAGGTAGTTTGCGTGATAGTCTGCAGCTGGGCGCCGTGCCGGGAACCGTTACAGGCCTTTGCGTGTTCGCGCGTCTACACTAACACGAAAGTACTTATGTACCACTACCTCGTCATTATGAGCAACATCTCAATGTCGCGCTCACTGCGAACGGCCCAACCTACCTCCTGCCTTTCCAGGCAAGACTCCAGGACACTGGTCACCCCTCGGTGATGTACCGGTTGCACGTCGGCACAAAGCGCCGGGCTCCCACTGCCCCACGGACGTCACCTGGCAGGATTGACAGCGCCCAGCCCCTACTCAAAGACTAAACGGCGCCACACGCCGCGTGTGCTGCAACACCCAGTTGCGCCCACACCAAGACGCCTACGCCGGCACCATGGCGCTGCGCATACCCCGCTGGCTCCTCGCTGTGTCCGCCGCTGCCGGATCCGTCCTGCTCCTCAGCTGGATAGCCTGGAACATGTGCCACCCAACCGCCTTACAACGGCTACCGTACGGCGTCCAGCGCTTACACAACGGAGCGGCAGACTTGCTGCAGCAGCTGCGTTATTACGCCAAGGGCGCAGCGCCGCTGCCCCTGCAACCCAACCAACACGTTGAGGCTACCACAGCAACCCGCCATGGAAGTACCAATTCACAGCAGCATAGAAACACCCACGCGGGCAGCGACGGAGGGCACAGCAGCGGCTGCAGCGGCGCCGCCAGCGGCGGGGCAGGCAGAGGGATGGGCAGTGTCGGCGGCGGCGGCGGCGGCGGTGGCGGTGGCGGTGATGGCGGCGGCGGCGTGCACACCCTGGCGCTGTCGGGGTCTGGGGGTCCAGCCTGGATACTGCACAACGCCAACGGCAGCGTGGCGGGGCTGGCGGCGGAGGTGCCGGGATACCCGCTGCAGGTAGGGTAGGGTGGCGTGGGGCCGTGCTAGGGAGTGCCCCAGCCAACGTGCTGCAGCTGTGCATCTAGCTGCAGGTTCCCGGCTGACCGCTGCAGGTGGGGCGAACCTATGAGCGTAGGCGCACTAGTCGGGACGGGATTCTGCGTGCGTGACACATCGGCGCGTTCAGGCACGTGTGTGGTGCATAGCTCCGGGGTGGGCAAGAATGCCGTACGACTCCCATATGTCCCCTGATCGCCACTCCATGAGCACAGCTGAGGCCAGAGTGACCGGTAATTGTTGATTGGAACCCCAAAAAGTCCAGAATGAGTACCCATCTACGGTGACCAACATCCCTCCACTTTCTTTTGTGTCCAGGCGCTGCGTGCTGCGGGGCTGCTGGGGCCCCCGGACCACCCTTCTAGCGACCCGCTGTACAGGTAAACGCATGTGTGTTGAGGGCATGTGCGACTGTCACCAACTTGATCGCTGCCGGCATGAACCGTACAATGAGCGGGGTGGCAGCGGGATGGCGGGATGACAGCGCATGCGCACGTACAGTAGGATACCAGCAACAAGCAGAGTTAAACCGGAAGGCCAGTACTATTAAGCAGACATGGGGCGTCGGGAATCAATGAGTGAGGCCACTCATGCTCGCCTGCAACGCTGCACAGTGCCACGCCTTGGCCCCAGGTTCAACGAGCTGGAGTTCCGCTGGGTATCCATGGACACGTGGACCCTGTCAACCACCTTCCAACTGCCGCCGCTGCCGTACAGCGGTGTACGGCACAGCGGCGGTGGCAGCGGGGAAGCAGCTGGCAGAGGAGGCGCGGGCGCGGGGCATGCAGACGCCCTTACCCACGTGGGTGCTGCTGGCGGAAGCAGTGATGGCAGTAGCGCTGAGGAGGGGCCCGGCCGTGGCCAGGGCGACGTTGGGAGCAGTGGCGGCGGTGGCGGTGGTGGATTTGACTCGTCGGGCAATGCCGCGGCACCGCCTGGCGAGAGCGACCCGGGCACGTGCGGGCTGGACCTGGTGCTGCGTGGCGTGGACACGGTTGCCGACGTGTACGTCAATGGGAAGCTGCTGGCTGCCGTACGCAACTTCCACAGGTACGGCACGGCGCTGGTATGGCGCAGCATTAGCGGGCCTGGTGGTGCACCTGTCGCCCTTGTTGGCACATCTTGGCACTCCCAGTCTGTGTGCCGCAGACGTAGATGGCGCCTTGAGATGTGATGGTACGCTGTTACAAGTATTTGCCAACATCAGTTCCGCCGTCCCGTCACTCACCTCCATACACCCCGCCCATGGTCAGGAGCTACCGCTTCGATGTCAGAGGGCTGTTCCTCGGGGGCCGTACGGCAGGGGCCAAGGGCAACGTGTCGGAGGACGGCCCGTCCCAGCTGTCCATCGTACTGCACCCCGCGGTGCCGTTCGTGCAGCAGCAAGCTGCGTCGTACCCGTACCCGCTGCCGTCGAACACGGTGGGTGTGCACAGCCACGGCATCAGGCATCACAGCACGTTTCTTGGACCGAGCTACGGTCCATAAAAATTGGATAAGCAAACTCTTTGGGCTGTGGGAAGGCTTAATGTGCCCGGACCATCCGGATGACTAAAGATGCCGCATACTCACGACCAATTGCCCACTGGGTCAACACCCACCGTCCCTACCCACCAGGCCCCCGGCGCGTTCGGCCACTTCGCCTTCATTCGCAAGCCCGCCTCCGACCTGGGCTGGGACTGGGGGCCCGCCCTTGCGCCCGCCGGGGTGCACGGCGATGTACTGCTGGTGTCGTACTGCCAGCCGTACGTGGCAGGTGCGCGTGCGACTGCCTGCGCGTAAGGGAGGTCGCTTGATACCTTGCGACTATATCCCCGTAGAAACCAATCTGGGACAATTGTGACGCACTTCAGCCCTGAGCCAAGGAGGAGGCGACGTAAGCACTGCACTTATGATGGCCTCAGGGCTGCACGTCGTGGAGCAGCGCCACCCGCCGCGGCAACCGCCACCGCAACGGCAACCTCCGCAGCCGGACACAAGCAGCAGCACCGGCGGCGATGCGGGCAAGGGCCAGGGGTCGCACGGTCCCACCGGCGCAGCAAGCACAACTCGAACAGCTGGCGGAGATGCTAGCGACGTTGGCGGCGCTGATGGCAGTAGTAGCCCCAACGCCGCCGCGCCGGCCATCCTGCTGCGCCTCGAGGCAGAGGTGTGGGTGCCGCCTGCAGGACCTCCTAGCGGCACCGGGCGACAGCAGCAAGGCGGGCCGGACCAGGGAACTGAGGGAGGTCGTGCCCCTGATTGCAATGAAGCCCCGGTGGACTGCGATTCCAAGGACGTTGTGGGTTACGTCGTGGTGGAGCTGTGGCCAAGCGGGGGTGCCGCTCCTTTTGGGAGTGGAGGGGACGGTCAGGGGAGGGAGGGCCAAGGGGGAGCGGCAGGTGGCGGGGCCGCGGGGCAAGGCGTGGGAGGCTGCGACGGCGGCAAACGCGGGGCGAATGGGACTCCCTTGGCGCGGGTGGAGCGACCCGTGGGTCGGCAGGAGCTGCGGCGGGGCGGACAGCATTTCATTGGACTTGAGGTAGGGGAAAGGGCACGGAATGGTGTTAGGGCTACATGTACGAGGTGGAGAGCCCGGCGGGGCCTAAGGAGGGTGGATGGCGTCGAGTGACCCCTTGGAAGAACGCGGCAGTTGTTGGTCGAGAACCTGAACGCCCCTGCCCCTGCCCCTGCTGTTGCCAGGGGCCGCAGCGTCTTGAACCCGAACTGACGAGTCTTGAGTACCATGTCGCTGTTGACGTAGTACGGTGTTATGCTGATCTCAATCGTGACCGTAAGGCCACATCAGGCCTTACGGTAACGGTGGCGGTGGCTGAGTGGGACCGCTGTTTGCACCCGTGCACGGTATACAGATGGAGGTGGGCGCTTCCCTGGTGGAGCTGTGGTGGCCGGTGGGCTTCGGCGGTCAGCCGCTGTACGAGCTGGTGACGTGGTGGGCGCCCGCCACGCCCGCCTCCGCCGCCGCCACGGCCACGGCCGCCTCCACCACCGCAACCACCGGCGGCAACAGCAGCATGTTGGGCCCTGGTGGTGTGAGCCACGGCAGCAGTGAAAGCACTGCCTTCGTCGGGAGCAATGGTGAAAGGGAGCGAGAAGGGTCCCGCAGCGGATGGGACGACGGGCAGAGGGCTATGGGTTGGGATGGCGCCGGCAGTGGTGTCAGCGGCGGGGGTGGTGGCAGTGGTGATGACGCCTTGGGCAGTGACGCAAGCGGCGTGCAGCTGCAGTGGCGACCGGTGGCGGGGGTGGACCCCCACAAGCCAACGCGCAGGTGAGGGATGGAGGGAGCGTTGCATGCATTTGCCGCAGTGCCGAGTGGGCTGGGCTGGGCAGCCGGTAAGGATGCTGATTGCATCTGACGCGCCTCCTGTCAATTTAGGAACGCATGATGACCCTGTAGGCCTTACCAGTACCTGACCGCGCATGTGGTATGTCGTATATGTCCGTGCACGGATCCCTCCCCTGCCCCTCGCCCGCGTAGGCGCATAGGGTTCCGTACGGTGGAGCTGGTGACGGTGTCCCCGGAGGAGGCGTACGAGGAGCTGTCAGGGAGGCGGGACGCCCCTGCCGATGCTGGGGCCGGGCCGGGGGTAGAGGTGGAGGCAGGGGCCGGGGCGGGGCTGACGGGCAGGGGTGACACCCAGCCCACCAGCGGCGATGGGCGGTCCGGTGCGGCAGCGGCCGAGGGCGGCCATGGGGACACGGCCAGCGCTGACAGCCGTAGTGACAGGAAGGCGGCTGGCGCAGATACGTTTCCCAAAGGTACGGTAACGTGGTGCATCCTCGTGGTACCATAGCGCAGGCATTGCCTTGACGCCAGGTCGCCGGCGACCTTGACGTCTCCAGCGATGTATGGCAACCCGTTTTGCACGTGCAGCCTGCAACTCTATGTCCGCTCCTAGTCACGTCAGCATGCTCAGCATTTTCATGACCCCACAGCAAGTGTACGAACCTTCCATCAGCCGTTGCGCTCAAGAGTCAGTAAGCCACCTCGCCCTGTCTTGCTCACTGCATTGGAACTACATCTACTCCTCTGCTCCCGCAGCCGCCAACGAGACCTTCTACCTCCGCATCAACGGCCAACCGCTCTTCGCCCGCGGCGCAAACCTCATCCCCCTGCACCCCCTGCACGCGGGAGGGGGAGCGGGCCAGGGCCAGGAGGGGCGGGACGGCCCTGCAGGCCCGGCGGCCATGGCACGGGTGCTGGCGGCGGCGCTTGCGGCCAACATGAACATGATACGCGTGTGGTGAGTTACGTCTAAAAACGATGACGGCGGAATCCCTTCCCCTTGGCGCCAATGCGTCTGCGACACAGGGCAGGCGCGTGCCTGGCAGGGTCAGGATGCTTCCTTTATTTGCCACAGGTGTGAGAGTAAGGGTTGGAGATTGCGCCGGGTGGGGACGTGTGTCCTGCTGAGGGTGCCTTGCCCGTGCACAGTCTTGAGCGAGGGTGGCGGTGCAACCGTGGGTGGCGGCATGTGCCGAATCATCCTGTCCGACCTGTGTAGATTTGCTGCCGTACACCAGGGGTGACGGGCGGTGCGGCATGAATGCGCTGTGCTGTCTGTATTCCTCATTGCCGTATCCCAGGGGTGGCGGGCGGTACGGCCTGGACGAGCTGTACGACATGGCTGACGGCGCGGGGCTGCTGCTGTGGCAGGAGTTCATGTTCGCGTGCAACCCCTACCCCAACACGAGGGACTTCCAGGAGGAGGTGGGAGAGGGCGAGGGGCCAAGGGGTAACGGCCGTGCTATCTACGGAGAGACTCCCAATGTGCACTCCGATGCGTGTACCTGCTGTACAGAGAGGACGACCGCATCGCGTGTACCTGCTGTACCCGTTGAATTACCTGGCCCCTGTGCCCCTGACCCACCCCGCACCCCAGGTACGGGCCGAGGTGCAAGAGCAGGTGCGGCGGCTGGCGGGCCACCCCTCCGTGGCGCTGTGGGGAGGCAACAACGAGGTGCGTGGTCGCTCGCACACCCGAAAGCGCGGGATACGACCCTCTGCTGCTTTTGGCATGCCTTCTTTTGTTTCATCCAATCCCACCCGCCGACGGCGCGGACTTCTAGTCCTCACAAGCCCCAACTCCCTGATGAGCCCCCCCCCCCACCTCCGCCCGCCCATGCTTCCGCTAGGTGAGTCTGGGTTGCGATTAGGTGTCTTTCGGTGTCGGCTACGCGTCTGGGTTGGGAGCCGGGGACGGGAAACCTAGTGCACGCACGCGCATCTCCATCAGCCCTTTGTTTCCCCCCCACACACACCAAAGGATGCAAAGACCTCATCGTGCCCTGAGCCCTTTTGTACTTCGGTACTTCGCCTGCGACTTAATAGTCACCGCTTACCGTAGGGCATCTGTCAAGCGCGGCGCCCACGACAGGACAGTGGTACTCCACCTAACGCCCTGCAGACCTCCCTCTGCTGCTCCCCGGCGCCCCAGTGCGGCAAACGCTACAGCCACGTACGTTTGCTGCGTACACACACCAGTACAAAATAATCCTCCCCGTCGGCCCTACTGACCCATCCAGCCTTGCCCTGGCCCTTGCCCCATTTTGCACATCCCGACAAACACAGGTGGAGGCCTCCTTCGCCTGGTACCCCGAGACCACCGCCAACCCCCACCTGTTCGCCACCGACTTCACGGCGCTGTTTGTGGACCTCATCAGGGGCGAGGTGAAGCAGGTAGGGTGTGTGGGCTGTGGGTGCAGGATGCAGGTGGTGGATTGCCAAGCGCAGGGGCGAGCGGAGCTCTTCGTACCTGGACCTGCATGCATACTCCGGTACGCCGCCACACCCTTGTCCTGCTTGGTCCAGGAGTAATCACCTTGCTCGGCATGCCCTGCCCGGCTGCCCCACTTGTAGCTGATTCCTGTTAGCTTGTACGGTACATAGGTACGGCTTGTACGGCGGTCACGCATTGCTCCCGCCTGTCTGCCCCACGTGCGGCTGCACCCTGGTCGGCGTGTACGGCATGTATAGCATGTACGGCGGTCACCCCTCGCTCCAATCCATATGTCGCACCCGCGGCTCGTGGGCTCGAACCTAGTGATTTTTTACGCATGTACGGCATGTACGATGGACACACCTTTCTCCTGCCCGCCTGCCCCCATGCAGCTGGACCCTGGCCGTCCCTACGTGGACACCTCCCCCTCCTCCGGCCTGCACTCCACGGACCCCTACGTCAAGCGCTGGGGGGACCCGCAGGACCCTGCAGCGGGGGACATCCACTACTACAACTACAAGGTGCCATGCAGCCACGCAACTTACATGCCACTGCCGCTTGAGTGACCTGTTGGGTGCGGTACAACAAGGCGCCCATGATGAAGCAAATCCTCTGTAACGCTGAAGATCACAAGCCGCGCCTTGACACCCGCTCACGTCATGCTGATACCCAAGGCCACATGTACCACGCAGGATGACTGCCTGGACCCCGACACCTACCCTCGCCCCCGCTTCGTGTCCGAATACGGCTACCAGAGCTTCGCGTCGTATCATGCCATACGGCCGTACGGCAACGGCAGCGCGGGCGACTGGGCGCCGTTCTCGCCCTTCATGCGCCACAGGTGCGTATGAGCACGCTGTCAGCAGGTGGCGGGCATGACGTTTTTCCATCGGCCCAGCACCCATCAGCAGCAACCTGTGAGCTTGCAAGGAGTGAGCAGGGCGTGTGAAGTATCGCACCAGAACACTTCTCATGTGCGGCGTGTCATGCCAGCAACGTAGTCTATAAGTTACTTTTTGTAACGGCCGTGCCCTTCGCTCTCTTGCAGGCAGCGGCACCCCAACGGTGAGGAGGAGCTGGTGGCCTCCCTCAACGCCCACTTCAGGGCGCCCACGGCAACAGGCAGCTGGGCCGCACCCGGGGCGTCGACGACAGAGAAGGAGGGCAGGGGGGAGGAGCAGGGGGCTAGGGGTGAATGGGGCGGCAGCGGCGGCGTAGGCCTGCAGCATGGAGGCAGCAGCGAGGGGAGCGAGGAGCAGCAGGGGCAGCAGCCGCAGGAGCAGCAGGGGCAACAGCTGGTGGAGTACCAGGCATGGATATACCAGACGCAGGTGCGTCACATAGACGACTGCCTGGTGCACTGGTTGTACAGGCGACAAAATGAGGTGGCGTAGCAGGTGTTGACGCATAAAGATGGGGACTGGCGCGGCAGCGTCGTGCAGGACCCTCTTGGTACCTAGCCAGCGTACACACGTTTGCGAGGCCGGCACCGCCACACATGAGTAGTGTCGGTTCAACGTTAACACCACCCAGTACCAACAGCGCTTTCGTGCTCCCTCCCTCGATGCAACCCTGTACCACACGCCGCACCGTGCCGCAGGTACAGCAGGCACTCTGCTACACCACCGCACTCGGGTTGTGGCGCTCGCTACGGTCCGACTCCCCCGACCCGCCGCACACCCTCCCACGGGGCACCACCGACCCGCGAGATACTGCTAATTCCGTCTCCGCCACAGAACCGTGGGCGAGCGCCAACGCACCTGCCGCAGCCAACTCCAATGGTCCCAGCGACGACCCATGGGTCACCGGTCCCCAGGAGGCTGCCGCCGACCAGTGGGTCCATGCAAAGGCACGCTCTGACGTGGCAGCCGCCTCCGAGGCCTCAGCCGCTGACCCACGGGTCGCCGACTCTCCAACGACCCGTGGGTCACCCTCTCCCCTGACCATGGGTGTGCTGTATTGGCAGCTCAACGACATCTGGCCGGGTTACAGCTGGTCCTCCCTGGACTATGGGGGCGGCTGGCGGCCATTACACTCGGCGGTGCGGCGGGCGTTCGCTCCCGTGGGCGTGGCGGCGGCAGGGAAGGCCAGTGGCAACGTCACGGTGGGTCGTGTGGGTGCTGGCACGCGGTAGATCCAGTGCACGCGCATGGTTCCTCGGTTGTGTTGGCGCTTGCTTGCGGCACACAAGTGCACTGATTTTTGCTACTATGTCAATTGTCAATAATTCGCTCTTGTCATCCTGGTGCGCAGGTACACGTTGTCAACGACAGGCGCACAGCCGCCGTTGTGCGGCTGGCTGTGGTGGTGCACTCCCTGGCCCCCATGCCGGCAGCAGAGACGGAAGCGGAGGCGGGGTCACAGGCCAGGCCGAGGTGCCCGCGAATGGAGGCTACGGTGGGTGCATGGGGTGGGGGTAAGGGGTACGCGTGAAACGCGAGGAAACCGTGCAAGGCGTGAGGGAGTCACGAAGCCGCTGGTGCCTGCACGCGTAGAGAAAGTGACTGACAGAGCAAAAGCGACAGCAAATGATACTCACCTGATCGCCACATAGGGGCGGGGGCAGACTGGTACGGTTGCGTGTACCGGTCGCACTGTGTTGCTCAGCGCCACGTTTGGCCACAAGCGCATACCGTACTGATCTGAAGTTTTCGTGAAATTATTGTTCGGGACACCCCAAAAATGAGGCCGATAATTAATTCG
>VFQN01004643.1_pt1 | contig 17927 bp, 19 predicted proteins | sample 3512371 | NCBI WGS metagenome assembly VFQN01 (sample SAMN10412370, study PRJNA504923) | tailings metagenome | isolation source: Replicate 2 from Balatoc abandoned mine | place: Philippines: Itogon, Benguet | collected 2017-08-28 | reverse complement strand
CCTGGCGGCCACGACCATCAAGAAGCGGCAGGAACTGCTCGAGGGCAAGCTGCTCCCGTACTGCAAGCGCAAGGGATACCGGCAGCTCCGGGATCTGACTGTCGAGCGCCTCCGCGACTTCCGGCACGGTTGGACGTACTCTCCACTCTCCGCGGCCAAGCGGCTGGAGTACCTCAGGGCGTTCTGCCGCTTCTGCGTGGACTCCGGCTGGATGGAGCGGAATCCGGCGGCGGCACTCAAGCCAACGAAGGTCTCGCATCGTCCGACCCTTCCGTACTCAGACGAAGAAGTCGACCGGCTCCTGAAGGCGGCTCAGGGGATGATCACATTCGGGCGCTACGGTCCGCGCATCGAGCCGATGATCCTCCTGTTGCGGTACTCCGGCCTCCGAATTCAGGATGCCGCCTGCCTTGAACGGAAACGCCTGACGGACGACAGGATCTTTCTCTACCAACAGAAGACGGGAACACCAGTCTACTGTCCGCTTCCACAGGAAGTCGTGAAGAAGCTATCGTCGGTCACCAACGACAACGACCGCTACTTCTTTTACGACGGGAGCAGCCAGCCCGAGAGCATGGTCAAGAGCTGGGACCGCGTCTTCAAGAAGGTCGCAGAGAACGCCGAACCGCCGGTGGCCAATTGCCACCCGCATCGCTTCCGCGACACGTTCGCGGTGTCGCTGCTCCTAAAGGGCGTCACCCTCGACAGCGTCTCCAAGTTGCTGGGACATAGCTCCATCAAGATCACGGAGCGACACTATGCACCGTGGGTCAAGGCGAGGCAGGACCACCTCGAAAGCGAGGTGCGAAAGATTTGGTCGTGACGCCAGGGCTGCGTCAGGAACCGTGTGGGATCCCGGTTTGACACCCCGTCGGCCGTGGAGCATCCTAGACACGTTGTGGGACGGTTCCGGCGTGCTCTCGCCTTCGCGCTGACCCTGACGCTCCTTGGCGCCAATGGCGCCCTGTGCGCCGGGTGGGCAGCCACTCCCGAAGCCCGGATGGACTGCTGCGCCGACGCCGACTGCCCAATGCACAAGGGCAGCACCGAGAAGTCCCCCTCAGAACATGTCCTGACCCAAGCGGAAGCGGACGCGTGCTGTGCGGTGTCCGAGCAGAAGCAGTCGGACTCAGCGAACCCAACTGCCGTCGTCGTCCTCGCCGCGCCTGTATTGGAAGCCGGCGTCGTCGTTGCGCCGAGTCTCCCCGCACGACTCCTGAGCGAGAAGTGGCGACCAGACGCTGCAAGCGTCGTCCCGCCTGTTCCCCGCCACATCCTGCTGTCCGTCTTCCTCGTTTAGCCACTGACCGTCGTCGTGTCTCTGCTCGGACCTCACGTCCGGGCACCGTAGATGCGCGCGCGCGAGCGCGCGAGATGACGAGTGTCGTGGCCCATGATCAATCGCCTCATTGACGTTGCACTGAAGCACCGTTTCATCGTGATCGCGCTGTACCTCGGCCTGGCTGGCTGGGGCTGGTGGGCACTGCGATCCACCCCCATCGATGCGATCCCGGACCTCTCCGACAATCAGGTGATCGTCTTCACCGACTGGCCTGGGCACAGCCCTCAGGAGGTCGAAGACCAGGTGACGTATCCCCTCACCACCAACCTGCAGGGCCTCGCCGGCGTTCGCGTGGTCCGGTCGCAGTCGGCCTTTGGCTTCTCTATGGTGTACGTCGTCTTCGAGGACGACGTGGACTTGTACTTCGCGCGGACGCGTGTCCTCGAGCGCATGAGCCTGGTGGCGAAGTCTCTGCCAGCTGGCGTCGTGCCCACCCTCGGCCCCGACGCCACGGGTGTCGGTCATGTGTTCTGGTACACCGTCGAGAGCCCCAGCCATTCGCTGCGCGACTTGCGCACGCTGCAGGACTGGTTCGTCCGGTATCAGTTGAACGCCGTACCGGGCGTGGCGGAAGTCGCGTCCGTGGGCGGGCACGTGCAGCAGTACCAGGTCGATGTCGATCCCAATCGTCTGCGGACCTACAACCTGCCTCTGAGCGCCGTCGTGTCGGCGGTACGAGACAGCAACTTGAACGTCGGCGGCAACGTCCTCGAGTCCAACGGCGCCTGGCTGATCGTCCGGGGCGTCGGTCTCATCGAGTCGATCGACGACGTGAAGCGCATCGTGGTCGGCGCCTTCAACGGCGTGCCCGTGTACGTCGACCAGGTCGCCGACGTCCAGGTCGGCGATGCCTTCCGCGTGGCATCACTGGTCAAAGGCACCACCGAAGCCGTCGGCGGCGTCGTCGTGGCCCGAACGGGCGTCAACACCAAACAGGTGATCGACGCCGTCAAGGCACGCATCGCTCAGATTCAGCCCGGACTGCCGCCCGGCGTCTCCATCGTCCCGTTCTACGACCGGTCGGAGCTCATCGAGCAGTCCGTCGACACGCTGCGGACGGCGCTTCTCGAAGAGATCGCGCTCGTGACGCTTGCGCACGTCGTGTTCCTGATGCACTTCCGGTCGATCTTGATCGTGACGATCCCGCTCCCCCTGGCGGTGCTCATGTCGTTCCTCGGCATGTACTACGCGGGCATCTCGTCGAACATCATGAGCCTTGCGGGGATCGCCATCGCGATCGGCGTGCTCGTTGATGCCGGCATTGTCGTCACCGAGAACGCCTTCCGCTACGTCGAGCAGCGCAACGTCGATCCGCGCGATCGAGGGCGCGTGTGGGAAACCGTCCGCGACTCCACGCGGCTCGTTGGACGGCCCGTCTTCTTCTCGATGGCCATCATCCTGCTCGCCTTCATCCCCGTGTTCGCACTGACGGGGCAAGAGGGCAAGCTCTTCCACCCCTTGGCGTTCACCAAGACCTTCGCGGTCCTCGCGGCCACCGTGATTGCGGTCACGCTCGTGCCGGTGCTCTGTTCGCTGCTGCTCGGCGGCCGATTCCACGCGGAAGAGGCCAATCCAGTCATGCGAGGCCTGCGTCGCCTCTACGAGCCCGTGCTCCACTTGGCCCTGGCACACCGCCTCTCGACAATCGCCATCGCTGTGCTCTTGTTCACGGGCGCATTGTTTCTGGCCCGCGGCATCGGCAGTGAGTTCATGCCCGCCCTGAACGAGGGCGACCTCATGTTCATGCCGATCGCCGACCCGAGCATCTCCCTGGAACAGAACACGGAGATCGCCAGGACGCAGAACGCAGCGCTGATGACGTTCCCGGAGGTGGCGTACGTGGTGGCGAAGGTCGCGAGGGCGGACACGTCCACCGATCCGGCGCCGCTGAACATGACGGAAACCATCGTGCACTTGAGGCCGAAGCCGGAATGGCGCGACGGGATGACGCTCGACCGACTGCGCGCCGAGATGAGTCAGGCCGTACAGCTACCTGGCGTCTCGAACATCTGGACGATGCCCATCATCAATCGCATCGATATGTTGACGACCGGCATTCGGTCGGAGGTGGGGGTCAAGATCTTCGGTACCGATCTCGCCGTGCTCGAGGATCTCGCGCGCCGGGTGGCCGATGCGGTCCGCCGCGTGCCGGGCGCCAGCAACGTGTATCCCGAGCAGGTCACAAGCGGTCAATACCTCAACATCGGGGTGAAGCGGGCCGCAGCGGCACGGTATGGCGTTGGCGTCGGCGACATTCAGCAGGTCGTCGAAACCGCCATCGGCGAAACCGCGCTCACGACGACGATCGAAGGGCGACGGAGGTTCCCGGTACGCGTCCGGTACGCCCCGAAGTACCGCGGCGATCCGCAAGCACTCGGACAAGTCCTCATCGCGACGCCGGGCGGTGCGCAGGTGCCTCTCTCAGAGGTCGCCAGCATCGAGCATGCGCGGGGCCCCGCGATGATCTCGTCCGAGAACGGCCTGTTGCTGGCCACGGTCCTGCTGAACGTGCAGGGGCGAGACGTCGGCGGATTTGTCGAGGAGGCGCGTGCGACGGTCGCGCGGGACGTGGCCCTCCCGGCCGGCTACTACGTGGGCTGGAGCGGCCGGTGGGAGAACCAGGAGCGGGCGCGCGCGCGGTTGCAGGTGGTGCTGCCCATCGTGTTGCTCGTCATCTTCGTCCTCCTCTACTTCACCTATCACTCAGTGCTCGAAGCGGCACATGTGCTGCTGGCGGTGCCGTTCGCGCTGACCGGCGGCGTCTACCTGCTGTGGCTGCTTGGTTACAACTTCTCGGTCGCTGTGTGGGTTGGGTTCATCGCGCTGTTTGGCACTGCGGTGCAGACCGGCGTCGTCATGGTGATCTACCTGGAAGAGGCGGTGGAACGGAAGCGGCGTGACCTGGGCGGGACACTAACGCGGGCGGCGCTGAGAGACGCGGTCATCGAGGGAGCGCTGCTGCGCCTGCGGCCGAAGGTGATGACGGTGTCCACGGTCATCGCGGGCCTTCTTCCCATCATGTGGAGCACCCGTGCCGGCGCTGAGGTGATGAAGCCACTCGCCACGCCGGTGCTCGGCGGCATGGCGTCATCGCTCCTGCACGTGCTCATCGTGACACCGGTCATCTTCTTCTGGATTCGGGAACGACGACTGGGCCTGCAGCACGAAGCCATACCGCAGTCGGAGCGGCGAGGTGTGAACAGGCGTGGCCTCCTGGTCGGGGCAGGCGCGATCGTGATGGCCGGAGTCATCGCCGCGCTAGTGTGGAAGGCATCCGCGCCAACAGGCGATGGAGCGACCGCGGACGACGCCAGTGTGATCCAGACGGTACGAGCCGGCGATCTCGATGTGGTGTTGCTGGCGCCGACGGGTTCGCTGCGGCAGGGACGCAATGCCTTCACCATCGAGTTCCGACGCGCCGGGACAACGACGCTGGTCGACGCTGGGATCGTCGGCGCAAGCGCCAACATGCCCATGCCCGGCATGGTGATGTCGGGCGGACTGCAGGTAACGCCAACCGGCGTTCCCGGCCGATACTCCGCGACCGCCGAGTTCGGTATGGCGGGAGCATGGCAGATGGTCATCGAGTGGAACGGCCCGGCCGGTGCGGGTTCGGTGAACTTCGAGGGAGGCGTGCAATGAACACGCACACAATCACGGGCGTCCTTATTGTCACGCTACTCGCAGGCACCTCAGCGTTGGCGCAAACACCGACGGCGACATCGTCGCCCGCCGAGCGCTTGCTCGATCCAGTGAACGGCCTCTCGCTCGAGCAGGCCATCGCCCTGGCCGTCGAACGCGAGCCCTCTCTGCAAGCCGTACGGAGCCAGATTGACGTCGCGGAGGCGATGAAACTGCAGGCGTCGCTGAGGCCCAACCCGTCCGTCTCTGTCGAACGACGCGAGGAGCCCGCCGGAACCGACAACCTGACCACAATCGGCGTGCAGTGGCCGCTCGACCTCTTCCGGAAGAACAGCCGTGTGGCGGTGGCCGAAGGCGAGGTCTCGACCGCGAGGCTTGCCGCCGCCGACAGCGAGCGACTCCTTCGCGCGGATGTTCGTGCCAAGTACGGGGAGCTGGCCGTCGCGACTCGTGACCTTGTGCTGCTCGACGAGATCATCGACGCCACGCGCCGGCAGTATGAGCTGCTTCGCTCACGTGCCGACGAGGGGGCATCGCCCCCGCTGGAGCGAGACCTCCTGGATGTGGAGTTGCGACGACTGGAGTCCGAACGATTGCTCCAGCTCGCACGGACCGACGCCGCGTCGTTCGAGCTGAGGCGCATCCTCGGTTTGACTGCCGATGCTGCCCTCACGATCCGGGAGACGCTCGACCACTTGGTCCAGCGTGACCAGGTGTCAGCCCCACCCGGCCTGACCCTGTCCGAGGCAGCCGAGCAGCGAGCCGATGTGCGTGAGGCGGCCAACCGCATCGATGTCGCAGAGGCCAAAGTCGCGCGAGCCGAAGATGTCGGCCGTTTCGATGTCAGCCTGTTTGGAAGCTATATGCGGATGGACGCGGGGTTTGCACAGCGGGGCTTTGCCGCAGACGGAACGCTGACCCGCATCCGAGGGGTCTTTCACTACGTCTCGGCGGGAGCAATGGTTACGCTGCCGCTGCTCGACCGCAATCAGGGTGCCGTCGCCGCCGCCCGCGCCGAGCGGGCAGGCGCGGCTGCTGCACATGAGGCCGCCAGGCTGTCTGCGGAGGCGGAGCTGGCCTCGGCGCGGTCGCGCTACGAGCATGCTCAACGAGCAGTACAGGTCTACTCCGACCGGGCTCGCATGCTGGCACGCCAGAACCTGTCGGTCGTCAGTCAGAGCTACGAGTTGGGACGCCTCACGGTGTTCGACGTGATGAGTGAACAGCGGCGATACCTGGACGTCGAGCGTGCGTACACGCATACGCTGAGACAAGCGTACGAGGCACGGACTGCGCTCGATCGGGCGCTCGGAGAACGCCGATGACTGGTGAGTCACGACTGTCATTGAACCGGAATGTTGCGGCGCTTGCTGCCCTTGGCCTGCTCTTGTCGGGCGCCGGGGCCGCCTACGTGGGACTTCGGCTTGGCCGGACAGGCGGCGACAGTGGACCCACGATGCCGGCTGTCGCTGCCGACCGCTCAACACCAGCCGTCGTCTCCGGTAGCGGAGCGACGTCGGCAACGACAGGGACGGACGCACCACTGCCCGATGTGCAGATAACGCTTTCCGAAGACGCCACTCAACGGGCAGGGATAAGGGTCGCGCCGGTTGCACTTGGCACGTCCAGTCTCGAGCTGCGCCTGCCGGCAGTCGTGGAGCCAAATGCCTATCGGCAGGTGATCGTCACGCCGCTCGTAGGCGGACGGGTGACGCATGTGTCAGCCGAACTCGGCGATCGCGTGCGACGCGGCGAGACGATGGCCCAGATTTACAGTCCGCCTCTGGCTGAAGCCCAGACGCGATACGTGTCGGTGCGCGCGATGCTCGAGGCGCACGACCGCGAGCTCCAGCGAACGGAGAGGCTCGTCGAGATCGGTTCGGCCAGCCGACAGGAGTTGGAGCGCATTCATGCCGAACACGCCGCACAGACGGCCGCGGTTCAAGCAGCGCGTGCTGAACTCGAGCTTCTGGGACTGCCGGCGTCGGCCATCGCGGCGCTCGACTCCGGAAAGGCTGTTGATGCCAGCAGCCATGTGCCGGCTCCGCTCGATGGTGTGGTCACCGACAGAACGGCGAACATTGGTCTGAATGTGGATCCGACGACAAAGCTGTTCACCGTGATCGATCTCGCATCAGTCTGGGTTGTCGCGGGGGTCTACGAGCAGGACTTCTCCCGTGTGCGCGTGGGCAGCGCAGCCGTGGTGACGACTCCCGCCTATCCGGGTCTGACGTTTCGAGGCCAAGTCAGCTACATCGATCCTCAAGTCAGTCCGGCGACGCGAACCGCCAAGCTGCGAGTCGAGGTGCCCAACCCTCGGGGCGAGCTGCGACTGGGCATGTATGCCGACGTCGCGATCACCGGTGAGTCTGCATCGCCGGCGGCGATGGTGCCTCGGACCGCTGTCCAGAACGTGGGGAACCGGACGGTTGTGTACCTGGCGAATGCCAATGAGCCCGGCCGCTTCCTTGAACGCGAGGTCAGCCTCGGCACCGGGTCAGGCGACCGCGTTGAAGTCACGGGCGGTGTTCAGCCAGGCGATCTGGTCGTGACTGACGGGAGCTTTGCCCTGCGCGCAGAGCGCGAGCGCCTCGGGCTGCGGCCAGGTTCAAGGGCCGCCTCGACACCCCCAGCGCCGGCGGCAGGAACGGGTCAGGGGGCGGACGCGGTTCAGTCGGCGCGCGTCGCCGTCACCGAGCAGGGTTTCGAGCCAGCGAGGGTCACCCTTCAGGCTGGCGTTACCGCCCGGCTCATCATCACCAGGACGACGGACAGCACCTGCGGCACCGAGGTGGTGGTTCCGTCTCTTGGCGTCAAGCGGGCCCTGCCACTCAACACTGCCGTCACGATTGAGTTCACGCCGGCCAAGGCTGGGGATATTGCCTTCTCGTGTGGGATGAACATGCTCAAGGGGGTCGTCGTCGTGCAGTGACGGCGGGACGCTCGATGCGTGGTTTACTGCGGCCGCTGGACTTCACATGTCATGTGAGCAACCATCCCAGACCGTAAGCGGTGAAGACGCCGAGGCAGTAGAGCGCGACCGATGTCCACAGCATCACGCGGGTGAACCGCTCCGCAGGTCCACAGGGCGTGCCGGCGTCGTCGGATGGACACGTTCGATGTGCGGCGCGCAGGCGCGGCGTCAGACCATGGACGTAAACAACGTTCAAGGCGATCAGCAGCCCCGCGCCCGCAAACACCCACCCCTTGTGCCGTGACAGGGTGACCAACCAAGGAGCGGCGCTCAGCAGTGACGCCACGGTCGCTCCGAGGCCGACCAGCACCAACAGCGATGGCAGCGCACAGCAGACGAGCGTTCCGGCGGACGTGAACAACGACACCCATCCCAGCATGCGGCTACGTGTCCGTTTGAGCGACGGCGCCGAGAGGGCCGGTCCGGGTTGCCCGCTAGCGTGTGACTGGCTTGACACTTGTCACCTGCAACACGGGCGGGTCTTTTGCATCTGTCCCAACCGAGATCGTGCCGTCCACGATGATGGGACGACTGCCAGCCGTCCGAACCTGCTGCTCGAGCGCAGGCGTTCCGCGAGCGTCGTATTCATCCTGAGTGCCGGTGACTCTCAGCCGCAAAGTATTGCCTGAGACGATTTCGACGGTCGCGGTGACACGGGCCTCACGCGGCGTGAAGCCGTTCCGGCGCACGCTCTCCCGGAGCTGCCCGAGCGTCAACGTGTTCTCGGGCCTCAATGCAAGCACGGCGCGCCCTTCATTGAGCTTCACCGTTGCGGACTCCACACCCGGCAGCTTCTCCATGGTCACGCGCACGGCGTGAGCACAGATGGCTCAATCCATACCAAAGATTGACAGATCAATCTGTCGATATTCGGCGCGTGCCTCGGCAGCGCCGAAGAGCGCCGCGGCGAAGAGCGACAAGACGGTTCGTGTGCGCATAGTTCGGATCCACTCAGAAGAAGTAACTGACGTTGACGGCATATCGGACTGTCTCCCGCTGCAGCCGGGCACCGACATCCCGGTAGACGGGGAACTGCACGCCACCTTCGATGGCGTAGTTCCGGTAAATCCCTAGCGCCGTCGGACCGAGCAGGACTTGGTGCCCACTCGTGCCTGGATGCGCCACGCCCGCTCTACGCAGGTCCGCCGACCGTTCGCCGGTCAGTTCAACGAAGAGGCGCCAGTCCCAGTGGGGATACTCCTTGCGCAGCGAAGGCGGCCGGTACCCCCACACCGCGCTATAGGTGAAGATGTCGGGCCGGCGATCGCCGTCGCGTTCCGCGAACCGCGTATACCCGATGCCAGCCCAGACGTAGTGGCTGCGCGAGGCGACGCCGGTCGCAACGGCCGTGTAGAGCCCCGGCGCCCGCTGCAGGTCGCCGGCCATTCCGGCTGGTCGCTGCGGACCGGGCACGATTAGTCCGCCGTAGGCGGTGCTCTCGACCCGCCGACCGACGGCTGTCCCGCGTCGATGGAACCGCCACGCCCCGATCGCCTCGAAGTCGCCGCTGCCAGGCATCATCGCGGTTCCCCGCGCAGGGGGAAACGGCGCGGAGGCGAAGACCAGCGGCGCCGACACCGAGAGTTGAATGTCTTCGGTGAAGCCGTACGTCAGCATCGCCCGCGTCATCGCCCCATCCTCGCTGTCGCCGGTCCTGCCCATGACGCCGAAATCGACCGCCCACGCGTCCTTGGCGTTGGTCGGCGTCGTCAGGCCGAAGACAGGACCGTGACCCGAGGCGAACCCGGATCCCGGCGAGAAGGTCAGGGCCGCCACGCAACACACGGCGGCGGCCCGCCTCGTGCTCATGGCAGAACCTCGGTCTTGAATCCCGCGTCGGCGATTCGCCGGGCGACCGCATCCGGAGTCGTTCGAGCCGGGTCGTAGACGATCCGCGCGTGGCCTTCTTTCAGGTGGACGACGGCTTCCTGCACACCCTCCACATGGAGGGCGATCCGTTTAACCCGGGCGGAGCATGCCCCGCAGGCCATCCCGTCAACTCTCAATTGCGCCGCTGCGCCGCCGGCGTCTGCCTGGCGCGGGGCGGCACCTCGCGGCCACACCCCCGCCAGCAGCACGATCGCAACCACGGCCGCGAGCGCGAGCACTGTACTGGTCTGCATCGCTAGACCTTCTGCATCTCCTTGCCGCAGCAGCAGCGCGGGTTGAGATCGCCACCCTTCCCTGCGGCGGCTCCCTTCGTCACCTCAATCTCGCACCCACATGCCGGATCGGGACAGCGATACTTCTCACCTTGTTGGAATGCCATAGGACCTCCTTGTCAGCCGTGTACGAACCATTCGAATCCGGACGCCAGGGCGAACGACGCCACGGCGGCGACGGCGGCGAGCCACTTGTTGAGCGGCCGCGCGCGCAGCCGCACGTTCATCCAGATCGAGGCGCCGACCAGGCCGGCGCTCACCACGAGAAGCGCCGGGCGCTGGGCCGCGAGGGTCTGAGCCACGGCGGCCGAACCAGTGCCTCCGACCGCCAGAAGTGCCGGCAGGACGCAGCATGGCCGCGTGAGGAAGCCGGCGCCAGCAGCCAGCGCGGCGACGAGCGCTGTCCGCCCGCTCGAAAGATCGGTGCCGGAGATGTCAGGCCTCACCATCGCGCTCCAGGGCCTCGAGGATCGGGCATTCGAGGGCACCATCGCCGCAACAGGCCGAGAGCATCTGCTGCAACGCCGCGCGCATGGCCGCCAGTTGCCGCATCTTCGACTCGATGTCCGCAACCTTCGCCGCGGCCAGCGATCGAACCGAGGATTGCCGCGCCGGGCTCACTCGTCGCAACCGCAAAAGCTGCTCGGCTTCGTCGAGCGTGAAGCCGAGTTCCTGTGCGCGCTTGACGAACCGGACGATTCGCACCGCATCCTCGGAGTAGCGTCGGTAGCCGGACGCCGTCCGCGGCGGCCGGCCGAGCAGCCCGCGGCGCTCGTAGTACCGCAGTGTTTGGATATTGACGCCAGCCCGCGCCGCCACCTCGCCCGTCTGCATGTGTCGCCTCTTTGCCGAAGTATGAACCCTGTACTTGGGTACGAGGTCAAGAGGATGGCGACGTGAACCCGACGCTGGCGTTTCACGTGGCGTCGTTGGGAACCGTCACGCGGCCTCGTTCTCAGATTTCTCGTCCGGCGAGGCTATCTGCCGATGGGCACTCTCAACTGCAACAAGAGGACGAGCCCGGCACACACGGCAGCCACCGAGAACAGGTGGGCCAGCGCCAGTGGGCCCAAGATCGGCTGATGAACGCGAAGGAACTCGATGCCGAATCTGATCACACCTGCCGACGTGAGGTAGGCCCCCAGCACGAAGGCGTCCGAACGTCCCTTGCGCCGCCATCGCAGGAGCATCCACGCGAGAGGCAGCAGGGCCAACGTCTCGTACAGCTGCGTCGGGTGCACCGGTATCGACGTCGGGGGCAGGCCCTCAGGGAACGCGACGGCCCAGGGCAGATCACTCGGCACGCCATAGTCGTCGCCGACGAGGAAGCAACCCACGCGCCCAATCGCGTGGGCAACTGCCAGCGCTGGGGCTGCTGCCGCGAGAACCGGCACGATCGGCACTCGGTGTCGACGCAGTATTGCCACCCCGGCCGCCACACCTCCTGCGAAGCCGCCGTACCAACTGAGCCCTCCTCGCGACAACAGCAGCTCGAGGAAGGGCCCTTGCCGCCCGGCATGCTCAACCGCCCACACCAGCTTGGCACCTGCAAGCCCACCGAGTACGCCAACCACAGCGGCATCGGTGGTGTGCGACGGAAGGCCGGACCATCGCCGCTCGCGCTCGAGGAGCCAGAGACCCACCAGCGCCGCGACCGCAACGAGCACGCCGAAGCTGGTGATCTCGAACTCTCCGATCCGAAACAGAACCGGGTAGATGGCTCATCTCCTTTCGGTGCAGCACCGCGGGCGACAGATTCACGCGCCTTGCGAATCAGGTCGCCGCTGATTCCAGCCGGGATCAGGGCGTGCAACCGTAGAAGCCGGCATAGCCCACCTCCAATCCACCGCCCACCCGAAGCCGGGCCTCCGCGTCCCGGATCTCACTCGCGTCCCCTTCGGCAGAAGGCGTGGCGACGACGTCGACCTGATCATCAGACAACTCGAAGCCTCCAGCCGGTGTCGACGGATACCGGACGTTCATCGGCACCAGCCGCCCATGCACCTTGATCAGCCCACGACTGTCGGTCGTTCCGGGCGGGGTCGCCACAGCGACCACCGACCCCTCGGCCGCGTACGAGAAGCGACACACCGTCGACGTCCCAAACACTTGCTGCAGTTCAACTGCGGTGATCGACTCGAGGTCCGTCGTCGCGAGGACGGCACTCCGCATCGCCTCGCTCGCAGGCATCTGCTCCGCCGGTTGCCGGGATCCCGCTGCCGGTTGGACGTCCCCGCGCTCGATCGCGCGAATCAGGTACTTCATCTCCGCGATCTCCTTGCGCTGGGCTTCGATGATTTCGTCGGCCAGCTTACGGACGCGGCGATCTTCGATGCCCGCCCGTTCACTCGTCAGAATGGCGATGGAGTGGTGAGGAATCATGGCCTGCATGTAGTCCGTGCCCGTCACCGTCACCTGCGAGCGCACCAGCCAGGTGGTAAGGGCGAACATCACCGCGGCTCCGATGAAGATGGCCAGGTTCAGCGTGCGGCTCTTGTACATGTTCAGCATGTACCCGAGCATGATGATCGCCATCACGGCTCCCATCAGCAGAGCCATCCAGGCCCGGGTCTCGCTGAAGTACGCGTGGTCCCACACGTAGGTGTGGATGTACATCAGGACGAACATGACGACGGTCGACGTCGCGATCATCGCGGCGAATCGCCAGTAGCTCATGTGCATAAGATTCCTCCCGTCTGAAATTCATCGCGCTTGCATGGTCCGACCTGAGCGGCCAGCGGGGTCCGTCGTCACGCCCGGCACCAGCCGCTCAGTCCGACCTCGCATCCAGCTACGCCACCGGACGGCGAGCGCGACTCGACGTGTGCGAATGTCTGATCTGCCACATGCCATTGGCACTCTTGATCAGCAGGTACGTCGCCAGCCCCTCCGAGTCGATGTCGCGATCGCCCATCTTCGCCTTCAGCGTGTAGCGTGACGTGGCGTACGCCGACTGTCCTCCGGGTAGCACCGTGACTCTGATGTCGGAGTGTGCGAACTGAAGGTTCTGGAACGCTTTCAGTTCCGGGCCAAGGTGTCGGTCGCGGTAATCGGCCCAGCCGTTGTTGATGCCCGCACCTTCATAGATCGTGACGTCTGGATGGTAGAAACTGGCGAGCTTCTCCAAGTCCTTGGCGTTGAAGGCCGCGTCGTAGGTCCCGAGCCATGCGGTCACCGCTGCGGCGTCGTCCTGGCTGACCGCGGAAAGCGTCGTGACTGGTGCCGGACTTCTCGTCCCAGGCTCGCCGACCCAATGGCTGGCCGTGCCGTCGGCGTAGCGATGGTGCGCCTTCCAGACGATGGACTCGGCGGTCTTGGGGTTGCGCCCGATGAAACCGAACTCGGCGAACTCCCCAGGCTTGATCTCCGTTGTCCACACAATCGACGTCGCGCGATCGCCGGTCCGCTTCAGCGTATGCGTCCAACCCGCGGAAGCTTGCGGGCTGATCGTGACGCCTTGGGGTATCTCCAGCTCGACCTCGACGGTGGCCACCTTCCCCTCGGTCGGCACGCGGACGGTGTAGCGTTCCGAGATGCCTGGGCGGGACTCTCGCGGTGTCACCGTGACGTGAGCCCACGCCGGATGAACTCCCGCCAGCAGTCCCACCACTGTCGACAGCACCAGTCGTGTCATCGCGCCTCCTCCTGAGCCGGACGCTCCGGCAACTGAATCGTCAACGCCACGAAGGTCTCGTCCTCTTCCTCCTCGGCCTCAACCACGACGCGCAGCCCGGTGCGTACGTCCTTGACAGTGCCGGCCCCCTTGCCCACGCGAATCTTCGTGTCCTTGGTGATGGTGAATGTCGTCTTCTCGTTGCTCCGATCGAGCACGTCGACGCTCGTATCGGTAACCGCGGTCACGGTGCCAAGAATCTTGTGTGTGTGACCGGGATGCGCCAGCACGACTCCCGTGCTGGCGAGGAAGGCACAGACGAGCAGCGACGACGTACGCAGTTGCATCACGATGTCACCGAGCCGACTGGGCTGCACCCAGCTCGATCTGCCTCGCCACCATCTTGTCGACGCCGTTGTCCTTGACCGTCCTCGCGGTGATCACGACGCGGATGCCGCTTCTGATGTCGTCGACCTTCGCGGGCTTCTTGTCGCGCAGGACCTTCGTGTCTCGGTTGATATAGACCGTGACGTCCTTGTCGTCCTTGTCCTTGAGCATGACGTGATCAGGGGCCGCCATGGTCACCGTGCCCAGCACCTTGTGGTCGTGGCCCTCATGGGCGAGCCCCTGCAGCGTGAAGACCGCCACCATGGCCACTACGGTAAGCATCAGTCGTCGAGTCATGAGTTGTGCTCCTCTCCAGTCGCGGAAGCTCACCAAGGCCGTCCCGCGCCGCTCCCGAAGCGCAGGCGCCTGTCGAACTAGAACCACGTGCGAAGGCCCACCGCCAATCGCGTACTGGCCACGTCCTCTCCGGCCGCCCGCGCCTGGTCGGCCGTGTCGAAGAACCTGCGGCTCCAGACCACGCCGACGTACGGTGCGAACTCGCGCCGGAACTCGTATCGCAGCCGCAGTCCGAACTCCCCCGTGGACAGGCCCGCGCCAATCAGGCGTTCCGGATCCGCGCGGCCATAGATCTCGAACTCCGCCAACGGCTGCAGCACGAGGCGGTTGGTAATCAGCAGGTCGTACTCGGTCTCGAAACGGAGGTGTGTCCGCCCTGACGGTTCGACGTACGCAGAGGCTTCGACCTCGAACCAGTACGGCGCCAAACCCTGGATGCCCAGCGCCAGCGCGGTGCGCGGCGTGTCCGGCAGCGCATCGACCCTCACACCGGCAGTGACGTCCCACCATCGCGCGATGGCGCGGCCGTAGAGCAGGTTCACTTGCGCCTGCTCGGTCCGACCATCGGCCCGCTCGCCTTCGCTCCGGAACCAGAAGCGATTGCGGTCTTGGCCCACCCACCCTTTCGTGTCCCAGCTGAACGCATCCGTCCCGCCGCCCGATTGCCATTCGAGCTGGTCGAACAACACGAAGTAGTTGATCGCCATGTCGTGAACGGCATGCCCTTGCACGTCCGGAAAGGCGGCCTTCCGATCCGCCTCAGTGATGGGCGGGATGAAGGACGGACGTTCCACCGTCGGAGCCTGGTGCCCGGCATGCTCACTCGGCGGCGTCGTGGTGGCCGGCGGCTGCGTCGGGTGTTGATGTGTCGCCGGTGACTGCTGCGCGCTCGTTGGCAAGGCACTGCCAAGGAGCAGCATCGAGATCGCGAGGAGCCTGCGGGTCATGATGTCGGCCCTTCCTCGACGCGCACCTCGCGAAACATCCCCGCCTCCATGTGGTAGAGCAGGTGGCAGTGGTACGCCCATCGCCCGAGCGCATCCGCGGTCACGCGGTAGCTGCGCCGAGACCCGGGGGGCATGTCGATCGTGTGCTTCCGTACCTTGAACCGGCCCTCGTCGTCTTCGAGGTCGCTCCACATCCCGTGCAGGTGGATGGGGTGGGTCATCATCGTGTCGTTCACGAGGACGATGCGCACGCGCTCGCCGTAGGTCAGCCGAACGGGTTCGGCGCTGGAGAACTTGATGCCGTCGAACGACCAGGCGAATCGTTCCATGTGGCCGGTGAGATGTAGTTCGATCGTCCGCGAGGGCTCGCGACCGTCCGGGTCCTCGAAGGCGCTCGTCAGATCCGCATAGGTCAACACGCGCCGGCCGTTGTCCCGCAAGCCGAGGCCCGGATCATCGAGCTTCGCCGACGGCGTCATGGTCTGCATGTCAACGAGCGGATTGCCTCGCTCAGACGCCGGGTGCGCTTGCATGCCGCTGCCCATGGCGGACATGTCATGCCCCGCATGCGGATCCGCCGGCTTGGCTGGAGCCTGGGGCATCACGTGTCCGGCGTGCGGGTCGGGTTGCGCGGGAGGCGGGGTCGGCGCCGACGCTGGCATGGCGTGTCCGGCGTGGGGGTCGACGGCCGTCCCCGCGTCCGGGCTCTTCTCCATGGCGCTCATGTCGTGCCCCATGCCCCCGTGTCCCATGTCGGCCATCGTCAGGACCGGCCGGGGATCGAGATCGGGCACGGGTGCGGCAAGACCGGCGCGTGTGGCCAGCGTTCCGGCGGCAAACCCCGTGCGATCCATCGCCTGCGCGAAGATCGTGAACGCGTCCTGACCAGAGGGCTCGACAATCACGTCGAAGGTCTCGGCCACGGCGATACGGAACTCGTCCACGGACACCGGGCGGACGGGCAAGCCGTCCGCGGCCACGACCGTCATCTTCAGCCCCGGGATCCGCACATCGAAGTACGACATGGCGGAGCCATTGATGAAGCGGAGGCGCACCTTCTCGCCCGGCGTGAACAGTCCGGTCCAGTTGCCCGCAGGCGCGCGACCGTTCATCAGGTAGGTGTAGGTGTAGCCCGTCACATCGGCGAGATCGGCGGCGCTCATCCGCATCTGGCCCCACATCCGCCGCTCGGCCAGCGTGGCGCCGAGGCCGCGGTCCTTCACGTCGCGAATGAACGTCGTCAGCGTGCGCTGACGGAAGTTGTAGTAGTCCGACTGCTTCTTGAGCTTCGTGAACACGCGCTCGGGACGCTCGTCGGTCCAATCCGTGAGCATCACGACGTGCTCGCGATCGAACGCGACCGGGTCCGGATCGCGCGGCTCGATGACGAGGGGCCCATAGACGCCCGCCTGTTCCTGGAAGCCGGAATGGCTGTGGTACCAGTAGGTGCCGTGCTGCTTCACGGTGAACTGGTAACGGTAGGTCCGACCAGGGTGAATCCCCGAGAAGCTGAGCCCCGGGACGCCATCCATGTTGGCGGGCAGCAGGATGCCGTGCCAGTGGATCGACGTGTCTTCATCGAGGCGGTTCGACACGTGCAACGTGATCGTGTCGCCCTCACGCCATCGCAGCAGGGGACCGGGCAGCGAATCATTGATGGTGAGCGCCGTCCGGGTTGCGCCGGTGATGTTGACCTCCGTCTCGCCGATGCCCAGGTCGAACTCGGTGCCAGTGAGGACGGACGATTCCTGCCGCTGGCGCGATTGTGCCCAGAGCGGAGGACGCACCACGCCCACGCTCGCGGCGACGCCGCCGATAGCAAGCCCCTTCACAAACGTCCGCCGGGATGGCATCGACGCGGACCTAACGCTTCGATCACGAGCAAACATGAAACTGACTCCTGACACGAAATGATTCCGTCACTGATGCTTGTGGCTCGGCATCGGTTGCCCAGGCGACACGTCCTCGCCCGCAAGAAACCGGCGCGCTTCTTCTTCTTCACGGAACTCCTGCGGACTTCTCGGGTTGAGCGCCTCCATCCTCGCCACATCGTCCGCGGTCAACGTGGGGAGCTTGCGAATGAAGTGCACCAATGCCCAGCTGCCGCGTTCACCTTCAGGCGTGCCCGTCCCCCAGGCCGGCATACCGGTCAGTCGGATGCCGTTCTCGATGATCGAGAACAGCTCTCCGTCGGTCAGTTCTTGTGTGCGTGCCTGACGCATGTCCGGCGCCGGCGGGTAGAAGCTTCGGCCCATGGCCGTCGCCCCGCTGCCGTCGTTGGCATGACACGTGGCGCAGTGATCGGCGAAGTGCGCCAGCGCCTCGTCCATCACCTCGGGTGTGACATCGACCGGATTTCTCGCCTCGCGCATGGCGCTTGGCGTCGCCAAACGGCGCATCGCGCGCGCAATCGACGCTTCGACGGCACTCGGTGGCACCCGCGTGCTCAGCCCCCTGCTGGCGATGGCGTAGGCCGCCAGTCCTCCGAGGACGACGGCACAGGCAACCAGCAGCAGGAAGGCACGAATCGTAGCCTTCATGACAGCGAACCTCTCGAATCGAG
>VFQN01004642.1_pt1 | contig 17930 bp, 16 predicted proteins | sample 3512371 | NCBI WGS metagenome assembly VFQN01 (sample SAMN10412370, study PRJNA504923) | tailings metagenome | isolation source: Replicate 2 from Balatoc abandoned mine | place: Philippines: Itogon, Benguet | collected 2017-08-28 | reverse complement strand
GCATGAGGCCGGCAAGGGCGGCCGTGCGGGCGCCGGGCAGGAGCTGGCGGGCCAGGAGCGTGGCGTGGCTGCGGACCAGCCGGACCAGGCCTCCTGCAACGATGGCCAGGCCGATGCCCCAGAGCGCGAACAAAAACGGCATCACGTAGAAGACGTAGCGCAGGTTCTTGGAGCCGGCGAAGCTGTGCAGAACCAGGGCGATGCCGAACAGGAGGGCCGCGAACAGGGCCGGCTGCGGCCGCGCCGCCAGGGCCGCAACGAGCAGGACCGGCAGGAGCGTCCAGAGCGTCGGATAGAACAGGATCAGCCAGACATGGTAGTAGGCCACGTCGTTGGCGCTGTCCGCCGACCAGAGCGGCGCCATCCGGTACATGGCCAGGCCCTTGGCCAGCAGGCCGGTGGACGCGGCGACCGCCAGGACCAGCGCCAGCAGGACGAGGCAGGCAGCGAGCGCCCCCAGCCGCCGGGTGCGGGGGACGCGGCCGTCCAGCAGCCAGGGGCCGGCCAGGACGACCGCGAGCCAAGCGGCGATCGCCAGGATGCCGATCAGGGTGGTGACCTGGAACAGGGCGGCCGTCGCGAAGGCCAGCAGCGCCACGACGGCGCGCAGCACGTCCTTGCGCCGGGGGCCGGGGTGGATGGCCAGGTCGTAGGTGGCCAGCGCGCCCAGGAGGAAGGCCAGGCCATGGATGCCGTAGAACCGGGCGAAATGGGCGATGTCGATGGCGAACGGGGAGATCGCGAACAGGCCGGCGCCGACCAGTGCTGCCGGGGTGCCGGCCTCCTTGCGCAGCCAGGCGAACAGCAGGGCCGCCATCGCGGCGACGCAGGCGAGCGACGGCAGGCGCGCCACCCACAGATGCTCGCCGAACAGGCCGAACAGGAAGGCCACCATCCGGGTGAACGGCCAGCCGCGCAGGTAGACTCCGTCCGCGATGGCAAAGCGGCCGGTCGCCTCGAAGCCGCGGGCCGCCAGGACATGGTAGAGTTCGTCGAACTCCGGGGGCTTGTCCAGGTTGAGCGTGTAGAGGGCGCAGCACGCCAGGAACAGGGCGCAGGGCAGGAGCGGCCCGCTTCGCCAGGACATCATCGGTTCGCCTTCAGGTCAGGCCAGGGCCGGAGGGCGGTGCCGCCCGTCCGTCCTGCCGCTCACATGGTCAGGGCTTGCGAGGCGGTCGTCTTCTTGGCTTGCGCGGCCGGCACCAGCCGGTTGCGCAGCAGCCCGCGGTACACGTCCAGATGCAGGTCGATGGCGCGCTCGGTGGCGAACACCTGGGCGACGTGCCGGCGCGCCTGCCGCCCGCGCTCCAGCCAGCGCCCGTCTTCCAGGAGCCAGGCCAGGCCCTGCGCGAAGTCGTCCTTCGCGGCATGGTAGCCGAAGCGGCTGGCGAACCCGTCCGGGTCGACGAAGCTCATGATGGCGCAGCCATGGGCGGCCGCTTCCAGGAAGGAATTGGGCATGGCCTCGCGGCTGGCGGTGTTCACCATGATCCAGCTCTCGCCGAGCGTGCTGCCATGGGTCCCGGACGCGAACTGGTCGACCATGCCCAGGAACTCGACATTGGGCAGCCTGCCATAGGTGTCGCGCAGCCAGGCCTCGTAGGCGCGATCGCGCGACTTGCCCATCGCCAGGAAGCGGACGTGGGGGAAGCGGGCGGCCAGGTCGAAGAACAAATGGGGCCGCTTGCGGCGGTCCAGCCGGGCCAGGTAGCAGACGGTGGGCCGTTCGGCCTTGACCGGCTCCGGCGGGATCGCGACCGGGGTGGGCAGGAAGCGCGGCTTCACGGTCGGCTGGTACATCCGCTCGACCTTGGGGATCAGCCATTCCGCGATGGTGTAGAGCGCGTCGGCCCGGCGCACCGCATGGCGCAGCAGCGGGTTGCTTTCGAACAGGTAGTTGCCGACCACCTGCATCCGGTTGAGCGAGGGCCGGGCGAACTCCAGCGCCCAGTCGGTCCAGTCGCGCGGGTCGCGGAAGGTGATCATGTGCCGGCGGTCCGGCATCGCCCGCTGCGCCAGGAGCGTGCCCAGCGAGATCTCGCAGGAATGGTAGATGTCGGCATCGATCGTGCGGAAGATCTGCAGCATGCGCTGCGGCTGGAGCGGCGGGAAGCCGTACACGGTGATGCCGTCCAGCTTCTCGACCGGCTGCTGGCCCGGCCGCTGCGGGACGACCGCGAACACCTCGACGCCACGCTTGACCAGTTCGCCGCCGATCATGCGGGTCGCCCGGCCAAAACCCCCGTACTTGCCCCAGGCGAATATCTCCGTGGAGATCAGGCAGATCTTCATCCGTGCGTACTCTGTCGAGGTGAGGGGGAAAGCCAGGCATGCAGTTCGGCGAGGCCGCCCGCCGCGGCCTCGATCACGACGCGCAGGCTGAGGGTGAGGCCAAGCGCGACCGATGCCGCGGGCGGCTGGCCGGACGCGACCAGGGCCGCGGCCATGGTCGCCTCGCGCAGGCCGATCCCGGCCCAGGTGATCGGGAACAACATGGCCAGGGCCAGGATCGACCTGGCCCAGCCGAGCGTGGCCCAGCCGACATCCATGCCGAGCGCCATCGCGACCAGGCCCGCGGCCAGAAGGCCCAGCGCGTTGCTGGCCAGGATGTTGGACAGGAGGGTGGCCCAGGCCCGGCCGGTGAGGGCACCATAGCGGCCGGTCACCTCGAGCAGCCCGGCCAGCCTGGAGCGCACCGTCGCGAAGCGCTCGAGGGGCCAGCGCTCCGCCATGAGCCGCCCGGCCCAGCGCGCCGTGGACGGATGGAACGCCGCGAACCGGGCCATGGCCGTCGCTGCCCAGATGCCGAGGAAGGCGGCGGGCAGACCCGGGCCGCCGGGTGCGACCGGGTCGAGCAGCCAGAAGGCCAGGCCCAGCATCAGGGCCACCTCGATCTCCAGGAGCCGGGAGAACACCACCAGCGCCAGGGTCGCCTTGGGGTCGCCGCCCAGCCGGGCCAGCCGGTACCAGCGCAGCAGGCCCACCGCCACGATGCCCGGCACGAACATGCCGTAGAAGGTCGTGGCCAGCTGCAGGCCGACCAGCGGCCGAAATCCCACGCGCATGCCCTGCAGCCGGGCCAGCGACCACGTCTGGCGCGCGCGCAGCAGGACCATGGGCACGGTCAGGGCGAACGCCAGCAGGATCGGCCAGAGCATCGCCTGCCGCCACACCGCCAAGTACTCGTCGAGCGGCTGCCAGACGACCAGCAGGCCGAGAAGGACCAGGCTGACCGCTATTCCCAGCGAGGCTTTCAGCCCGCGGCGCATCTATGCTCCTTCCAGACGGATCACATATTCCGCTTAGTCCGCACGTCTACGTCTAGTGCATTCACCGACAAGTCACAGCAGAGGATGTTCGGAGCCAGTGCGACAGATCGCGCCCGATCAGTTGCTGCAATTTTTCGATGTCCGGGCGAAAACGTTCGATGAGCGCGGTGCGCGTCTCTGGCGACAGGCGCTGGGCGGGTGCCGGCGCCGACGGCTTCAGGAGCAGGCGCCGCGCCATGGGCCTGATCCGGGCGACCAGCGGCTCCGGGACCAGGCTCTGCAGGCGCGCGGACAACAGGTAGGGGCGGGCGATCATCTTGTAGAGCAGGCCGGAGCGCGGGACCTGTGCTGTCGCCGAGACGTTGTGGCGCTCGCTCGTGTCGATCGGCACGCCGGGATCGACTCCCAGGAAGGCGAAGATCGCGCGCAGGCAGGCGTCGGGATCGCGGCGCAGGTCGTCGTAGAGCAGGACGTGGATGCGGCCCCGGTCGAACAGTTCGACATAGGGGGCGAACTGCCGGCCGTAGAAGCCGCGCTCCAGGTACAGCCATGTCGGCGCCCAGCCGGCGCGCTGGCGTTGCGGCTCGGCCTCCACCGCCTCCTCGAAGGTCGCCAGGGGCTCGACCCGGTCGCGCCGCATCTGGCTGTACTTGGAAAAGGCGCGCTCCACCGGGTCGCGCAGGATCGCGACGATGCGGGCGTCGGGCACGGCTTCGCGGATCCGGCCTGCCGCCTCGGGAAAATGCAGGTAGGCCGCCGAGGATTCGCCGCGGACCGCCTTGTCCCTGCCCTGCAGGAACAGGCGCTCGTAGGCGCCGCGGTCGAGCACCGAGAGCTGGTACGTCTCGCGGCGCAGCCGGTCGCGCTCGAAGAAGGAATTGGGTGGCTCCGGCGGCCCGGCATAGTCGGGCACCCGGCCGGAAAAGGCGAAATAGTTCGGCTCCTTCACCGACGACATGAAGATGTCCGGATGCTGGCCGAGATAATGGTGCAGCGACGTCGTGCCAGCCTTGGCCGCGCCGATCACGAACAGGTTGGGAAACATGGGAAGCCCTGGAGCGGCCCCTCCGGCCGACGGCGCAGCCGGATCGGGTCATGGAACGGTCAGAGGGGAGGGAGGGGGCTGACGGCGGCGGCCACCTGCCTGGCACCGGCCGGCGCGCTGCGGGCGGTGGCTTCCAGCACCTGGATGTAGCGCCGAACCACGATGTCCCAGGCATACATCCGCGCGACCCGAGACCGGGCGGCGCGGCCCAGCGCCGCGCACAGCGCCGGGTCGTCGATCAGCTGCGCCAGGGCTGCGGCGGTCGCCTCGACATCGGCGGCCGGAACCAGGATGGCATCGTCGCCGACCACCTCGGCGCAGCCGGAGCCGGCGGTGGTCACGATCGCGCATCCGGCGGTCATCGCCTCCAGCAGCACGAGCGGGAAATTCTCCATCGTCGAGACGAAGGCGAAGATGCGCGACGTCTCGTAGAGTTCCTTCAGCGCCGGGCTGTCGTTGCCGAGCGCGCCGTGGAACACGACCGGGACGTCCAGGCGGCGCGCCAGGTCGCGCAGGGTCGGCAGGTAGGGGCCGTCGCCCACCACGTGCAGCTCGAAGCGCCGCTCCATGCCCGCCAGCGCCTGGATCAGGTACTGGATGCCCTTGCGCTCGATGATGCGGGACACGGCGAGGATGCGCGCCTTCTTCGGGCGATCCGGCACGAACCTGTCCGGATCGATCCCGTTCGGGATGACCACGGTGCTGGCCCGCGGGCACTCCTCCAGCACCAGCCGCTGCACCAGCTGGCTCGGGCAGACGATCGTCGCTGCGTTGCGCGCCACGAACCGCCATGCCGGCTTCAGGAGCCGGTGCAGCAGCCTGAAGCGGTGCGGGTTGTAGCCGGGCACGTCGGAGCCATGGGCCGTGATCACGTAGGGCAGGCCGGTGATCTTCTTCAGCAGGGCGCAGACGATCCCGTCCGGAAACAGGAAATGCGACAGGTTGACGTCGTAGCGGTTCGCCCGGACCAGGCGCAGCGCCTGAACCAGGCTCCGGGCGAGATAGGGCACCATGTCGCCTGCCCCACAGACGACCGGGTCGCGCCGACTGGTCGGGATCTGGTAAATCGTCAGACCCGGAACGCGTTCAGGCAATGCCGAAGCAGGAAGACGCATGGTGATGAAATCAAAGCAGAATCCAAAAGGCCGCAACCGGTCCACGAGTTGTCGCGCGACCTTGCCGCCACCGCCGCCGAGCGGTGGGTGCTCATAGCACAGGGTCAGAACCCTCTTCGAGGTCTGCTCGCTCGCCACGCCGCTTCCTCCCAGTCGAAACAACGCTACGGCAAGTGGAAGAAAATGGCCAGATGATTACCTGTCCCAGGAGGCCTGCAACTCTAAGTTACAGTGCCGTGCCCGGGGTCAGCGCTGCAGCGAAGGGTGCTGGAGGAAGCGGAAATCGCAGCCCTGGTCGGCCTGCAAGATCTCGTCCTGGTACAGGCGGGCATAGCCGCGCGGGGCCGCGGCCGGCGGCGGCGGGGCTCCGGCACGGCGGCGGGCCAGCTCCGCCTCGTCCACCAGCAGCTCGATGCGCCGCTCGGCCACCGACAGCCGGATCCGGTCGCCATCCCGCACCAGGCCCAGCGTCCCGCCTGCGGCGGCGTCCGGCGACACGTGCAGGACGATGGTGCCGAACGCGGTGCCACTCATGCGGGCATCGGAGATGCGCACCATGTCCTTCACGCCCGATTTCGCCAGCCTGGAGGGGATCGGCAGGTAGCCGGCCTCCGGCATGGCGGAATCGCTGGTGGGCCCGGCATTCTGCAGGACCAGGAAGTCGTCGGGGTGGACGTCCAGGGCCGGGTCGTCGATCCGGCGGGCCAGGTCTTCCAGCGAGGTGAACACCACCGCCCGGCCGGTGCGCTCGAACAGGCCGGGATCGGCCGCCGAGCGCTTGAGGATGGCGCCGCGCGGGGCGAGGTTGCCGAACAGCGCCACCAGCCCGCCCACCGGTGCGATCGGGTCCTTCACGGTGCGGATGACGTTGCGGTCGACCCAGGCCGGGCCGCTTCCGATCCGCTCGCCCAGGGTTTCGCCGGTGACGGTCGGGCAGTCCAGGTGCAGGAGGTGCTTCAGCTCGGCCAGGAGGGCGGGCACCCCGCCGGCCGCGTCGAAGTCTTCCATGTAATGCTGGCCGCTCGGCTTCAGGTCGAGCAGGACCGGGGTCGTGTCGCTCAGCGCGTTCAGCCGGTCCAGGTCGACCTGGATCCCGGCGCGGCCGGCAATGGCGGTGAGATGGATGATGCCGTTGGTGGAGCCGCCGATGGCCAGCAGGACGCGCAGCGCGTTCTCCACCGATTTCTCGGTGATGATCCGGTCGGGGGTGCGGCCGGAGCCGATCAGGCGCGCGGCGAGCCTTCCGGTTTCCTCGCCGATCCGCAGGCGCTCGGCATCCACCGCCGGGACCGCGGCCGAGCCCGCCGGCATCATGCCCAGCGCCTCGGCGATGATCGCCATGGTGCTGGCGGTGCCCATCACCGCGCAGGTGCCGGCGGTGGTGGCGAGCCGGCCCTCGATCCGGTCGATGTCCTGATCGCTCACCTCGCCGGCCCGGTAGCGCCCCCAGAAACGGCGGCAGTCGGTGCAAGCACCCAGGCGCTCGCCGCGGTAGCGGCTGGTCGACATCGGGCCCGCCACGAGCTGGACGGCGGGCAGGCCGGCGGAGACGGCACCCATGAGCTGGGCCGGCACGGTCTTGTCGCAGCCGCCCACCAGCACCACCGAATCGACCGGCTGGGCGCGGATCATCTCCTCGGTGTCGATCGACATCAGGTTGCGGAACTTCAGGCTGGTCGGGTTCAGGAACACCTCGCCCAGCGAGATGGTCGGGAACACGACCGGCAAAGCACCCTCGGCCAGCACGCCGCGCCTGGTCGCCTCGATCAGCTCGGGGAAATGGCGGTGGCAGTTGTTGAAGCCGCTGCGCGTGTCGACGATGCCGACGATCGGGCGGTCCAGCATCTCCCGGCTGTAGCCCATGGAGCTGGCGAACGAGCGGCGCAGGTAGAGGCTGAACGCCTTATCGCCATAATTGGTCAGGCCCTTGCCGAAGCCGCGGCCGTCCTTGCCATCCGTCATCCCGCCGCTCCGCTTTCCTCGTTACGCGCTGCGCCGCCAGTATCCCGCAGCAGCGCCGTCCCGTCGACGCAGCGCGTCAGCCGATCTGCACATCCAGCTCCCGGGTCGGCTTCCCGTCCATGCCGCGCACGGCCAGGCGGAGCAGGCCTTCCTCCGGAAGGACCTCGATCGTGCCGAAATTCTCGGCGGCATAGGGGCCGCCCAGGCGGTGCGGGTCCGGCTCGCGCGTAGCGTCCACGCCCTCGTAGACCATATTGATGCCGGAGCTGGTGACCTCCACGAGCGGTACCGGTGCCAGGTCGGTGCGCCGGTAGATCGCGCCGAAATGCCGGTCGCCGGAGATCAGCAGGACGTCGTTCACGCCGGGCCCGCCCAGCATCGCCACGAGCCGGTCGCGCTCGCGCGGCAGGAGGCCCCAGCGCTCATAGCCATGGGCGTCGCTCAGGACCTGCATGGAGCTCACCACGATCCGCAGCTCGGCCGGCTCTTGCAGGCGCTCTTCCAGCCACGACCACTGCGCCTGGCCCAGCACCGACCTGGTGGGATCGGGGTCCGGCACGTAGCGCTCCTTGCCGGGCGTGCCGGGCGCATCGCTGGGCTTCCAGGCGGCCTTGAAGCTGCGGGTGTCCAGCAGGACCAGCTGGATCCGGAACGGCGCCTCGCCCATCAGGACGGCGTGGTAGACGCCGGCGCGGGCCCGGCGCGGGTCGTCGGCCGGCAGCTGCCAATAATCGCAGAACAGGCGCTGCGCGTTGATGCGCCAGTCGGCGTCGCCCCCGCCATCGTCGCCGCCATAATCGTGGTCGTCCCAGGTGGCGAGGTGCGGGACGCTCCGGCGCAGGCTGGCCAGGCCCTCGATGGCGCCGGCTGCCTGGTAGGCCGCCTGCAGCTCCAGGCATTCCGGGCTGCTGACATCGCCATAGACATTGTCGCCGGTGAACAGGAACAGATCGGGCCGCCAGCCCAGCACGGCGTCCCAGATCGGCTGGGGCTTGCGCTGGTTCATGCAGGAGCCGAACGCGATCCGCCGGGGCGCGGGCTGGGCGGCGGCCGGCAGGGACGCCAGCAACGGCATCGCCGCTGCCGCCGTGATCAGGCTCCGCCGGTCCATCCAGGTCCTCCTCGACCGCCTCGAAAGGCCTTTACATGCAGGTGTAGTTCACTGCATCTAGGCGCCCTGTCATTGGCGGCCATCCTTCGTGCCGCCCCTTTGGATCGACCGATGAGTTTTCGTCCGCAGGACCACGCCGCAGCGCCGGGCATCTCGCCCGCGATTGCGCGTGCCCGGACGCTCCTGGGCCTGCTTCGACTTATCCGCCCCTGAGTGCGGCGCGTCCTGCGCGCGTTCAGGGGATTTGCGATCCGTCGAACTTCAGTGCCCTTGCCACAGGAAACTCCATCATGATCCGCAACGCCGACGGCGAATCCATCATCATCTTCGATACCACGCTGCGCGACGGCGAGCAGGCGCCCGGCTGCTCGATGGACGTCAGCGAGAAGCTGCGCGTGGCCGAAGTGCTCGAGCACATGGGCGTCGACGTCATCGAGGCCGGCTTCGCGATCGCCAGCGAAGGCGACTTCCAGTGCGTCAACGAGGTATCCAGGCTGGTGAAGGACAGCGTGGTCTGCTCGCTGGCCAGGGCCAACGCCGCCGACATCGACCGCGCCGCCGAGGCGCTGGAGCCGGCGAAGCGCAAGCGCATCCACACCTTCATCGGCACCTCGCCGCTGCATCGCCAGTACCAGCTGAACCTGGACCAGGAGCAGGTGCACCAGCGGATCATCGACAGCGTGACCCGGGCGCGGCGCTACACCGACGATGTCGAGTGGAGTGCGATGGACGCGTCGCGCACCGAGAAGGACTATCTGTTCCGCTGCATCGAGACCGCGATCGCCTGCGGGGCGACCACGGTCAACATCCCGGACACGGTGGGCTACGCCTATCCGGAAGAGTTCGCCGACCTGATCCGCGAGATCCGCTCCACGGTCCCGAACATCGACAAGGCGGTGATCTCGGTTCACTGCCACAACGATCTGGGCCTGGCGGTCGCCAACAGCCTGCTCGCGGTGAAGGCAGGGGCGCGGCAGATCGAGTGCACCATCAACGGCATCGGCGAGCGGGCGGGCAACGCGGCGCTCGAAGAGCTGGTGATGGCGGTGCGCACCCGGCCGGACGTGCTGCCCTACAAGACCCGGGTGATCTCCCAGGACATCATGAAGGCGTCCCGCCTGATCTCGGCGATCACCGGCTTCTCGGTGCAGCCGAACAAGGCGATCGTCGGCGCCAACGCGTTCGCGCACGAGAGCGGCATCCACCAGGACGGCATGCTCAAGAACGCGCAGACCTACGAGATCATGCGGCCGGAAGATGTCGGCCTGCACCGCTCCAGCCTGGTCATGGGCAAGCATTCCGGCCGGCACGCCTTCAAGAAGAAGCTGGAGGAGCTGGGCTACGAGCTGGGCGACAACGCGCTGAACGAGGCGTTCGTCCGCTTCAAGGCGCTCGCCGACAAGAAGAAGGACATCTACGACGAAGACCTGATGGCGCTGGTCGACGACGAGATCCAGACCGGCGAGCAGGCGATCAAGTTCAACCGGCTGCGCGTCATGTGCGGCTCGGACATCAAGCCGGAAGCCTCGATCGACATGGAGGTCGACGGCAAGCAGGTGACGTCGGTCTCGCTCGGCGACGGCCCGGTGGACGCCACCTTCAAGGCGATCGAGCGGCTGGTGCCGCACGAGGCGAAGCTGCAGGTCTTCCAGATCAACGCGGTCACCGAGGGCACCGATGCCCAGGCGGTGGTGTCGGTGAAGCTGGAAGAGGGCGGCAAGTCGGTGAACGGCCAGGCCTCCGACGTCGACATCATCGTGGCCTCGGCGCGCGCCTACATCTCGGCGCTGAACAAGCTGATCACCAAGCGCCGCAAGACAGCACCCGCCGCCCTTTCCGCGTGATCTTTAGGCAGCACTGACCGGAAACCGCGCTTCCTGCCCGCCCGATGGGCAGGAAGCACGCGGTTCATGATGTCCGTTTCCGCTGGATGGGCTGGACTCGATCTTGCTGGGCACCTAGGCGAAGGGCCTCAGCAACGGACAGTCCCCCGATGGCGACCAGCTACTCCCAAGAACAGAACACCCTCTTCCCCATCGTGCTGGCGCTGGTCGGTGCGGCCGCGACCGGCGTGCTGTGGGCCTATGCCAACCCGATCCAGCTGGTGCCGGGGGTGATCCAGTGGCGGATCTTCGCCTTCCTGCCCTGCCTGATCGGCATCCTGCTGGGGCCGAAGAGCGGCTTCATCTGCGGCTATCTCGGCACGATCGTCTGGTCGCTGCTGGCCGGCACCTTCATACCCGCCCACTCCCTGCTGATCGACGGGATCGCGGTGGGCCTGACCGGCTTCGTGCCCGGGATGATGTTCAACCCGGCCACGACCCGGTTCGACGGCGCCGCCCTCGTCAAGATCGCGCTGGTGTGCGCGGTGGTCGGTGCGGTCATGGTGGTCGCGGTCGCCGCCAGCCTGGCCTATCTCGGCATCTTCCCCTTCCTGTGGGGCCTGACCTATCTGGGCCTGTCCGACGTGGTTCCGATGCTGATCGGCACGCCGCTCCTCGTGGTGCCGGCGCTGAAGATCCTGAAAAGCGCGCATCCCGGCGGCTTCACCCGCTTCTGAGAACATCACGGGGGAGTGCCGCCGCGCTTCCCTGAAGGTCTGACCGACGTGCTTTCGATCGATGGCCTCGTCGCCGACTTCGGCGAGCGGGACGTGCTCCAGGGCGTCTGCCTGGAGGTGCAGCCCGGCCAGGGCGCCCTGGTCTGCGGCGCCGGCGCCACCGGCAAGTCGACCCTGCTGGCTGCCGCCTGCGGGGTGATCCCGCGCCTGGTCCACACCGAGCGGCTTTCCGGCAGCATCCGCCTGTTCGGGCGCGAGATCGGCGAGATCCCGCGCGCCGAACTGTTCCCGCGCATCGGCATCGTCTTCCAGAACCTGGACGACCAGCTCTGGGACCTGGAGGTCGAGGACGTGGTGGCCGCACCGCTGGAAAATCGCGGCCTGCCGCGCGGGGAGATCCGCGCGCGCCTGGAAGAGCTGTTCATCGATCTCGCCATCGCGCCGCTGGCCGGCCGCCGGGTCCTGACCCTGTCGGGGGGCGAGCGGCGCATGGTGGTCCTGGCCTCGGCCCTGGCCGCGCGCCCGGACCTGCTCGTCCTGGACGAGCCCACCACCGGCCTCGATCCCTCGGCCCGCGCCCGCCTCGACGGGAGCCTGGAAGCCCTGCGCGACCGCATCCCGCTGATCCTTGCCGCCGACCAGGACGCGGCCTCGCTCGCGGGGGCGATGGCGCAGGTCCACCTGCTCCGGGACGGCCGGATCGCCCATGCCTGGCCGGTGGCGCAGGCGCTGGCGCTGCGCACGCCCTGGCTGGAGGCGGGGGTCCTCCCGCCGGGGCGCGCCGCGGCCGCCCGGACGAGCCATGCCAGCGGCGGTGCGCCGCTACTGCAGGTCGAGCGCCTGCGCACCCGGCTGGCGCGGCCGGACGGCGAGCCGGTCCTGCGGGAAGCCACGCTGGAGCTGCGGGCAGGCGAGGTGGCGGGCCTGGTCGGCCGCAACGGGGCCGGCAAGTCGACCCTGATCCAGACCGTGCTGGGCCTGCTGCCTGCCGCTGCCGGCAAGGTCGCCATCGAGGGGAACGACGCCGCCGGCTGGACGCCCGCCCGGCGCGCGCGCCGGATCGGCTACCTGCCGCAGAACATGCGCCGGATGCTGTTCAACCTCACCGTCCTGGACGAGATCGCCTTCGCCCAGACCGGCAAGGCCGCGAAGATCGCCGACGATGCGGGGCGGGAGCGGGCGCTGGCCGCCCTTGGTCCCTATGGCCTGGCCGAGAAGGCCGAGCTCACGCCGTTCGGCCTGTCCGCGCGCGAGCAGGCGCTGCTGGGCCTGGCCTGCCTGGAGGCCGCGGGCTGCGCCGTGGCGATCCTGGACGAGCCGCTTCTGGCCCGCGACGTCCAGGGCCGCGCCATGCTCGACCTGTTCCTGCAGCGCTCCGCCGAGGCCGGCCGCGCCGTGCTGCTGGTTTCCCACGACCTGGACCTGATCGACGATCTGTGCGGCCGCCTCATGGTCCTGGCCGACGGTGTCATCGCCTTCGACGGTCCCACCGCGGAAGGCTGGGGCTCGGCGGCCTTCCGCACGCTGGGCTGGCCGGCACCTCTGGCACCTGCGGGCATCCCGGCATGAAGCGCCTGTACGAGCTCAACTTCTTCATCAAGCTGGCCGGGGCATTCCTGGTGATGCTGGCCGCCTGGCTGGCCGGCCACCCGCTGCCGTCGGTGGGCATCGCGCTGCTGGTGGTGGCCGTCCTGTGCGCGTGCCGCGTTCCCGGCGTCGCCGGCTACCTGAAGGGGGCGGCGATCCTGGTCGCCATGGTGCTGGTCACCTGGTCGATCAACCTGGGCCTGCAGGGAATGCCGTTCGCCGAGATCGTGCCGGTCGCCCTGCACATGGCGGCCCGCCTGGTCGCCACCACCGGCGCGTTCTTCTTCGTGATGGAGACCAGCACGCCCGGCTCGATCCTGGCGGCTGCCAGCGCGCTGCGCCTGCCGCCCATGGCGACCCTGGTGCTCTCGCTGACCTTCGGCATCATCCCGATGCTGCGCGACGAGTTCGAGCGCATCGCCGATGCCCAGCGCGCCCGCGGCATGGAGATCGACGGGGTGCCCTTCCATACCCGCCTGCGCTATGCGCTGGCCCGCGGCATCCCGCTGCTGGTCCAGGGCGTGCGGATGGCGCACGCGATCTCGACCTCGCTCGCGGTGAACGGCTTCGACGCCACCACCAAGCGCACCACTTGGCGGCATGTCGGCTTCACCGTCGAAAAGCACCTCCCGCTGAACAGGGCCGACCCATGACCGCCTCCCCCGTCACCGAACAAAGCTGGACCGTCGACGTCGCCGGCCGGCCGGTCGAGCTGCCGATCGTCGCGATCAAGCCGGACTTCGCCATCTCGCTGATGATGGTGATCGACCTGGGCGTCGACTTCCTGAGCCATGCCGGCCAGGAGCTGGCGGCCCGGCTGCAGCCGCTCAAGCCCGAGGTGATCGTGGGCCCAGCCACGCTGGGCATCCCGATCGCCATCGAGGTGAGCCGGGCGCTGGGCCTGGACCGCTACGTCGTCCTGCAGAAATCGCCCAAGATCCATCTGGGCGACGCCCTGACCGAGACGATCACCTCGATCACCTCCAAGGGCGAGCAGCGCCTCCTGCTCGACCGCCGCGCCGTCCCGCTGCTGGAGGGCAAGCGCGCGGTCGTGGTGGACGACGTCGTCGCCACCGGCTCCAGCCTGAAGGGCGCCATCGCCCTGGCCCGCGCCGCCGGGGCCGAGGTGGTGGGCACCGGCGTGATCCTCACCGAGGCGCAGGATTGGAAGGCCGTGCTCGGCGCGGATGCGGAGCGCGTGGTGAGCCTGGGCCACATCCCCCAGTTCGCGCCCGACGCGAACGGCACCTGGCAGCCCATTCCCGGCACCTGAAGCCTGCGCCGGGCGGGGCCGGGGAGGGCGCAGCATCCCGGTCCACGGTCCCGGCGACAGGATTTCTTCGTGGATGCCGACCGTCAAACAAGGCCCTGCCGCCAATCGGGGATCGGCGGCAGGCAAGACGAGGATCCAAGCCATCATCGACGGTTCGACCGTCGGCCGGGCCAGGGTCCCGCAACCGGGGCAGGCCCGGCCGGACGGCTAGCCGCCCAGGCCGCGCAGGATCTGGTTGATCTGGTTGACGACACGCTGGATGGCCTGGAACAGGCCGCCGCCATTGAGCAGGTTCGCCAGGCTGCACAACAGGTCGCCGAGCAGTCCGCCGCCCGGCAGGGCGGTGATGTCGAGGTTGATCGGGGCGAGGTCGATCACCAGGCCCAGCAGGTCGAGGTGGATGGCGCCGATGTCGAGGTCGAGAATGGAGCAGGTGGCCTGGGCCGCGACGGCATTTCCGGTGGCTGGCTGGGCCAGGGTCGCCGGGGCGCTGAAACGTTGCGGCGCTGCGCCCGCCACGCCGCTCACCAGCGTGATCACGCCGTTGACGGAAAGGCCGCGCGTCCGCGGATCGACCTTGAGCGCTTGAACCAGGACGTTGGCGACGACATCGCCGCTGCCGCTGGCACTGCGGAAGGTGCCCGTCGCTCCTTCGAGCGGCAGGCCGCGGCTCCGGGCCCGGGCGAAGGCTTGGTCGATCCTAGCCAGGGGTAGGACCCCACCAGCAGCGGCCAGCGCTCCCAGCGAGAGTAGTGTGCGGCGTTCCATGAATGAGCCTCCTGATCCTGTCCGACAGGTTTGCCGCAGGTTTACGGCTCAGGCGGAAATTTCGCCACATCATTGAGTTCCTTCCGGTAATCTATATAAATAATTGAAAAGAATATGGATACATCAATGAGATGATGTAGATTTGTTCTTGTTGTTCATGTCTGGCTGCAGTGATCCATCGATGTGGATTATTGTGTCCTACACTGCCCGGGTGTGCGGCAGTTTGGCCGAAGCGGTGGCGGCACAGGGCAGGCACCGCCTCCTGCCCAGGTTGTCGGGCGGGGGACCGTGGCGGTGCATGGTGCAGCCTTGGCAGGCCGGCTTTGGCAGAACCGGCGTAACGCCCGATCTGCGGCACTGGTCCGGCATGGTCATGGGCCAGCGCAATCCTGCCGCGAGAAGCGCAGCAGCGCCTGCCGCTGCCGTGTTGCTGCCGGCAGCGGCGGCGCCGATGGTTCAGCTTCTTCCCGGCCAGATCAGCCTGGCGAGGCGGGGCCGGGCTCTGGTGGCTGCAGGCGGGATGGGCCGGCAGCAAGATGAACCGCGGCCATCATGGCCGGACCTTCACCCCGCTCGTGACATCCGCGTTCAGCGTCGGGGCGGGCACGGAGTTCTTCAGGAAGCATCGGCGGTCGGCCAGCCTGAGCGACCATGCGGAGCATGAAGGCACGCTCCCGCACTGGGCCAGGCACAGGTTGGGATCCGATCTCGGCAGAACAATGCTGCTTGCGTCGGAGCCAGGGCGGTCGATACCGAACTCGATCGGGCCCATCTCAGCCGAATAGACAGAGGACGCCATGGTCATGGCAACAAACGTGGCGCCAAAAAGCACGCGCAGCTTCATGCGGCATCTCCTCACGCTCACGCCGGTTCAGACGGAACTGGCAGCTTCCATATAATCCAGAAGCGGCTACCATGTACATGGTACGATTAAATGCAGATATTCATGGTGACGATGACTGGTTAAAATCGTAACATTGCCGCCATTATTTTGCGTACGGCTGCAGATGATTTCAGGATATTATATACCCCAAGGTTGCATGAGCATCTTGCGGGCAACGACCTGATGCGCTGCCGGGGGTGGGCCGGGATCCTGGACGTCCGGCCGGCCCTGCCCGCGGTTCCTGCGGGAAGCACAGCGATCGTTGCGAGAATATGCTGTCGGTTACGCAACCTTCATTGTATCATCGAAGATCATGTCGCGCTGGAGGGGCAGCGATGGCGGTCATCATTGGTGGTCTTGGTACGGACAGCAGGCCGAACACTGTCATCTTCGCCAACGACGAAGACAATCATATCTTCGGCGACCCCTACACCACGGGCAACCCGGATGGGGTCCAGGCCGTCGGCGGCTCCCTGGGCCATCAGGGCGGCCATGACATCATCGTGGGCGGCACCGGGCACGACAAGGTGCTGGGGGACGCCTGGACGATCACCACGGGCGGGACCGGCGGCAGCGACCGGATCCAGGGCGGCCAGGGCCAGGACATCCTGTTCGGCGACGCGCACGAGATCATCGGCCGGGCCCAGGGCGGTGGCGACCAGCTGATCGGCGGCCTGGGCCACGACGTCCTGTTCGGCGACGCCTACGCCATGTCCGACCGGACCAGGGCCGGCGCCGACCAGCTCCATGGCGACATGGGCCAGGACCGGCTGTTCGGCGATGCCTTCACCTTCCAGGACCATGCCTGGGGCACCGCCGACCATCTTCATGGCGGGCAGGGCGACGACCAGCTGGTCGGCGACGCCTACGTGATGGCCGACCAGACCAGGGGCGGCCGCGACCAGCTGGACGGCGGCGACGGCCGGGACATCCTGTATGGCGACACCCACGCGATGTCCGGCTGGGTCCTGGGCGAGAACGACACGCTGGAAGGCGGTGCTGGCCGGGACATGCTGTTCGGGGATGCGGCCACGGCAGGCATCGAGGCCGAGGCGCGGGGCGTGCGCGGCGGGGACGACTTCGTGATCGGCGGTGCGGGCGGGGACCTGCTGTGGGGCGACTTCGCCGAGGTCGATGGCGGGGTCACCGGCGGCCGCGACAGCTTCATCTTCGGTGAGGACAGCGGCGCCGACCAGGTCCTGGACTTCGAGCCCGGCAAAGACGTGCTCGACATCCGCGCCTACGGCTTCGAGAGCTTCAGCGACCTCACCCTGATCGGCAACGGCTCCGCGGCGGTCACCGTCCTGCTCGACGACACCGGCAGGAACCAGATCCTGGTGCAGACCTTGTCCCACGACCCGCTGACGCTGGCCGCGGAGGATGTCCTCGTAGCCTGACAGGGTGCGCGACACCGGCACCCTGGTGGCCGTCGCCCGTTTATCACTGCCCCAGATGGCCGGCAGATTGACAGAACATATGGCGAGATCGGTGCAACCAGAGCGGCGGCGCGAAGCCATCGTGCAGCGGGTAGCGGCGCAGCACGACCGGCTCGCCGAGCTGGAAGCCTTCGAGGACCGGCTGGCGGCCGGCGAGCTGCGGCTCACCCGGGTGCGGAACTGCCTGGAGCGGCAGCAGGCGGCCGGGTGGGACACCCACGGCACCATGGCGCTCCTGCAGGCGATGCAGGCCCTGCAGGCGCAGTGGCGGCGCCAGCGCCGGGACCTCCTGGACGAACTGTGGCTGGAGCGGTGAGCGGCACGAGCAGCGCATGAGCCGGTCCGGGCCTAGCCAATGGCGGCGACATCCAGGCCGCTCGTGCGCGGCAGGATGATGCAGCGGAAGGTCACCCGCTTGGCGGGCAGCACGTAGCGGTGGTCCCAGCAGGCGTGGACCTTGCCGTCCGGGCTGGCCAGCGAAAGCACCTTGTTCGGGTCGACGGTCCACCACCGGCCATTCACCTGGATCTCGTCCTCGCCGGTCGCGCGATTCAGGCGGTAGGGCACTGCCTGACAGTCCCCCTTGTCGCAGCACGGCCAGCCGCGGGGCGAGCGCAGCCCTTCGTACCAATCATGGCCGGCGGCGGGCCCGCCGGGCAGCAGGGGAAGCAGCGCCAGAGCAAGGACGGGCGTGCGCATGCCGGTCTCCACGCCTGATCCCATGCCCGCTGGTGCCGGCACGCGACAGGGCGCGGCAGTCTACACCTCCGGCCCTGCCCGGACAGCCGGATGTGCCGGGCCGCGGCTACGGCGTGACGGCGAGCGCCGTGGCCATGCCCGAGGCGTAGTGCCCGGGCACGTTGCAGATCAGCAGGTAGGCGCCGGGCGACAGGGTGACGTCGAGCGTGCCCGAGGCTTTCG